>Ga0172366_10005076_pt1 | contig 10376 bp, 7 predicted proteins | sample LakKivSesite69cm_FD_114533 | JGI IMG/M metagenome (GOLD analysis project Ga0172366, IMG submission 114533) | Sediment microbial communities from Lake Kivu, Rwanda - Sediment site 69cm | ecosystem: Environmental > Aquatic > Freshwater > Lake > Sediment | place: Rwanda: Western Province, Lake Kivu...
CATATGAAACTCTTTTCCTCACCGATCGGTTTTTTCGGCAAGTTGCCGACGTATCCCGATTTTGTTCGGAAAAATGCCGGCGGGGTCCTGGCCCGTGCCCTGGACAACTGGATTCAGGAAGGCGTGGCACAAATGAATGTCCAGGGTCATGAAGGTTGGAAGGGGCGTTTTGATGCGGGGAGCGGGAAGAATTTCCTCTATCACACAGACGACCCGTCCAAGATGCTTGTCGGCGTGCTGATGCCCAGTCGCGATCAGGGGGGCCGCCGGTACCCATTTTCGTTATTTGCCGATGCCTCATCCGGCCGAAACGGTCAACACACGCATTTGCTGGCTGAGGCGTACGGCGTATTCTTGCAGGCCGTGACCCGGCTTTTGTCCGACCCGGCCAGGATTGCCGGTGAACTACAAAGCGGCAAGGCGGCGGGACTGGCCACAGTGTTGCCGCAAAACTTATATGAGTTCGACCGGCGATATAAACGATATGTGGAATTGAAAAAGATGGCTGATTTCTGGTTGGGGACGATCGGAGAGCGCATCGACCCGACCAAGTATCTATTGGTACGCAATCTGCTTTCAACACTGACACCGTTACGCGGGAAGGATGTGCGCAAATTCGAACTATGTCTGGCGCTGCCGTTGTCCGATCAATTCGCCGAACGCGGATTTCAAATTGCGGTTTACCTGGCCCTGTGCCGGGCCATGCTCGGGCAGCCGATCAGTTCCGTGGTTGTTTTTTGGGATACCCACAAGCCGGGCCGGGCCATGCGGTTGTATGTGTTTTTCCGGCCGCCCGGGCCACGGTATTTATATTCCCTGATCGATCCGGAGTCCGCGGGTGATTTTATCTGGGATATGACGACGGTGGGGGCGGACAAAGCCGACGAAGCCAAGAGTAAGTTGCCGCCGGAAATCGTGGCGTTGCTGGACAACACTGATTTATCGATTGAGGCCTTTTTGTCCAAGTTGGGGGATTAGGAGAACCTGGCGTGAGTGACGGCAAATATCATGTCCTGGGCCTCCAACCGATTGCCGGTGATAATCCGGCCGGGCTGGATATCCAGCTCGATCCCGATTTTGAGGCAATCCGCCTGGAGATCGGCAAACTCGATTCGGTGACCGGCGAACAAGTGAACTGGTCGGAGGTTATCGATAAAGGTGCGGAGTTGCTGGCCAAAAAATCGAAACACCTCCAGGTTGCCGCCTATCTGACGCTTGCCGTGTTTGAAAAAAGTGGTTATGCCGGTCTGGCCGACGGCTTGCACATGTGCCGCGGCTTACTGACTAATTTTTGGGACACGATGCAACCGCCGCTCAAACGGAAACGCGGGCGGATCGAGGCTTTTTCCTGGCTGGCCGAACGCGGCGGCAAAACCGCCGCCGGGCTGAGCGCCGCCGACGGTGATCTCGAAGTCATCAAGTCTTGTTGTGAGACGATGGCGGGGATCGAGGGATTGCTCTCCGAAAAACTGGGCCCCGACGCTCCGGGTTTTGGGGACTTGCGCCGCAATCTGGAGGGAAAGGCCAAAGATATCGAACGCCGCATCCGTGAAGCCGAGGCGAAAAAAGCAGCCAAAGCTGCCGCGGCGGCCGCCGGCGCGCCTGAAATCGAATCCCTGGATGAGGCCAACAAGGCGCTGGGGACTCTGCGTCAGAATGCCAAAAACATCGCCGCCTATTTCCGCAAGGCCAAACCGGAAGATCCGTTTGCCTATCGCTTATTGCGGGCGGTGAATTTTTCTTCAATCGTGGTCTTGCCGCCCAACAAAGGGGGACAAACACAAATCCCCGCCCCGGCTGCAGAAATAATCGCGCGGATCAACGAAGCCCTTGATAAGAAAGATTACGCCGCCGTTATTGAGGCAGGGGAAAACGGTTTTGCCGCGTCGCCGTTTTGGCTGGATGTCCAGAGATATATCGTGACGGCGATGGAGGGAGCCGGCGAACAATACGATGATGCCCGGGCAGCCGTAGCCGAGGAAACGGCCCGGTTCATCGGCCGGTTGCCGGAGGTGACGGAATGTACTTTCGCCAACGGGACGCCATTCGCGGCCCCCGAGACCGTCAAACTCTTTGAGGAAGCCGCGGCGGCCGGCGCGGATTCCCGGAAAGCGGCAGGGCGCGATGAGGGTGATGACCGATTGGCCGAGGCGGCCCATGCCGCCAATAAATTCGCCGGCCGGGGGAAGCTTACCGAGGCCATTAATTTGTTGCAGGAGGGCATTGCGCAGACCGGCGACAAGCGCGGACGGTTCCTCTGGCGGCTGGAACTGGCCCGTATTTGCCTGAACGCGGGAAAAATGCAGCTGGCCGTTCCCCAATTGGAGTTTTTGTGCGGCCAAATAGCGGAGCATCATCTTGAACAATGGGAACCGCAGTTGTCACGCGAGGTCTATAGCACGCTCTACCTTGCTCAGCAGCGGCTGGCCAAGGTGGCGCGGAACCTGGCGCCGGAATTGACCGAGAAAATGCGCCAGTTGCATGCGCAGTTGTGTCGGCTGGACCCGGCAGCCGCACTGAAAATAGATGAAAATAAATAGTAGGAAACTGCCGGCAGCAATTTCGTGCGCAGATATTGAAAAGAAGATAAATATTATCAGGAAAGGTGGTCGATCATGGGGATGGAAGGATCGGTTGCCCCGAAGGAGCGGGTCAATATCGTGTATAAGCCCGCCACCGGGATGGACGAGGAGAAGGAACTGCCGTTGAAATTAGTGATGCTGGGCGATTATACCCAACGGCCGGATGATACGCCTTTGGAAGACCGCAAGGCAGTGAATATCGACAAAGACAATTTCAACGATGTCATGAAGGGCATGAACCTGGAAACATCAATGGGTGTGGCGAATGTCTTGTCTGCCGGAGAAGGCGATCAGATGGCGGTCAACCTGAAATTCAGCAGCATGAGGGATTTCGAACCGGAGTCCGTCGTGGCGCAGGTGCCGGAACTGAAAAAGCTTCTGGACCTGCGGACGGCGCTGACCGCCCTGAAAGGACCGTTGGGCAATGTGCCGGCGTTTCGCAAGAAACTGGCGGACGTGTTGAAGGACGACAATGCGCGGGAAAAATTGATCAAGGAATTGCAGGCCGATTCCGGACAAGGCGCATAACATTCTTTGGGGTATGATAAGGAGGAGACGCAATGGCTGAAGCCGACAAAGAACAACAGCGCGCAGCGGCCGAGTCAGCGGCGGATGAATCGTTGGTCGGTTCGATCCTTCAGGAAACCCTGAAGATGAAGCCTACCGATGAGGAATACGCCGTCGCGCGGCAGGGCATGGCGGCATTTATCGCCGAGTTAATGACCCCGGAGCGCAAGGGCGAGCGCATTCAGCAGAAAATGGTCGACGAAATGATCGCGGAGATCGACCAGAAAATGTCCAAACAACTGGACCAGATTCTGCATCATGAGACATTCCAGAAAATGGAGTCGGCGTGGCGCGGACTGAAGTTTGTCGTCGACCGCACCGATTTCCGGGAGAACATCAAAATCGAAGTCATTAATGTTTCCAAGCAGGACTTGTTTGATGATTTCTCCGATTCGCCAGAAATCCCAAAATCAGGGTTGTACAAGCTGATTTATACGCGGGAATACGGGCAATTCGGCGGCAGCCCGGTGGGAGCATTAATCGCCAATTACGAATTCGGGCCCGGTTCGCAGGATGTGGCGTTAATGCAATACGCCGCGGCAGTGGGGGCCATGGCCCATGCGCCGTTTATTGCCTCGGCGGGACCACAGTTTTTCGGAGAAACCGATTTTCTGAAGTTGCCGAATTTGAAAGACCTCAAATCCATTTTCGAAGGGCCGGCCTATACCAAGTGGCGGGGATTCCGTGAAGCCGAAGATTCCCGCTATTTCGGATTAACGCTGCCGCGGTTCCTGTTGCGGGTGCCGTACGATGAAGAGGATAATCCCGTCAAGACCTTTAACTACAACGAGGATGTCTCGGCCAGCCACGCGCATTATTCATGGGGGAATGCGTCATTTGCCTTTGCCACGCGGATCACCGACAGTTTCGCCAAGTATCGCTGGTGTCCGAACATCATCGGGCCGCGGGGCGGGGGTGCCGTCGAAAACCTGCCCATTCACACGTTCCAAGCCGACGGCGAGGTCCAGGCGAAAATCCCGACGGAAGTCCTCTTGTCTGAGCGACGGGAATTTGAACTGGCCGAGGAGGGATTCATTGGGTTGACCATGCGCAAAGACTCGGATAACGCCTGTTTCTTCTCGGCCAATTCAGTACAGAAACCCAAGTATTTCGGCACCAGCCCTGAGGGGCGGGAGGCGGAAACCAATTATAAACTGGGGACACAGCTGCCGTACATGTTTATCGTTTCACGGTTGGCGCATTATCTCAAAGTTTTGCAGCGGGAGAATATCGGCAGCTGGAAAGAACGGGGCGACATCGAGCGCGAATTGAACGACTGGATCCGCCAGTATGTTTCCGATCAGGACAATCCCAAACCGGGCGTGCGGGCGCGGCGGCCGTTGCGGCAGGCGCAAATTACCGTGGAAGACGTTCCCGGCAACCCCGGTTGGTACAAGGTTGATATGAAAGTCCGGCCGCATTTCAAATTCATGGGTGCGGATTTTACCTTGTCCCTGGTCGGCAAGCTGGATCAGAAGTAATTGTCTGACGGCCCGCCCGGGCGGGCCGTCTGTGTGCCATAGGTAATTTGAGGGGTAAGGCGTTTTCGCCGTGTGAGTTTTAGAAAGGAGTTTTGCCATGCCAATGCCGTTTCATATGACGGTCGAGGGGCAGAATCAGGGCGCGATTGAGGGGTCGTGCGAACAACAAGGGCGTGAAGGGACCATTCTGTGTCAGGCGTACGATCACCAGATTCAAATCCCGCGCGATCCGCAAAGCGGGTTGCCGGTGGGCAAGCGGGTCCACGGGCCGCTCATGGTCACTAAGGTGTTCGACAAGGCCTCGCCCAAACTGGCTCAGGCGCTGACCTCCGGGGAGCGGATGACGGTCGAGCTGAAATGGTACCGCATTGATCCGACCGGGGTCGAGGAACATTATTTTACGATCAAGCTCGAAGAAGCGATCTGTGTGGCGATGCGCGGCTGGACACCCAATTGTCTGGACCCGGTCAAGGAAAGTTATTCGCACATGGAAGATGTGTCATTCACGTACACCAAGATTATTTGGACCTGGGTAGCAGACGGCATCGAAACCGAAGACAGCTGGCTGGTCCCGCGGGCCTAAGTTCTCGGATGTTCGGTTGTGCGGGTTTTGATCATGACTTTGGCGGCCCCGGTGTGAAGATACACCGGGGCTGTCCGGTCATGGCTTCAGTCCGGAGGACGAATGGTCAACGAACGCCGCTTATTTGAGCGGTTGGTTGCCCCTGATCCGGCGGGGAGTCGCCGCCGTGACATTGATGTTCATCAACTTACCGAATCAGTCATTATCCACTTGCGCAAGATGATGAACTGCCGGCATGGGTGCACCCTGATTCAGGCCGATTACGGCATTCCCGACCTGAATGAATTTGTTTTCGCATTCCCCGACTCGTTGAGTTTCATGCGTAAGGCGGTCCAGCAGGCCATCGAAAAATATGAACCGCGTTTGAAATCAGTCCGCGTCAAATACCTGGAGAACCCCGATAATCCGTTGGACCTGCATTTGGAGATTACGGCTCAACTCCTGACGGATGACAAGCCGTTGCCGATCTCGTTTTCCACGCATGTCGGTTCGGCCGCGGGACTGGAGATTGTGAAGTAGCATATCCTCATGTATAATAAATATTATCAGGATGAATTGACGTTCCTGCGCGAGCAGGGGGCGGAGTTTGCCCACGCGTACCCCAAAATTGCCCACATGCTTTCCGAAACCGGGGCCGATCCGGATGTCGAACGCCTGTTGGAGGGTTTTGCATTTTTGACCGGGCGCATCCGTCAGAAATTGGACGGAGAGTTGTCCGAATTCACAGGGTCACTGATCGGCCTGCTGTGGCCGCATTATTTGCGGCCGATTCCCTCGATGACCATCCTGCAGTTCGATACATCGCGCCGTTCGCTTTCCGAAACCAAAGTCGTGGCGCGGGGTGCAGAGGTGGAATCGACGCCGGTCGAGGGCACGCCCTGCCGTTTTCGTACATGTTATGATACGACGATATATCCATTTGCCCTTGAGGACGTGGAACTGGCGGTGCCGTTGTCGCAACCGGCACATCTGCGGCTGGCGTTTTCGGTGACCGGCGGGGCGGACATCAATCAGTTATTACTGGATAGACTCCGGTTGTTTCTTGACGGCGAGCCAAAAGTCACGTATGCGTTGTATCTTTTGTTATGCCGTTATCTGAGCAAAGTCACTTTTCGCGCCGTGCATGCCGACCGCGCCGGCCGGCACATCAGTTTCGGTTCGTCGACGGTCGCGCCCGTCGGCTTTGCCGATGACGAGGCCATCCTGCCGTATCCGGCCAGTTCGTTCCCCGGGTATCGTCTGTTGCAGGAGTATTTTGCCCTCCCGGAGAAATTTCTGTTTGTCGATGTCGGGCATCTTGAGGCCCTGGCCCGGTTGGAGATCGAGGAACGCTTCGAAATCATTCTTGAGTTTTCCCGGCGGCCCGACGACGCCGTCCGCATCAAACGGGATAATATCCGCCTCTTTTGCACGCCGATGGTCAATTTATTTGCCGGCCGCACGGACCCGTTACGCATGGAACATGACAAGACCGAATACCTGCTGCGCCCGGAGGGTGACGACCGGACACATTATGAAATATTCTCTATTGATGCCGTCGCCGGCTGGGAGCAGGGTTCTGCGGAGAAGCGGGAATATCAACCGTTTTTCTCTTTTAAACACAGTCTGGGACCGACCAACCAGACGACGGAATACTATCAGGTGGAAATCCGGCCGGCGATTGTGGGGCGGGGCACCGACACCTATATCTCGTTTGTCACCGGCGAGCAGTCGGGGATTACCCCCTCGATGCAAACCATCAGCATCGAAATCACTGCTTCCAATCGCGATCTGGCGGAGAAACTGCGGGTGGGCGACCTGAATACTCATACTGCCGAGTCACCCGCGTTCGCCGATTTTTCCAATATCACGAAAGTCACGCCGACGATTTCGCCGCCGCTGACCGGCGGCATATATTGGCGGTTAATTTCTCATTTATCGCTGAATTACCTGTCGCTGTTGAATTGTGAAAGCCTACGCGGTATTCTGGAATTATACAATTTCCAGGCACTGTATGACCGTCAGGCCGCGCGCACCAATGAATTGCGTTTGAACGGCATCAAGAAAGTCAACGCTCGGCCGGATGCGCACTTGTTGCGCGGTTCGATGTTTCGCGGACTGGCCGTCGATATGGAGATCGATGAGGATAGTTTCGCCGGTGAAGGCGATATGTATTTGTTCGCCGCAATATTGAATCAGTTTTTTAATTTATACGTCACGTTGAACTCCTATTCCCGTTTAACGGTGAAGGGGACGCGGTACGGCGAGGTGTTTTCATGGCCGCCACAGATGGGGGCGCAAAGTCTGCTCTAATCGACCGGTTGCTGGCTGAGCCGCACCGGTTTTCTTTTTTTCAGGCTGTGCGCCTGTTGCATAAAGCCTGTCCCGATGCCGTGCCGATCGGGGGCGCCGGGCCTCCGTCCGCCGAGCCGGTGCGGCTGGCAGTGGATTCGAGCATGGGTTTTCCCAAAAGCGATCTGGCGCGCGTGGAGAAGCTCGAGCACCGGCCCGGTCCGTCATATCGGGTGACGGCCAATTTCCTCGGACTGCATGGGTCGACGTCGCCGTTGCCGTCGTTTTATGCCGAGGACGTATTGCAGGACGAATACGCTGACGGCATACTCGCGGCGTTCCTGAATGTGTTTCATCACCGCGTGCTCTCGCTTTTTTATCGTTGCTGGCTCAAGTATCGCCACCATTTTTTGTTCTCGCCCAGCGGGGTTGACGAATTTTCGCGGGCCATGTTCGCGCTGACCGGATTGGGTGATCGGCGGCTGATCGCCGCCGCCGGATTCCCGGCGACGCGGTACCTGCGTTTCGCGGGATTGGTCACGCAAAAGCCGCATGGGGCGGCTTCATTGCGGGGAATGCTCACCGAGTATTTTGACGGTGTGGCCGTGATCGTCAGGCAGGCGGTCGGCCGGCGCTTGCCGGTGGAGCCGCGTCACCGCGCCAAACTGGGCACAGCCACCTGTTGTCTGGGGGAAACATTTGTTATTGGTGATTGGATCCACGACCGGTTGTCGAAATTTCGGGTGGTTATTGGTCCACTAGACTTTGACACCTACATTAAATTCCTTCCCGGCGGCGAATGGAACGCCGGATTGAAACGACTTGTCCGGTTGTTCTGCGTCGATTGGCTGGATTTTGATATCGAACTCATCCTGCAAGCGGAGGAAACACCATCGCTGAGACTGGATCTCAGCGGTCATGCCCGGCTGGGATGGACCACGGGATTTTTTGCGGCGAAACGGGCACAACGAGATGTTGCCGTCGTTTTTTCCTGACCGCCGGCAGTGATCCGGATTGATGACAAGGATAGTCAGAGGACAAAAACTGTTGTGAACGGGGATGGTGTGAAAGAATCAAGAGGACAGACATATGGCGAAAGTTGACCTCAAATCACTGTTGCGCAAGCTGAACAGTTACTGCGCCGGCACATTGGAAGCCGCCGCCGGGCAGTGTGTTTCCCGCACGCAGTATGAAGTGACCGTCGAACACGTATTGCACAAGATGCTGGACGACCCCAGCGCGGATATTCGGACGATCCTGCGACATTACGAAATCGAACATTCCCGGTTTGCCATATCATTGAACCGCGTGATCGAGAAATTGAAAACCGGGAACGCGGGTAAACCCGTGTTCTCACCGCTGTTGGTCGACTGGTTCAGCGAGGCCTGGATGGTCAGTTCGGTGGAGATCAGCGAGGGGCAAATTCGTTCCGGCGCACTGTTTATTGCCCTGATGAAAAATCCGCTGCGGTACATCACCGACGCCTATATCGATGAACTGGATGCTATTCCGCTGGAAGAACTGACCCGGACATTTTACCACGTTACGGCGGGTTCCAAGGAAGTGCAGGTGCCGCCGGGCCAGGACGCCGTCCCTGTTGCCGCGCCGGGTGCACCGTCGATGGGCGCAGATACGGCATTGGGACGGTTTTGCATCGATTATACGACGAAGGCCAAGGAAGGCCATATCGATCCCGTGTTCGGCCGTGACCGGGAAATTCGCCAGATGATTGACATCCTCGGCCGCCGGCGCAAGAACAATCCGATTGTTGTCGGCGAGGCGGGCGTGGGCAAGACCGCCGTTGTCGAGGGGCTGGCGTTACGGATTGCTGAAAACGACGTGCCCGACATTCTTAAGGAGGTCACCCTCCTGGGTTTGGACTTGGGTCTGCTGCAGGCCGGTGCGGGCATGAAAGGTGAATTCGAAAACCGCCTGAAGAGCGTGATCAGCGAAGTCAAGGCCTCGCCGCGGCCGATCATCTTGTTTATCGACGAAGCCCACGTGCTCATCGGCGCCGGCGGCGCTACCGGAGGCAGTGATGCGGCCAACCTGCTGAAACCGGCGCTGGCCCGCGGCGAATTGCGCACCGTTGCCGCGACTACCTGGTCCGAATACAAGAAGTATTTTGAGAAAGATGCCGCGCTAGCCCGGCGATTTCAGGTGGTCAAACTTGATGAACCGACGGTCGAAGACACGGCGGTCATGCTTCGCGGACTGCGCGAAAAATATGAACAGGCGCATGGCGTGACCATCCTCGATGAGGCGCTGGTCGCTGCGGCCCAGCTTTCCAAACGGTATATTTCGGGCCGGCTGCTGCCCGATAAAGCCGTCGATTTGATCGATACCTGTGCGGCACGAGTCAAGATCGCCTTCACCTCCAAACCGGGAGTTGTCGAGGACGCCGAGCGGATGATTGCCGCCTTGCACCGTGAACTTGACGCCTGCCGCAAAGACCAGGAAAGCGGTGCGCCGCTGGCCCACGGTCGGCTTGAAGAACTTCAGGCACGGATTGACCGACAACAACACAAGCTTGAGGAACTTACCGCGCGCTGGCAGGAGGAAAAAGCCGTTGCCGGAGAAGTGTTCCGCTTACGCAAACGGCTTCTTGGAGATACCGGGGCTGTTGGAGAGGGTGACGACGCATCAGCCGCCGCCAAAGAGCAGAAAACTCCCGAGCAATTGCGGGCTGAACTGGAACAAAACATTAATAAACTGAAGGAAATTCAAGGGAGTGATCCGCTGATTCCGCTGGATGTCGAACCGGATATCATCGGCCGGGTCATTTCCGATTGGACCGGCATCCCGGTGAACAAAATGGTCTCCGATGAGGCGAAAGCCATTCTGGAATTTGACAAGAAGCTTAAAGAGCGGATTAAAGGCCAGGATTTCGCC
>Ga0172366_10005077_pt1 | contig 10375 bp, 8 predicted proteins | sample LakKivSesite69cm_FD_114533 | JGI IMG/M metagenome (GOLD analysis project Ga0172366, IMG submission 114533) | Sediment microbial communities from Lake Kivu, Rwanda - Sediment site 69cm | ecosystem: Environmental > Aquatic > Freshwater > Lake > Sediment | place: Rwanda: Western Province, Lake Kivu...
CGATTCTGCCGGAGGCTTGTATTCTACGGCATGGAACTTGCCCAGCCCGCGACTGAATTTATCGCGGTGCAAGACGGGGGTTCCCGGATGGTTCCTGTCCGTGCAGGGCCACTGTAATCCATAGCTATTCAGCCGGTCGTAATGAATACCGCCGTATATCGGAGTCAGCGAGGCGATTTCCTCCATTATCTGTTCGGGGTTCTTGTGACCGAAGGAATGTCCCATTTTCTCGGCCAGCAAAGTAATAATCTCCCAGTCTGGTTTAGCCTCACCCGGCGGCTCAACGGCTTTTCTCCCTCTCTGTACCCGTCTCTCAGTATTGGTGAAAGTCCCATCTTTTTCGGCGTAAGCGGCTGCGGGGAGAATGACATCGGCGATGACTGCTGTCTCCGTGGGGAATATATCCTGTACCACCAGGAACTCCAGGTTGGTCAAACTCTGGCGAGTGTGTCTCATATCCGGGTCGCTGATGATCGGGTTCTCTCCCATGATGTACATCGCCTTGACGCCGCCCTCCGGTTTGGCGCTCATCATCTCTCCCATAGTAAGCCCGGGTTTTGCCGGCAGAGCACTGACGCCCCATGCAGCCTCAGCCGCCTTCCTCTTTTCCTGGTCGGTTACTGACTGATAGCCCGTGAGGACGTTAGGCAGGGCTCCCATATCGCAGGCTCCCTGGACGTTGTTCTGGCCTCTCAGCGGGGCCAGGCCTGTGCCTTCCCGGCCGATATTGCCGGTCAGCATCAGGAGGTTAGCCAGGGTCTTAACGTTATCCGTACCCGTGGTATGCTGGGTTATACCCATGCCGTATAAAACGGCGGCCTTGTTGACGCCGGCGAACAGGCGTGCCGCCTTTATTATGTCATCTTTGGCAACCCCGGTTATCTTCTCAGCTATCTCCGGTGTGTACTTCTTAACAGCATCAGCGAGTTGCTCGAAGCCTTCGGTGCGTTCCCGGATGAACTTCTTGTTATGAAGGTTCTCCTCAATAATTACGTGCATTATGCCATTGAGCAGAGCTACATCTGTTCCGGGCTTATGCCGTAAGTGTACCGTTGCCATTTTGGCAAGCTCGGTGGTGCGGGGGTCGGCGATAATAAGCTTGGTATTCTTGAATTTCACCCCCTGCCGGATGAGCCGCCCGATAATAGGATGACACTCTGTAGTATTGGAGCCTATCACAAAGAGGAGGTCAGCCTTCCCCACATCAGCTATTGAGTTGGTCATTGCTCCGCTTCCGAATGCTTGGGCCAGACCGGCCACAGTGGGGGAGTGTCAGAGGCGGGCACAGTGGTCTATATTGTTGGTCCCGATTACCGCCCGGGTGAACTTTTGCAGGAGGTAGTTCTCCTCATTGGTGCACTTGGCCGAGCTTAGCACACCGATGCTGTCCGCCCCGTATTTCTCTTTTATCTGGTTGAGCCTTCTTGCTATCGTGTCAAGCGCCTCATCCCAGGTCGCTTCGCGGAATATATCTTTGAAGTTGCCGTTAACCTGTATGTCTTTGCCCTTGCCCTCTTTTCTGATTAATGGCTTGGTCAGCCTGCTGGGATGGCTGATGAAGTCGAAGCCGAAGCGCCCCTTGACGCAGAGGCCGCCCTTGTTTACAGGGCTCTCCTTATCGCCCTGGACTTCGACGATTTCGTTGCCGCGTATGCCTAGATATATCGAGCAACCGACGCCGCAATAAGGGCAGATAGTCTTGACCTGGCGCGTGGCCTGTCTGGTGCGTTTGGGAACCAGGGCTCCCGTGGGACACCTGGCGATGCACTCGCCGCAGGACTCGCAAATGGAATCGTGTATCGGCTTATCGCCGAATGTACTAACTTTTGCTGCATAGCCGCGGTATGCCAGGTCGATAGCACCCACGCCCGTTATTTCCTGGCAGGCTCGCACGCATCTGCCGCAGAGGATGCACTTGTTAGGGTCGCGGTCGAAGGCAGGGTGGCTCCTATCAATGGGCAAAACCCTCGTGCCCTTGCGCAGCCGGTCGAAGTGCTCCTGGTCGATACCCAGGTATCGAGCGACTTTTTGCAGCTCGCACTGCTGGTTCTTAGCGCAGGTGAGGCAGTCGCCAACATGGTTAGCCATTATCAGCTCGATGGCTATACGGCGTGCCTGGTTTACTTTGGGTGTCTCGGTATGAACTACCATCTTATCTGCCGCCGGGGTAGTGCAGGAGCTGACTATGCCGCGCATTCCGTCGATCTCGACTACGCAGAGCCGGCAAGCGCCATAGGGTTTCAGGTCGGGTTCATAGCAGAGTGTAGGGATATATATGCCGGCACCCAGAGCCGCCTCCAGCACAGTGGCTCCCTTGGTCGCCTCTATTTTCTTGCCATCTATGGTCAAGGTGATGGTTGCCACTTTTTTCTCTTCCGCGACGGTTGAGGCAGTCGTAGTCATCTGATTCCTCCTCTGCTTAAGCCTTGCCGCCTACCGGCACAGGTTCTGCCGGGGCTTTTACCGGTGCCCCTGATGAGATAGCCACTGCGCTGAACTTGGCCGGGCAAACATCCAGGCATGTCCCGCATTTGGCACACTTGCTCTGGTCTATAACATGCACCATCCGCTTGCCGCCCTTGATGGCTTCGGATGCGCAGGCTCGGGCGCAGATCCCGCATCCCTGGCATTTCTCAGGGATAATGTAGTAAGATATCAGCGACCGGCAGGCTAAAGCCGGACATCTTTTCTCATTTATATGGGCTTCATATTCATCTCTGAAGTAGCGAATAGTGGTCAGCACCGGGTTGGGAGCCGTGCCGCCCAGGGCGCAAAGCGAGCCGTTCTTTATTGCATCGCCTAGTTCCAGAAGCAGCTCTATGTCTCCGGGTCTCCCTTTACCGTTTACTATATCCTGCAGGATATCGAGCATCTGTTTCGTTCCCAGTCTGCACATTACGCATTTGCCGCAGGACTCGGATTGAGTGAAGTTGAGGAAATACCTGGCCACATCAACCATGCAGGTACTTTCGTCCATTACCACCATTCCGCCGGAGCCCACTATGGAGCCGGCAGCGGCTAAAGACTCGTAGTCGACGGGGGAATCGAGGAAGCTGGTGGGCAGGCAGCCGCCGGAAGGCCCGCCGGTCTGCGTTGCTTTGTATTTCTTCCCTCCCAGGATCCCGCCGCCTATTCCGTATATAATCTCACGCAGAGTTATGCCCATGGGCACCTCGATAAGCCCCGTGCGCACGACCTTGCCTACCAGTGAAAAGGTCTTGGTGCCCTTGCTCTTCTCGGTGCCGTAGCTGGCGATCCAACTGGCGCCGCTTTGAAGAATAGCGGAGACGTGGGCCCAGGTCTCCACGTTGTTGATATTGGTGGGTTTACCCCAGAGCCCGGATTGGGCGGGGAAGGGCGGCCGCGAGCGGGGCATGCCGCGGTTGCCTTCGATAGAGGCCATCAGAGCCGTCTCCTCACCGCATACGAAAGCCCCGGCGCCCTCTTTTATCTTGATATGGAAGTTGAATCCGGAGCCCAGGATATTATCGCCGAGCAATCCGCATTCCTCCATCTGTTTCAGGGCAACTATGAGCCGCTTGATTGCCAGTGGATATTCGGCACGGATATAAACGTAGCCCTCCGATGCTCCGATGGCGTAAGCGCCGATGAGCATCCCCTCCAGGACAGCATGGGGGTCGCCTTCCATCACTGCTCTGTCCATGAAAGCCCCGGGGTCTCCCTCATCGGCATTGCAGACAATATACTTGATGGTGCCCGGCGCATCGTGGCAGAATTGCCATTTCATCCCTGTGGGGAAGCCGGCGCCGCCTCGACCACGCAATCCCGATTTTTTCATCTCATCGATTATTTCCTGGGGCTTCATCTTCAGCGCTTTAATGAAGCCCTCGTAACCGCCGTTGGCAATGTAGTGCCCTATATTTGCGGGGTCTATATTTCCGCAGTTGCGCAAAACGATACGGACCTGCGGCTTCAGTACAGGGAGTTCGAAGAGCTTGGGGATTCCCTCCAGAGTGCCCTCGCCGCGAGTGCCCAGAGCGAGATCAGGACGAGGGTTGTCTCCTACGAGCCAGTCTCTGACAATCTCAGCCACGAGTTCGGGGGTGAGGTTACTGTAGAAGACACTGGGTTTGCCGGGCTTTATTACCTCGAATAGCGGTTCGGCATAGCAAAGGCCAATGCAGCCCACCTGAACAATGTCGGCCTTGATGTTGTTTTTGGTTAGCTCAGTGTTAAGCGACGCCAGTATGGTTTCTGCGCCCGCCGCCATACCGCAGGTGGCAGTGCCAATCAAAATGCGGGGTCTCGGACTATTCTGCAAGGCTTCCCATTGCGAAGCCGCTTCTCTTTTTATCTCATCGAAACTCATCGTGCCCCCTATCTGTATACCGAGGCCAGACTTAGGCCGTTAGCTTTTCTTATCTATTAACTTTTTCGCTGCGTCCGGTGTCATTCTGCCGTGCACCTTATCGTTCACCACCACGACCGGTGCTAAGGCACAGGAACCGAAGCAAGCTACGGTTTCCAGTGTGTATTCCAGGTCGGGCGTAGTGCCCCCGTCCTTGATGCCCAATTTATTCTCCAGTTCGCTGATTATCCGGGGTGCTCCGCGTACATAGCAGCCTGTGCCTCGACATACCCTTACTACGTTTCGGCCTGTGGGGACGAGCTTGAATTGAGCATAAAATGTCCCTATGCCAAACACTGTGCTCGGCGGCACATGAGCGAATTCGGCTATGCGTTTCATGGCTTGCTCGGGCAAATAGCCGAATCTCTGTTGAACCTGCTGCAAGATTGGGATTAATTCGCTCTTTTCGCCTTTGAAGTGGGTCAGGATTTCAGTCATCTGACTATCAATGGCTTTATCGGTTCCCGGCGTAACTGCGTGCGCACCTTCCATCGCTGGAGCAGCTTTCATTTTTGCACCTCTTGTTGTCTGGACATATAAAATCTATTCGGGTAGACGAGCATTAGCACAGACTACCATTTCATTTCGCTGAGCCGACACCACAGCCAGGTCGCCAGGCGCTTGTCCAGCTTGCCAACCCAACTTTCTATCTTCTTGATGTCGCCGCTGGCGAGCGCTGCCCTTTCTTCCCAACTGAGGACATAATACTCAGAAAGGGTCTTCTCGGGATTGTCGGCTAGCTGAGCCAGGAAGTTGCTGTCATCGGCAGCCCGGGCCAGTATCTCAAGAATGGCCTCCTTGCTTGTCTGGGCTGTCTTGGCTTCTACCTTGGTAAATTTCCCCGATGCTTCCATGCCCTTCTCCTTCTTTGCCCCTAATGTCGTAGCCATTGATATCGCCCCCTTTTCTTCCTCTACATAAAGTATAGCTTTCTCAAGCCTCGCTTACATTGGCCTTTCGAGCAATCTAGGGGATGTACAAAGGTACAACACAGTGACTGTATTTAAGAACGATAAACTGTGGACTTTGGGGCTCCCGTGGGCACTTAGTTGAGGAAATTTAGCAACTAGGGAGTGCAGAGGGGCAAAGCCCCTTTGCTGGGGGTCTGGGGGGCTTGTCCTGAGCCTGTCGAAGGGTATCCCCCAGTTTTCCAATTCTCCCAAGATTGGGGGATACAGGGGGTTGAAAGTAGATTAGTAGATAACCTCAATCTAATTTTTATTTGCCAAGTAGCGTGCGATGCTTTAGAATTGCTGTGGCACAAACTGCCAAGGATGCCTAATATTAGATGAAGCAAAAGAAGACCAGGGTCATTATCGCTGACGACCACGCCTTGCTGCGGGAGTCAATGAGAGACCTCCTTGATAGGCAGGAAGATATAGAGGTGGTCGGTGAGGCGTGTGACGGCGAGGAGGCCATACAGTTAAGCTCTGAACTGAAACCTGATATAGCAGTGATGGATATAGTAATGCCCAGGCTGAACGGTATTGAGGCGAGCAAGGAGATAAAGAAGATCAGCCCGGGCACTGCTATTATAATTCTGACTGCCTACGATGACCCTCAGTACGTGATGGGTTTGCTTGAGGCAGGGGCTGCCGGGTACCTGCTGAAGAGCGCCCGCGGCCGTGACGTGGTGGCTGCGATTCGCGCTGTGAGGGCAGGCGAGTCAGTCCTTCATCCCTCGATAATAGCTATGCTGCTTAAGAGGGCGATGGGGATGCCGTCTGAGGAGAACAGGCCGAAGGGTAAAGAGAACCTCACCGACCGGGAAATTGAGGTGCTGCAACTGGCAGCAAAGGGGATGAGCAATAAGGAAATAGCGGAGAAGCTCTCTGTAACCGTTCGCACGGTGAAGGCCCATATCTCCAATGTATTCGCCAAAATGGATGTTGCTTCACGCACCGAAGCCATATTGAAGGCTGTACGCGAAGGATGGCTTGAGCTTGACAAAGCCCCTAACGGCATTGACAGCGGCTGAGCCTGTTGATAGCCTGTTGTCCCTGATTGAAATCTCACCCGCAGGTTGGATGTGATATGTCACGCAGCAGAAGACTGATTACTCTAAGCACGCTCTCGGGTATACTTGCGCAAGCCGAAAGGGTAGAGGATATCCTTCCTACGGCCATTGAGATTGTTGCCGACGTCATGGAAATCGAGGTGGTCCGTATATATACGCTGGATGCCAGGAGAAAGGAACTGGTGCTATCGGCATACCGTGGGGTTACCGAGGAGTTTGCCCGCAGTGTAGACAGGGTGAAGCTCGGCGAGGGCCTCAACGGGCGCGCTGCGGAAACGGGCGAACCCGTGATGGTGAGCGAGACCGCCGGTGGTCTTCGATTGTTCAGGGAAGCGGTTCGGAAGGAGAAAATCAGGGCCCAGCTTGTCGTCCCTATGAAATCGAGGGGACAGGTCGTCGGCACAATCAGTGTGGCTACACACCAGAAGCGGGAGTTCAGTCCCGAGCAGATGGAGCTGCTGACAGCTATCGGCAATCAAATCGGCATCGCCATAGATAAAGCTGGGCTTTATCAGGAACAGACGTCACTGACGGAGCTATTGCGGTCATCCGAGGCAAAATATCGAGAGCTGTTTCAGGATGCCAGCGACGCCATCATAGTCCACGATATGGAAGGCAATATCACCGACGCAAATAAGGCTTGTGAAAAGCTGCTTGGCTATTCGGTGGATGAGCTGGTGAGCAAGAAAGCTTCGAATTTCCTGGGAAAGGACGCTCTCGCCCTGGCCCGGCAAGTTCGGAAGAAGCTGCTCAGTGGGGAGAGAATAGAGCAGCGCTATGAACAGCATTTAAAAAGACGGGACGGCAGTGAGGCTGTTATTGAGCTTGTCAGCAGGCTGATTACCGCCGATGGGAAGCCTATCGGATTCGAGAATATCGGCCGCGATGTTACCGATGAACGTAAGATGCGGGATAACCTCCGTTTCTACCTGAAGCAAGTTCTACAGGCTCAGGAGGAGGAGCGCAAGCGCATTTCTCGCGAGCTTCATGATGATGCCGGCCAATCGTTGCTGCTGCTGCTGCACCGGTTGGATGCACTGGCTTCAGACCCTGCTAACAGGCTGTCCAGGCCGGCTAAAGATAAGGTCACTCGGCTGCATGGCCTAGCTGTGAAAATTCTCGATGGTCTGAGACGTTACGCTCAGGAACTGAGGCCGGCTATTCTGGACCACATGGGGCTAGTAGCAGCGCTGGGATGGATGGCCGAAAACCTGGACCGGGAACGAAGGACAAAAGTCAGTGTAGAGGTGCGCGGGACGGAGTGTGAGCTATCGCCTGAGGCCAAATTAGTGCTTTTCCGTATCGCTCAGGAAGCGTTGAACAATGTGAAGAGGCATTCTGAAGCAACCAGGGCTGTAGTCAAATTGGAATACGAGCCCCGGAAGATAATACTGACCATCACCGATAATGGCAAGGGGTTTAAGCTTCCGGAAAGGCTGAGCGATCTTGCCAGCACCGGCAAGTTGGGCCTGACCGGCATGGAGGAACGGGCCAGACTGCTCGGAGGTACTCTGAGGGTTCAGTCTGAACTTGGACACGGGACGATGGTAACTGTTGAGCTGCCGCTAAGCAGCGCATGAACGCGCAGCACCGGCTATAGATAGGTTAATACCAGATTGTTGATGACAGCAACCATACCCATCACTGCATAGGGGACGAGCAGGAAGACAAAGGCAGCCCGCCCGAAACCTTTGAAACCGGACCTGGAGAGGATAAACCGTAAAGTTATAGCTGCGAGCGATATAGCGCAGACAGCGGCCAGGTCAGCCAAAAATAAACCCGCAAATCCGCCCTTCTCCAGCGCCCAACTGGCGAGTGAGCCTGCTTCGTTGAGATAACTCTTTCCGCTTAAGGCCAGGATGGCGTAGGTGCTGGCATAGTCCGCAAGGGCCACGAAGCCTACGAATGCCAGAAGCCAGGGCTCCCGCCATCGCCAGAGAAATTTTGACGCCGCCTCCATATACCGCTCGGCGCGGCGGTCCCTCTCCACGGCTTTCCTCAGCCTGCTCCTCATGAACTGGAGCACTGTGTCGAAGGAGTCTCTTTTTTCCAACCCTGTCTCACCTCACCAGTTTCAACCCTCGCAAATTAAAAGTATAATGCATCCTCTTGCGTTGTTGTATCCTACTTTTGTACCGTGCGCTCTATTACTCGGATACTGTAAAAGAGCAGGGTCGGCGTACTACATGCCTGCTGAGCGGTACCGGGCTGTGGCGGAATGAATTTACAAAAGGTGGGGCTAGAGTGGTAAATAATAAGAAACGATGCAGCGATTTACCGGGCAAATTAACTTTAAGGTTGTGGTGTGTTTCTATTTACAAACTAGCGTTGCTTCGTGTTCCTGGAGCTTTGCGGCCTGCGGACATCTACGAATTGCTTAGAGCGGTAACCTGTACCGATTAGTAACAGGCTATCCCATGTTTCGTTCACAATTAACCAGACGTACAATATATAGTTCCCCGATACTCTTTCCTTAACCATACCTTTGCCCAACCTTTGCTTAGCTTTTGACGACCTGTTAAAGCTGCGTTTGTCAGCCCAACTGCTGGTCGAACTCTAATCTACATTTTAGAATAGCCTTAGAGGCGCAGTATGCGACTTAGGTCTCAAACTCCTGACTTCTACTCTGACGCATGTACAGAGGGGACACTGCATGAAAGGTTGATAGCCATTGTCTCTAAAGGAATGAAGCACTACAGGATGGTGGAGCAGTGTTCGGATTCGTTTTATGGATCGCAAAAGAGACGAGCTTGGGAATGGGGGTTTCTAACCAATCTCTATCTATCTTACTATTTGACTGAGTAGGACAGCAGTTCAGTTGTGTGCCCGTCCGTTATGCCCTGGGTCTTCACGTAAGTTTTCACTTTGTAGGAGTACCAGTATTCTGTAGTAGCCTGGCCGTTTTCATAGGCGACTATTTTATAACATTCGAATGTGCCTGCTGCAACTGTAACATCCTCGACATCCGTGCATTCGTAAGTTACGGTGGAGTTGCCTGTGGCGACGAAAGGTTGCCCATCAACAAAATCGGTCCTTTCCCAGGACTTGTCTATAGTGAAATTATTTCCGACTTCATGCGGCCACTCGGTGCCGGTTATTTCTCTGGAATAGATAACCCAGCGCATCATGTCCACACCCGCTGCGGTTAGTGTGGCAGAGATAATAGAGACTACTGTTCTCAGATTTGCCTTATTCAGCCACTGCGTCTCTTCGGATATCCAGCCATCCATCGGTGGGTCATAAGTAATCTTCTCAACATAACAGTCTTTCCCCTCCATTCCTTCCTCACCTGTTATCGTCTCGGTTCTGGTATATGTGTTGCCCTTATCAACCTCCTGAAAGACCCATGTGTCACCTGCGTAAAGGGTCGGCAATAAACCTTCTGAGATTACAAGAGTGCTAAAAAGGTTGTTTACCGTCACATTATAGGCGCCGCTGGTTTCTTCGGACAGGCTGAAGGTCACTGACTGAGTTGCTCCTGCGGGCACTAAAACGTCCTGACTGTCTACTTGAACTCCATTTACAATCAGGTTTACAGGGTAGTGGCCGTCCACCTCCCCTGAGTTAGCAACACTGCATATCACAGATACCGCCTGGCCCGGCAGGGCCTGCGGAGGTAAAATAGCCAGACTGCTCAGCGTGAATGCGGCAGGCCGGAGCAGAGTAAAATTGCCGGTGAGATTGCCCAGGCTAACACTGTAGTTCCCCGCTTGGTCCTTTGTTACATCGAATGCGATAGGCACGGTCGTATTGGCGTCCAATTCTACCGTTTTGGTTTCCTCATCTGCTCCATTCAATTTCAAGGCTACAGTGTAGTTTCCCGATACTTCACCGGTGTTGATGACATCGGCAGAGATGGTAACACTGTCACCGACCTGGGGCCGGGCAGGAGTGATAACGATGTTGGCGAATACGGGAGGTGTCAACACCTTGAATGTACCTGTCAGGTCGTTCAGTTCCACATCATGGCTTCCGGGGTCAGGGGTATC
>Ga0172366_10005078_pt1 | contig 10375 bp, 11 predicted proteins | sample LakKivSesite69cm_FD_114533 | JGI IMG/M metagenome (GOLD analysis project Ga0172366, IMG submission 114533) | Sediment microbial communities from Lake Kivu, Rwanda - Sediment site 69cm | ecosystem: Environmental > Aquatic > Freshwater > Lake > Sediment | place: Rwanda: Western Province, Lake...
CGGACGAGCTTTGGCTGGTATACCGCCTAATAGACAATCAATATTGGCTGTTGAGGAGGCATCCCCACCCGTTTTGGGATCTGGAGAAGGTCGGCAAGTTGAGGCGGAAGATGCTACGGCTCATGAATGGGTGCCGCAAACCCAAGTATCAGATAAGCTTGAGGCAACGAGTCTACTAACGCCTGCAAGGACTATTCAATCAAGGAAATCTATGACACAGTCAGAGGATATTACCACAAAAGTCTCACAGAATACCAGTTTCGGAAAAAAATGTCTTGATTATAAATGGATTCACTTTGACGCGTGGGCTAGGAGCAAGAAAGATATGACAGTGCTTCTTTACTACACCTAACATGATAGGGCAGTACTATACAACAGATGCAATCCAGACTTGGTACGTCAATAATTTGCCGAACGCTAGGCATGAGCTAAGTAAATTTAAAATCTTAGATACGCTCTTTTCCTCGTTCAGAGGCTATGAGAACAAAGACTATTCTAAATCAAGGAATGTAATACTTTACTATTGTCTGCCAGATTTTCAGGGGAATCCTCGTAGCGAAAAGCTATCAGAGGTCGAAAGTTCTCTCCTTATGTTTAAATTGCTGGATTGGAAAAAAAAGAAGCTGAATTGTCTCAGTAAAAGACTTTGCAGTGATGATTTTTATGAGAGTTTGAGCCCATACACGGAGCTAACATATGCAAAATGGTTAGCAGATAGATTAGGATTATCTAACATTGAAATCTACCCAAGCTTGATGACCGGAAAAGCCTCGGACATCAAAGTAGGTCTAAATTCCAAGAACGTTTATTTAGAAATTGGAAATCTCAGCGAAAGCGAACCTGAGAAAAAAATTCAGAAGATACTTGACGAAGCTGCAGAATACATAGGTAGAAAGCAAAAAGGTACTACCGTAATAATCTTAAAAGTAGGCCTTATAGAACTTCTGGTTCTTGACTTACAGATGCACATAGACGTGAAGGCATCTATAAAAAAACTGACCTTAGAATTAGACAGATTGTGCATTAATGAGTTAACTGAGTACGAAGGGCGGCTAGACATAAACGAAATAGCTGAAACATTAAAATACAAGAGAGTTATGGAAGACCTCTTGAAACGATCCTCCGATCTTATTTTACCTAATGAGAAAGAGAAATTGAAGCTGATTAATTCACCAGCTATAAGTCGATGGATTAACTCGAGCAAGGGTCAAATCGCTCTGGGAAGTAAAATGGTTACATGGATCTCGCGGCATAAGGGTAAGTTTTTACTTGTGGAAGTCCATCCGCAAATGTTTTATCCATCGGCGGCAGCGCTGATAGAAAGAGATTCTTTCATCAATCATATTGTAAGACATATTAAGGATCAACTTGAGCAACTTCAACCAAATAGTCCCAATATCATCGCAGTACAAGGCTTCAATTGGGTTATGTTTGGGCTAGGAGAATATGTAGAAAATATAAAACCTTTGCGTTCCAAAATAGAGGATTTCTTAAGCGCAAACAAGCAGGCAGACCTTAGTGGGATAGCCATTTTTAGCGACGATTTTGCCAAATCTACATACATACCTAATGCGCATGCTTCGGGAAACGCAAAACTTCGTCAAGAAGAAATAAGGAAACTTGGAATGAAGACAGTTATTTGAGGGCTAGGGGACTGACTTTGCAAGTTCACCTTTCAGTTTCAATCCAGCTGTACGTAGGTGCAGTTTTCTTTTCTCAAGAGCTGTCCGCTTTTTTGGACAAGAAACAAATGAAGAACGACTGCACAATTGAACTTGTTCAAAATTGAAATATGGTTTATTACGGAAATGATGCGTGAACTAATGGAAAAAGAAGGTATTAAGGGTTCTAGAGATGACATTCTTAGAACTGTGGAACTAATGGCGTCATATCAAAAGGCAGAAAAGCAACTTATTGAAAAGGATAGAAAATGGACTCTGCGATATGCAGAGAAAACTTAGAAGTGAAGGTGATGAGCAAATCACACAGGATAGACTTGAAACCGCGAGGTACCGTGCTTGTTCGTTTCCGCAGGTTTTTTTACTACCGTTTCCCTTACTATTTTGTTCTTATATTTCCATTACTCGCGTTTTTTGCATTTTTGGGGCTTTTTACAATAGAGAACATTAGAATTACTTTGAGCGCCTTTGTCCAGACGATTCCAGCAGTCATTGCGCTTCTTTTTGCTGTAACGTTTTTTATCGAGGAGCAAAGTCAGACAGCACGGCAACAACTTGAAAAATATTCTCCGCTAGGAAGAAATCTAGGGCAAAAGATTTTGAAAGAGTATGAATGGCTACTAAAGCAAAAATTCTCAGAGTCGGTAGAACTAAAACTGATTGATGACAGAATAATAGAGCTTTCAGTGCTGATTAAGGAAAAAGCCTTTGAACTAAAAGATCTCTTGAAGCAACCTGATGTTGCAATTATGCCAGGGTTGTTCAGTTGGCTCGCTGGCGCTCCTCTAACTGACCGCTTACTCGACGAACCTGAGTGGGACAGTTTCCATAGTACTATCGAAACTTATATACGTCCGATTCATACCGCGCGTAGAGCACGAGGCAGTATCTTCAAAATGTCGACTTTCTTGGGATTATTAACGACAATCTTCTCGATTATACTGCTTGCAACAGTGTCAGAATTGTCCTTCGGCGTCAGAATAGTTGGCGATTTAGGAATATGCTTGGGCATTTCCACTGTCATTTCATGGGGACTATATGTTTACGACGTGATGTTCTTTATAGTAGTCTATCGCCCAGGAATTTACGAAATCTCATTTGAAGAAGTGAGTAAATATATAACATCTATGCATAGCAATTCAGACGAAAATTGAACGCCGGTAAGGTTGGGTAGAGGTCAAGAGATCTTCGAACTGTCGCCAAAGATATCATTCTCCAGATAGCTCTAGCTTGAAATGGCTTGAGTGGTAGACTCGCAAATAATAGCTATTCCATATAGGGAATGCTATCAAATCAAAGCCATTTTGGTAAAACGAGAAGCAATGCTGGCTTTCAGTAGAGCGTTCAATCAAGAGTCCTTATCGTAGGCACGCGCTAAGAATTGCGTGTCCAGAAGTGAATTCTTTCTAGAGCCACAAGCAAGGGATATCCAATCAAAAAACATGCTATGAACTCCCCTATGCCTATAGTTAGGACGCTTACCAAATATGGGACGCCATAAAATGCTGAAACATAGCCACTCACGCCGAAGGCATTAATTAAAACGGGATAAAGACACGCAAGCGTTTTTCTTTTACGGCTAAATTTCCATGACGAGAAAGCTGAAATCAGGCTCAGCAAAGGCCCCAACACAAGATCAGGGATGCCTACGGGGCTAAAGGAATTAGCGAGTGCACAGCCAAGAGTAATCCCGATTACTCCTGGAAAGCCCATCAAGAAAGGCAGTGGTGCAAGACTCTCACTTAATCTGATCTGAAGCCAAGAATAGCCAAGTGAACCCAAGCTGATAGTCAGCGATGCGTAAACTGCCGCGATTATTCCAGTCCAAGCTAGGTCATACGTTCGTTTTGCCAATCTATCTAAAACTTCCCCGAATATTGTTAATTTTTTATAGTCGTTACTTACTTAAATGCTTAAGAGACATGTGGCGAGCAGAATGGAGTCAAAAGTTGTTCATGCTTCTGCAGGGTCTTCTCGGCAGATAGATTTGACAATACCCGGAAAGGAAGATCCTCTTGTCACACCGACTTATTTTCCAGCCATTTCAAGTTATGATGTTAGTTACTCTTTCCGCAGTCTAATCAGACATTTCAAACATTATCCAAGGGTTCTCATTTCAGCATATGATTTGTATTTCCTTCGTCCCAAAATTCGCGAGGAGATAAATGCTGAAATAGCAGGAATTCCATTAGTCTTTCTGGATAGTGGCGTTTTTGAAGCCTCTCGAAAAGCTGACAAAAGATGGAATAGAGAGTTGCATAAGAATGTGATGTCTGAAATCAAGTTCGATTTTTGGAGCAGCTTCGATGTGCTGCCCACAAAATCGAGTGGCGATTTCGCTAAGAAGACAATTGACGGGATACTAAGTTCAAAAGAACAGTGCGATAAAGAGGGCTTTGTTCCCATTGTTCATGGTAGTCCTAGAGGGCTTATAAGTATCATTGATGAGCTGACGAAGCATCACCCCGATTTGTGCAACTTCGTTGCAGTGGCTGAAAGAGACTGTGGTGCCAGTATACTTGAAAAGGCGCGAACTGTCCTAAAAATTCGAAAGCTTCTGGATTCCGGAGAACAACACAATCAGTCTCGGATACTGCACCTTTTGGGGTGCGGCGATCCCATTTCGATTCTCCTATTCATCTTTGCAGGTGCCAATTCATTTGATAGCCTGGATTGGGTTAAATATGCATTCCATCCAGACCAACCACGTCTGGTCAGATTTTCGCAATTAGATCTATACAACTGTGATTGCATGTTTTGCAGTGGTCGAAAAAAGAATTACGTGGAAAAAGTTCTTATGCATAATCTCTGGTTCTATCAACATTTTCTTGGGCGAATTAAAACATTGATAGAAGAAAACACTCTGGAGAATGAATTGGAAAAAATTTTTGGAAAAAAATTGCTGGGTAAAATAGAAAGAGTATAGTCACCTTTCAGATTTTTCGATAGCAGTGATTTTCTCTTTGAGTTTCATGAGTTTGAGATATTCCAAAAACGCGTAATTCGATATATCAGCAAGTTCATTGCTTATTTCCTCAAACAAGTCTAATGATCTGTATCTGTCCCCACCCGCAGCTTCACCCATTTCTAGACGTTCATAACATTTCTGGAAATAGATTTTTAATAATTCCTTCTTTTCCTCGTCCACTTTTACTCCACCTATTAACGGGAGATTTTATTAGGCTGTTTCAGTATTAAAAATTGGAGTACGTTGGGGATTCAAATAGATGCAGCAAACACAACGGCAAACACTGAATGATGTCTTTTATGAATACTTAAAGCTAAAACCTTCCTTTGACCTCAGAAAAAGTTGGGTTGAACTTTCCGAGGAACAACTCTGGAACGAGTTGTGCATATGCATACTCTCAAGTAACGTTCCATATAACTTAGCTCTCTCTGCATTTTATCATCTCTCTGAACACCAATTCCTGGATGTGGAGAGAATCATAGCCAATCCAAATTCGACTCAAGATATTAGCTTTGAGCTCTCAAGACAAATCTATGAACCTAGGCGAAGAGACGGCACTTTTAGGAAATATCGTTTTCCAAATGTCAGAGCTTCGGATATCGTGAAGGCAGCTGTCACTCTGTATAGCGAGAATAATGGGTTATCTGAGCTTCTTAAGAACTCCCGTTCTGAGAAAGAAGCTCGACGGTTTCTGGCTGGTAATGTGTCTGGAATAGGCTTGAAAGAGGCTTCGCATTTTCTGCGAAACGTTGGTTATTCAAAATCGTTGGCAATTGTTGATACTCACATTGTTGCCTTCCTAATTGAGATTGGAGAATTGTCTGATAGAGTGACGACGGTCACACCGGCAGTTTATGTGAAGCTTGAGAGAATTCTCACGAATCTTTGTGACAGTTTGGGGCTGAACATGTCGGTTTTTGACATGGCAATTTGGAGATATATGAAGGGAAAAACTCATTGAAAATTGTAGTCCTTGCTTCAGGTGGTGTTGATTCTTCAGTCATGATGTTCTTGTTAAAGAAAGAGGGCCATGAAGTATTGCCTCTTTTCGTAGATTATGGACAGTTGGCCGGACAAAGAGAGTGGGCATCGTGCAGGGCAGTGTGCAATTTTCTCAATTTAGCACCAACCCGTATTGACATCTCAGGATTCGGAAAAAGTATTCCGAGCGGAATTACAGACGAAAAACTCGATATAGAAAAGCAGGCATTCCTTCCGACCCGAAACCTTCTCTTTTTAACCGTTGGGGCGGCTTATGCCTATAGTCAATCTGCTTATGGAGTAGCTATCGGAATTTTGGCAAACCCAATATTCCCTGATCAAACCAAAGAATTTATCATTACTGCCGAAAAGACTATTAGAACAGCTCTGGGTTCGGATATCGTAGTTCTAGCTCCATTAATCTCGCTTGACAAGCGTGACACTTTGAACTTGGCTATTAAGTACAAGTTACCAATAGATCTGATGTCATATTGTCATTCAAAAGCTGAAAAACCGTGCGGCTCTTGTATTTCGTGCAAAGAAAGGATTGCAGCTGAAAAATACGTTTATGGTGATGTTAAGCCAAAATAAGACTTATTAAAGAAGACTTCGGTAAGAGCTATTGGTGTCGATGTGGGCGGCGGCAGCAGTTCGTATTCCGGGCCTTCATCACGTTCCACTGAAGAGTCCGAGAGGATTTTTAGGAACGTGGTTGACGAAAAGCAGAGGAAGTTACGGAATGTTTTCATCAGCTTTAAGGTGGAAGACGAATCACAAGTCAATCTCTTGAGACACCAAGCCCATGAAGGGTTGGGTGTGGAGTTTAGAGATTATTCTGTTAAGGAACCTTTCGATGAAAAGTGGAAGACAAATTGTAGAGAAAGGATGGCACAGACTTCTGCAGTAATAGTGTTTGTAGGTCGAGACACATCAAAAAGCGAACCAGTGAAGTGGGAGATAGAGGAAGCTTATCGTCAAGGCAAAAAGGTCATCGCGGTAAGGATACATAGAGATGAAGACAACCCACTACCTGAGCCGCTTGTGGCCCACAAGACACGCGTAATAAACTGGGACAATTCGGAAATATCAAGGTTTCTTGAAGAACCCTGAACGTATCCCGCATTGATTAACCAACTATTCGTCTGCTTAGCCATATCGTGTGTTCTCGGCTGATAGTTTGCTCAACCTCTTGAACGAAGTCGTTCAACTCTTTCTCCGTCTTAAGCGGAAGTTGTTTTGCTTGCTCTTCGAGAAGAGATAATTCTTGTTTTATAAGTCCGTAGGACTGGGAAAGCTCCCGATAGGATCGTACACTCATCCAAGATATTATAGCGGCTGCCGCCGTTGTCAAAATTCCCACAGGGTTTATGACTGGGTTGCTTATAAGAAAGACGATGAAGGCAAACGACACGGCAAGAAATTGAAATACCCACGTCAAGACAAACCATATGTTTTCCAAATCTCGGTTAAGCTTGGATTTGCCTGCATACCATAAGTATTGATCGTGAACTCTGTTAGCGATATAGCTGCTTAAACGTTCAACAACAGTTCCATTTCTTATTCGCTTCATTGTCTCAGTTATTTGAGGTGAATCCTGCAAATGTGCAGATAGCTCCGAAGATATCTGTGACTGCGAATCTAAGATTTTGCGAAGATTAGTTAAGAAGATCCTAATTGCATCTTCGACGTTTATGCTGTCGTAAGGTTTTGCTTTCATCATGAAAAGCCAACTTTCTTTCTTTATCGTTTCAGCAACTGCACGGCTAGAAAACCAAGTTCGATCAAATCTTCTCAGTTCGATGATTGCGGTAAGAACCATCAAAGCTAGAAGGACAATTGCGATAACTAGGCCTAAGCCAGCAAATCCAGGCAAGTTGTTTATGGAAACTGAAGTGACGATTGAAACAGCAATTAGCAATCCGATTTTCAGTTTGAATAGTCTGAGATATTTCTTCTGATTGTCAATTGCGCATAAATCACTTTCATTGTACATCGCAGGATATTCTGGTGTTTCCAAATCTGCATCCGCAATTGTACATGCTCTCGTGACTTTATAAGCTTAGAGCATTGCATTACGGATCCGAGATTGCACTTCCCTGAAAAAAGCAGTGGGGAGTGGGTGATAACTCGTCATCCGAAATCTATTCCCTTAATGGCTTCATCTATCTTTTTCTCTTCATCGCCCTTTCTTTTTCTCTCCTTCTCTTCTTGCAAAGCTAACTGATGTAAGTATTCTCTGTACTTTTGATTTGTATTCGCAACATCTTGCTTTATGTCTTCGGAATGTAGCTTCACTTCGTCCAAGGGACAATGCACTACAATGTCTCTACCTTCTACCCATGCATGTCGCCATCTCCCGTGTCGTGGGAACCTCCGTTCTTCTTCGAAGATTTGCACCCATTCTGAAGGCGGAGTGGCTGATAGTGAGAAATATACATTGTAAAGCTGTTTTTTCTCATCCGGATTGTAAACCCTATTCTTGTCGATGCTCGAAATTCGCACATCTTCAAATTCTTCCAAAACTGAAATTGTCTGAAGCGGTCGTGAGGTGATCAATTTCTGTTTTCTGCTCACACGCAGAGTTCGAGGAATGCGTTTTGCGATGCCCATAGCAGATAGCAGTTGGGATAGAGAATTTCCAAAATCGGCCGGATTAGTGAAATCAGCAAACACTTTATCCTTAAGAAAAACCGGGATTTCGCATTTTTCCAAAAGAATTGGAAGAACCCGTATCTTCTTGCCGTGAATTTCTTCGTTCATAGCCATCTGAAGCTCTTTTTGAACCCAAGGGGAGGACACAGAGTTATGGGAAAGCACTATTCCAAAGAAGTCAGTTTTTCCCATGCCTTCTGATATTCGCTGAAGCAGAGAATCTCCCACCTTAAGTTCCGCCTCATCGATCCAGACTTTAACGCCTCTAGATTCAAGTATTTCTGCCAATTTCCTAGCGAAGAATTTGTCTTGCCGACTATGACTTAGGAACAATGATACCATAATCAGCTTCTCCTGCAGGATTAAATGTAAATCACATGGTATACTATTTAAAAACTTTGAGGAGCACCTTGTGTGAACATTTCGTGCATAAGTGCATCTACGTTCAAACGAATCTGCGACTATAGCACCTCTTCGTTAGGTTCAAAACCACCAAGAGTGCCTCTGTAGAGACTTCCTTCAATACGTAGATCAATTCTTGAATTTGGCAACGTTATCAAGAGCTTGGGGTACTAACGATCTCAAGTTTCTCAGAACTTCAGAATACTACTTCTTCTCTAATCTTCTATAACTCTCTGAAATACAGGTATGGTGTCCAGATCAATTCGTCTGTAATAACTAATTAGATATAGGCAATTGACCTTATGCTGGAAAAGGCACGTGAACTACAATGGTTGAAATTGAACTCTCGGGTCTTACCCGCGAAAATGAAGAACTTGCAAGGGAAGAACTTGTGAGGCTGTTCGGAAAATTCGATAATCTTAAAATAAATGTGACTTTCGACTTTGATGGCAAAGTAACCGAGTGTCTACAGAAACGAGGTGTAGACGAACAGTACCAATCCATGCGAGCTGGGGGAGAGGTTGTTGCAAGCAAAGTTCTCAATTACCCTTCAAACGATCAACTGAGAACATGCCTAGTAATTAACGCCAATGCCCGAATGTTTTCCGACTGGAGCGACAAACTGAAGCTTGAAAGAATGCATATCTTGTGTCACGAAATGGGACATATTATTCTATATCAAGACCGGTACAGACAGACCGGTCACGAACGTTTCTTTTCATTACCTAGTTCCACGAATGAATGGACAGATGAACTTGCGAACGATATTGTTGATGAATACGTCGTTGAAAGAAATGCAATTCAAATGTTATTGGGGAACTTCCAACCAGATCCTACACTCTATTTTGTTGAAACGCTCAAGGGGGTAATCGAAATTCTCGCCAATCATTTACGGTCGTTCAAGTCGTTCATTACAGAAGAAATCGAATCATGTCGCAAAGACACAATGCTTATCGATGATTCGTGGGGATCTATCTATTTACGAACGCGCGATACTCTGAACGCTCTATCATTGGCTACTGCTATTATTGATGCCATTCCATCGTGTTCTTCTTTATTAGAACCAATACGATCCAACGAGACTTTCAGGGAATTATTCGAGAACACCTGGACTGAAGTAAAAAGGGTCCTGGTGCAGTTTTTCCAGGAAAACGATTACAAGGTGAGCATAAAACCAGCATCTGACGCCTTTCGGAATCTCTTTCAGCTTTTTGGGATTGCGTTTCGTGATATTGACGGAAGAATGGCTATATTCATCAAACCATGACGTTCTAGTGTGAACAAAGCGCGCTTTGGTTTGTCTCGCAAAAGTGTCAGAAAAACTAAAGCGAAGAAGAACACATCTTTAGTTGATCAGGATGAACCAGCTCAGGATTTCAGGAAAACCCAAAGATTGGACGAATTGGGAGAAGTTGATTGAAGATTGTAGCACTTATGATGAACTTACAAACATTGCGCGCGGCGCCTTAAGTCAAATCAAACCAGAGAAAAAGAGATTTGAGAAACACCTAGGCGCAGATTGAACACGTTTTTGCAAATACTCACAGACATGTGTTAACCAAAGCGCACGCTGAACTGGCGGATAGAAGTTGTTATTGTTGTAAAATCTTGAGGCAGCAGATGAATCGGGTGAGGATGTGCGATGAATCTTTTCTCCGTCTTCATTGACTTGCTTGAAATTGAGCTTTCAGAA
>Ga0172366_10005079_pt1 | contig 10373 bp, 8 predicted proteins | sample LakKivSesite69cm_FD_114533 | JGI IMG/M metagenome (GOLD analysis project Ga0172366, IMG submission 114533) | Sediment microbial communities from Lake Kivu, Rwanda - Sediment site 69cm | ecosystem: Environmental > Aquatic > Freshwater > Lake > Sediment | place: Rwanda: Western Province, Lake Kivu...
TCAAAGCAACCGCGCTCATCAATGTCAGGCCCCTCCGCACACACTACCTGGCCGGCATGAGCGGCTGCATCAAAAATTACATCATGTTTGCCGAATCTCAAGAAGCCCTCCATCCCAACAACTGCTCGGAGCTTGGCTCTGTTTTTAAGCTGCCCCAAGTTTATGGCAAGAACCGCTTGAATATCCTCTGCGTCTTAACTCCGCAGTATCATGGCAGAGGCCCTCACCACTTCAGCCGGAGATATGTCTGGAATTATAACGGCTTTATTGTCGGTCAAGACCCGGTCGCAGTTGATACAATTGGCTTGAGGCTGATCATGGCCAAGCGCGCTGAGCAGCTGGGAAAGGAGCAGGCAATCCCCCCTGTCCCGAGACATATAGAAGTGGCTGACATCAAATATAGATTGGGCACGAGCGACATCAATAAGATCGACCTGGTCAAGCTGGGCTGGAAAGAAAATATACTGATTTAAAATAGGGAGAAGAGAAAAAATGCCTTCGATAAGAAAAGGTCTGCTGGCAACACTCATCATCGCCCTCGCCTTTCCGGCTGGAGCTAAATCCTCAGCGGCGAATATCGAATACGCCAGCAGCGCGCTCTGGTCAAAAGCCTATGACCTGAAAATAGTCGGAGATTATGCCTACTGCGCTTTCTTGAACGGCCTTGTTATCCTCGATATATCAAACAAGAAAAAACCTGAATTTGTTTCCCAACTCTATTTCGGCGGCGGGTTCGGTATTGATTCAAAAGACAAACTTGTCTTTGTCGCCGCAGGGAAAAAAGGCCTGAAGATAGCCGATGTCTCAGACCTCAAAGCACCCACTCTTAAAGGCTCGTTCGATACGCTTGGCGAAGCGCGAGACATAGCCGTAAGAGGCGATTATGCCTATCTTGCCGGCGGCGCTTCAGGCCTTCAGATAATAGATATCAGCAACCCTTCCTCGCCCAAGCTTACCTCTTCTTTGGATACACCCGGCTCGGCAGAAGGCATCACCCTCAACGGCAACTATGCTTTTATTGCCGACAAGGAATCCGGTCTGCAGATAATAGATATCAGTTCTCCTTCGGCACCCAAACTCTCAGGCTCTTATGACACACGCGGCACAGCCGAGAAAGTGGCAGTAGCCGGCAGCTATGCCTATGTTGCTGACGGCTCGCCGGGCTTGCAGGTCATCGATATCAACCATCCGGCCGCTCCAACTCTTGCCGCTACTATCCAGACTTCAGGCTATGCTCATGGAGTGGCTGTAAGCGGCGGTTATGCTTGTGTCGGGAATATTTATGACGGCGCCTTCCAAATCATTAACATCAGCAATCCAAAGGCTCCGCTCCTTCTTGCCACCCGCAAGTACACAATGTACAACGAAGCCTGGGATGTGGTGATGAGCGGCGATTATGCTTATGTTGTGGATTATTTCGCAGGTATCCACATTCTTTCCCTCAGCAATCCCTCCAATCCCACGCTCGTTGGCATGTTTTACACTCCTGGTTCAATCATCTGCGCAGCAGTGAAAGGAAATTATATTTGCGCTATCGGCGACCTTTCTGGTTTGCAAATAATCGATATCAGCAATCCTTTCCGGCCGCAGCTTGCAGGCTCGTCCGGACGCATGCGCGGCGTTCACGGATTGTCTGCAAGCGGGGATCATGTTTACATCACAGATAGATGGTCTTTAAGCACCTTCAACGTCAGCGAGCCAACGAGGATAAAGCAGGTTAAGACACTTGCTCTGCCCGGTGTGCCGCGAGCCATAATCGTCCGCGGTAAATATGCCTGCATAACATCCGACCATTCCGGCTTTCACATCATTGACATCAGCAATCCATCTGCGCCTTCGATTGTTGGCTCTTATGCAATGGAAGGCTTTGCCTACGGATTGGATGTGGAAGGAGATTACGCTTACATTGCCAACAGCGACACCGGCTTTCATATTATAGATATCCGCACGCCTTCCTTGCCTAAGCTGGCAGGCTCACTCAAAACACCCGGCCTCGCTTCTGGAGTCGCCGTAAAGGATAAATATGCTTATCTGGCTGATGGGCCTTCAGGGCTTCAAATTTTAGATGTCAGCCTTCCCTCTTCCCCGCAAATTGTCGGCTCTTTAAAAATGGATGGCTATGCCAACGGAATAGCCGTCCAGGGAAATATTGCCTTTCTCACGGATGAGACTTCGGGTCTCAAGAAAATCGACATCAGCAATCCAAAGGCTCCCAAGCTTATCAGCTCATTTGGGACTCCGGGCGAGCCAGCCAGCGTTGTTATTAGGGGCGAATACATCATCCTCCCTGATGCCTATTCGCTGCTGATTCTCAAGAATAACTAATTCGGGACCACTGCCCGCAAGCTTTAAGAATATCCCAGTGAAAAAATCGCTGATTTTTAGCGTCTATTATGATTGGGCCGAAGAATTGAAAAATTTCTATTAGTAGCGAGGCATGAAATGAAATTTATGAAGAAGAGTCTGTCGGATTTCATAAAAATCTTTATGAGTATTCTTATTATTTCACTTGTTCTCAAAGCTTCAACAGGCAAAAAAAATTACACTCAAAACCTATCCAGTCAAGGAAGCCTCGCCCTCGAAGGTTTATTAGAGGAAAGGAAATACCTTCAAACCCTTTCTGGACAAGGAAAATTTATCCTTGTTGTTTTTGATTTCGAAAGCCTTTCCTGCCCTCTCTGCCTGGATTCTTTTAAAAACTTCTGTGAAGCCCTTCAATCTAAAGGCAAAGAAAACTCAGCCCTTGGAGTCTTGATTTATAGAAATCCAGAGGATGAGAAAGCCGTCGATGACCATACAAAGATTATTGAGAAAAAGCTGCGCGGCTTTATTATCGGGAACAATATCGAGTTCCCTATTATTCTCGATAAATTTCATATCTTCAATGGAACGAGTGCCAAAGGGACAGGAGTCATTCTCTTTGACGCATCAAAAGGAATTCTAAAAAGATACCCCTTCCCTCTAACAAAAAAACAGATTGATGAAATTCTTAAGGGTCAGGAAAAAGACTGATTCCTCCCCTTTTTCTACCTACGGGAGCTGCTTTAAAATCTCCTCGCCAAAATCCAGGCAGTCCTTTCTCTGAAGCCTGTCATAATCTTCGAAAGGACGATTGCCTCGCTTAGAAAAGTCTTCGAGCATCTTGTAATCATCCGGGCTTAGCAGCCTTTTTGTCATCCGGCCAGGGAAGGATTTCTTGAAAACTGCCTTTGCGCCGCAAAGATTGGCCAGTTGTTCAAGGTACTGGTTGGCGCGCTCACTCCCTCCTGCGCCGCAGACAACAAAAACGGCCTTAATTTTGCTGGCAATGAGTGAAGCATTCTTGCCGATGTAGGATTCCAGAGGCTGAGCGATTTTCCCTCCATAAATTCCAGAGCCCATGACCAGATAGTCAAAAGAAGAAAGGTCTGGATTCTCGCGGGCATCAAAAACATCGGCGATAGCGCCCATCCCTTCAGAGATCCAAATAGCGGCATCCCTATTGCTCCCATATCGGGTGCCGAAAAGAACAGCCCACTTGTTCTTGCTTGGATTGGGGAAGAATTTAAGAGGAAAAGCTTCGCAGGCTAAAAAGCTTATCCCTCCGCCAATCAAAGCCGTCTTCATGAATTTTCTTCGTTCCATCTGACCTCCTTTCAATCCATTCAAATTAAATTTATTAATTTAAATTATCTTTTTATAAAAAACAGTCTACAAAAATTCAATCCGTGTGTAAACTATGCGTGCCACCTTTAGCCAGATTTGGATTTGAAAGCGGCCAGAAAAAGTGAAGCTCCCCGCGGTAAGCCGCGGGGGATTCTGCAAAGGTTTTGCTAAAATAAAAAACAATAATCGTGATATAATCGAACGAAAAGAAAGCCAGTGCTCAAGAAATCTGTTTCTTCTGCCGATTGTTTGAACCGCCGGATTATATTCTTTCTTGCTCTCTGCTTGTCGATGATGAGCGTCTCCTTCGCCCAGGCTGAATCTCCACGGACGGTCAGCCTAAAAGTCGCAGCCGATGAGGAATTCAGGACCAGGGCAAGGTGGCCGGTGGATATTCGGCAATTGATTAAGGAAGCTTCAAGTGCATTTGAAAGACGTTTCGGCATAAGACTCCAAGTTAAGTCTTTTGATAACTGGTCATCGGACGACAGGATTAAATCCACCCTCGAATTGTTGAATGACCTGAGAAAAAAAATCGATAAAGGTGAAAACGATATCGTCTTAGGTTTCACTTCCCAGCCTCGCCTCATCCGCGACCTCTCCGGAGTTGCAACTTATCTTCAAGGGTATGTGGTTGTCAGAGAGCTGCCGTCGATGCTCAATATGAAATTCATCTTAATCCACGAGCTCTCCCATCTCTTCGGAGCGGCCGACCTTAATGACAGCAGCTCCATCATGAACGGCAAAAATCCAGGAAGTGAATTCGATGCCTTCACAACCCGGATCATTCTTTTGAATAAAAATCGCAACTTTGACCCTAATACTTTTCCTTTGCCCAAGGACAAGCTCGACGAGGCCATAGCCATCTACAATCAGAGGAAAACACTCCAGCTGAAAGAAATCGACATTATCATTCAACTGGCCATCCTCTACCTGGAGAAAAAAGACTATGAATCTGTCATAAGAGAATCCCGCCAGGCCATTCAAATCGACCCTAATTTGGCCGAAGGCTATAATCTCTTGGGGATTGCCTATCGAAGGAAAGGGGAAGTCGAGCAAGCCATAAGCCAATACCAGAAAGTCCTTCAACTCCAGCCTGAGCTTCCTGAGGTTCATTACAACTTAGGCATAGCTTACAGCAAGAAAGGCATGCTGGATGAATCGATTGAAGAATACCAGAGGGCCATCGCACTCAATCCCTATTATGCTCTGGCTTATTCCAATCTGGGCCTTGTCTATGTCGAAAAAAAAATGACTGATGAAGCCATTGATGCCTGCCAGAGGGCTTTGGAGATTTATCCTCGACTGGCCAACGCTCTCTCGGCTTTGGGAGCAGCCTATATCCTTAAAAATAAATTTGATGAGGCTGAAGCCTTTTCCCGCAAGGCGCTGGAGATAGATCCTGAGCTCGAAGGAGCTCACAATAATTTGGGGAGCATCTATTTCAACAAAAAAATGGTCGGCCAGGCCATCGAAGAATACTTGAAAGCATTGGAGAAAGACCTTGACTATGGAGAAGCTCATTACAATCTTGGCCTGGCTTACTTATTCAAGGGCTCGTTTGATCAAGCGATTGTCGAATTTACAGCGGCAATTCAACTCAAGCCCGACTATTTTCAGGCATACTCTAACCTGGCTGTCTCTTATCTCGAGAAAAAGCTTCCTGAAAAGGCAGCCGAAGCCTGCCTCAAAGCCATTGAAATAAATCCCAACTATGCCAATGCCTATTCCAACCTTGGTTATGCTTACCTTCTTCAAGGCATGATCAAAGAAGCGGAAGCGGCTTGCCAGAAGGCGATTGCTCTTAATCCTGAAATTGCAGAGCCTCACAACCACCTGGGAATAATCCTGGAAAAGCAGAAAAAGACTGAGGAAGCAAAGGCTGAATACTTGAAAGCCATCGAATTAAAGCCAGAATATCCTGAAGCCCATTTCAACCTGGCCAATCTCTACTTTAAGGAAAATCTCCTCCCTGAATCAGAGGTTCACTATAAGAGAGTCATAGAGATTAGGCCTGGATTTGCCGAGGCTTACAACAACCTTGCTGTTGTCGATTTTTACCAGAAAAATTATGCTCTGGCCTTTGAACACATGAAGAAGGCAGAGGAGTTAGGGGCAAGCGTCCACCCCGATTTCAAGAAAGAAGTTCTGAAAAAGATAAAAAAATTGAGCCAGAGGCCTAGGTTGAATCCTCTCCCTTTCTCCGCCTTCTCCAATCTCTGACGTTTGTCCAAACTGAGGCAAAAAGAGCCAGGAGAAGAAAGAGAACGGCAAGAAAATCGACCAGCGTCTCACTCGTCTTTAGCCCGGTCAGGGAATCGATAAGGAATTTGGTGTAGCTCGACGGCATGTCGCTGTAGCCCAATTTCATCCTTACCTGCCAGTGCCAATCCGTGGAAGGGCAGTAGCCAAAACCGTACCATATGCCAAGGAACGTCCAGGAAAAAGCTGTCAGCAAGATGACAACAAGGTTCGCTATCCTTGTCTTCCTCCAGACCCAGCCGAAAAGGATGAAAACCATCAGCGCCGAATGGAAGACGAAGAAGAATTTATTCAAAAAAGCGTACATTTCTTTCTCCGAATTTTTTAAAAAGTGAAGCTCCCCGCGGCAAGCCGCGGGGCATCTTCAGCGCAGCTTAAAATTAAGCTGCGCAGGCCCTTGCTCTAGATCGCCATGATGCGCAATGTACCTCTCGATAATCTCACGAGTCATTCGGTCTCCAACTGTCCGTGCAAAATATCCGTCTTCCCACAACTCACCCGCCCACAGCCTCTTCTTCAATCCCGGGAACTCGCGGAACAACCCTATCCCACTTTTGCTCTTTATGATTCTTACCACCTCGGCAATCGACTTGGCCGGAGGAAACGAAAGCAATATGTGAACATGTTCCTCCATAACTTCCAATTCAATCACCTCAAACCCATAGTCCTCACATATCTCCCTGATCAATTGTTCCGCTCGTTCCCGAACCTCAGCCCGCTCGAAGATATTCTTTCGGTACTTCGGACACCAGACCAATTGGTAACTGGTGTCATAGGCCGAATGACTCGTTCGCTTGATCGCCACACTTTATATATATCACATTAGCGAGCAAGGGCCTATGCGGATAAGGGGAACTTTCCGGTCCCCCTTATAACCCCCTCGGAAAGGCATGCATTCATCCCACGCGGCAAGCCGCGGGGGATTCTGCAAAGGTATCGCTAATTGGTAAAAAAGGAATCCCCTATTTGACTTTTGACAACCACAGAAAACAATAATATTTTATTTTTAATGAAGCAAAGGTATCCGTCTCTTCTAACCCCAGACACCAAGCCGTTCGATCCTGTTGATATTGCGCATCAAACCGAAGAAATCATCTGCAAGGAAAAGGCGAGAAAATATACTCACTTTTACTGCACCGGTGTTTACGGCGGGATCTCGACAGGTTATGCGGTCGGCTGTTGCTTGAGATGTGCCTTCTGCTGGGTGGACTGGTCGAGAGACTTCCCTCTTCAGGAAAGCAATTTCTTCTCCCCTGAGCAGGTTTTTCATAATCTCATCAGCAATGCTCGGAAGGAAAAAGTGAGGAAGATCAGAATCTCTGGCGGAGAGCCGACCCTCTGCCCTGGCCATCTCCTTTCAGTTTTAGATTTAGTCTATGAAACGCGCTTCTTATTTATTCTGGAGACAAATGGCATTCTCTTCGGGGAAAGCTTTGACTATGTCAATAAATTGAAAAAATACCAGAATATCCATGTCCGGGTTTCGTTGAAAGCCGGGAATGGAGAAGGATTTGAAAAGAGGACAGGAGCGAGAGGGGAATTTTACGAGCTTCCGTTTAATGCCATAGCGAATCTGAAACGGGTAGGAGTGAGTTTTCATGTGGCGGCCATGACTGATTCGCGGCTAATGCCTAGAGAAGAGAGAAAAATGATGTTGGAAAAACTCAAAACAATCGGCTATGAGGATTATCTCGAAGAGGAGCGCTGCGACCCCTATCCGACTACGGTGGAAAGGCTCAAAAGAGCAGGTTTTAAATTATGGAAATAGTTATCAACTCGATTTTGCTATTAGATAAACATGCATGAAGCTATTCTCTACGAAAAATTATCCGCCAAAAGCGTCCGATGCCACGTCTGTCAGCGAAGATGCCTGATCAAGGATAAGCAAAGGGGATACTGCCGGACAAGGCTCAATCGCCATGGAAAGCTTTATTCCTTAATCTTCGGGATTGTCTCCACGATCATGGTCTCTCCCATCGAGAAAAAGCCTGTCTATCATTTTTTCCCGGGGTCAAGATGGCTCTCTCTCGGAAGCTACGGCTGCAATTTCCGCTGCCCAGGCTGCCAGAACTGGGACATCGCCCACTCGGAAGTGAGAGAGGAGATAAAATTAGGGAAGATGACCTCCCCAGAAGAGTTGATCAGGAGTGCCCTGAAAAGCAAGTGCCTGGGAATCTCCTGGACTTACAACGAGCCGGCTCTCTGGCTTGAGTACACGCTGGAAGGGGCAAAGCTGGCGAAAAAAAATAATCTCTATACCAATTATGTCACCAACGGTTTCATCACTCAGGAAGCTCTGGACCTCGTCGGTCCTTATCTGGATGTCTTCCGAGTCGATTTAAAAGGCTTCTCCAATGATTCTTACAAGAAGATTGCCAATGTCGATGACTTCTCCGGAATCCTGGAAGTGGTCAAGAGAGCCAAGCATAGATGGAAAATGCACGTCGAAATTGTGACCAATGTCATCCCTGGAATGAACGACAATGAAAAAGACTTAAGCCGTATGGCTTCCTGGATCTCGAGCGAATTGGGCAGGGATACTCCCTGGCATGTCACCCGTTTTTTCCCTTACCTCAAGCTCTCTCATCTCCAGCCAACACCTATAGATACTCTGGAAAAGATAAGGGAGATCGGTTTGAGCAAGGGCTTGAACTATGTCTACCTGGGAAATGTCTTTGGCAGCAAAGGAGAAAATACGTACTGCCCTGATTGCGGCCAGACTATTATTATCAGGGAAGGCTTGGAGACAAAATCAATTCTTTTGAATCAAGGAAGATGCAAATTTTGTAACCAGGCAATCGCCGGGCGATTCGAGGATTGAGAGAATATTAGCTGCAAGGAAATCCGATTGAACAAGAGCAAGCTCGGAAAATGTTGCATTTTAGCCAGAACAGGTCAAGATGGGAAATATCTTTTGAAGGAAGCCGGTAAAGAAAAAATCGGCAAAAAAATATTTAATAACTATCCCTGAGGGAAATAACAGCCAGAGACTTCTCGAAGGTTGAAGGGTTGATTTGCTCCTCGGTAAGGAATTCAACTTCGTAGATTCTCCCCGGAATCATATCAAAGAAGTTATCGGAAAACCTGCCTTTAAAGCCAGGAGAAGATAGGTAGACATCCTTGGCAAACTTTGCGCTTTCCAGAGTGACTAAAATCTTCTTTCCCTGAATCGAGACCTTGCTTTTAATCGCAGGATGGGGAAGATAGACTCTCTTCAACTCTGAGAAATGATGAATGTTGGAGCTTAAAGCTTTATCTTCCTTGACAAGCTCGCAATAAAAATAGGCTTCATTCTCAGCAGCATCCTTTCTCAGTTCGTCTAAGTTCTTAGTAAAAACAATTCGGCTTGTTCTCGGCTCAAGTCTGACCGGAATTGAATCCTGCGCAATCGTTTCTCCCTCATATTTTCGAACTTGCCAGCGAAGCTCGGCATCAACGGACTGAGAAAGGTCAGAGATGCCGTAGACATTCAAGACACTCCCTGAATCTATCGCCGCCACAAGAAGAGGATTGTAAAATCTCTTGGCATAATAATGGAGTGCCTTCCAGTTTCCAAAATAATCTATCCCTGACCAGGAGGCAACCTGCCAGCAGTCCTCTATCTGCCAGTATAAGGCGCCCATGATTCTCGGCATCTGGCTGCGGAAATGCTCGGCGGCAATCTTCATCCCCTCAGCCTGAAGAACCTGGCTGAGCCAGAGCAGAGATTCAAAATCCTTAGGAAGCCGGTAATGGTCAAGCATGTATTGGATAATGAGCCTGTTCCCTTCGGGATGCTTCTGATGCTGCTCCATGACCGGAGAGGTGATGTTCCTGTCTTCAGGAAGAGTGTAGGTCTTAATAGTCTCGATTAAAGGGAAGGATTGAAAGCCGAATTCGCTGAAGAAGCGGTGAAATTTCTTCCGGTATTCTTTAAAGGGTTCCTTCCCATGCCAGATTCCCCAGTAATGCATATCTCCGGATTTATCAGAGCGAGGGTCGCCTATTTTTTCCGAATGAGGCGAGCTTGGCCAGTAAGGCCGGTTCTGGTCATAGACTTTAACCGCCTCGGGAAGAATTTGATGGAATATCTTTTCATAATCTTCCCAGACTTTTGGGGGAAGCGTTTGCTTCCATCCCCAATAAAACCAGCCTTCTTCGCATTCGTTGTTGCCGCACCAGAGGGCAAGGCAGGGATGATGCCTTAATTCTTTGATTATATATTCCGCCTCAGCCTTTACGTTTCCAAGATAAGCATCATCGCCCGGATACATTCCGCAGGCAAACATAAAATCCTGCCAGATTGTCAAACCCAGCTCATCACAGAAGTCATAGAACTCCGGCGCCTCATAAATTCCTCCTCCCCAGACACGAAGCATATTCATCTTGGCTTCAACACAATCTTTGAGCAGGCTTTGGTATTTCTGCGGCGTCACTCGATTCAAGAAAACATCGGCAGGAATCCAGTTTCCGCCCTTGGCAAAAAA
>Ga0172366_10005080_pt1 | contig 10371 bp, 5 predicted proteins | sample LakKivSesite69cm_FD_114533 | JGI IMG/M metagenome (GOLD analysis project Ga0172366, IMG submission 114533) | Sediment microbial communities from Lake Kivu, Rwanda - Sediment site 69cm | ecosystem: Environmental > Aquatic > Freshwater > Lake > Sediment | place: Rwanda: Western Province, Lake Kivu...
CCGGCCGCGCGCGTCCGTGCACGCGTGCCCGGGCACCCGGCAACTGGTTCGTTCCCCGCCCCTCCCCTGCCCCTCCCCGTTCACGGGGAGGGGATGAAGGGGTGGGGGGACGGACGGCGAAGGTCAGCGCTTCCGGATGTCAACCGCTATGCCGACGGCCTTGAATTCGTCCTTGCAGGTATCGGCTTGCTCCTTGTCTGCGTCGCGCACGACAATCACGACGGAGTTCGTGAGCGCCCGCGTGGCTTCCTCGATGGAGATGCCCTGGTACTTGGCCAGCAACTCGGCGGCTGAGCCCTTCTGGCTCGGCTTGAGCTTGCGAGGAAGCGAGATCATGAACCGCGGATCGCCCGAGGCCGCAGGGGCGGGCTTGTGTCCCGGCGTCTTCTCGTCGAGGAAGCGGATCTCCTCGGGGGCAGGTGCGGGAGCCGCCGCAGGCTGGGCGGGCCTTGCAGGCCCGGCGGGAGCTTTGGGCGGCGCCTCCTCGTCCTGCTTCAGCGACCACCGTCCGGCGGTCGTGCCGGCCGGGGCCGAAGCCGGATGCTGACCCGCGGGGGGCGGAGACGCCGGCGCGGGCCTGGGTGCCGCCGGTTGGGCCGGCTTTGCGGCTGCGGCGGGGGCTGGCGGTTTCGCGGGGATGACCTGGACCGGTTTGGCCGGTGCGGCCCGGGCCGGGATCACCCTCGCCGGGATGGCTCCTGCCGGTGCGGAAGGGGCCGCCGACGCCGGGCCGGGGGTCTTCTCGGTCTGGGATGCGCCGGCATAGCCGAGGGAGGAGAAGTCGAACTGGGAGGATTCCTCCCGCTTGGGCGCCGCCGGCTGCTCGCCTGCCCGGGTCGGAGAGGCAGGCGGGGCGGCGGAAGCCGGGGCCGGCTTCGCCGGGGCCAGCTCGATGACGGGTATCACCTCAAGCTCCTGCGCCACGGGCCGGACAACGAACCGCTCGCCGCAGTGCGGGCACACGAAAACGTTGCCGGGGCGGCGGAGGATGTCGGGCGGCGTCGGCCAGTTGAGGCGTGCCATGCCCTGCACGGCCTCCGGCGTCACCTGGACGTCGGCCCCGTGCCGCCGCAACGCCACGAGGTTCGACTCGGCGTTGAGGGCTTGGGCCGGCGTCATTTTGTCGAGGAGGACCAGCGGAGCCGCCTTGGCTATCTGTTGGGCGTAGGCCTTGTCGAAGTTGAACATCGTCATCAATTCTGCAGCAACCAGATTGACCGAGTCGGCCGGCACAGCTTTGAGGATGGCCTTGAACTCAATGCTTTCGGCGTGGTCCGTCATGGCTCTTCTCCTGCTTGAAACGTGATGTACACCGGTACTGAATACTACCACGTCAAGCGACGGAAGTCAAGCATTCTTCAGGAAAGACGGCGTGTCTACAGCACTTTTGGCGTGTGCGCGGACAGCCACGCCGCAATAGCGGGATGCCGCCCGCCCCTGCTCCCGCGCCGCGGGCGCCGGCCCTCGAAGAGCGGTTGCCAGCTTCGCGATTCGAGCGTGTGTTCCGGAAGATACTGGAACTTCCGCGGGGAGCGCCGTTGTTAAATTATGGGGTGCCCGAAAGGTGAGACCATCTCATTTCACTTGGGGAGCATATCGGTGGACGAAAAACAGCGTCAAGAGTTCTTCAAGCAGACGGCATTACCCCACCTGAACGCAGTTTACGACTCCGCCCTCCGGCTCGCCGGCAATGAGGCCGATGCCGAGGACCTTGCCCAGACAACGTTTCTCAAGGCGTTCCGCTTCATCGAGAAGTTCCGCGAGGGGACGGACTGCAAGGCGTGGCTGCTGACAATCCTGAAGAACACGTTCATAAACCAGTACCGCAAGCGGACGCGCGGACCGGTCACGATCGAGCTGGACGAGGAGAAGTTCCCGGGGGTGAAGGACCGTCCCTCGCTGACGACGACCATCGAAAGCGCCACCGGCGAGAGCGAGCTGATGGGGATGCTCGACGAGGAGGTGGAGGAAGCCCTCGGGAGCATCGGGGAGGAGTCGCGCAAGATCGTGCTGCTGTCCGACGTCGACGGCTTCTCTTACAAGGAGATTGCGGAGATAATGGGATGCCCCGTGGGGACGGTCCGGTCGCGGCTGTCGCGAGCCCGGCGTGCCCTTCGGGCGCTGTTGCACAGGTACGCACTACAGCGCGGAATGTTGAGGAAATAACTGGTGATCGACTGCAGAAAAGCCATCGGATCCATGACGGCCTACGTTGACGGCGAGCTTGGGACGGCCGAGCTGGCGGCGCTCGAGAGGCACCTGGAAATCTGCCCCGACTGCCGCTGCCGCGTGGCCGACGAGCTTCGGGTGAAGGAGCTGGTAACCCGCAACCACGCCCCTTCGCCGGCGCCCGCCGGGCTGCGCGCCCGCATCCTCAGCACGATCGCCCGAGCGGCCGACGAGGTCGCCGGGCCGGGTGTTGAGTCGCCGCTCAAGCCGCTGGTCGCGCCGTTCTTCTTCGTGGCGGGGCTGCTTGGCTGGCGCGTGTGACGCGCCCCCTGCGGATCCCGCAGCGAATAGATCGGCGGGGTTCGTCCCCCTCATAGGCCCAGGGGACGGACCCCGTTCGAGAGCGGAAGAAGGCTTGGCGCCTCCTTCCGCTCTCGGTTTTCAAGCGGCCGGCTGCGAGTCAACCGGGGGGCCGGCACGCCGATATATCCTGTAGCACCGCCCGCCGCCGCTGCGGCGTCATGGGCGGGCGCCGCGGCAGACGCGTCTCGGAAGACGGGTGGGGAGGCTCATTATGCCCAGGAAAATCGACTGGATGCAGTGGGGCAGGGAGGCGTTTGACCGGGCCCGCGCGGAGAACAAGCTGATGCTTCTCGACATCGGCGCGGCCTGGTGCCACTGGTGCCACGTGATGGACGTGACCACCTACGCCGACCCGGAGGTGATCGACATCATCAGGGAGCGCTTCGTGCCGGTGAAGGTCGACACCGACGCCCGCCCGGACATCAACGCCCGCTACAACCGCGGCGGCTGGCCCACCGTGGCCTTCCTCACGCCCGAGGGCGACCCCATCGGCGGCGGCACATACATTCCCCCGGCCCAGATGAAGCGCACGATGCTCGAATACTCGCGCTTCTACAGCGAAAACGCCGGCACCATCCTCCAGAAGGCCAACGAGTCGCGCCGGCGTGTCATCGCACGCACCGCCGAGGGCGAAAACCTCGACGAAGCGGGCCTCGACAACCGCGTGGTCGAGCGCACGGTCGAAGAGATGAAGTCGCACGCCGATCCCATCCACGGCGGCTTCGGGCGCGCCCCGAAGTTCCCCCACCCCGAAACGATCAACCTCGCCCTCCTGTGGCACCACGTCCACCACGACGATGCCGCCCTGCGGCTGGCGGCGCGGACGCTCGACGCCATGGCGGCCGGCGGCATCCACGACCAGCTCGGCGGCGGCTTCCACCGCTATGCCGTCGACCAGTACTGGCACCTGCCGCACTTCGAGAAGCTGCTCGACGTGAACGCGTCGCTGCTCGCGGCCTACGTGGGCGCGTGGCGGATGCTCGAGTCGCCTCTATACCGCGAGACGGCGCAAGGCATCATCCGCTTCCTGGAGGGAGTCCTCCTCGCGCCGGAGGGCTGCTTCTTTTCGAGCCAGGACGCCGACACCTACGAGGGGGACGACGGCAGTTACTTCACCTGGACGCAGGTGGAGGTCAAGGACGTGCTCCACGAGCAGCACGCGCGCGCGGCCATCACGTGGTTCGGCATCAGCCCCGAGGGCGACGTCGAGTCCACTCCCGGCCGCAACGTGCTGCGCCGGGCGATGTCGCTGCCGGACCTCGCCTCCCGGCTCAAGATCACCGAGGCCGAAGCGGCCCGCTACGTGAGGGAAGCCATGGCCAAGCTCGCCGAGATCCGGGCGCGCCGCGAGCAGCCGAAGGTCGACCGCAAGATCCTCACCGACTGGAACAGCATCGCGGCGTCGGCCTACTTCGACGCCTGGGAAGCTTTCGGCGAGGCTCGCCTCCTCGAGCGGGCCCTGGGCGTGGTCGACTTCCTCCTCGGGCACAGCATCGGGCCGGACGGCGGCGCCTGCCACTACCTGCTCGATGGCCGGCAGCTCCTGCACGGCCTCCTCGTCGACCAGGCGTGCCTCGCAAACGCCTGCCTCGACGCATACGAAGCCACCGGGCGCCGGACCTACCTCGACCGCGCCCGGGAGCTCCTCGCCTTCGCCAACGCCCGACTCCGCAGCACGACCGGCGGCTTCAGCGACAGCCCCCGCCGCGACGACGACTTCGGCGAGCTGACCGTGAAGGACGGCTCCATCTACGAGAATGCCGAGGCCGCACGCGCACTCGCCAGGCTCTATCTCCTCACCGGCGACATCACCTGGCAGGACCAGGCCCGCATCACGCTCGCCGCACAACTGCCGCAGCTCGACAAGGCCAGCTACCTCGCGGCCGGCTTCGCCATCGCCGCCGACCTGCTCCTCAACTATCCCGTCGAACTGGTAACCGTCGGCCCGGCCGACTCGCCCGAGACCAAGGCCCTCCACGGGGCCAGTCTCAGGCTCTACGAGCCCCGCCGGATGGTCCAGCTCCTCGACCCCCGCACCGACGCGGACCTCATCGAGGCGAGGGGCTACGCCCCGCCCAACAGGGCCACGCTGTTCATGTGCGTCAACGCCACGTGCGGCCCGCCCATCCACACGGTCGAGCAACTGCACGAGGCCCGCGAGCGCCTCCGCCTCGAGTCCGTCCCGAGCGCATGATCTCAGTCCCGCAGCGTCGCGGCGAGTTCTTGGGCCGCGGCGTCGAGGCCGGCGGCGTCGGAGCCGGTCACGATGACCGCGTCGTGTTCGAAGCTGAACGGCTTCCACATGTACATGATTGCGCCGCGCCCGGGGCCCGGGTAGTCGGGCGTCACGAGCTGGTCCGTCAGCTCGCTGTCGAGCATCACGTCCGCGATGAAAGCGTTGTCGAGCGGCGTGCCGACGAAGATGCACGGCCGGTCGACGCCCGTCCGCGGCCCGCCGATCGAGTCAACCCACTTCCTGAACATCCCGTGCCCCAGCGTGCGGTCGATCTCCTTATAGCGCATCTCTGAAGCCAGCCGGACCTCGAAGCTCTCCTTGCCCAGTTTCTTCCTCAGCATTTCGACGAGGGCCTGCACGCCGGGTGCGTCGGCCTGCTGCACGGTGCCGACGACGATGAACAGCCGCTCGGCCTTCCCCACCATCTCCTTCGCCTTGTCGGCGTCCCACTTCGACATCGGCACAACCGTGCCCAGCTCGACTACGGTGTGCTTCAGTTCCGGCGGCGAAACATTGACCGCCGCCGCCGCCGAGGCCGTGCCGATGAGGCAGGCGGCCTTGACCGTCCACTGCCCGGCGGCCGCGTTGATGGGCAGCGGCACCCGGCCCGAGGCCGGCCTTGCCCCGCCGGTCCGGGCATCGATGGACGTCGAGCGGTAGACGGCGCAGACAATCTTCCCGTTCGCGTCGATCACGTCGATCTGCACGGGCAGCGGAGCCTCGATCGCCGCCCCGCGCGCGTCGACCACTTCCGCCGACCACGCCAGCCGCGGCCGGGGGGCGGCCTCGACAAGGGCCGACACCTTCACCGCCGCCGGTTCGGCCGGGAGGCAGGCGTAGAGCCGGGCGTCGCCGCCGTCGAGTTCCACGTCCTCGGCATTGCCGTTCAGCTTGCGGTTTGCAAGCACCTCGTAGATGCAGGCCGCTCTGGGCAGCGTGACGGTGTCCTTCAGCGACTTCGCCGCGAAACCCTGCTTGTCCTTGGCGTTCATGTCGACATTGTCGTTGACCAGCCAGATGAACTCGCCCTTGCCGCCGACGAGCCGCGTCACGATCGACAGCGAGCTGCCTGCGGTGGCCGGCCTGCGGACGACCGGCCCGAGGGCCTGCTCGACGGCCGCGATCGTCTTCTCGTTGTAGAGCTTGTCGTCGCTGGGCCAGTTCACGGCTCGCTCCTTCTTGCCGCGCCAGAGGCCGTCGAAGCGGCAGTCGATCCGCTTCGCCCCGGGGATCTGCAGCGTCGTCTCGGCGTCGGCGAAGAGCTTGCCCCCGGCGGCCGCGTAGCGTTCGATCATCTCGCGAACCTTCGGCGTCATCCGCGTGATGCCGGCGACGAGGAGGGCGGGCCTGCCTCGCAGCTTGCCGCCGGCGACGTCCTCGTCGCTCACGAGGGACGCCTGCACGTGGCTGCGCAGCAGGCTGAAGTAGGCCAGGGCCACGGTCTCAACGTGCCGCAGCGATCGCCGGTAGGGCACGCGCTCGGCCTGGCAGCAGTCGGCGTGGTGCTCCTCGAAGGAATAGAGCAGCGCCGCCTCGTTCCCCGTGTCGCGCCTGAGCTGGAGGAGGAAATCGCCGAGCTTCGTGAGGTTCCGGTGCACGGGGCCGACGATGGCCTCGAACTCGGGCGTCTCGCGGGCGGCGAAGCCGGGGAAGTGGTCGATCCCCTCGGTCTGGCGCGAGACCGCGAGGTAGACGTCGTGCCGGGCTTCGCGGCCGGTCATCCAGCCCCAGCCGAACCTCGTGGTCCAGACCAGCGGCCAGTAGGGGATGGGCTTCCCCATGCGGACGAACTCGTGCCCGAGCGCCGGCGTGAGGCTCCCGTGGAAGTCCGGGTACCAGTGGGCGCTCAGGAGCGTGAGGTACTGGTTCTTGATCGGGGGGTAGCCGCCGTCGATGGTATAGAAATTGAGGTTGCCCTGCTGGGTGTTGATGCCGAGGTCGCGTTTGACGGCGAGGGCGCGGCGGCCGACTTCGTCGAAGAAGCCGGCCAGCTCCTGCTGCTTGTAGAGCATCCACTTCCGCCACAAGTCCGGGTCGTCGGTCGTGCGGGGCACGGGCTTGCCGGCCTTGCGCTGGAAATCCTGCTCGCACCACGGGCAGGAATCGTCAAGCCAGATGTCCGGGTAGCGCGGCCAGCCCACCTCGTCGCCGATGACGATGGCACGGAAGCAATTGTGCGGGCGTGAGGCTTGGGTAACCAGGGCGCTGCCGCGGCCCACGGCCGCCCGCACCTGGGGGTCGGCGAAGCAGGTGCCGTAGTGGAAGTACTGGTGGGAGCAGCCGTACTGGAGCATCGCATCGAGGTTGTGGGCGGTCAGCTCCTCGAGGAACTTCTGGTTCGCGGGGATGTCCTGGGCCGTCTCGTAGGGCTTGCCCAGCGGGTCCTTCCAGGCGGCCGCGTAGCGCTTGCGCGAGTCCGACGTCACCCGCGGCGACAGGATGTGGGGGCCGTAATGGTTGGGCTGGTCCACGTTGAACAGGAGTTTCTCGCCGAAGGCCGGGTCGATGTGCGTGTAGGAGCAGATGGCGAAGTGCGTCGCGCGCGTCTCGTGGCCGCGGGTTACGATCACCCGGGCGGGGGCCGACTGGAGCTTCGCGAACCTCGCCTGGATGTCGTATGTGCCCGGCGCGACGCACGAGGCGTCCACGTCGAAGCTCTGCGTGGCGTGCATCCCTGCGACGTCCCAATTCCGGGCGAGGATCCTCACGGGGTCGATGTTCCCGGCGTCGACGGGGGCCGCCACGATCTCGAGCCGGCCCTCCGACGGCTGCGGCTGCTTGAGGACCACGCTCAACCGGATCTGCTCGCCCTGCCGGAACGCCTGCCGGCCCAGTTGAACGAACGCGAAGAGCTGCGCCTCGGCTGGCGCCGGGGCGCCGTGCGCGGGTTCCGTCCACAGCAGCGTGGCACCGCGCGCCTCGAGCATCCCGCCCGCGATCTCCCTGGGCACGTTGGCCAGGCCGTCGGGCTTCACGGTGAAGCTGATGGACCATTCGAGAAGGCCCTCGGGCCTGCCCCGGAGCTTGTAGTCGCCGGGCGGCAGCCACGCGACGCGGTTGCCGGTGCCCGGCGGCAGGACGCCGTCGATGGCATAGCTGCCGGCATCTTCGGGGAGGGCCAGCGTCACTTTCGTGGCGTTGGGCGGCCCGACGGCGACCTTGAAGGCGTCGGCGGCGAGCTTCGCGAGCGTCCGGCCCATCGCGCCGGGAACGATCTTGCCGGCCTTCGCGCCGGCCTCATCGACGACCAGCTCGAACTGCCAGTCGCCTTTGCGGCCGACCGTGTAGCGCCCGCAGGGGAGGAACACGACGCGCTCGCCGGTCCACTCGCGCTGCCAGCCCGCCACGGAGTAGGGGCCGTAGGCCGGGTGGATGGCGAGCTCGATCCGCTTCTCGGGCGGCAGCGTCACGCGGAGGCTGGCGCCGGGCTGGCCGGCGATCGGGGGCGGCATCACATCCGCGCGCGGCGGGCTGGCGAGCATCGGGCCCTTCTCGATGCCATCGATCCTCAGCGTGCCGGGCGCGGCAACGGCGAACCTGACGATCCAGCCCTTTAAGCCCTTGAGGCTGAAGGCCTTGCCGATGTCAAGCTCCTTGGTTTCGGGTCCCGCGCCAGCCGCGACGCCTTCGAGATCCCAGCTATCGCCGGAGACGTGGATGTTCACGTTCATTTTCGCCGGTCCTCCTTTTTCGCCGGCTGTCTCGCCGGCGGGAGCGGCCCGGGCCGCCAGCAGCGCGGCGGCCATCAGCATCGTCAGCGGGATGTGCCTGATCATTGTAGCTGTTCTCCTGAACCGCGAAGGGTCGGGCCCGGAATGTGCCTGTGCCGGATTGTACAGGAACGAGGTGCGAGCATGCAAGGCGAAAAATCGGCCGAACAAAAGACTTGCAGCAGTCGGCCGGATCGGTATAATGAGGATGCACTCAGGGAAGGGGCACGTCTCGGAGACGCCGCACCGGCGGCACGATCTGTCATAACCCAAGGTTTCCCTCTGCTGTACAGAAAAAAAGTACTTGACTCTTGCTTCTCGGAACGTATCCTATTAGCACTAGTTGCGACAATTCGTCTGCAGGGCGCTAGTCGGGGATTAGGCGTCTCCGCATGCGCCCGTGTTGTTGAGGAGAAAAGAGATGATGTCAAAAGCGTTGCAGAGAGGGTTTGTGTGCCTCGCGGCCGCCTCTTGCCTGGCGATGTGGCAGCCGGTCCTGGGGCAGAACGTGACACTGAAGTACAAGCCCGTGAAGGGGGAGGAGGCCGTCTACAACCTGCAACTGCACGCTGAGGTCAAGGACGATGCCGGCAACCAGCTCACCACACATTCCACGAGCCTGATCAAGATCAGCGTGGCTGACATCGAGACCGAGACAGCCGCCGACGGCAAGACTGCCGTGAAGTCGACAACCGTCGACGTCAAGCAGGAGAACGCCGCCCTCAAGGCCACCTCCGGCGAAGTCGAAAAGGTCTTCAGCAGCCCCGATACGACCATCAGGCTGATCCTCGACAAGAACGGCGATCTCAAGAACGTGGTCTCCGGCACGGCCGACAACGTCCTGCTCGCCTCCGTCACCGCCGCCTTCAAGAAGCTGGGAGCAGTCGAAAGCCCCAGGACCGGCGACAAGTGGAAGATCACCGCAAAGCTACCGTGCCAGGGCGAGGAGGTGACCGCTCATATCACCTACACGCTCGTCGGCGCCGGGTTGGTGGGCGACCAGGAGTGCCTCTTCATCAGGAGCGAATGCAGCCTCACGCACACCTTCACGAAAGGCCCGGTGAGGAAACTCGAGCTGCGATGGACCGGCGAGGCCAGCTACGCGGACAAGATCGGCCGGTTCACGAGCATCGTGGTCGAGGGCAAGGGCACCGCGGAGCTTGAGGACGGCCTGAAGGCGCGGCTCACCAATCTGAGCATCCAGCTCACGCCGCCGGAGAAGCACGCGATGCTGCCGGGCGCGAAGGGCTCATTCGCGGGCTTCACCGCGATGCGGCCGCCCCCCCTATTCATGATCCCGCTGCTCGCGGCCGCCGGGCTGCTGGCCCTCTCGCTCAAGGCCCGCAGGCGGCTGGTGCGCCAGGCCGTCGCGTGCGGCCTGGGGCTGCTGCTGGTGCTGCAGGGCGTGCCGATCGCCCCGGCCCACGCCATGGCCACGCCCGGCGTCTTCCAGTTGGTGAACTCCGTGAACCAGTTGCTGGCAGGCGCCCTCGGCATGACGACCGCCGGCGCCGCCGGCATCTGCATGGGCGGGCTCGACTCGGCACCGCTGGGCGTGCCCTATTCGGCGGGCTCCGGCGCGGCGGGGATGAACCTCGGCGCCGCATTCATCGAACTCCCGGCCGACCTCGCTGCGGCGGCCCCGGTGGGCGCGGCGGGCGGAGGCTTCTTCAGCACGTCCAACCTCCTCCTCGGCGGCGGCGTCCTCGCCGCGTCGGCCGGCGCCGGCATCGCGGCGGCTGGCAGCGGCGGCGACGACACGGTGAATGTCATCTGCCCCACGTCGGCTCCCGCGCCGCTGACGACCACACTTACCGAGGTTATCATCATCGTCGGACCCTACGCTAACGAGCTGGACAATCCGCCCGACGTCGTCGACATATACTTCAACGG
>Ga0172366_10005081_pt1 | contig 10367 bp, 11 predicted proteins | sample LakKivSesite69cm_FD_114533 | JGI IMG/M metagenome (GOLD analysis project Ga0172366, IMG submission 114533) | Sediment microbial communities from Lake Kivu, Rwanda - Sediment site 69cm | ecosystem: Environmental > Aquatic > Freshwater > Lake > Sediment | place: Rwanda: Western Province, Lake...
ACTCTATTCGCCAACGCGGGAGGTTCGCCTTATCGCTGCTCTCTCCCGAGCCTGACGAGTTCGGCGATTCGAGCATTCGGAGCCCCTACGAGCTCCTATCGTGCTCTACCACCGCCCAGCGATTCGAGCCCCTTCAGCGGACATGAGGAGCATGACAACGGTTCCGCCTCGTTTTCCCCAAGTTGCGGGCCCCCGCTTGTCGCCGGTTTCGGGATAGGGCACGGCGAGCGCCCAAGCCCCCCACCACCACCATCCATAGTTGTGGCCCTGAGATTCTTAAGCGTAAGGCGTTGAAATCCCACCGACCTCCAGCCAACTGCGTTACAGCGAAGGCGGCCATCCTATGGAAATATCTTGCTTACGTGGCCCTTAAAAGATGCGCTATCCCTGTAGAACGATGAGCAATCCAACGCCCCTCAATGCCCTGTTGTCTCTATGCTTGTTCGCACTGTTGTCCACTCACCTCGCTTGGGGGGCGGCGGTCCCTGATCAGTACAACTTCTCACAGGGGATGTACAGGTTCAGCGACATCATAGACAATGTCCTCGCGAGCGCGCAGACGATGGTCTTGAACATAGCGAGGTCCGTGCTTTCCACGACTATGGTCATTATGGGGGCGGTGTATGCTCCCATGGTCGTGTTGGGGGTCCTGTTGTATGCGACCAAAATGAGCCGCTACAGGGGCAGGGATCTGATATACGGAGCCCTTTTGCTCGCGTTCTTCAGCGAGTTCGTGCTCCCGACCCTGTTGGGTTGAAAGGATTTATCGAGCTGGGGGCGACTTGCCGTCAATGACCAAGGCCAGCGCGATAAAGAGGATAAGGGGTTTCCAGATCCTAGACTCAAGGGGAAACCCCACCGTCGAGGCACAGGTCGAGTTGCAGGACGGGAGCATAGGAAGCGCATCGGTACCGTCGGGAGCATCCACAGGGAGACTGGAGGCCGTAGAGCTCAGGGACAAGGATCCAAACATATTCCTGGGCATGGGGGTTCAGATGGCGGTGAGGAACGTCAATGACATCATCGGGCCGGCGCTCTCAGAGTTCGATGCGCTTGATCAGGGCGAGATAGACAGAAGGATGATAGAACTGGACGGAACGCCGCAGAAGAACAGGCTCGGTGGAAACGCTATTCTCTCGGTTTCTATCGCCGCGTGCAAGGCGGCTGCAGAACACAAGGGGGTCCCGCTCTTTCGATACCTTGCTGGAGGCGGGGGAGAGTGCGTGTTGCCAGTCCCCATGATGAACGTCATAAACGGCGGGAAGCATGCCGGCAACGCGCTCCAGGTACAGGAGTTCATGATTATTCCAGCAGGGTTCAGGACATACCCGGACGGGCTCAGGGCGGGCGTAGAAATCTACCACGTGTTGAAGGGGATATTGTCGAAGAAGTACGGCCGTTCAGCCATCAACGTCGGCGACGAGGGTGGGTTTGCCCCTCCGCTCGGTCAGACAGGCGAGGCACTCGACGTGCTTGTGAGCGCGATAGAGGAGGCGGGGTACTCGACCCAGAAGGAGATCCGACTGGGCTTGGACTGCGCGGCATCCTCGTTTCTGGACGAGAAGACGAGTAAGTACGCGATTGACGGAAAGCAACTGTCAGGAGGCCAACTCGTCGATTATCTGCAAACGATGGTGCAGAAGTATCAATTGGCCTCCGTGGAGGACCCGCTCGCAGAGGACGACATCGACAACTTCGCCGAGTTCACCCGGAGGTGTTCGAACATACAGGTCGTAGGGGATGATGTCTTTGTCACGAACAAGGACAGGTTGCAGCTCGGGATTGACAGAGGCGTGGCTAACGCGTTGTTGTTTAAGGTAAACCAGATCGGCAGTCTGACCGAAGCCTTCGAGACGATGGACGTGGCGTATCGCAACAAGTACAAGGTCATCGTGAGCCACAGATCAGGAGAGACTGAGGACAGCTACATAGCCGACATCGCGGTAGGCAAGGCCTCCGGTCAGATAAAGACCGGGGCACCGGCCAGGGGGGAGAGGACGGCGAAGTACAACAGGTTGTTGAGGATATTCTACGAATGTGGTGGAAGCGCGGCCTACCTTGGGACTGAGCTCTTCAGGGGTTGAGCAACCCTATCTTTGAAGAAGAGCCTCGTGCTTCCTCCCGAGAACCCCTCATCTTGTCGTGCCTTAAAGAGGACAGGGAGGCCGGAGCAGACCTTCCCAACGACGAGACAACAGAGCTCTGGCAGTCCCCTGACGAAGGACGTCAGGGACTCGCTGTCCACCTGAGTCACCCTAGCCAAGAAACTGAGGTCGCTGTCGTTGGAGTAGTTGAAAAGAAACGCGGAGTCGGCCTGCCTGTAGACGAAGTTGGAGAGACTGTTGGGCTCGTTGGTTATGAAGAACAGAGAGATGCCCAGATGTCGCATCCTTGTGACGAGGTCCTCCCAGAAAGCCATGCCCTGATAGATGTGGGCCTCCTCAGCGAACAGGAAGATCGGGTCAAGCTCTCGTCTCTCCATCCCTTGCACGATGTTCTTCATGACCAGTTCTATGACCAACTTCTTGAACAGGGTGGGTAGCCCTCTCAGGAAAACTGAGAGACAACAACCGCCGGGCTTCTGAAGTTGGGATACGATGTCGATGTCCGCCGGGCGATCGTCAATTATGCCTGAAGCCGCGATCACCTCGAGCCTCCTGGTCAACGCATCCTTGACGTAGTCGTTCATCCTCGAGAAGAGTATCTCCTTCCTCAACCCCTCGAAGGAGAGCCTGCCAGAGGCCTCAAGGCGGTCCCAGACTCGAGATATTTCAAGGATCGAGGTCTGCGGAAGGTCCATCAGATCCTCCAAGAGAGAGATGAACACCGACTTGGGTATCGCCCGCAACTCAAACGTCAGGTTTCGCCCGGGATCGAGCTGCACAAATCGGGGGTCTCTTGACAGCGGCTTGTACTCGTTGTTTATGTCGAGCACGATGCACCTGGCGCCATTCTCGACCAGCCCCCTTATCATAGCCTTGGCGAGAGTGGATTTGCCGGCTCCCTTTCTTCCCAAGATCAGCGTCAGTGATCCGTCCATGTCAGCCAAGTCCACGAAGAAGTCAGACCCATCGTCTAGAAGAAATCCCACTGGGAAGGGAACCCTCTGTTCGTTGCCGACGGCTCGTCTGATCTCTCGGAGGGTTGTGTGAACCACTGTTGAGGAGAGTCTGGATGGCGCCCACAGTGCGTTTCCCGTGAGTGACGAGCTCATTAGGGACCCCCTGACCTTGCACCTCAGAACCTTGGAGTTCATGATCTCCTCCCTGACTTGCTCAAACAGCTCATCGGATTGCGAGTCGACGAGTATGTTAGAGGCCCTAGCCATCCTGATCAACTCTTCAAGCTCCCCCGGCACCTTCAAGTACGAAACCTGCACGACTTGAACCACGAGTGACCTATTCCCTGCTCCGTCCTTGAGGGCGAGGAAGTCGCCCGCCTGAGTTTTGCCAGCTGGCAACTCAAGCACTTCATAGTCCTCGCCGAGCTTCGAAAGCAGGTGGAGCATGTGTCATCCCCACATTGAACCGAGCAGCAACTTCCTCCCGTCCAGGGGATCAAGCAGCTTGACACCGTATTTCCTCATGATGGCGACCCTAGTTGAGAGCACCTCGGCGGGCAGTATCTTCGAGAACATGTGGGCTAACTTGAGAGAGTCGGGGTACCCCATATCCATGGCATCGCTGCGCGAGAGCGCTGAGAAAGTCGACCGAACATCTTCAGGTCTGTGCGACCAGACTCTGCCGTTGAGCACGAACCCGCGGCTCGACAATCTGACGAGGCAGGCGTTGAATGGACTTCTCACCATGACGAAGGGCCCCTTCGGAAAGCCGAATCCCTCGTCTTCTATGTCCTGCAGGGGGATGGTCTTGCTCAATCCCACGACTTCGATGCCCCGCGGCACCCGGTACATTATGTCATTGGAAAGGGTCAGGCCATCCAAGAGGACGATCCCATCTCTTATGAGGTCGACCGCCATGCTCTGCGCGAACGCCTCAAGTGGATACAGTATCGACCCTTGGCTCATTGGGGACTTCGCGACCAACGGTCCGATTTTGGTGACTTGTATTTCTCCCTTGACCGACCTGGTGACGATCGCAGCGCGAGCGGCTTCGTAACCGAAGCCTCCCCCGCATCCAAGCTGAACGTTGGAGCAGTCCACAGCAGCTACCGCGACTCTCTCTCCGCTGGCTTCCAGTGAGTATATGTCGTACGTTTCCGGCTTTCCGTTTGTGATTTGGTCCTCCAATTCATAGTTGTGAAACTTCTCTCCGTCGAGCGCGTCTTCCGAAAATGGTAAGTTTATTATACGCTCGGAGAGCAGTATCTCAACCTGGGTGTGGCGGGTCATTCCTCTTCGTCCCCCGTGATGTGAGGATCCCCCGAACCTCACAGCCCGCTACATCCATTCTATTTCACATCACCCGGCGGAGAGATCATCGGGGAAGTCTCCAGAATCCCCTTGTCGGTTATCTTGTAAACTCCCTTGGCTGCTCTTTCCACCTCGCCCTGCTTGGTTAACTTCGTGAGGTTGTTGTTGATCGTCTTCTCAGCAATGCCGGTCGCGACAGCTATCTCCTTGACGGACAGGGTTGGTGCTTGCCTTGCGCCCAGTTCGTTTGCCACCCTAGCGGCGACGAGCGCCTTGCGTATTCCCTCCAGCGCATCGCCTGGCTTCCTCACGAATATGATGTCGGCGCCGCTCACCTTGACATCGGGTCCGATCATATCTGCTAGTTCAGAGGCAGACGGGATGCGTAGGAATATCTTGCTCCCGACAGAGAAGGCTGGGATCGAATCCGACAAGAATTTTTGGACGGCCCTGACCACCTCCGAAGTTTCCCCGGAGAACTTGGACGACACAGTGTTCTCCCCGCTCTTGACTTCGATGAAGACCTCCAGATCCTCTGACGTCATTGTTGAACCACCCCCTTCAGGCGCTTGACCAGCTCTGAGGCCATAATTTTGCCTTTCTCCGTCAACAGATACTCCCCGGAGGAAGTTCGCATCACAAACCCTTCCCTTCTCATTTCCGTGAGGCGCGCTGGATAGCCCGCCGCAACGATCCCGCTGAGGCTCAACTGAACCCCAATGTCACCGCTCTTCAATCCCTTGTCGCCCGCGGGCAAGAGCAGAAGCATTATGGCCTCCTTGTCAGTGACGGAGCTGTCCATCACTTTGAGTATCGGAGAGCCCTTTTCGTCGAATCGCATTATGCCCTTGAGGTCTACCTTTTCCTCCCCCACGGCGGCGCTTTCGACAGCCTCGTCTATGCGGCCAAACAGCTTCGGGACATCTTCCAACAGCTTGTTCATGTCGTCTATGTTCTCCGCCTCCAACTGAACCACAGCCCTCTTTCTGCGGATGGAAACCCGAACGGTAGGCATTTCGTTACGTAACGTAACAAGACGTATGTATTTAAACATTTCTTCCCTCCTTTCTTGCCTCTCTGGTCAGTATGGACGCGATTGGGACCAGCTCCGTCTGGCAGCCAGTAGGGCTTTTACTTAGACGACGGAGGATTCGTCGTTGGGCGTTGATGAACATGTCAGTCGGTCACAGGCGACAGGGATTCTGTGAACCAGGAGAGATCGTGGAGAGCTTCGTGATCATTAAGCACGTGCCCAATGAAGATTCCAAACATCGCCTGCTATCGGCAATGCGTTGTGGCTGTACTCCAGAACGGTATGATCTTGGCATCGCGTGTTGCTGGCTCGTCTGCGACCTAGACTTGCTATTTACTCTGAGTTGGGTTCATGGGTAGCCTAAGGCCATCGCATTAGCATTCAACGTCTGCCTTCGCGCAGGTCAACATCGCATGACTGCAGCAGAAGATGCGAATCACACTCGGTCTATCTGAATTGAAGTCATGGTCAGCTCAGAACATAACTGACTACGCCCAGGGGGAATATCGTAGTGAGATGCGCGCCAAAAACTTAAGAGTGTGTGGTCAAGTTGTGGAATTGGCGAGGGAAAGCGAGACGCTTGTGCGCGCAAAGTAGGGTAGCTAGGTCTAACCCGCGGGGCTCATAACCCCGAGAGCGATGGTTCAAAAGCGACGCGTTGAGCGTCGCGGAATCTCCATCCCTCGCTACCTTCAACTGTGAGCAACTCGCTTCGCCGGATATAGAAGCCACACCAACACGTCTTCGTCGTTCACTCGTATCTCATCAATTACCAGCCGGTCAAGGTCACGCCAAAGCCTGTAGCCAACGACACCACCGGCCAGACCGCGCCTCCTTAGCTCATCGACCAGAAGGTCAAGGCATTCCATGGTAAGTTCAAGGTAATCTGCAATCGCTTCGACGACTATCTTGCTGGCCTGTTCGCTCCGCAACTCGCACACGATGTTGGTCTGAGCATAAACGTAGACATCCTTCGCTCCCTTGGACAACGCTTCACTGACGCGACCGTCTTCCTTGACTCTCTCAGTCAATATCTTTTGTTGTTCGTCGTAGGCCTTCTGAACGGTTTGCATGTCGTCTTGATATCGTTCGCCTGCGGAAACTACCCTGCCATGCAGCTCTAGGCCGACATCGTGTATCTTGTTGTTACGAGCCATCGCTAGGTCCATCAGCCGCTCAACCAGGCTCGGCACGATCTGGGGGGCGACCGCGTAGGCTCTGACGCCGAAGCCCGCCCCTAACTGTCTATCCCTGCCGGATATCCACAGCTCACACTCCTTAGTTGTGTTCTTCCACATCCTCCGGATATGTTCCTCTGCTCTCTTTCTAACATCTTGAGGGAGATCAGCCGGAAACCAAATCCGATGCGAGGTCATCTTTCCAGTCGTACTCCTGTCACTCATAATCTCGACCCGCTCTCCTTTCCATGTCCTCAAATTTCTTCCGATGTTCTGAGTTGTAGCTCCCTATTTCATGAATGAACCGCGGATGTTCTTCCGTGGGTATCGAGAAAGTGAAGTATGTCTCTGTTCTTGTCTCTCTTACTCTTATCTCATCATGGATCTCATGAGGATGGAACCCTAGATCTAGGAAGAGATCTCTTACGCCTTCTAGTCCTTCTCTGCAGCTTGAGTAGACCCTGACCATGTAGCCGACCCTTCCGCCCCGTCTACATACACTAACGTTCCCATCGCCAGAGAAGAACCCGGTTAGGTACGCCTGCTTGCCTGCGTGGTCTAGGTGCTCCCTAGGAACGCGGAACTCGTCAGGGCCAGTCTTAATGTCAATGTCACTCAAATCGTAGAATACCCCCTTGCTACTGATGTAACCCTTCCTCATGTTCTCACTTCCATAGTGACCTGGCGTCTTGTCATAGACCGCCTCGAAAAGGCTGTCGAAGAGTTCCATCAATCCGCGATCCTCCGATGCGAATCTTGTCGTGTAGTAACAGACGTAACGGCCTGTCTTCTTGTCATGCCTACAGTAAAAGTGGTTCCCGCCATCCGATGCTATCAGGCCTCCCAACATTGCCTTCTCAGGAGCCAGTATCTCCCTCGTCCCTTGATTTGACACCTCCAGCCGCGTTCCGTGGCCCAGTGGGAAAACCACCCTGTCCGGGTCGATCCTCCCGCTTCTAAAGCTCCCAACGACCACCCCGCCCTTTGACAGCTCGTACCCACCAGCGGATACTTCGCGAACTTCATGCTCCCCAAATTGCTTCACTCCGCCGATGAGGCACTCTCCGCCCTTTTCGCCGGACCAAGCTGGCTGCCCCTGGTTGAACCTATCCCCGAATTGATCCTTAAGGCGACCGCTACCCATCTTTGTCCCCACTCAGATACCTCTTCAGGTCGAGCATGTTGTGGAGCGCCAGAGTCCTGATGTACTTGTCGTACCTCGTCTGGAGGCTCAACAGTTCAACGGGCGTTCTTCCCTTGCACGACTCGCAGTCGCATCTGTTGGACCTTATCTCAGGATCAATCATGTGGTAGGACTTCCCGTCCTTGATGTAGCGAGTGTGCTTTGCCTCTATGAACCACGACAGGTTGGAGTAGCTGGCCTTGGCGCGTCTGAACGGATGGGCTAGGCCGTAGAAGAGGAGCTCGGCATCTGGGCAGTTCTTCTCCAGTACGTGTCGTGCGCTGAGGAAGGCACCGTCCAACAACCCCTGTTTGAACAGCTCTCTGGAAGGCATGGCGAACGAGACATAGCCCATCTCCACCTGTTTCTGGAGGGACCAGACGTATTGCTGGCTGATGGCTCCCTTGACTAGGCCGATCACGGGGATGTTCAACTCGAGGAAGTCGTTCGCGAGCGTGACCAAGCGGATCGTCTGGGACCAAGATTGGTACAGCGGAGCGTCGATGTAGGTGTAGTTGTCAGGGACCATTGTGGCATCGGGTCTCAGGTCTTTGATCAGCTGGAAGTAGCGGCCCCTGTCTAGCTTGTTGATGAGTTCATCGGGCATCACCGTGGAAAGGACGATCTTGCCGTAAAACCTAGGTAGTCATGAAGGCCTGACCTCGATGCGGCGGTGAGCGCGCGCCAGTTGGTGAGCAGGTGCCAGAGCGGGGCGAATATCACCTCAATTTCGGCACCGTCCCTCCATACCCACGAGCGTTTATCCACCAAGTCGACCTCGGGCGCGAACTTGGGGAGCCCGACTTTCCGCATCGCCTTCATTCTAGTAATCGGAAATGGCGGAGGAGGGGGCCTTGTCTTTCCACCGATCCTGCAGAAGGGCCGCAGGATGCAGACGGACTTGGGGTACGTTATGCTATCATAAGACCTGCCCCGAATGCACTCCGCCACTAGACATATGCGGGTTATGCAGCCAGGACACGGGTTCCTGAAGTAGGGACACGCGCCACACTCCCTTCCGCAGCCTCCAGTCCTTTCACTTGGCCCCTTCAATCGAGGCACAAGCCCCTCAATACGTTGAAAAGGTTACGAATTCCGACCTAAGGCTAGCCAGCCCCTAACGAGGGGTCTCATTCTCGAACAACGCCAAGATGTGTTGATCTGAGATGTCAGCGGCCGGATTTCCGTCTCTCCAAATTCAGGCTGTCGGCAACGCTCGCCTCGATCACCGATGACGAGTTCTTGTCATAGCGCCGACAAGGCCTGGCTTTTCCTGATTTGTTGGGTTGTAGGGTCGACTTCCAGCCCCAGGCTCTCAAGTCCATGTAGACCAAAGACATTCCCATCCGCATCCTCGGCAAATACAGCAGTTGTCGGCGCTTCTTCGTTATCGTATTCCACCATGATGTGCCCGACTTCCCTTTCCACGATTTCCCCTCCCATCGTCTTGAACCTTGCCCTTCTAGTAGGTTCGACTCCTAATCTCTCCAGAGTTCTTCTAGAAACCCAAGAGTAGGTCGCTCCTGTATCTACGAGCAACCGTACTTTCTCGCGTTGCGACCCGGCGATTGCCCGCACTTTCACCGAAACATAAGTCTCTCCCAAGAGATGCGTTCACAACCTAAGTTAGTGCAGCACTTATAAACCGTTCATTCGCATCCGAGGGAACACTCTAGGTTGGGACATCTACATCTTAGCTTGTCGAGCCTACTTGTCTCGTCCACTCATCAGATCAGAGAGTTCACTGGCTGACTTTGACACGAAATTCATGAGGCCGACAAACCGTAAGCGTGGCGCCCAAGCGGTTTTCATCGGCGACGAAGATCAATAAGCACCTTGGAATGCCGACGTGACAGCACAATGAACTTCCGCCTCGTGCCCACCGCACCCTACGACTTTGATCTGACCATGCGAACCTATGGTGTTCTCCCGGGAGAAGCCGTCGACAGTTATGTCGACCGAGTCTATCGCAGAGTTCTAAGTGCTGAGGATAGGCACGTTTTGGTATCTGTCGAGTCGATCGGGACTGTGGACGAGCCCGAGTTGACGGTGTCCGTTCGCCCGAATATCCCACCTAGGTTGGAGGAAGAGGTCAGACGCAAATTGAAACACATGTTGAGCGCCGACGTGGATCTCCGGGGCTTCTACTCCGCGATATCAAACGACAGGGTGCTAGCGCGGATAGCGAGTGAACTCTATGGGTTGCGAGCCACGAAGACCGAATCGTTGTATGAAGCATTAGTCATTGCCATTACGGAACAACAGATATCGCTGAGGGCCGCCGTTACCATCAGGGGTAGAATCGCGAGAAGATATGGACATAGTGTGGTGCTCGGTGGCCGAGAATACTATTCGTTCCCCTCGGAGAGCACGATGTCAACGGCTAGGCTCCAACGCCTGAGAGATCTGGGGCTGTCTGGAAAGAAGGCGGGGTATATCATGGGGCTCTCGCGTCAAGCGGCGAGAGGAAGGTTGGACCTCGAGGGAATGATCGGGCTGTCAACCGAGGAAATCGTCGGCGAACTGACCAAAATCAGGGGAGTCGGAAAATGGACTGCCGAGTACGCGGTCGCTAGGGGCCTTGGCAGGTTCGATGCCCTG
>Ga0172366_10005083_pt1 | contig 10365 bp, 10 predicted proteins | sample LakKivSesite69cm_FD_114533 | JGI IMG/M metagenome (GOLD analysis project Ga0172366, IMG submission 114533) | Sediment microbial communities from Lake Kivu, Rwanda - Sediment site 69cm | ecosystem: Environmental > Aquatic > Freshwater > Lake > Sediment | place: Rwanda: Western Province, Lake...
ACAGCCTTCTGCCGCAGGAAGGAGGGATTCTCCTCCTCTTTCGTTGAACCGCACAACTCGTAGGTCAATCTGTTTATCCGTAGTGGCGATGTGGCGCTGGAGCTGCTCCCGCGTGCTACTAATCACCTCCATTTTTCTGGCCTTCTTAATACAAAACCATCCGGTTTTTGTACTTCATCGGGGAAAACACTATCCGCGATCTTCTTTCTACCTATTGTAAAAGAAACATGAGCAATGTTTTTCAACGTGAAAGAAAACCGAGCAGGGGGGAATGCCACTATGACTTTCTTTTCACTGAACAATTGCTTCATTTTACGAATCGGTGCAGATAGGTCACTGTCTGCTGAGATTAAAAGCGCACTATCAAACCGATCTTTAAAAGCATCAGTGAGCAGCTCAACAGCGATATTAACATCTGTCATTTTTTCATTCGGTTTCGGTATTATATTACCACATTTAAAACATTCGATATCATTTGGAAGATAATGGCCATAAAATATCTTAAATTTTTTTAGCGTTTCCAGCGCCTCGATAAACGTCGCTTGTCTTTTTACTTTATCCGGCGGAAATGATACTCTAGAAGTAAAATACTTTGTCTTAATTAATTTCTGATCATCCTTTAAGAGATTTTTTGCTAGTTTCTGTAGATTCAACCAATAATAACGTCTCCATTTTTTTTCTTTCAATCCAAAATACAGATTGAAGCCGTCGATATAAACGATAACTCTTTCCATCAAAATTTTCCTTGACAATCGATATGTGAAATATTATATTGTTATCACTCGAACAGCGCCAGAGATAGCATCTCTGGTTTGACGTCCCGATCCTTCGGGACGTTTCTATTTTAATACCTTCGACACTGTCTTGTTACACTGAATCCTCTACTATTCTTTTCTCCGCCTCCGTCAACCCATACAACTTATACACCAACCGGTCGATCTGGGCGTCCGTAGCGTCAATCCGACGCTGGAGCTGTTTCATTTTACTAATTCGAGTCCTTTTTTATCCTTGTAAACAGATTCTTTTAATCTGCGATAGTATTTAAAAAATTTTTCTCCTGCCTGATACATCTCGTAAATAGACACAATTGACCATGCTTCCATCCAACTTCGTAGATCAGGTTCGTGTTTCATGATTGAATTCAATCTATCCAGATCCTTTTCTTTTAAAACCATAATCACTTTTCGATAATTGAATTTTCTGGCCTGAGCCAACCGGTCTTTTGCCTCAGTTAAATTTCCAGAAACTTGAACTTCAATGGCAACCTCTGGATTTTTTCCCGAAAGCCATGCCACGTCCAACTCGTAAGCATGGTCTGGTGTGATCTTGTGCCTCGTTTGTGTATTATAATCCATCCATGAACCGATGGCTTCCAGCATTTCTCCAAGTCGATCGTGGAGTGAATTGGACTGCAGAGGCAATTGCAAAATAAGCCTTTCGCACTCATCTTCGGTTTTGAATTTTGTTTCAATCTCCAATTCCTCCTGTGGAACTCGTACCGGTCGCTCAGCAATAATTTTTTTCATCTCCGATTCGATGAGACGAAAATCCTCCTCAGGAATAGTCTTTATACTACCCTGAAAATAGACTCCCCAAACATCTTTTTTATCAATGAAGGACAAATCTGGTACCAGTTTTTTTGCGTCGATGAGTTCATCGTCTTCAAGAACAATATCCGCTTTGGATGGACAACGGGCAGGCCACATTTCATCGTCATCCAACCAAAGTTTTTGAGTATCGTGATAATACTCACCCGTTATGGTTGCTGTCGCTCCGAATTTTCGCATTTTCATGATGTAATAAGCAACACGATCACCAGCTTTCATTTTTTGAACTTGTTTGCGAAACCGATGTGGTAATCCTTGAAATTTGAACTTGAGTATTTCACGGTCATGCTTGAAATTTTCCGATGAAGTAACAACAAGCCAATATTGCATTCTCAACCTCTTATATGAGCTATATCTTGTCTCTCATCTTCCTAACCCTCTTCTGTATAGACCGGCGAGATGGGTCAAGATATCGTTTTCCTCCTTCTCCGCCAAATCGTACGGCTTGTACATCCACCACTCAACCTGTTGGACAATCTATCATTCATGGATGAAGCGAACGCACAATAAGAAGCACAGCAGAACATGCAGAAACAAAAAAAACAGCGATCCGAATGTATCTTCCGTCAAATATCTTTAAAGTTCGACCCGAAACGAAAAATCCGACTACGATTCCAGGAAAAAGAATCAAAGCAGAAAAAAGCTCCCGGAATCCAAATCTACCAATCACCATCAGCGATACAATCGAAAGGACAGTGCCGATCACGAATATGCCCGATAAGGTTCCACGCAAGCGGGGGCCTTCCGCCTTGTGATAAAGCAGGGCCATGGGTGCCCCGCCGATGGAGGAAGCGGTTCCCATGAAACCAGACAATGTGCCGGCTCCGAAAAGGTTCCCGCGATTGACCGGAAGATGAAACCCTCCAGCCAGAATCGCAAGGGCCAGAAGAACCATCACACCAAAGAGAAGCGAAAGTTGCTCTTGCGGGATGACTCTGAGAAGAGCGGCCCCGAGAACCGTGCCTGCCAGCCGTCCCAGAACCGCCCATCCGATTTCTCTTTCTTTTACTGCGTGCTGCTCCCGGCGATACATGAGCACAGTTAAAACAAGAGCAGCCAGCAACAACGGGCCAGGAACAAACACAGGATCAATCAAAACAAGAAGCGGAACCGCCAGAGGTCCCAGTCCAAATCCAATGTTGCCCTGCACGATGGAACCGATAGCCACGATCCCACACGCTAAAAACACATCGGCCAAAGTCAGTGGAAAATCCATACGAATCGGAAAAATCTTTAATACTTGGCAATGGTGGGTGCCAGAACGCTGACCATATCGGATATGTTTTCAATGGTGGCATTGGAACACTGCACTTCCCGAGTTCCTTCGATCTGGGAAGTTTCCACATTGACCAGTTTGGCAGTAATGATAAGCAGGCTCCCCAGTTTGTTGATGCTGCCGATCAGGATGTATTCCGCGTTGAGATGTTTGCCCACTTCCACGGCATCCGAGGTGGTAAAGCCCGACTGCTGATAGCGCAGTTCCTCCAGCACTTTCTGGATCTGATTTCTTTCCACCATCTCCACAAAAGGACTGTTGCCCAGTTTGCCTTCCAGAAGGTAGGATGTGGTTCTGGCAATCTCTTCGTCCAGACCCGGACTGTCAAAATAGAGAACGGCCAGCCGTTTTCTCTCGCCAAATCGAATCAGAGGTTCCTCGGGTGTCGTGATTTTGATGGCTCCCCCAAATCCGGATGGGGCAGTTGATTTCACAACACTGCTCGTGGCAAAGCGTTCATAACCAGATATTCCGGAGAGCTGCCATACGTTGACATAACTTTGAAACGTATTCTGAGCGTCCTGATAAGCGACCGCCAGCCATTTGCCGTCTTCAGAAATTGCCATGGCGGAGATTTTGCCATCCATGGGATAGTTCTGCACTATGACGCCGGTCTGAATATTCCAGAAGGAGAGCTCGTTTTTCTGGAGTGTGGAATTGTCGGTGATGACGTAATTTTTATCCGGGGAGATGGCAAAAAATTCGATATCTTTCCTGTTGCCGATGAGGGTTTCGATTTCGCCCCCGGTTTTCCAATCGTAAAAAGAGAGATTGTACTTGAAAATCATGCTTCTTCCGCCTTTGGCCAGCATGTGCTCCTGAATCCCGACGCCTACAAATTGTCGGTCAAAACTAAAGGCAGCCGATTTAATGTCCAATCCCGATCCTTTCATGGTGCGGGCTTCCATGCTGGTCTTTCGCACAATCTCCAGTTTGGCAACGTTCCAAACAACCATCTGCCGATCTTCGCTCACAGAAAGGAGTTGATCGCCGTTTACACTAAACGCAACGGCAAGGACGTCTTTGTCGTGCCCTTTGAGTGACCCTTTTAAGGTGCCCAGAGGAAACTCCCACAACAAGATCTCCTTTTGGTTTCCCGACGCCGCGAGAAAACGGTCGTCGGGCGAAAGCGCCAGCCACCCAACAGACGATCTGAAATCATTGATGACCTTTTCCTGCCGGCCCGAATAGAGATCCCACACCGCAATGGACCGATCCTCTCCGCCGGAAATCAATCGCTGCTGCTTGGTGTCAAACACCAAAGCATTCACCTGGCCGTTGTGCTCTCTCAGCTGGTGAAGAAGCCGTCGTGATCCAATGTCCCACACAGACACGTTCCCCTTTTTGTCGCCAAAAGCCAAAAACCGTCCGTCACTGCTGACCTGGACGGATGTTACTTTCTCTGAAGAAACCGGGATCTTGCTTTCGAGGTAAAGGGAAAATTGGCCCAATGCGGCATTCACAAAAAAGAAAAATACACACCCTGTAATAAATCGCTTCATAGCGACATCCTCACGGTTTAAAATTTTTTACCCAGAATAGAACGCTATCCTTTCCAGAAAATCTTAGAATATAAAGGAAAGTCCTGTCATGATAGTCAGAATGCCAATTTGGGAATTCTCTGCCAAAGAAAAACCATACGTCACCAGCGTGTTGAAAGCGGCATATTCGTTGAAAAAGTTTTTAAAGCCCAGACCCGCATTAATGTACGAGTAATCCGAAAATTTTCCTCCTTCCGGAATATCAAAAGTGAACTGATAGTACTGTCCGCTGAGATAGGGGATAAATTTCGAAGCAGCAGAAAATAGGAGCGATTCCTATTTGTAGATACGAAGAAATGTACTTCCCATAGCTTAATTGAAGAGAACCGCTTCCGTTGGCATCCACGTTTTCTCCAACAAACATAGAAAAAAATCCAAGAAAACTGACTTCCGTATCCCCCCTCTCAATTTGGGCCTGGGCAATCCCCGCACAAAGAAAAAGGGCGAGAATGGGTACACAACACTTTTTCATAGTTTGTCCTCCTTTCTGATGATAAGACGTTGGAATAGTATGTCACTCATTGAATGTCACGAACACTCATTTTTGGAAGAAACGCGGTACTCGATAATAGGCCACACGTTGATTCCGCAATCGCCAAAATACCATGTATTATAGTCTATTCTTCGAAACAAATCAAGAAAAAACTTACCGACTGTTTTTTTCAAAAAAATCCCATACAAAAAGACCCGCCCATGGGCGGGTCCCCCTTAAAAAAATGGGTGGCTCTTTGCATGCTATGCGAACGTTCGTCCTGGACAATTTTTCAATATGTGTGAGGGCACGAATGTTTCTCTTCGATATTGCGTATTTTGTCTGGTATAAACTGATTGCCTTCCGCATCCTCAACGACAACAGATCCTTCGCTCTTTCCCTTTTTTATCCATCGAACCAAACGTGCGGAACGAAGCGCTCCATTGCTATCGAAATAATGGACAATGGTTCTTGAGGTTCCCAAAAGATCCATCTGGTTTGATTTTGTCGTATAAGTTCCGTTCATGCATTGTTCCTTTCATTCTGTATTTTCTTTTTCGTGTTATGCGTCCGGTCACTATCATCACATCGAATGTTTCGAATGTATCGCCCGCTCCCTTTTAATTTCTCCCTGCCTTCCCTGTTTATTGGCAGGAGGCCTGCCTGACAGCAGTCAAGGCAGCAGGCAGGCCTCAAGGAGGAAAAAGGAAGGAGGTTTTTTTGTACAGATGCATCTGAACCCAGGCACTCATGATGTATTGTCTTTTTCCTTATGGCTCAGATAACGATTCCATAATCTTTCCTTTGATATCGAAGTCTCGATAAAATCCCACGGCAACCTTGAATCAAACGGTTTTTCACAATGAAGAAGGGAATCCATGTCTATATTGCGTTCTTTCATTGCGCGTTTCCAAGGAATTTTATTCTCGAATGCGTGCATCAATGCCAACCCCACGTTGGCATCGCCCAGCGATAACACCCCCTGCAATATTTCCTGCCGACTGCTTTTGGCAATGACTGCGATCCGATCTTTGCCCCTCAAACGCTGCATGATCATTTTCCGCTTTCTGTTCAACTCGCTTTCCCGATCCATAGGGGCCCACTGATATTCCGTAAAGGCTTTCGGGACAAACGCATTGATACTCACACGAAGCCTTTTTCTCTTGTCTTTGAGATAAAGGCTTGCCATGTTCTGTACCAAATCCGAAATGGCGTGAACGTCGCTCTCTTTCTCACCCGGAAGACCGATGAGAAAATAGAGTTTGAGCACATCCACAACAGAGTCTCCCAAAAGACATGCCGCTTCCCGTAGCGTATCGTTGTTTGTCTTTTTACCAATGCACATCCTCAGTTTTTCCGATCCAGCCTCCGGGGCAACAGCAAGGGATCGTACCTTCCCCAATTCCAATAGCTTGATCAACTCGGGTGTCACACGGTCTGCTCGAATCGAGGAAAAAGAAATTTTGTATCCCATACTGATAAGGGTTTCACAAAGGCTTTCCAAAGCCGGATAATCGGAAATGCCTGCACTTTCCAATCCGACTCTCTGGGCTCCAGGATTGTGGCGTGCAACCGTTTCGACTAAGGATTCGCAGGACCGGAATCGGTAAGGGTAATAGACCTTCTGCGCAGCACAGAAAAGGCATCCTCTGGTGCACCCCCGAGCCACTTCAACAATAAACATCGTATCGAAGTGGCTCAGGGGTGTGACGATAGGTGTGTATGTTGGGTAGGATTCCAATGAAGGAAGAACATGCCTTTTCACGGTTGTATGCAATCCTGGAATATACATCCCTTCCACATGCATCAATTCATGAAGTTTTTCTTCACGCCCTGTCTTTTGTTGCGACAAACGAAACAGCACGTTGCCAATTTTTGGGATAGCACCCTCCCCCTCTCCTACCAGGAGGCCATCAACAAACGGCAGGAGAGGAGAAGGATTGATACCGGCCACTGCACCACCCACAATAATCAGAGGGTCTTTTTCTGTCCGATCCTGCGACAAAAGTGGAATTCGCATTCCCTTTAATACCCCAAGAATATTGAAAAAATCCAGTTCAAAGGAAAAGGAAAAACCCACCATGTCAAAACGGCTCAGATGCTCTTCCGACTCCAATGTTCTGAACTCCCGATCCGAAGACGGCTCTGAAACAAAAACCCTTTCACAGCGTACTTCCGGATGATCGTTAAAAAGCCGATAAACCGTCTGAAAGCCAAGATTGGCCATTCCGATGCGGTACAGGTTCGGGTAAACCAATGCCACACGAACAGGAGCCCCCTTTTTCAGAAGTACGGATCCCCTTTCTTTGCTTAACAACTCCTTTCGATATTCGCGATCGGAGCGACCTCGATTCGGCCGCACCGTCGTGTGCTTCCGCTGTCCCACGAAATATCAATCCATTTTCTTGCGAAGGAACGTTGGAATATTCAGATCCTCTTTGGAAACGTAAGAAAATCCGCCGTCATGGCCCATGATTTCGCCCAAAGTCTTTTCGAGAGGTTCTGAATCATATTTCTGAAACAGGGGGACCTCACCCATTCTTTCCGACCCAGATCCAAACAAACTCGTTTTGGAGCTATCCGCCCCGTAACTGCTCCTCCGGCCGTTTGAATGAAATCCCGTGGCAATGACGGTCACCCGAATTTCTCCATTCATGGAAGGATCAATCACAGCACCAAAAATAATATTGGCTTCCGAGCCGGCAGCTTCGTACACAACCGTGGTGGCGTCGTTAATGTCATCCAAACTGAGATTCTTGCCGCCTGTAATGTTTACAAGCACTCCCCGGGCGCCCATGATGGATACATCGTCAATGAGAGGACTTAAAATGGCCTTTTCAGCCGCTTCTCTGCCTCTGTTTTCACCGGATGCGACCCCAGAGCCCATGAGGGCATCACCCATCTGGCTCATCACTGTACGGACATCGGCAAAATCCAGATTCACGAGTCCCGGAATATTAACCACATCCGAAATCCCCTTTGTGGCATGCAGGAGAATTTCATCGGCGATACGAAAGGCTTCTTCGAGCGGAGTCTGCTTCGGTACCAGGGTAAGGAGCTTCTGGTTCGGTACAACAATCAACGTATCCACTTTGTCCTTCAACTCTCGTATGCCCATCTCAGCCTTCTCCATTCGTCTTGCTCCCTCAAATACGAATGGTTTGGTGACAATGCCCACGGTCAGCGCCCCCAAATCTTGGGCGATTTCTGCCACAAGCGGTGCTGCTCCTGTACCTGTCCCTCCTCCCATTCCGGATGCAATGAAAACCATGTCTGTCTCGGCCAAGGCTTCAATAACGGCATCCCTGTTTTCTTCAATGGCTTTTCGTCCAATCTCAGGATTGCCACCTGCTCCAAGCCCCTTGGTTAGATTTTTCCCGATCTGAATACGGCAGGGTGCTTTGCTCTGCTCCAGGGCCTGAAGATCTGTGTTCATGCCGATAAAATCCACACCGGTTAGTTGATCTTCAATCATCCGATTTACCGCATTCCCTCCAGCCCCACCAACTCCGACAACCCGTATTTTTGCCACTTGCCGCATCGAATCGGCAAAATCAAACATCAGCGGCTCTCCTGAATTGTTCTGAAAACGTTTATCGTCTTTCATACGGCCTCCTTAAGCACAAATTCTATTGAACATTTTTTAATTCCTTCGGTATTCGGTGCCTACTTATCGTTACAGTACTAAAAAAAATTTTCGACAAAATGACGCATCCAATGGAGTATTTTACTGAAAAGCCCTTCTTCTTCTCCGTACTGTTTTTCTATTTCACCGGCATGTTTCAATCCGTAAAGCACAAGACCCGCTCCGGTAGCAAAAATAGGAGTTGAAACCGATTCGACCAGACCCGTAAACCCTTGCGGTATACCAAACTTTGCGGGAAATCCAAAAATCTCTTCGGCAAGTTCCAGCGATCCTTCCAAAAGAGACCCACCACCGGTGAGCACAACACCGGCACCCAAAAGATTGCAAAATTCCGAACGCTTGATTTCTTTGGACGCCAAGCTGAAAATTTCCTCCATTCTCGGCTGAATAATGGTGGTCAACAGCATCCGGGACACTTCAGTGGGAGGTCTTCCTCCAAGTCCTGGAACCATGAACATTTCGTCTTTGGAAACCATGGCCTTATAACAACATCCGTATTTTTTCTTGATCGCCTCCGCCTCCATCGGAGGTGTTCGCAGACCCAAAGCGATGTCGTTGGTGACATTCTGTCCGCCCAATCCAATGACAACCGTGTTCCGAATTTCACCGTCATAGAACAGGGCAATATCCGTTGTTCCTCCTCCCACATCCACAAGGGCGACGCCCAGATCCTTTTCATTTTTATCCAGAACGGCATAACTGGACGCCAGCGGTTCCAATACCAGAGCAATGACACCAAGACCCGCTTTGTTGACGCTACGTACAATATTCTGGGCCGAGGTTACAGCTCCGGTGACAATATGAACTTCTGCCTCCAAGCGTACTCCGGAAATTCCCACAGGATCTTTAATCCCAGACTGATTATCAACGATGAACTCTTGGGGTATGATATGCAGAACTTCCCGATCAATGGGGAGGGCGATCGCTTTTGCCGCATCAATGACACGATTGACGTCGTGCTGGGTAATCTCGTGATCTGATCGGGATACAGCCACAACACCTCGGCTGTTCACGCTTCGTATGTGATCTCCAGCAATACCTACGATCACATCCTCAATCTCAATCCCAGCGGTCAGTTGTGCTTCCTGTACCGCACGTTCAATGGATTGAACGGCCAAGTTCAGATTGATCACTACACCCTGCCGGAGGCCCTCGGACGGACTCATTCCGGTACCCAAAATCTGAATACCTCCAGCCTCAGCGACTTCTCCAATGACCACCCCGATTTTGCTGGTCCCAATATCCAGACCCGCAATAATGTCTCTTTCTCCCCCTCTGCGCATGTCCTTTGTTGAATATATCATTTAGGCCCCCGTTCCTACGACAATCTGATCTTGAAATCGGAGATCAATGTAGCTGACCTTTGATAACTCCTTTTCTTGAACCAGCTTGTCCAGAATCGCCTGTAAATAACAGAGTTTTCGATTCCATCCCCCGCTTCCAACAATAACCGGCACTCCCGCACGGCTCGTATAGAGCACCAAACCCTCCGGATGCGTGACTTGGATTTCCGAAATCTGAGTGTAAAGCTCAGGCCTCTCTTTGAGCATAATCATGACGAAATACAATCCCTCGTAAATCTTGCTCCCCCCTACTCGGCTGCCCTCGCTCACACTCCCTTGAAACTTTCCAGATAAAATCGGTAGATCGTATAACTTGCCCGGTTTCGAAGGCATAACCAAACCTTCCCGATCCAAACAGAAAAACGTCCCTTTGAAATTGAGCAAAGCGATGGGACGCTTCTCCTTCACGCGGATTCGAATGATATCAGGTAAAAAACGCTCGACAGTCACCTCTTCAAGAAACGGATTCCTGGCTATCCG
>Ga0172366_10005085_pt1 | contig 10361 bp, 11 predicted proteins | sample LakKivSesite69cm_FD_114533 | JGI IMG/M metagenome (GOLD analysis project Ga0172366, IMG submission 114533) | Sediment microbial communities from Lake Kivu, Rwanda - Sediment site 69cm | ecosystem: Environmental > Aquatic > Freshwater > Lake > Sediment | place: Rwanda: Western Province, Lake...
TACAAGGCAGATTGCTCGATCTGCAGCATCGAGGTGCAAGCGAAGGCTTAAAAGATGGAAAAATGAGAGGAGGCTGATCATCATTCAGATTTAAAACGAGCCAAAATCCGAAAATCTCCCGAAAAGGCATTCAAGCTGAAGCCTTCCACGACTATCGCGTATGTGCTGCCTATAGTGAGGCCCTCGTAGTCAAAATCAAAATATTCCCATCCGTCGCTGCCGGAAGACCATGCAGGCTTTCGACTCGAAGTTTTATTGCATCGAAAAGGTCTAATATCCTTGCGAGATCTAGGTCTCGGGGGTTAACACGTCCCCAACCGGCTGCAACCGGCGGGCGTGAGGTTAGATTATGCGACATAAGTGAAGCAATCTTGCTTCCCCCCATGATCGTAGGCTTCGTGTTCTCGTTAATGGTCGGATTCTTCTTCTACAAGGATTTCCCCGTATAGGTAAAGGTAGCATTCATGCCGCTCCCGCCAACATTCCTCGCCGAGCAATTGTTCGTGGCATTGTTTCCTGGCCAAGTTTTCGTTGCGATTCTCCTCTTCAGCACGTGTTACTTGGCCCTTTTCCAGGTCATGGCCAACGCGGGAGCCAAGCTGCAAGGAGTTAACATGCCAAAGCTGACCACCTTGCTCCCCCGGCTCAACCTCGCAATTTTCCTAGCGAGGAAAATTGCCATTAAAAACCAGTTACATGCTTAATGATGAAAAAAAAAAGATGTCGCCGCGTATCTAGTCGGCGAGGCCATTTTCTTCGTAATAGGACGTGATCCATTCCCTTCCAATGACTGCAAGCTTGATTGGACCAGAAACCGTGAGCGTGCCTGCGAAGAAAAACGAATCCGTGTTCGGGTTTCCGCTCATGATTTGTTTCATTGCGTCCGCAATCATTTCCATCTGGCACGGGTTTTTCCAGTTGTTCGCCGCTTGTATTTCCTTCCAATTCCCCGTGTACGTCCCGATCTTCCCGCCCTTGTCGTTGGCCACGAGCAGCAATTTTATGTCCGTGTCCCTGACCTCGTAATATTGCACGATTTCGCCGTACTGGAGAATCGTGTCGGCGACGGTCTCGCCGTAGTCCGCGTTCATCTTCTGGAATTCCAGAGTGGCCTTGAAGAACAAGATCACGTCGTCCTTGCTCGACCCGCTGAAGTCTTTCGCCTTGAATTTCTCGATCCACTTGGCGTTCGCTCCCTTGATTTCGTCTTCCGAAATCCAATTTACTTCTGCTGGCATTTTTAATGCACCGAGATTCGATCATTCACCATCTGCACGATGATGAATGGATAGTCAAGTATCAGCATGAATGTTTAAAATGTTTTACAAGGATGTTCATGTCCCGGGCTCGGCTCGATTCCCGGCAGCGTTTCTATTGCGCGATCCGCACGAAGGAGCCCGAATGTTTGTCGTCTATCGCGCGCCGATCGTGATTTTCCTATCGGATTCCAACATCGTCCCTCGATGGATCGGGCGGGCGTCACACGATGTCGTTGAAGATGAAGAACAAGACCGCGAACAGCGAGACCACGGTCACGCCTATCCAGAATAACCAGACCGCGATTGCCAGCAAAGCGACGTTGAAGGGAACGAGACCAGCCGCGAAGAGCGCGTGCAGCAAGAGGTTGGCGAGGATGAGTGCTATACCCGCGACGATGCTATGCACGACGGTCGAGTTCGACAGTTCAACCATGGTTCCAACCTCGCTATTCTCACGGCTCGAATTCCTTCATGACCACGCTCGTGAGCGTGTTTTCGATGAGGCCGGTGAGCCCGTCCATTCTCGCATGGAACGCGTATAGGTCTTCGGAAGTCTCGCCTTCGAATTCAACGCATACGTCCCATTCGCCCGTCAGCGTCAAGATCCGCTTCACGCCGGGGAATTTCCGCACGGCCTCGGTGAGCTTGCCCATCGAGTTGGGCGTCAAGGAAATCATGATGAATGCTTTCAACATGGCCCCGTCACGAGCGCTGTCAACGCGATCCATCGCACGGGACGAAAAAAAGGTTGTGCAAGGTCCGGTTTGCCCTAGTCAGAGCGCCGGCCGCTTGTCTCTCCAGGGCGCGGCGATCTCGAACGCCCGCGCGGCTTGCAACACGAGCAAGTCGTCGAATTTCTTGCCGACGAGCTGCAGCCCGATGGGCAGCCCTTCCGTCGAGAACCCGCACGGAACCGTGATCGCCGGCTGCCCGGTCAAGTTGAACGGGAACGTGTACGGCATCCAGCCCGTGGGTGACACGCTCTTGCCCGCGATCTTGCCCGGGAACATGGTTCCCAGTTCGAACGCGGTCGTTGCCACGGTCGGCGTGGCGAGCAAATCGAAATTCTTGAAGTAGGCAAGCATCGCGTCGTGAAACTTGCGTCGCTGGTCCATGGCCTTGATATAATCGTTGGCCGGGCACCACTCGCCGCTCACCATCTTGACCACGTCGGGATCCATCTTGCCCGCCCATTCCTTCAGTTTCGGTTTCAAGTCGAACGCGAACAGGCTGGTGTAGAGCGTGTAGAACGTCGGTTCCATGTTCTTGACCTTGATCTGCGCGGGCACGATGTCCCAGCCGAACTGCCGGAACTTCTCGACGCTGCTGGCGATTGCCTTTTCGACTTCCGGGTCGATGGCCTTCGTGTACCCGAGGTCGAGCGTCCAGGCGATCTTGAGCCTCCTGGGCAGGTCATCCACGCCCGCCAGGTAGCTCTTGCCGTCGTCGGGGATCGAATATCGATCCATCACGTGCGGTCCCTTGAGCGCATCCATCATGAGCGCGGCATCCTCGACCGTGCGCGTGATGGGTCCGACGTGCGTCGAGGAATCGCCGGCCATCCCGATCGTTGGCCAGAACGGCACCCTCCCGAGCGTCGGCTTGAACCCGACGACGCCGCACAGCGTCGCGGGGTGTCGTATGGAGCCCCCGCCGTCGGCGCCCAGCGCCAGCGGCCCGAGCCCGGCTGCCACCGCGGCGCCGGCACCGCCGCTCGACCCGCCGCACGTCCGGCCGAGGTGCCACGGGTTCTTGGTCTCGCCGAAGATCAAGTTCCTCGTGACGCCCAGGGCGCCGAACTCGCACATGTTCGTTTTTCCCAGGAAAGCGCTTCCCGCCGCGTGGAGGCGCTCGGTCGCGGCGTCGAACGCGGCGGGCACGTTGTTCTCCATGACGCGGGAACCCCACGTCGTCCGCACGCCGGGCAAGTCGAACATGTCCTTGACCGACGTCGGGACGCCGTCCAGCATGGGCAAATTCTTCTCGCCCGCCTTGATACGCTTGTCGGCGGCCCTGGCTTGCGTTCGCGCCATTTCGAGTGTCATCGTGCAGTAAGCGTTGATGGCCGGGTTCACGCGTCCCATCCGGGCGATGATCGACTCGACGACCTCCTCCCACGTCTCGTCCTCCCGCCGGACCCGCTCTAGCAGCTCGGTTGCGGGAAGCCAGCATAGTTCGTCCCTCGGCATCGCAATCGGTCTCTAGTCATGCCTGGAAAGGTTATTAACATCGTGCGGATAATTATACTAGCACTCCGATAGCTGACCGCCAGCCACGTGGCGGTCGTGCTGTTTACAAATGTCACCGGGGGCGTTTCGGTTTCACGGGGTCAGCCGCCATGCCAGGGTGGACGTCTTCGACGATCACGGGATTGACGACAGCGATCGTGATCCTCGCAATTTTCTTGTTCGGGTGCTTCCACGGCAAGATCCGCAAGAACCAGCGGCGCTTCCCCACGGTATTCCTCGCGGCGACGGCGGTCGGCTTCGTGGCCTTCCTTCTTCGCTTTCTATCCTTCTATATCGGGGACAAATTCCTGAATAGTTTCTCGTGGATATTCGTCACGATCGCGGTCTTGTGTCTCATTCTCTGGATGGAGCAGATCGTGTTCGAGGTGCCCCGGACCGCTATCCGGAGCATCTTCACGTTCATGGCGGGGTTGTCCGTCGCGTTCTCGTGGGTGCCCGAGAACACGACCTTGAGCGCCGACGGGACGCCCACCTGGACACGGGCATGGGAGCTCTTCGGCCAGTTGTTCGCTATCAGCTTCTTCATTTACGCGCTCGGGTTCTTCGTGCGCGTGGGGATGAAGGCCCCGTGGAAGGTCCGCGTTCCCATGGCCGCGATTCTCGTCCTCTCCATCTACGTCACCTACGGTGCACATATCATCCGGTTTTTTTTTCCCGCCGTGCCCGAGCTCGTCTGGTCCATCATTACCGGCGGGATAGCAGCCATCATATTGGGAATGATCATCATCATTTGCGTCACGTATCCAGAGTTTCTCAGCGTCATCACCTTCACCCTCGACCGCTTGATCGTGATTCACGCGGAAACCGGGGTCCTCTTGTTCTCGCACAGCTGGGTGAAGCGGAAGAAAGACGACGTCGATCTCATCGCCCCGCTGTTGCAGGCCTTGCAGAGCATGTCGTTCGAGGTGCTCATGCTCGGCCACATGACCGACCTGCATCTCGAGGAGGGCAACCTCATGTTCCAGAAGAGCGACTACGTGATCGCGGGCATCATCAGCAGCCGTTCGACCGTGTACTTGCGCACCCGACTGTCCATGTTCATTGATTTCTTCGAGGTCGAGTTCAAGCAAGAACTGGAAAAACCAACCCCAGACCTCGCGCAGTTCCAGCGGGCAAAGGCAATGGTCGACAAGCTATTCCACGCTATCCCCCTCGACACGACCCGGTTCGGCCCGTGGCGCCGGCATCACGAGGAAAAAGACTATCTCAGTCCCGAGGAGGATCCGGGCCTTATCGACGACCTGAAGAGCCTGTTTTCTGGCGAGGGCCAAGCATGATGGGGAACCGAAGGATTTTTTCCAGGCCCGTCCTCAATGTACCTTGATATCGATGACAGAACAGAAATTCAAGATCGCCTTCATCGGCGCTGGGAGCTTCCGATTCAGCATCGGGCTTTTCAAGAACATCATCGCGGCGAACGAGCTGTTTCCCTTCGAGGTCGCGCTCCTCGACATCGACGCGAAGTCGCTCGACATCATGACCCGCATCCTCAACCACATGGTGAAGAAAGCTGGTGCCAAGGTCACGGTCACTTCGACGCTGAACCGGCGTGAAGCGATGGAAAACGCGGACTTCTTGTACAAGTCGATCTCCGTCGGCATTCAAAAAGCGGAATGGTTCGACATCCACGTGCCATACAAGTTCGGCATCCCCCAGAACACCGGCGATACTTGCGGCCCGGGTGGCCTGTTCCGAGGCCTCCGGTGCGTCCCGCAAGTCGCGGCCATCGCGCGCGATATGAAGGAACTGTGCCCGAAGGCGGTGCTGCTCAACTACACGAACCCGCAAGCCAGTATCGTGATGGGTGCACGGCGCGTTGACCCGGACTTGCAGTATATTGGCCTGTGCCACGAGCTCTTCGGCGGTGCCGGGGCTGTCCGGAAGGCTGCCACGATGCTCGGCAAGTCCATCGATCGCTGGCAAGACATGGACATCGAGTATGGTGGCATCAACCATTACGCGTGGTTCACGTCGATCAAGCACAAGGACGAGGACTTGTACCCCCTCTTGCGCGACAACGTCGACAAGTTCATTGCCGGTGGCGACCACGTGTTCAACTGGTATCTCATGAAGAGGCACGGGTGGTTCCCGTATCCTGGCAGCCGCCACGTCGCCGAGTTCATGCCCGAGTATTACAACGCCTTCAACAACGTCTTGCACAGCAAGCCGCCATTCAAGTTCCCCGCCCTCCGCGACGTGTTCTTGCTCGACAAGGCGCGCCGGGGCGCGTATTGGATCTTCCGGCGCATGGCCGGCGTCCTCGGCCCGTGGCTCGTGCCGGCAGCCACCAAGCGCGGCGAAAAGGCCCTCGATATGACGATCGACTGGAAGAACAACGACCCCAAGCACCACGTGGTCAACCTGCCCAACAAGGGTTACATTCCCAATCTTCCCGAGGACTGCATTGTGGAGATACCAGGTTACTTCAAGGACGGGAAGATGATCGGCGTCAAGGTCGGCCCCTTGCCCGAGGTCGTGGCGAATTTTGTCCGGCCGCACGCGGAGCAGCAATTCTTGACGGTCGATGCCGCCCTTGGAAACAATCCCGAGCTCGTCGTGAAGGCCATGCTCCACGATCCCATGAACCGGTTCATCGAGGACGATGATGCGATCGAGGACCTCACGTACAGCATGCTCTATCACGAGCAAGAATGGCTCCCGCCCGAGTGGAAGGAATGGATCCCCAAGAGAGAAGACTTGGTGAAGCGGCGCCGGTACGTCGAAGCGAGCGACATTAAGGGGGTCTCGAAGGCGAGGCAGATCAAGTACCCGGTCGACCCCAAGATCGAGGCGAAGGCGTTCAAGTGCGACGCACAGCCGTTGTAAAAAAATAAAGACGATCAACCGAACCCGATGAACTTTTTCTTTTCCTTTTCGGGCTCGTTCGGTTTCTTGTGCTCCATGAGGCGCCCGAAGCCCGCGTTTGACTTTTCCTTCAAGCCGAGCTTCTCTATCTCCTCCTTGTCAGCGTCCGTCGTCTCGAAGGAGGATCCCCGTTTTTCGTCGTCGGACATGTCGAATCATCCTCTTGATACGGGCTTATCCGCGTTTCGTCCAATTAAAAATATCCCCGAGTCTCAAGATATCAATCATCGGACGGCCAAGATCTCGTCGCCCCATTCCCGTCCATGGCCCTGCCACCCGGTCACGTGATCACGTTTTCGACAAACGAGATCATGTCGAACTTGATCTTGATGGTTCTCTTCATGGCGACGTGGGACAAGAAGTGGTAATACTCGCGGATAGAGCCAAACGTGGCTTTAAGTATGATGTCCGGCTTGCCCGTGATGTAGAAAAATTTTCGGATCTCCTTGATGCCAACTAGAAATTGCAGTACATCCTTCAAGCTGCCGTGCATTGTCTTGAGAAAGATGAGCACGTTGATTTTAGACTCCCGCTCGTGCACGAATCGCAAGAGAATGGCGAGAACTAGCATAACGATCGTTAATACGAGGAAAAGGTTGTTTACTTGCTGGAATCCTGCCAGGACGCTGGTCGTGATGCTCGTGATCGGATCCAACACGTTCAGGATCGACGTCCATGCCTCGAACGTGAACGAGGTCTCGGGATCCCACCAGGTGCTCGCCAAGAAGATAAGCAAGTTGGGTAATACCGTGCAAGCGATGATCATTAATAATAACTGCGGAAAAAAGGCACCACCGAGGAGCACGACGATCGTGTTCACGAAGCCCCAGCCGAGAACGTTCAAGTAGTGGACCGGGAGCACCATGCACACGGGCACGATGGCGAGAGTGGCTAGCGTGCCAAATGCCATAAAGATGGCCAGCTTGATGGTCGTCCGCATGAGCCGGTAATTGCCCGACCGCGGTCGTTTCAAGATTTTTTCGTCGGGCGCGAAGCTATCCCGTCCCACGTACACGTAATAAACGAACATCGCAATGATATTCAAGAGCAAGGCAATGATGCCGACGATGGTCGGTTCCGTCGTGGTGGAATTTTTTTCTTGAGCGAGAGAGATGAGCACAAGCGAGAGGAATATGAGGATGATGTAGATGGCCTTGAACAAGGAGAGCTTCTCCTTGCCCTTTGCCAGGTTGTATAATGCGGTCAAGATGATGAACCCGCCGGGCGCGCCGAGTAACACGAAAGTAAGGGGCAGCTGGCGCAAACCTATGAAGTATGTAGAAACGTTCAAGGTTACTCCGAAGAATCCGAGAATGAAAATGAATCCAAGGCGTGGAATATTCATGAAACTCTTGTTCCGGGATTTTAAATAGAGCTTGAGATCCTTCCAGTCTGTTTGAAAGAAGGCCAAGGAACCTGGCTCCGAACGACGACGTTCACGGATCGTGTTTAAAATGGCTTGTATCGCGACGAACGCGAACATGATGATGCTCGCAAAGGAAAACCGGATGAATACGATCGAGAGGGTTGCATCCGGGTAAGCATCGAGGATGGGCACCGCGAAAACGGGGATCATGCCCCATGCCATGTTCGAGAGGACGATAAAAGTGATGAGGAAACGCGGCTGTTTCAAGTTCCTGGCTTCCACGGCGGTCAATCTTTTTTTTCTGGTTGAGAAGGGGCGATATTCGCTTTAAACGATCGGGTAGATGAGAACATCCTTCTTTTCGTCAAGTTGGTTAGGTGAAAGGAGCAATCCGTAGGAACTCGGCAATGGGGGTGAGATGACGTTAATGACGGGCGTGCCGTGCAGCATGGTCATTTCGATGAAGAAAGAGGCCACTTTTTGAAACTCGATGATGTACGGGTCGTCCAGGAAGGTGATGAGGATGAACGTGGCATTCTCTAAGATTGAAAACTTGTATAGCATGTTAGTAATCGCCAGCTTCGCAACGCTTGCATCCTTGAATCTCATGGTGAAGCTTTGTATCATGCCGAGGTTGATCTGGTGCTTGAAACCGCCCTCTTTCTTGAGCGTGTTGAGGATGCTCGCGAACTTCGTGACAAATGCAGCCACTCCACTTTCGTCGATCGACATGTTTACATCGAAAGGGATCCTTGAAACGTTTTTTCCCGCCACCTGCTCGTCCACTGGCGCATTGGTGAAGATCTTGATATTTTTCTCGTAACGGGCTAGATCCAGATTCATCCCCTTCAAAAACGCCAGCATTTTGGCCTTGAATGCCGGTATATCGAAGTTGTCCGGGGGCGTGAAGGTCATCATCTCGTTTCTATAGAGCTGTGTCCGAGCGATGCTCTCTATTAAAAGGTCGAAGAGCCACGACGCATTTGGCGAGATCGCGATCGTGCCGAACTGCAGAGACGCATTGAGCGAAAAAATGGTGTTAAGCACGTTCTTGAGACTTTTCTCTTCAAAAATTATATTTGCGGCGGTATATTTTAAGGAATGGATGAGATTGACATCCCACGGTATGAATGTCTTGAACCGGCCCTCCTCGAGCGTGAACACGTACAACGTGTTGTCAATACGGATTCCCCTGCTTTTCTTGATCTCGGCAACCCGGATCATTCTCTCCTTCATGACGAACTCGCGCCTGAGATCTACGATGGCATCGACGAGGTAATCCATGTTAGAAGCATTTTCCGCCACAAGGATAAGCTTGATATTCTTCTGGCGCACCATAGATATGAACACGTTATACATGAAGTTCAAGCTTTCTGTCATCTGTGGTTTGTCTGCGTACTTTTCCGCTTGCAAGTGCTCGAACATAAGCTGGATTGCATCCCAACTGTCAATGCAAACGAGGAGCTGGCCGTTGGCATGGCCCGCAATGTCAACTATCGATCGTAGCAAGTCAGGCATTCCGGCAAACTTCAAGGCAAGTTGCTCATCTTGCATGGGATTGGCAACCGTCACCCCGGCTTGCGTGGCATCGAATACGGCGATGTTTTCTTGCACGCTCTTGTCGACCCATGGGAAATGTTGGAAGAGTTGGGATGGTGCAACGCGTGTAGACAAGTAGGTCGCATTTTTCCCTTTGCTTTTCACGAGCAGCTCGAGCGCCAGCGTGGACTTGCCGACGCCACCGTCACCCTTGAGTAGGATGGAGTAACCATACGGCAAATCGAGCATCTGGGTAAGTTCCTTGGGGATGTGGGGGTTTTCTTCGGGCATTTATCCTTCGCGTTTCTTTGGCAGTTTCGTTTCCCGTAGAAACGATCGGCTGCCGTGCCATTAAACCTTTCTTATCCTTGCGCCCGAAGCACAACCACGCCTTGCTGACAAATATAGACGAGGCCATCAAACACGTCTCAATCTCTTGATCGTCATGACACGCGTGTCCTATTTTTTGTTGGAATTCCGTGTATACACAGTTATCAATTCCTGGAGCTGCATTATAATGTGTAATTTTCCCAAAAAGGAGCTTTTACTTGTAATTTACGTCGTGTTCATTATCCTCTTGAAATTACTAAGCTCGCACCTCTTGTTGGTCGGATCGGGGCGATTCACGCTCATCACCGAAATGATCGTGTTCTAGCACGAGTGAAAGTCGAACATACTTTTAAATACTTAGGGGTTCTTCTCATTATCAAGGAATGCTCGCGCCGTCGGAATCGTGATTCCATTACCAGCTTCCAAGAAATGAAATATTGACCGGGTGGGTTCGGGGGAAGCGATTTTTTGTCGCCCTCATCGTGGAGATCATCTATCTTGGGGAATATTGCGAATATCGCCATGCAATCCTTCATTCTGCAAATCAGCTGCTCTATGACGAATTAATGGGTTACCGTTTTCGAGATCAGAAACGAAATAGTCCTATATAAGCTATAACAACTTCCCCTCCCATTCAATAATGATGAAACTCTTTGCGAAGCTGAGGGATACAACTCCCGTAAAACTCAACCCGGGCTCATGGTTGCTTCTCGGGTTGCTGGGTGGCGGTGGCGCTTTCTTCGGCACGGTGGA
>Ga0172366_10005086_pt1 | contig 10360 bp, 5 predicted proteins | sample LakKivSesite69cm_FD_114533 | JGI IMG/M metagenome (GOLD analysis project Ga0172366, IMG submission 114533) | Sediment microbial communities from Lake Kivu, Rwanda - Sediment site 69cm | ecosystem: Environmental > Aquatic > Freshwater > Lake > Sediment | place: Rwanda: Western Province, Lake Kivu...
GCGGCCGCGCACGCCCGAGCACTATACGGCGCCGTCCTCGCCCACGGAAGGCCCGTCGCGCCTGACCGCACAGTCCGGGAGGGACCTTTCTTGACACGGCGCCGGGGGGCGCCGTAGAAATGGCGTCGTTGATGCTCCGACCTCCGCTCGGGGAAGCGGCGGAGTGAAAGCCGGTTGAGCCGCCGGCATCGATCGCGAGGGCAGGGCGAGCTTCGCTCGCTTGTTCCTGTTCTCAGGCCCGTCCGGGCCGAGTTTCCGGGTTTGCATTTGCCTGCGACGTTTGTCTGTCGCGCCGCGCCAGAGGCCCTGAGGGCCTGCCCTTGCCTGAGGCGCGGGCGCTTCCGCGCCACCCGGCCTCGCCGGGCACGTGATGAACACGCGGACGCCGGCACGCCGTCAGAGCGACAGACCGATCCGCAGGCGGACCAGTCGGGAAGGCAAAGTGGAAAGGAGCTGGCAACATATGGCGAGGAATGAAGGCAGTGGCCGTTGCGGCGGTGACTATCACCGTGGGCGGCGGCGCGGGCTACGCGGAGCCGCCGAACTTCCAGGGATTGGGGGACTTAACTGGAGGAGCATTCAGCAGTCAAGCGACTGGGGTATCCGGCAATGGCAGTGTGGTTGTTGGCGACAGCATAACATCCGATGGGTACGGGCATGCTTTTCGCTGGACCGCGGCCACGCAGATGGTCGACCTCGGCATGTTATCTGGTGGCATCAAGGGCAGCGTGGCCTATGGCGTTTCATTCGATGGGTCCGTAATCGTGGGAAGATCCAGCTCCGGCCAGGCCGATCGCAACGCTTTCCTGTGGACCCAAGCGCACGGGATGCAGGACCTCGGGGATCTTCCGTCAACAGGGGACGACAGCGAGGCATCAGCTGTCTCACATGACGGAACCGTCGTTGTCGGACAAAGCCTGTCCGGTACTGGGCAAGAAGTGTTCCGCTGGACGACAGGGGGAGGCATGGTAGGCCTGGGGACGAACTCATCCAACGGCGAAGGCGTGTCCGCGGATGGACTGCAGGTTGCAGGAATCGTGCACGGACCCCACGAAGCTGCGCAGTGGACTCAGGGAACTGGGTGGGTCAGGTTGGGCATTCTCCCCGGAGGAAACCAAAGCTGGGCCCAGGGCATCTCCTCCGACGGTTCCGCTATCGTCGGCATGAGCGAGTCCGCGTTCGGTACTCAGGCGTTTCGCTGGACCGAGTCTACCGGACTTGTGGGGTTGGGCGCCTTCTCGGGGGCGCCTACTCCAGCGTCGCGCTGAACGCCTCGGGCGATGGTTCGGTCGTAGTGGGATACGGGACTACCGCCGCCGGGGAGAGAGCGTTCATCTGGGATGCTCCCAATGGCATGCGCGACCTCCGGGATGTCCTCGTGAGCGACTGTGGCCTCGACATGGCAGGATGGACGTTGACCGAGGCTTGGGACGTTTCCGATAACGGGCTCGTCGTCGTGGGTTACGGGACGAACCCAAGCGGCCAGACGGAAGCCTGGCGCGCGGTCCTGCCCGAGCCCGGGTCATGCGTTCTGCTGCTCCTGGGCGGTGCCGCACTGCTCCGGCGGCGCAGCTCGTCATGGCGCGTCACGCCGAGAGCCGCAAACTAGGGACGCACCCTAGTTTCTGCGGTTGCAGGTTCGGTTGTACGGTCCGGGGGGCATGTGCAAAACCCAGGGTGCGTCCCTAGTTTCTCAGGGGGTGCGCCTTGAGCCTTTCCGCCCCGCCGACCCCCTCGAAACAAGAACCCACAGTTTGAGCATTTTACGCTTGACGCCCGCCCCGCCGCCCGCTACGCTCTTACCGCCGGGTCGGTGAGTAATCCCGGGTCAACGGCAAGCCGTGGACGGAGTCTAACAAGGGCAAGGAAACCATCACCCTCCCGCGGGGTTTAACCGGCACCGTCACCGTGACGGCCCGGTACTGAGGAGATAGGAACATGCGGACCGGCATTGCAGTCCACGAGACGAACCGGGAGCAAGAAAGCGCCATGAACGGCAACCCCAACCACCGGAGCAGCCGCAAGGAGAAGCAGATGAACGCAATCACGAAGGGAACGTCAGTAGCAGTGCTCGTCACGCTAAGCCTCGTGCTGGCGGCGGGAGCGGCGGAGCCGCCGAAGTCGGAATCGTCCGCTGGCGCGGCGCGCGGCGCCGAGCCGGCCGCGGGACCCCCTGCCGTCGGTGGGCCTCTGCTGGCCGAAGCGCTGCGCGGGCCGCTGGCCGGCGTCGAGGAAATCGTGTTTGGCATCACGATGCAGTTTCCCCGGAAGTACGACCCCGTCGGAAAAGTCAGATGTAGCGCGGGCGCTCAGTTGTGCAAACTGAATCTGCGAACCGGCAAGGTGACCGTCCTGCTGGACGATCCGAAAGGCGATCTGCGCGACATCCAAGTGCATTACGATGGGAAGAAGGCGATCTTCGCCTATGGCAAGGGCGGCGCGCCCGGCATGCACCTCTACGAGATCGGGCTCGACGGCACGGGATTGACTCGGCTCACTCCCGAAGACAGTCAGATTGACTCCAGTCCGACCTATCTGCCCAGCGATGATATCGTCTTCGCCTCGACGCGCTCGCACCGTTTCGTCGCGTGCGCCGGGTCCTATGCGCAAACGCTCTTCCGCTGCCGGCCAGACGGCAGCCGCATCTTCCCGATTTCCGGAAGCCTGGAGAACGAGCGCGGCGCGAGTGTGCTGGCCGACGGCCGGATCATCTTTCTGCACTGGGAATACTATCATCGCGGCACGCACTTCTTCGCATCGCTGTTTACCAGCAATCCCGATGGCACGGGTGTGGCGGCCGCCTTCGGCAACATGCATTCCACCGCTGTGACATTGAAAGCGGGCAACTGGCATTCCGATTGGCCCCGCCAGGCACCGGACAGCGACCGCGTTTGCGTGGTGGATCGGTTCAATGATCAATCTTCCGGCATTGTTGCCTGGATAGACCCGAACCGTGGCCCGGACGATCCCCGTGCGCTTCAGCGCGTCCCAGGAAGCCCCCAGGACGCCCTCAATCCAGATCTGCTATCGCCAACTTCCAAGCCGAGGCCGCCTTCGGAAGCCAGTCCCCATGACGCCCTCGACCCGCATCCGTTGGGCGGCGACTGGATCCTGACCAGCACCCCCGACGGCATCAGTCTGTTGGACGGGAAGGGACGCGGCGAACGCATCTACAGCCGGGCCGCTTCCAGCCTGCCGGGCAAGGGTTTCTGGGTGGTCGCGCCGAGTCCAATCCGGTCGCGGCCGCGCGAGCCGGTGATCCCGGATCGCGTGGACCTTGCCGCAACCACGGGCAAGTTCCTACTGGCCGATGTGAACCAGGGCCGCAACATGCCGGGAGTCAAACCGGGCGAAGTCAAGCGGTTGTTGGTGCTCGAATGGCTGCCGACGCCGAGCATGTACATGCCCACCGCCCGCGCGGCATTCTTTCTGCTGCGTATTCACGGTACGGTGCCCGTCGAAGCGGACGGCTCGGCCTACTTCGAGGCGCCGGCGGGGCGGGCTTACGCCTTCGTGCCGCTCGACACCAAGGGATTGTCGGTCAAACACATGCAGAGCGCGGCGCACCTCATGCCCGGCGAAGTGGCCGGATGCGTCGGCTGCCACGAGCCGAAGACGCAGGCGTTCTCAGGCCGCAGGCCCGTTGCGGCCGCCGTGAGGCCACCCAGCCGCATTCAGCCCTACGAGGGCATTCCTGACCGGCTGGACTATCTCGAAGACCTCCAGCCGATCTGGGACCGCCACTGCGTGAAGTGCCACAACCCCGACAAGCGCGAAGGGGGCGTGCTGATGACAGGCGAGCGCGGCGGCGGCGTCACTCCTCACACGCTGGGCATGCCGCACAGTCATCTGAGCCTGACGGCGGCCGGGCAGATCGTGGACTGCCGCGGGCCGAACCAGTGGGGCAACTTGGCGCCGCGGCGCATGGGCTCCGGCGCCAGCGCGTTGATGCAGAAACTGGACGGCTCGCACCACGACGTGAAGGTCTCGGCGCGGGAGTGGGCCACGGTCGCCCTCTGGTTGGATACCATGGTCCCCCTGAGTCGCTACTACGGGGAGCAGGACTACCGCTGGATTTACGGTTTACAAGCCCGCGGTTTTCAAGTGGGAGAAGTGAAAGCGGCACTGAAGCCCAGCGCCGAGGCGATGGGCGTCATCGAGCGCCGCTGCTTCACCTGCCACGAACGTCGCAAGCCGCATCGAAGCCGCATCGGGGGGGCCGTACTACCCGGGTATCGCGACGGCGAAGAGGGGAAGAACTACCTCTTCTATCCCGAACCGGGGCCATCGCCCGAGAATGACGTGTTCTTCAGTCCGAAGCATATGTCCAGCACTCAACCCGAATACGACGCCCAGTGGCGGGAAGCCTTCAGCCGCAACGAGTCGCAGTTGCGACGCGGGTCGGCGATCATCGTCAACTGGGACCGGCCCGAGAAGTCGCTGGTGTTGCTGGCGCCGCTGGCCAAGCCGGCCGGCGGATACGCCACCGCCTCCGAGGCGGAGGTGAAGGCCGGCAAGGTGAAGGCGTGTCCCGTGCTGTTCCAGAACACCGACGACCCCGACTACAAGGCCATCCTGGCCGGACTCCCGCGCGTGCCGGCGATCAAACCAGAGACGCGAATGAGGCCTCTCCGTACCTTCAATGTTTTCGGCGTCCTGCCTCCCGGACCCCCGGACAAGTTGGGAACGTTCGACAAAGAGAGTCTATGGAGCGCTTACTGGGAATCGCTGTGGTGGAAGCCGCTGACAACGGCGAACTGAACGTACATCGCAAAGCAAAAGGAGAAGACCATGAAAACCGCCCAAGTTGGAGTACCGACCAGGTATCGGATGGCCATCGTCGCCTTGTGTTGCTGCGCCGTCGTCAGCGTCTGTGCCGCCGCCGAGCAGCCGAAACAGGCGCCGCCGCCGTCCGATGCAGGTGCGCAGGCGGAGGAACCCGCGGCCTCGGCCGGCATATTGGAAAGGGACTGGCTGTACCAGGCTGAGCGCCAACCATTGACCGAGCGCACGTTGCAGGAAATCAAATGGGCTCGGGAAATTGCGGGGCGCATGAGTAAGATGAGCGGTCCGCCGGATCTGCGTGCCGAATTGGCGCAACTGGATCAACTGGAAGCGGCGGCGAAGTTGGCCGCATCTGCCCCTCCAGCGCCGTTGACGCCATCGGCCGTGAAACTGCCGGATGGATTGGTGGGACGCTGGCTACACTACCAACTGGATGGGGAAGGTCTCTACAAGCACTTTTCGTTGAATATCGGCGCCAAACCTGCCGCCATTTCGGCTGGTAATTACACGTTGTGCGCGTGGATTCGCACCACCCGAAACAGTGGAGACGTGATTGGCAACGGCGTCTCAGGAGGGTGTTTCTTGCTGGCGGTCGATAAGGGCGTGGCCGTAGCCCAACATTGCCCCGCCAAAGAAAAGCCCTCCAAAGGCGTGGCCGTGATCGCTGGCAAGACACGCGTGATGACGGGCGATGGCACCATGTGGCTCAACTGGTGAAAGACACCACACTGTCGGTGGTCGTGGACGGGACACTTGAAGGTTCGGTGGCAATCCCGGGGACCAAGGTGGCATCCCATGCCCCCGTGACAATCGGTGCCCGCGGCGGAGAAGCTTTGGCGTTCGCGGGAACCTTGGATGAAATATGCGTGTTCGACCGGGCGTTGAGCGTCGAGGAAATTGGCACGACCTTTCCCGTCAAACGGGAACTGGATAAAGACCCCACCGATCCGTCGGTGCGCCAGCGCTACTTTGCCGTGCGTCACATCAAACGTCAGATTCTGTTCAAACACCCAGCGATTGATTTCACACAAGTCGTGTATATTGACCAACCTATGCCAGATGGCGGCACCTGGTGGGGGCATGAAACCCTACATCGTGTCGGCTATACGGCCAAAACAGGCGGACGTTTGATGGTTCTGGACGGGTTGCATCCTGGCGGGAAACTCCGGCAACTTGGCCCGACAGCCCCTGCGGCGTACTGGCGGCCGGATGTCTCTTTTGATGGCCGGAAAGTGCTTTTTTGCATGAAACCCGCCGCCGAACGTTCCTTTCACCTATACGAGATCAATCTCGATGGTTCGGGACTGCGCCAACTCACCAATAGTCTGTATGACGACCTTGATCCAATCTACCTGCCTGACGGGCACATCATGTTTGTCAGCAGCCGATGTAACACGTATATCCGGTGCATGCCGGAAGCCCATGCCTCCGTTCTCGCGCGATGCGATGGTGATGGGCGGAATATCTATGTGATCAGTCGCAACAGTGAAAACGACTGGTTGCCGTCACTGTTGAATGACGGGCGCGTCATCTATTCCCGCTGGGAATACACCGACAAACCTTTGTGGCGCAATCAAAAACTCTGGACGATCAATCCGGACGGCACGGGTGAGGCTGTGTTTTGGGGGAGCCAAAGTTCTTACCCTGACCATACGGCCATGCCGCGACCCATCCCCAACAGTCACCGCGTGGTGTTCGTTGGGGTGGGCCATCACAACTGGTTCAGTGGGTCGATCGGCATCATCAATCCCAGCAAGGGGTTGAATTACCCGCACGGTCTCACGCGCGTGACCTGGGATGTGCCATGGGCGGAAGTCGGTGCAGGACCCCAGGATGTGCCGGAATCACCGGACTATCATTCGCCTGGAGTATTTACCGCCTATCACACCCCATGGCCTTTGTCGGAAGAACTATTTCTGGTGTCAGCCGAGACGGGACGACCGTACAAGCACTATATATGGGGTTCGCCAAGAGGTACGCGTGGTCCATTCAACCTCTACTTGATGGACGTTTATGGCAATCGCGAACTGATCATGGCGGCACGGCATCAGATCTTCCATGCCATGCCGGTCAAGTCGCGGTCGTGCCCTGTATTGCCGGATCGGGTGGCCTGGCCGGGAACGGGCAAGGATCACACTCCAGCACGGCCTGGCGTCTTGTACAGCGCCGATGTCTGTGAGGGGGTGCCAGAGTTGCCACGCGACTCGGTCAGATTCTTGCGCATTCTCCAACAGGATGCCAAAACCTATTCCACGGCCACGAGAGCGCGTGAAATGCTTGCAGGTTTAGGCCAGGGGCCGGTCATCTCGGGAGTGCAGGACGATGCGGTCAAGCGGATTTTGGGCACGGTTCCGATTGCGGCGGATGGGTCGGTCGCTTTCGAAGTGCCGGCGGGTAAAGCCGTCTATTTCCAATTGCTTGATGGCAGGGGGCGTGCTCTGCAAACCATGCGCTCTTTCACCGGCGTCATGCCGGGTGAGATCAGGGGCTGCATGGGATGCCATGAACAGCAACGCACCGCTGAACCAGCCCTTAAGAACAGCATGGGCGCCTATCGTTTCAAGGTGTCACCGATAACACCACCACCCTGGGGGACAAACACGACGGTCAGCTTTAATCGTTTTGTGCAGCCGGTGCTGGATAAACATTGCGCGAAGTGCCATCAAGGGGATGGCGAGGCCAGGAAGAAACTGGATCTGACCTCACGGGTCCACCCCTCGATGGCCTTGCAATGTTCCGACCAGCATCTGGAACCGTATATGACCTTGGTGCGTCGAGGTGACATGGGGATCATTCCGGTCGAGGACAGGAGATACCGTTCCTACACGACGATTCCTCCGATGACGTACCTTTCTTACAAGAGCCGTCTCATCGACATCGCGATGGGTGGAAAACATCACAACGTGAAGATTGAAGGCACCGAACTTCAGCAATTGATTGCCTGGGTGGATTGTGTCGGCCCGCTGCGCGGCGAAGAAGAGGTGCGGGAGATTCCCGATCCCAAACCGGATAGGTCATATCCCATCCCCCTTCTTACCAAAACCGCACCGGTGATCGATCGGTTCAACCTCTCTCAAGACTACATCCCGAAACGCGATGCGGCATCGAAGAAAGGTTCGCAATCAGAAGAAGCTGGGCCATGGCGAGTGCCAGAATCACGACGGTCGGACCCCCGCGCGTGCCGGCGATCAAACCCGAGACGCGAATGCGGATGGACCACCGCTTCAATGCGTTTGGCGTCGTGCCACCCGGCCCCCCGGACAAACTGGGAACGTTCGACAAAGAGGGTCTGTGGAGTGCCTACTGGGAATCGCTGTGGTGGAAGCCGCCGACAGCGGCGAGGTGAAAGAGAAGCAGATGAACGCAATCATCAGAACGATGCCAGTAGCATTGCTCGCCACACTGGGCATGGCGCTGATGGCAGCGGCGAGTCGAGCCGAGGAGCAGCACCCGCGGCTGCTGGCGACGCCGGAGCTGTTGACGGCGCTGCGGGCCGAGATACGCAAGCCCGGCACCCACCACCGGCAGGTCTACGAGACCATGAAAGCGCGCGTGGACGCGTCGTATCCCGACAACGCGGCCCTGTCGAAGGCCTACTACGGACCGCAGTTCCAGTACGGACTGCGGTCCCTGGATCGCTTCGTCAATCCCGAGCTCAAGGCGGACAATTACGCTTTCGGATACCGCGCCCGCGAGGTGGCCTGTCTGACCATGCTGGCGATGACGCCCGAAGAACAGGCGAAGTACGCGGAGTTGGCCTACAAGGCGGCGATGGAGACGGCGTTGCCGGGCGGGCGCAAGGCCAGCAGTCTGGCCGGCGCCATGGGCGCGCAGAGCATCGCCCTGGCCTACGACTGGGCCTATGGCGCCTGGACGCCGCAGCAGCGCGAGGCGGTGCGCAAACGGGCCATTGCCCATCTGGGCGCGATGCTCGGCGGTCGCGGGGAGCGGGAAATCGGCTTCAACAAGGGCGGAGTGATCAACGGCTCGATGCTCTGCCTGATGGTTGCGATCCACGAGGAGGTCAACCAGAAAGCCGCGTTCGAGGAGCGGATCGGCTTCCTGAAGCAGCATATGGAGCAGGCGTACGACGCCTGGGGCATCTCGCAGGAGGGAATGGGTTACACCGAGTATCCGCTCTCCTTCGCCATCCCCGCCACGTATGCCACGCAGCGGGCGGGCGACGAGACCCTGGCCAGGACGGCCGCGACGCGCTCGTGGTGGAAACTGTTGCCGTACGCCTCGGGTTTCGGCGACGCCGCGCACCGGGCCTTGCAGTGGGGGGTGAGCGGCGCATACAGCCCGGGGCAGGGCATGGCGAGCCTGGTTCTCAAGACCGTGCCGGCCGAACACCTGCCGTATTATCTGTGGTGGTACAACCGCTGCGAGGGCATGCATCGGCCGGTGGAAGCGGTGCTGAAGTTCGACTCCCATCGCGGGCTCCTGCCGTACGCGCTGCTGTGCTATCCGATCGGAGTCCAGGAGAAGGACCCAACCGGCGTGTTGCCGGCTTCGTACTACAGTGAACTGCGCGGGTTCGCCTTCTTCCGCAACCGGTGGAAGGACGCCAACGACATCCAGGTGACCATCAGCGCCGACGCATACAATGCGGGGATCGGCTGGGACAACTGCAACACGCTGGGGCTGAACCTGTTGGCGTTCAACACGCGCTTCTTGGGGCAGCCGGACAAGGGCGGGGGAGTCGCGGCGTACACCACGCTGCTGGTGGATGGCAAGAACACGGCCGGCAAGGCCTCGTCGTCTCTGGGCAAGCCCGACACGCATGAACCGGCGAAAGACGGCGGTTATACCATTGTGGACGGAGGCGCGGTGTACACGGGTCTGGGGTGCGAATCGGCCAAGCGCCACCTGCTGGTGAAGTTCGCCGCGGACAAGAGCCAGGCCGTGCTTTCCACGCTGGACCGCATCAAGAGCGCAGGGCAGCACACCTACACGTGGCAGGGCAACCTGGGCGACCAGAACAGCAATGACGGCATCGTCGCCACGAGCGGCCAGGAGGCCGGCCGGCCGATGTTCCTGCTCAAGGGGCACAACAACGGTTTCGTGAAAGGCTGGGTGGTGCACCCGGCCGATGCGAAGGTGAGTCTGGTGGAAACACGCGTAGTCCGCAAGAAACCGGACCCGCAACCGAAGGGACCTCCGGCGAAACAACGTCCGCAGGTTGAAACGCCCAGCCTCGACAAGCCCGGAGATGCCGACAGCGGGAGCCGCATTGCCCTTGAGCCGCCGCCGCCGGCGAAAAAGCCGGCGGCCGTGGCGCCCCAGCCGGAAGAGGTCGAGATTCTCCGCGATCCGCTACAGATCGTGGTCAAGGCCGACAACGCGGACATCTGGGTGGTGATGTTTGTGGGCCAGGGGGCGCCGCCCGAAGCGACGGTGGCCGGCAGCGGGCTGGACAGCGTGCTGAGCGTGGGGGGACGGAAGGTGCGTCTCGACGGCAAAACCAACCGGATCAAGTCAGAGTAAAGAAAAGGAAAAAGCATGACACCAAGCACTGAGGCTCAACGCATGACGGGGTTCCGACGGCTCGTTGCCGTCGGGACCCCCGTCAACA
>Ga0172366_10005087_pt1 | contig 10358 bp, 20 predicted proteins | sample LakKivSesite69cm_FD_114533 | JGI IMG/M metagenome (GOLD analysis project Ga0172366, IMG submission 114533) | Sediment microbial communities from Lake Kivu, Rwanda - Sediment site 69cm | ecosystem: Environmental > Aquatic > Freshwater > Lake > Sediment | place: Rwanda: Western Province, Lake...
ATGGTACGAATCATGCCGCCTTCCTTTTGAATGGCTTGTACATCAACCGCGCGCCTTCCACCTGACGAAGCGCCTTCAACGTGCGATCAGGATCGGGATTTGTGACCCTGAGATCCAAATACGGTCTTGCGGTGCCATCGCCCCTGTCAAAGAATGGGTACGAACATCGTGGCATGGGCAACTTAGTACACGCAAGTGCATCCCTTGGGCGGGATGGACATCATTGCGAAGTCCTTGCCTGTTGCTCGCGCTTGGGTAAGAACCTGTGGTATAGTGGTTCCTTCCGCTATTACCGTCTTCCGGTCAGAGCGTGCGATAGCTACATACGTTGACCGTGGGTTCCTGACGGTCAGAACGGTTGCACCTTTCGTTGCGGTTGCGGCTCTCATTTTTGCTTGCCTCCTCTTCTCAATTTTACTCGTTCTTCACGCTTTCTGGCACTCCTCCGTGTGCCCTGAACGACTGGTCACATATAACACCCCACACACCACTTCGTCTGGTGTGTGAGAGATATTCACTAGGAATTGTCTGACCAAAAAGTGATCGACCGATCCGTGACTGGACCCTGCAAGGTGCGAAGTAGTGATGCCAGCCACCGCCAGATTATAGCACGCGCCGCGTGGAGAAGTTAAGCCCCACGCGAACAGCGGAAGCAAACTGAAAAACTACTCCGTGCCATCCTGGGACAGCAAGGCCAACCCAGGGTGAACTTCTTGGGTTGCTTTGCCAAAGGGATAATCGCCGCTGCATGAAGGTCTTCCTTACAGACGCACTCAGCGTTGAGAGAGTCATCATCGTCATCCATTTCGTCGATGACCCTGTGCCCCCATGAAAGAGTAAAAAACTAAAAGGCGTACTTCTTGCAGGGTTTCCGAATCTTTCTCATCCAGGGGACATCCTTCAGGGGTGTTGTAGAGAATTGGAGTCTTCCCTTGGGGTCCTTGAGGATGATACCCTCTATCACAGTCCCGTCTGCCGCTTGGAAAAGGTCCCAGAAGCCACTTGTCCACACCTTGGATACCTGAATGTACTCCCCGGATAGACCCTCGGAAATGGCCTGTTCTAGAAGGTTTCGTGAGTCACCCCAGGTTTTGCCCAGAAGCAGCTCACCCTTCCATGCCATGACACAGTGGACAATCAGGGTCTTCTTCACATCCTTCGTCCGGCGATCCACGGTCTCCACATTGAGGATGGAACCCTTCGGCCACCTGGCCAGCTCCTCGAGCACCTCGGGAGGAGGCGTCCACTTCAGTGAATCCTTATGCCGGTTCCAGAGCACGGGGTCCTTGCCATCCTCCAGATAAATCAACGTGTTATCGCCATTCCACTTTTGTTCAGCGACCCATCGGCCCTCCGCCTCCAGACTGTTGAGGTAGTCCGGAGCTGGGTTCAGAGGGTTCTCTGGGTCCGGTGGCACCAGAACAGGGCGGTTCGGGAAGAAGTATGGCCAGCTCATAGGGGTTTACTCCTTCCAATGATGGGACTTGGATTTGGCCCTCTCGTGTAGTTGTAGCGCTTTCGATAATGTGTCGGCAAGTTTGGTGGCTTCCTCAATCGTAGAGGGAGAGCGCACCTTCCATGCGAGTTCATCCACCAGTTTCTTGTCGAGACCAGAGACATCTACGAATTCCTGGAAGCTGTGGTCGAACCAGGGAGGCGTCCAGACTCCCGACCGGCAGATGAACACCTCATCATACTCCTCGGGAGAAGGCAGCCCGTAGTTCCGATGGAAGTCGTATTCCAGAACGATGGGCCGGAGGTCTTCCTCTTTCCCATCCCGCCATTCGGGATAGTAGAGATGGAAGGACTGTATCCGACCAGTTATGAGTCCCCAGAGGCCCCAGTTCGAACAGTCCACATGGGACTGCCCATTCTTATAGCCACAGTCGTGATGGGCATCCAGCGATACGACAGTGGTGAAGAGGTTCTTGGTCAGCCGGTCCCAGATATGGACATGGGAATCCCCGACGAATAGAACCGGTTTGTTAGCCAGAACCTTGCTCCAGAAGTTCTTGGGAACAGAAGGCCGGTAGTCGTCGAGCACCTTGGCTCCGGTTATCAGATTCCGGTTCGCGACACGAGTCTGCCATATAATCTCATAGAACAGGCCACGGGATTCAGAATGGCCCCAGTCATAGACCTCAGCATCGGGAAAGAAGTAATCCCAGTCTACGGACAGAATCCTTCGTGTCTTCTTCATGACATGTCCTCCGAGATTTCTTCCAACCGGTCACACAACCACTCATGTGGGTCACCGGTCCGTGCCTTCTGGACTCCGATGGGCATCTCATCGGCGTACAGGAGTTCAAGTCCTGTGGCTATTTTCTCTGTGAGTTTGTCAGGGTCTTGAAGAATGGCTCGCAGGTTATCAAGTCCACCCAGTAGTTCTACAACCTTTTCCTCACGGGTCATCTACTTCCTCCGTTTCATTCTGATCTCGGAGAATCCTGGGCTGCCCCGAAGCTGTTTCAATATCTCCTCTGTCCTTTTCACGCACGCCTCACACCGGAGCTGCCCGGGAGCAACAGGGTTCTTCTTGCAGGCAAAACATTTCCCTGTCTCCTTGACGTACTTCTCCTGCTCAGCGTGCTCCCTCTCAACCTCGGCGAACACAGCTTCAAAGCCCATAACCTTGGCAGCCTTCAGCATTGCTTGAATCCTCCGAGATGCGAGCACCGCTCGCAGTACTTTCCGAACGCCAGATAGTAGCCCAGCATGCTCCACTCCTCGTCATCTGCGTCGTACTGGTTCAGGTCTGGCCGGAGCTTGATGTGTCTGGCCGGGTCATAGGTCTCGCCCTTCAAACGCGCTTCGAGTATCCCCATGTCAACGATGTTGTCAAGATTGACAAGCTGACGACTACTTATCTCCTTCTTGATGACGCCCATGACCAGAGGCAGCCGGTTTGGTCGGCACTTGAGGACGTAGTTCAAACTTCTGGGATACGGGTTCTTCGGAGGAATGATGACGTTGTTCTTGTGATCCGCCATCCAGCACGAACCAGTCGGTATCTTTACGGAGTCACTAAGAAAAGAGCGACGACGTGGGGCAATTCCCTTGACCCCAGTGTGAAGGATGGTGAATCCATGGATCTTGGTCTTGGACTTGTGTCGGCCACCAAATGCCAGGGGATAGATGCCCCAGTACTCCACGAGCTTGCCTGCGTCCCAGGCTTCCTGAAGTTTCTCTGCAATAGCCAGACAGGACTCGGGAGGAACGATGTCACCGTCGTTGCTTCCTCTGAAGTCGGAGAGGTCGCAGCCAACATCCTGAAGGAAACTGCAAAGGCTTGACCAGCCGTGCCAGTTGAATCGAAAGTAAAGAGCTTCCTTGGACTCACGGTCCCTACGTACTGAGAACAGGTCCATTCCCATAAGAGTTATCCTTTCAGTTTCTTTTCGAGAACGCGCTTTGCGTCTTCCGACAGAGAGTCACGAAGAAGAAGTGGCAGTTTTTCCCGTGGTGTATCCGCCACCATCAGGATTTCATCCACAACTTTCATGGGAATCATCTCTGTCTCCCATTCGATGCCGGTATTGTTGAAGTACCCAGTCCAATAGAAGTCTTCAGCCCCCACACGGAGCACCTCGCAGTCCGTCTGCCCGTCCCAGACTTCATCATCGCAGGTGTAGTACTCATCAACCCCCATGAACTCCTCGATGTGAGTCGCCTTCACCTTCTTGACGGTGGTAGCGAGGAGCTTGATGCGCCGAGCCAGCTCCTCGTCGATGGTCACCTCGCAGTGATCCAGACCGGAGTCGTTCGAGTACTCTCCCAGAACATGTATGGGAAATCTCATGTGCTCAGCTCCTTGATTCTGGTTTCCAGATACCTCTGGGCTTCTTCCGTCTTGAGCTTTCCTATCAGTAAAGGAAGCTGGTCACGGGGAGTGGTATCAATCCTCCTGACTTCCCTTATGAAAGGATTACATTCCTCAACAATCTCCTCCCGCACCTCGAAGGAGCCGTCGATATACTCGCCGTTAGAAGGCAGAGGAACTTCATTGGCGAGCTGTATCGCGTCCTCCAGACTCTCGGCCTCGACGGTCACCTCCTCGCAGAGGGACCATTCGATTGGGATGCGGTAGGTGAACTTCATGTGATCTCCAATGGTGACAGAGACGGTGGCACGGGCAGGAGCTTATCAAACTCTTTCCTCAGCAATGTGAGGAGCGAGATGACTGCTACCGCATTGCCCTTCTTGAGAGACTTCTCGATGATCCTGTCCAGTGATTTGTTCCGATGGATGTGCAGCGGAAGCGCCTCGGCACCGAACACAGCCAAATCCAGACAGAAGTCCACCAGAGGCTTTATGTCCACCGCATTCACCATGCAGTCTTCTTCCTGGTTGGACTCCACCTGCTGTGCCAGCTTCATTCTCGGAGTCCACCAGGAGATGGAGGCGTTGTACTCGTACTTGGCGTCGCAGTGATGGATGTAACTGAGACCACGTGTCTCACACAGAGCCTTCACCCCGTCACATTCACCGTAGTTCGAGACCCCCGTCCAGGTTACGGCATTCTTACCAGACAGAGCTTTGAGCTGGCCAAGAGTGCTGGGGCCCGTGTACTCTGTCAGGTCCTCAGCAACCATTGCAAGCAGCTTCTTGGCAACTTCCGCAGAGAGTCGCCCACCTACTGTGATGGACATCCCGATAGGTTCACTCATACATCCTCCACAGGGGTGAGAGCTGTGAGCATGCCTCCGTCCACCTCATAGAGCACCTCTTTGCCAAGAAGTGCTTTCACATTGACCGTGTGACCGTCAGAAATCACCTCATCCCCGAACAGGTCACGCAGGCATCGTACCGTGGGGCCATTGTCACAGAGCACCCGTTCCGTGACGCCATCATGTTCCAGACTCAGTGTTGCTATTCCGCTGTCCCATGTCCCCTCGAATCCCCGAATGATGCCGTGCTTCATTGTTCCCTCCCCTCGCCATTATGCACCCACCTCATGCGTCCTCCGAGTCACCATCCCTCAGTAACGCCCCCACCGCCCGTGCAGAATCCTTCAGACTCGTGCCAATGTCCTCAACAGGGATACAGGGCTCGTCTATGTGCTTGAAGTATTTCCTCACCCACTGCTTATATGAGGGAGAAATCTGTCCGGTACTCTTGGAATTGAAACAACATTCCAAATATCGATCATAGAGGGCCTCACTGTCTTTGTTCTCATTCCACCACGTCTCGAACGTCGTTCTCACTTCCATTGTATCCTCCGTTTTAGTTGACCAATTGTCTTCGGTTCATCGTCTGAAGGTTCTTGCTCCGTGTCAACCAGAACTTCTTTCAGAGTCTTGCCTACGGGCTCGTCATCCTCATCCTCGGCCTTGTACTTGAGCTGGGCCAGACTGTCAGCCTCGACATCATCTCGCACGCCGAGGAAGCTGGGCTGATACAGGCAGCCACCTTTGTAGGCGTAGAGGTACTTGATTTCCACCACAGTACCAGCGGTAGGAATCGGAGTACCCTGCGGGATGGTACACTTGCCGACGAAGATCCATGAATCGAAGGTCTTCTTCGGAGACTTGTAGAGCCCCAGCCTGATGGAAGACTTGGTCGTGCCACCCAGAGTGATGCACGAGATGGTCTTGTAGAACTTGTACTTGTACTGGTCCGTGTTCCTGCCAGCAAAGTGCTGGGCCGACAGCTTCTTGAAGACGATGCCTTCACGGCCATCCTTGTGAAGTTGCTTGAACAGTGCCAGCTTCGCGTCCGTACTGGTGACCAGAGGAGCAACCCACAGAGTCTCGTTCTGGTATTTCATCGGAGGAAGTGTGCCGATACCAGTCAGTACCGCGTGCCGTTGCTTGTAGGAGAGGTTTCTGAAGTCCTTGCCACAGTACACGAGGAGATCGAAGATGACGTAATGGTTTCCAATCAGCTCGCCATCAACAACGCAGCCGATCTTCGTGCCCAGTCCGCTCGGACCCAGACTGCCCCACGCAGCTTTCTCCACGAGGGAAGGAATCTCACACTCCTTGCCTTTCCGGTTCAGAGCTATGGCCTTTTCGGTCCGACAGTCGAGGATGATTCGCTTACCGTCGTATTTCTCCTGTGCTCCCCATTCATTTGACTGGAAGACCCAGTTCTCTGCTTTCTTCAGAGGTGTGAGGAGCTGGGGACCCAGAACGAATGTTGCATCCAGACTCGGAGCAACTTTGACGGGTCCTTTCTTGACGGCCTTCCACTTCTTTGTGATGTTCTTTCCAAGGAACTGATGGTTAACACTCAGTTTGTCAGCAATGCCCTGGTCAACGTATCGGACATGCCGACAACTACCCTTCATCGCGAACCCTGGACACGAACAACTACGAGTCCCGTCGTCCTTCAAGACGGTGTGGTATTCCTTCTGTAAGTCGTCTGACCGAAAGACCCACTGTTTCATGTGGAGTCCCTCCTTCAGGACTTGAGAATCCTTTCGATCATCCTGGTAACTATCTTGTTTCTATGGAGATAGAGGGGGAGTTGATCCCTCGGAATCCGTGCAACCCTTGCAGGATGAGGCACTTCCGCGTATCCCATAGACAAGATGACGAAAAGGCGCTCACCACTGGTCTCGAAGATGTCACCGACCATGGATGACCGATGCTCGCCCGGCAACACGTCTATCTTGTAACTGCGATACAAGTCCGGGGCATTCTCAGGCTCACCCCAGTAAGCCTCGACAGAGTTGGTTATTCTCCATGCGGTGTCTAAGGACACACACAGAGTGCCCTTACCCGAGATGACTGTGACAGGATGGAACATGGAGGGCCATGTTTCCACAAGGTCTCCCATGTCTTCCTCACAACTGTGAAAAAACATCGCCGCAATGGCCGGTTTAAGGTCGACGGGGGACTTAACCCTTGTAATCCCAGGGTTTACCAGGCTGCTATGCCAGACCTTGACCCATTCTAACTCTGAAATCTGCCCGGTGACCTCACGGAAGGGCAGGTCTATTTCCACTGTATCCTCTGTTTCGAGACCTGATCGTTCGTAGACATCTTCAAACAACCCTCGATGAACTTCGAGACCTCGGGAGATATGCCTACGAGCAGGGGACTGAATTGAGAGTCCCTCAGGTTCTCGGGCTCACCGACGATGCCCGTCACTTTGTCATAGACGGGTTGCTCAAGAGGCATAACACAGTTGTCTACGACGACGATGTGGCCCTGGTCACCTGGCTCCTCACCCTGCCAGCGGACATCACCGTTCAGGACATAGCCTTTGGGCTGAAAGAAGTTCTTGATTATGTACTCAAGCCATGCGACATAGTCGTAGAACTTCTCCATTCCATTCCACTCGATGTGCAAACCGTCCTTGGTCGGGGCCCAGTCGCACCAGAGGCTGGGCTGGGTTGAGGGCGGAGTATTATAATCGATGATGGTAGAATCTTTATCCTGACCCTTCCAGCCGGTACCATCAACATAAAACTCACCATCGACCCCGTACTCAGGACCGACATCCCGTTTCATGCGTCGGGTGTCGCTGAACTTGATCAGGAACTCGTGCGTCTTCGAGTCCAGTCTCTTGTCAAAGTCGAACTGGCCCGTGAACTCGGTCGTGTACCCCATGAGCTTCCTCCTTCTACTGCCACTGGATACGACGGCCCGGAGTACGGAACCCAGACTCGGTCGTCTTCTCTGTGACCTTGGCCTTGGGTGCCACGGTCGCCTTCTTGACCGGCGAGTTGTAGTCATGCGAGCTCATCGCATGGCCATCCGCCAGACCCTGGTCCACCATCCTGGTGTGCTTGCAGGTACGGCTGCCATCGGCTGCCACCCGGCGAGTCCAACCCGGACAGTTGCAGCTCGTGCTGCCGTCTTCGTACTGGAGCGTTTCGTAGGTCTTTCCAGGTGAGGAATCAGACACGAACGTCCAGACTTTCGCCACAGTCTTTCCCATAGCTAGGCTCCTTTCAACCGTTTCTCGATGATCTGTTTCATTCCGGGTGTGAGGTCTGAGGCACCCATGAGCAGGAGCAGATACTCTTTCGGGCAGTTCAGAATGAACTTCTCTGGCGTGTAGGACCGCAAGCGTCTCCAGAGCTTACCGAGTTCTTTATCGGAAAGCGTTGCGAGTACCCGCTGAAGTTGGTTTATTCTTTGCTCGGCACCCTTCTGCCTGAAAACTTCACGACGAGCAAAAGACTTGAACTCAGTTGACCCACTCCTCTTTTTCCAGGGACCATGAGTCCTGCTGTCAAAGCAGAGCCTGATGATGGAAGCTGCGGATTCCTTCTCGAAGACCCCACGGATGAACCAGTCTGGCACGGCCTGGTTTTCGGCAGCACACATGGTGTAGATGAATGCGTACCGAAGACCGAATTCCCATGAGGGTTCTTTCTTGAGTCGGAAGTTGAAGTAGTTCTCGTAGGTAATCCCTATGCTTCTGATGGCGCTGCTACCCAGCCATGTGATAAGGGACTTACCGACAGGAACAAGGAGCCACGACGGGACATTCAGCTTCTCGATGATCATAGGCCCTCAGTTGAGCGGTGATGCGCTCAAGTTCCAAGGAGATTCGGACCTGTTCAGCTTCCAGACTGGCCTTCTGAGCAAGGAGCTTGGCCAGGTCTTCGGGTTCCTTCACTTTGCAGGCAGGGCATGTCCTCGGTTCCTTCTTGAACGTGTGCCGGTCAGACATGGGGATCCAGTCCTCATGCCCGCAGGCATCACATTTGAAGACAGCGATCCACTTGTCACGTGGATCGCTGCCCGTGCCGGTCTGAAACTCTCGGATATACCTCATGCGATGGTTCCAGTCTCGTAAGCACAGGACTTCCAGACCTTCGCCAGCACCCGGTCCTTCTTCGAGTCGTAGAAGTGCGGGGTGAACGTGTAGGTATGGGAACCCAGCTTGACGGTACGGTTGATGACGAACCTCTCCGGTGACTTGTCGATGAACAGAGGAAGGATCTCCTCAACCAGTGCGTCGTGCTGGGCAAAGAGCACCTTCAGACCAGCAATCTTGGTCCTGAGTTCTTTGATGAGCTCCAGTTTCGCCACCAGAGCTTCAACCGGACTGACTTGTGCCACCACCTTCTTGGCCTTCTTGGACATGACTTAACCCCTTTCGTTTGAGTTACTTCAGGGACGGGTTGTACTGGTGGACCAGCAGTCGGAACTTCTCGAACTTCTCTTCGGGAATGTCATCGAACTGCTTGCGATCAAGGTCGTCGTTGGCTATCACCTTGTCACCCACATCGAAGACATCACCGATGTCCATACCAGCCTTCTCGCAGGCCGTAGCGATACGGTTGAGAGTCTTCTCGTCCTTGAGAACCTCTGCCTTGATGCTGATGGTTCTTTTGATACTGAAGAGCCGTGCGTAGAGGGCCTCACCCAGCAGTTCCTTGAGCATGGTCAGGGTCGGTTCATCCTGAGGGATGCTCCAGTTGTCTGACTGAACGAAGGTCACCTTGCCGGTCTCACCGGGGACATCCAGACTCTTGGTGAATGATCCGTTCCTGGCCAGGTCTGCGTATTGCGGCCACACATGTTCAATAACCGTCTTCTGGTTGCTCTCCAGGTCACTCTTGATCTGAGCCAACTTGGCCTTCAGAGCAATCACGGTATCGACCGCAACCCTGATGACGTCGGTGACACTGGCAACCCTACGAGATGATCCGGACGTGGAACCGTTCGAAGACTTCGCGAGCTTGTCAAACTTGGACATGGCTTAACCCCTTTCGTTTGAGGTGGTTGTGTAGAACTGACCTTCGGGGAGCACGTGTATCTCGGTTGATTCACCGAAGTAGAATGTGGTCTTTCGCATGTTCTGTTTCACAGCGCGTGCATACACGGTCGCACACAGGGCAGCCAGGAGCACGAGTGCTCCCACAGCGAGAAGCACTAGCATAGCTAACTCCTTTGATTGTAATTAAGTTGGTAGTGCCCGAGGCGGGAGTCGAACCCGCACGGCCGTGAGGCCAGGGGATTTTCTTACTACTATGGCTTTCGCCACCAGGTTTTACCTGTTTGTAGTCTGGACTTTCTCTTCACCATAGTCTTAACGACCTTAGGTGCGCTCCGTAAAGTCTCTACACTCACCTTTCGGTTAGCTCGGGGTTGACATAGCTTTCGCCTTAGTGTTCCCCGAATTAGGAGCGTTCACTTCTATCATTTCTGATAGAAGGCTCAGAGAGCTTGTGATATCTAACTCCGATTTTTCTAATTCCCAATTTCCTCGTTCTTCCATTTTGTACGGCGGCACCATAAACTCCTGCACAGTGCTTACTACAAAAAGGACCAGCTACTTTCCTAAACGTAGCATCCTTCAGTGCCGTTCCAACTAATGTAAACTTGCGCTTACATATTGGACATACAAAATGTTCCTCTTTCCTTCTGATCACATCCTGAACAGCGTGATCATGA
>Ga0172366_10005090_pt1 | contig 10354 bp, 7 predicted proteins | sample LakKivSesite69cm_FD_114533 | JGI IMG/M metagenome (GOLD analysis project Ga0172366, IMG submission 114533) | Sediment microbial communities from Lake Kivu, Rwanda - Sediment site 69cm | ecosystem: Environmental > Aquatic > Freshwater > Lake > Sediment | place: Rwanda: Western Province, Lake Kivu...
CTTGCGGTTTTGACGTGGGTGGGGGCAGACATTCTTGTCTGCCCGAACGGAGGTTTTCAACAGAGCCAAATCACTTGTAGGGGCGGGCGAACGCGTTGCGTTCGTCAACGTCCTTGATGGTCATGAACGAAATATGTATGCACGCGACGCAGCCGCAGGCCCAGCCAGCTTCAGATGGCTTGGCATATCGTCGCCCCCGGCTTAAGCCGGAGGGCTTCTTTCGTCGCCCTCCGGATAAATCCGGGGGCTACGGAAGAGCGAAGCTCGCTCATGCGAGCTGCCTCTCGCGGTGGCCGCTCTCTGAATATGGAGAAACGCCACCCGCCAAGATATTTTGTTCATGACCATAAAAGGACGCTAACCCGCCCGAAATCGCTCCGAAAAGGACTTCCCGTACACACTCTTATACCGGATTTGCCTTCGTCACCCGCCCCTGTTCGACCTGCCAGCAGAAGCACCCATAGCCGCGTACAAGCTCCAAGTCGTGCGTCGCCAGGAGCACCGTCGTACCGCGATGGTTGATGCGGCGGATGAGCGCCATCACGCTCTCGGCGGCCTCCTGATCGAGGTTGCCAGTCGGTTCGTCGGCGAGAAGCACCTCCGGGTCGAACGCGAGCGCCCGTGCGATGCAGAGCCGTTGCTGCTCGCCTCCGCTCAGGAGCACCGGCGGCATGTTCCGCTTCGCGGCAAGCCCCACCTGGCCGAGGAGGTCCATCGTCCTGCGGCGGACCGTGCGCGGAGAGCAGCCGCCGATCTCCAGCGCGAGCGCGACGTTATCGCCCGCCGACCGGTCGAACAGGAGCTTGTAATCCTGAAAGATCACCCCGATCCTGCGGCGCGCCTCCGGCAGCTTGGCGACGCTTATCCCATCGGAGGAGAACTCGCCCACGCGAATGCTCCCCACGTCGGGCTTCCGGTCGAAGTGCGCCAGACGCAGGAGGGTGGTCTTGCCGCCGCCGCTCGGCCCGAAGAGCACGCCGAAGCTGCCGCTCGGCAGCTCGAACGAGATGTCCCGCACGATAGGCCCCCGTTTGCCGTAGAGGGTCACTCGTTGAAACTCCAGGATAGAGCGGTCGTCGCCGGACATCCCCATCTCCTCATTCGCTACGGGCACGCATCGTGCCAACGGCACGCAAGACGAGGTGAATGCGTTCGGAAGCCTCGTCGGCAGGGTTCATCGTGTACCCGTCGAAGACGCCGAGCACCTGCCAGGCATCCAACGGGATCGCCGCACGCACGTCCTCAAGCCGATAGATGTGCTGTTTGTGCACCTCCCGGACCACCTCCGACGAGCCGTTCCGCTCGAAAAGGAACTCGTTTATCTGCACCCCCTGCTCTTGGAGGTACTCGCTCCGGCGCTCGTAGACAAACTCCTCGTGCCGCTCCCGGCAATGATAATCCTTGAAATACCGCAGGGAATTGTACTCGGTCGTGATGTCGAAGATGCAGAGCGCGTCCTCGTGCACCACGCGGCGGAAGCTTGCGAGTGCGGCGCGCAGGTCCTTCTCCGTGAGGCAGTAGTTGATGCTGTCGTAGAGGCACAGCACAGCGTCGGCGTCGTCCGGAGGCAGGTCGCGCATGTCGCCCACGCTGAAGGATGGACCGTTCGGCCCGCGTGCGGCGGCTTTCGCCTGAGCCTGCGCGATCATCGCCTCGGACGCGTCAACGCCGCGCACGGCATAGCCCCGTGCGGTCAGTTCGAGCGCGAGCGTGCCCGTTCCGCAGGCCGCCTCGAAGACTCGCCGAGGCACGGGACCGTAGAACCGGAAAATCCTCTCCACATAGTCCGCCCATTCCACGTAATCCACGTGCCGCATCACGAAGTCGTACAGCCGGGCAAGCATCTGGTATGCGGGATATTCGACGATGAACGATTGCTTCCACCCCATGAGTCTATCCCTCACGCGTACCGTATATCTTCGATCACCGCGTAGTGCGTCGCCGCGTCGGCCTTCCGCACCGACTTGCCCGGAAGCCTCACGACGCGCACGGTGAGGTCCTGATCGGTGAAGCGTATGGCGATCAGGTCTCCCCCGCGCACCGAAGCAGCCGGTTTAGCGGGCTTCTCGTTCACCGACACGATGCCGTTGTCGCACGCCCGCTTGGCGGATGCACGGGGCATGACGAGGCGCGCCCGTGCGAGGAACACGTCGAGGCGCATCTCAGGCGCGGGCGCGTCGCGCATCGCATCTCACCTCATCACCTCTCCGCGAACCGAGGCGCAATCGGGCATCCGCATGTCCACGTAAACCCGTTCGCGTTCTCGATCCAGCACACTCTGCAATTGCGCGTACAGCTTCTGCTGCCGCACGAACTCCTCGATTTGTCGCCGGTCGTCCGCAAGGTTCATCTTGTGCGCCCGCGTGCGCTCCAGCAGTTTGATGATGTGGTACGTGCCGGGGTCGGTCTCAAACGGTTCGCTGATCTGCCCGATCTCCAGCGTCGCGAGCACCCGTCCGAACGAAGGCCCCAGGTCGTCCGGGGAAATCGGACCGAGCCGTCCGCCGGTCTGCCGCACGTTGGGGTCCATCGAGTACGTGCGCGCCGTCTCTCCGAAATCGGCCCCCGCCCGCAGGCGGCGATAGATCGCCATCATCGTATCGCGGACGACCTGGTAGTCGGCAGGGCTGGGCTTCGCCAGGGCGAGGATATGGCGCGCATGCACCTCATCGCCCCGAAACCCCAGGTTCTGGATGAGGTGCAGGCCGTATTGGGTGGTCACCGGCGCGCTTATCTGCCCCGAATCGAGGGCGAAGGCGGCAACCTCAAACTCCGGCACCATCTGGCCGCGCCCGAAGAACCCGACATCCCCGCCGAACGGCGCGGTTCCGGGGTCCTGCGAGAGCGACTTGGCCACCTCGCCGAAGTCTTCCCCTGCGGCGATGCGTTGCTGAGCCTGCGCCAGCCGCTCACGCGCCACCGCCAGGGTGGAGTCGCCGGGCCGCGCCACGCGGGTGATGTGCGCGATGACCACCGAAGCCGGAACCATCGGCATACTGTCCTCGTGCTCCGCGTAAAATCGTTCGATCTCGTTGAACGTCACGGTGATCTTCTGCCCCATCTGCTGCATGACCTTCTCGCGCAGGAGATACCGCTCCATCTGGACGCGCAGCCGGTTCCGCAGGTCGCGCTCGTTCGTGCCCTCCTTGCGGAGTTGTTCGCGGTAGGCTTCGTCGCTCGGAAATTGTCGCTTGATGTTCTCCAGTTGTTCTTTCAGGGCCTCTTCCACCTGCTGCGGGGTCACCTCGACGCTGTCAGCCCGCGCCTTGGCCACGAGGAGACGGTCGTCAATCATCCCCTGAAGCACGCGGCAACGCAATTGCTCGCGCTCCGCCGGAGAGAGCGACTCGATCTGCTGCCCGGTCTGAAGCATCTGCAACTGAGCGAACTCATCCACTTCCGATTGAAGGATTACGTCCCGCGCGACGACCGCCACGATCGTGTCGAAGACTTCTTCCGCACGTGCCAGGAGGGGCGTCGCCAGGTGTGCGACCGCGCAGGCAAGGACCGCCATGCTCACCATTTTCTTCGCCATTCATACACCTCATGCAATCGCAGATGAGATCGGGACTATTGATGATCTTCAAGCGAATCCATCGCACTCGGAACGCTTGGGGAGGGGATGCGCCGAGGGCCGAGTTGGTCCTCGTACACCACGTACGGCTCTTGAAGCTTCAGGCGCTCCACCAGTTCCGTGATGAGTGCCAATCGCTTCGTGGCGCGCACCCGGTTGATGATCTCCGGCCTCACTTCGTCGAGCGTCTTGATGCTCCCCGCGGAGCGACGGTCCTCCACCTTCAGGATGTGCCACCCCGCGTCGGTGTTGATGGGGCGGCTGATGTCGTTCTCCGACATTCGCTGAAGAGCCTGCCATATCTCCAGGTTGTACGCGGTGGCTGCGGAGATGTACCCCAGGTCGCCGCCCTCGGTGCTCGAGGGATCGTTCGAACGGGTTCGTGCGACTTCCTCGAAGGTCTCCAGATGCCGGGAGACCTCGTCGTAGGCCCGACGCGCCTCCCTGGCCCCGTCGAGGACGATCTGCCGGACGCGGATCGTCGTTTCCGTCCGGCGAAAGAGCGTCCGGTGTTCGTCGTAGTACTTCTGAATCTCCTCATCCGTCACCGCAAGCTCTTCGCGGAAGATCTGATCGAGCATCGCGTTGATCACCAGTTCCCGCGTCGCCGTCTTCACTTGAAGCGCCACGTCGGGCTGCCGATCAATCCCTCGCCGGAGCGCTTCCTGGTAGAGCAACTCCCGGCTTGTCCACCGCTCCACCGCGCTCCACTGCGCCTCAGGGGTGGCCTGTTCGGTGATGGAGTTCCGGAGCATCAGGTCCAGATCGCTCACGGTGAGCACTTGCCCCGCCACCTTCGCCACCGGCGGCGAAGCCTCAGTCAAGGAGCGCTCGCACCCACCGAGGGCGACCAGGAGCGTCGTCGCCACGCAGGGCAAGGCGCGAGAGAGCATCCTGCTACGGCGTCCCATCCGTTCTCTCCTCTTGGTTCCGGATGCGCTGGTGGGGTTCGCCCGACGCTCAGGCGGCCCGGACCAGCACATCGCCGACGAGCGCCTCCAGCGCCTCGACAGCCTTTCGCGCCTGGGCAGGGCCGGGCGGCTCCTCGAGGCGCATCTCCATGAACAAATCGCCGTCCCACCGGAACTCGACCGGCATGAGCGACCGCCGCACAAGCTCTTCGAGCATCTCGCGCCGGGGGGCCGAGTGGGCGGGAAACACCACGAGGAGTTTCCCCAGCTTATCCACGCTGACCCGCGCAGCCTGGAGGCGACGGCCCATCACCTTCACCTTCATGAGCGCGATGAGCGTTTCCGCAGGCTCCGGCATACGCCCGTACCGGTCGCGCAACTCCCCAGCGAATTCTTCCACCTCCGCGAGGGTGAGCGCTTCAGAGAGGCGGCGGTACAACCCCATTTTCTGCTCGCCGTCGGGCACGTACGCGTCGGGCAGGTACGCGCTGGCGCGGAGGTCAACCTCGCAATCGGAGAGCGGTCGGACCGGCTCGCCTTTGAGTTCTTTCACCGCATCATCGAGCAGCTTCACGTAGAGATCGAACCCGACCGCCGCAATGAAGCCGCTCTGCTCGTTGCCGAGCAGGTTCCCTGCGCCGCGAATCTCCAGATCGCGCATCGCCACCTTGAACCCGCTGCCCAGGTCGCTGAATTCCTCGATGGCCCGAAGACGCCGCCGCGCCTCCGGCGTGAGCTTCTTATCGCTCGAAACCATGAGATAGGCGAACGCCCGATGGCTGCTCCGCCCAACGCGCCCGCGCAACTGGTAAAGCTCCGCAAGGCCGAACTGGTCCGCCCAGTCTACCAAGACCGTGTTGACGTTCGGCATATCTAATCCGGACTGAATGATCATCGTCGTCACGAGGCAATCGAACTGGCGCTCCAGGAAGTCGAGCATCACTCTCTCCAACTGGTGCTCGCTCATCTGCCCATGCGCTATTTGAAACCGCACCTCCGGCAGAAGTTCCTTGAGCCATGCGGCGCGCTCCTCGATGCTGTGCACGCGGTTGTGCACGAAGAAGACCTGCCCGGAGCGGTCTACTTCGCGCAGGATCGCCTCGGCGATGCGGTCCTCGTCGAACGGGATGATCTCCGTGTGCACGGGCAAGCGGTCCTTCGGCGGCGTGTTGATGACGGACATGTCGCGTGCGCCCATGAGAGAAAGGTAGAGCGTCCGGGGGATGGGCGTGGCGGTCATGCTCAGCACGTCCACCGTCTGGCGCAGGTGTTTGAGCCGCTCTTTGTGCCTGACGCCGAAGCGGTGTTCCTCGTCTATGATGAGCAGGCCGAGGTCTTTGAACTTCACGTCGTCGGAGAGGAGCCTGTGCGTGCCGATGACGACATCAACCCTGCCGCGCTCAAGGTCGTAGAGCGTCTGGGCGATCTGGTCTTTCGAGCGGAAGCGGCTGAGCATGTCAATCCTCACCGGGAACCCGGCGAATCGCTCGGTGAAGGTGCGGAAGTGCTGCTGGGCGAGGATGGTGGTGGGCACGAGCACGGCCACCTGCTTCCCGTCGTAGACGGCTTTGAACGTTGCACGCATCGCAACTTCCGTCTTGCCGTATCCCACGTCGCCGCAGACGAGCCGGTCCATGGGCACGGGCTGTTCCATGTTCTCCTTGATCTCGTTGATCGCCCGCAACTGGTCCCGCGTTTCCTCGTAGATGAAGGCCGCTTCCATCTCCCGCATCAATGGGGTGTCCGGGCTGAAGGCGAACCCCGGCTGCGATTGGCGGATCGCGTAAAGCTCCACGAGCTCCTGCGCGAGCTTGAGCACGCCCTTGCGCGTGCGGGCCTTGAGCCGCTCCCAGTCCGTGCCGCCGAGCTTGGAAAGGATCGGCGGGGCGGCCTGATCGTCCTGCGTGTACCGCTGTATCCGGTTGATCTGCTCAGCCGGGACGAAGAGCCTGTCCTGTTCGCGGTAGAGGATGCGGACGCAATCGCGGGAGACGCCGTCAACGGTGATGCGCTCCAGCCCCTGGTAGATGCCGATGCCGTGATCTTCGTGGACGACGATGTCGCCCGGCGAGAGCGCGAACACGTCCACAACCGGCGTTGCGCCCCGGTACTTGCGGTAGCGGTGGCGTCCCCGGTAGCGGCTGAATAGCTCGTGGTCGTTCACCACGAGCACCCTGCCCGCCGGGTAGAGAACCCCATGGTGGAGCTTGCCGACATCTATGTCCGCCACGTCGAGCGACGTGCCGAGCAATTCCTCCAGGCGTTGCGCTTGGCTGGGGTTCTCCGCAAGGAGCAGCGTCCTGCCTCCGTTGCGAGCCTCCGCGCCCATGTCCTCGCGGAGCGCTTCGAGGCTCCCCTCGTACTGACGCACGCCCTGCGCCCCGAACTCGACGACCGGCGCACCGGCCTCTGGCGCGGCGAGCGCGAGCGCGTGGTGAGCCATGCGGAGGCGCGGCGGCATGGACCGGAGAAGCTCCTCCCAGGAGTGGAACACCGCGTCGAAGGGAAGCGCGGGTTCGTCGCGCTCCCGGCGGCGGGCGATGAGCTTCTTCGTCTCGTCGGCAAACCGCTTCGCGTGGTGCGCGATGTCGTCCGGTTCGGCGAGGTACACCGCCGCCCGTGCGTCGAGGTGGTCAATGAGGCTCGGCTTGACGCCGCTCAGGAGCGGGCACCAGAACTCGATGCCGTCGAAGTGAATCCCCAGGTCAATGCGTTCTCGCAGCGCGCTCAGGTTCACCCCGTACGTCGTCTCAGCCTCCGCAAGCCGCGCACCGACGTCGCCCCACCACTCCTCCCCGGAGAGCACTTCCCGGCGCGGGAGGATTTCGACCTCCGTGACCTCTCTCACCGAACGCTGGGTGGCGGGGTCGAACTCGCGGATGGATTCGATCTCGTCGCCGAACAGCTCGATGCGGTACGGGCGCTCCGCGCCGAACGTGAAGATGTCCATGATGCCGCCGCGCCGGGCGTACTGGCCCATCTCCTGCACCTGGTTCTCCGGCTCGAAGGAGAGCATCCGCAGCCATTTGGCCAGTTCGTCGAGGTCGAGCAGATCGCCGACGCGGAGGACGCGGGAGGCGGCGGCGAGCGCCTCCGGCTCAAGGGTCGGCCTCAGGAGCGCGCTGACGGGCGCGACGATGACCACTGGCTCGCCGACCAGCAGCGCCTGCAACGCCTCAAGCCGCAGCGCGGTGACTTCCACGTGCGGCGACTTCTCCTCGAACGGGATGAGTTCCCAATCGGGGAAATAGCGGACCTTGGCCTCGCCCAGCAGCATCTCAAGGTCGTCGCGCAGTTCTTCGGCGGCTTCCGTCGTGGAGGTCACCGCGAGCATCTGCCGGTCGCAGGCTTCGCGCAGGTGCGCGAGGAGAAGCCCGGTAAGGGAGCCTGCAAGCCCGTGAAGAGGGATTTCCTGCTGGCCCGCATTGAGTGCCCGGACGACCTGCTGAAAGCCCTCCGTCTCAGCCAGACGGGCGCGGAGCGAGGTAAGCGTCACCCGCAAGCTCCTGAGGGTGTGGGAGGCCGAGAAGAGCATAACGCCGAAAAGCCGACGGTTGAAGGGAAACCCTCGGCTTCGAGTGCGTCACAAACATGTGCGTATTTCAATCCACGCCCCCGCATGGGGGGCGACGTTCTCGCGTAGTACGTGAACGCATTCACACGTATCGCTATTAACATAACGGAGGATGAATGCGGAGACCAAGCGCCGTGCGCAAGGGTGCGTTCGGGAAGAGGCCGCTTCAGTGCGAGAGATGCGTCCGGGGCACTCATACGGATTTCGGACGATAACACTTCATCACGGGCTACAGGGGACGGCTCGCGAGTCGCCCTTATAAGGCGTGTTGAAACAATATTTTGTAGGGGCAAGGCATGCCTCGCCCCTACTCGACACGCACGATTCCTCACCGAAAAGCGTATCAGAGTCTCATCGCCACGCGCAGTTGGTGCATACTTCCGAACTTGATCCCACTGACCCCACCCGGAATCGTGGCCGACGTGCCGTCGCGCTTCCATGTGCCGGAGAGCGGGAGATATTGCCGGTAGCTGTAGGTGAGAAATATCTGCTGCGTGATCTGCCTGTTGTACGCGAGTTCCGCGTAGGCAAGACGGACCGCGCTCCACTCCCAGGTGTGGTGCGAAGGCGAGCTGCGGAAGCCGATGGTCTGCGGCGCAAAGCGGGTCTTCGCGGTGCCGTCGAACTGCGCCACCCCCATGCCGATCTCCCATCCCCAGTTCGCCTGCTGCGGATGACGCGAGAGGAAAAGATCAATTGCCAGCGCGTCGAGCGACCCGTCAAGGCCGACCGATGCCGCCTGTTGGATGACGGCAAACCCGCGAGGGGTGAGGTCCAGATTGAGCACGGGCGTGCGTCCGAACGCCGTGGTGGCGAAGGTGTGGCGCTGCCAGGTGGCTTCCGCCGCGAAGGTGGTCGCTTCGGAATGATGCCATCCCGTGCCAATCTTCACGTTCCACGACGTGGCGGAAACGGAATCCTGCCCCCAATCGCGCGGCTCAAGTTCAGCGACGGAGTAGGCACCCTGCTCTGTCTCCACCGGATTTCTCAGCCACATGTGCGCGTCGCCGGACCACCTGCCCCGTCCGGCCCGAACCTCCACGTCCATTTTCCGGCTGAGAGGCGTGCGCCAGCGTCCTTCGAGGCCAGTTCCGTGCCAGCCGCCGTGGCCGTCGCCCGTCTTCGTGCCCGCGAGGATGAATCGGTCGTATCGGGTGTCGGAAATGGTGTTGGTGTGCTGTGTGAGCCAATCCGCACCCGCCCACCAGCCGTTGAGCACGAGGCCGAACTGGCCTATTGCCGTCGTGCGGAGGAGGTCCCCGTAGAACAGGAGCCGGTCCCCCAGGGCGTCGTAGGCGATGCTCTTGCCTATCGCCGCAGGAAGGAGATCGTAGAGATAGCGGTTGACGACCTGATCCGAGGAACGGGGGAATCGTTCGAAGACGAAGGTATCGGTGAGAGAGAACGATGTGCGGTAGATCGTCCCGCCCAGCGCCCATGGGCCGCGCTTCCATGCGTGAGAGACGGCCATCACACCGATCTTCGGGGAGGGGGTGAGCGTGTAGAGGCCGGTCGGGTGGCTCCAGCTTTGAGATTGGCCGCTCCCAAGCGCCCAGATGCCACTCACGCCGTACTCCCATCGCGCCACCGCGCCGCCGCTCACGCCGATGGAATATCCCTTGTCGGCGCGCCCGGAGAGGTACTTCCGGTTGAGCAGGTCGGAGACCTGCCCCGACACCGCGACGACGAAGCTCTTGCGCTCAAGGAGCGTCGTCGGGGTGCGGTAATCCCAGAACGTGCGGCCGGGCGCGAGAGGGATGCCCAGGACCCCTTCGGCGACCACGCCGAGCGGGTCTGCCGACGAGGCCGACAAAATACCCGTCCCCAGGACAAGGCCGATGCACGCCGCACCCGCCTTCCGGCGGAGGGAAGAACCCATGGTGCTTCTCCTGTGTATTCGACGCCGACCAGTACCGTATGAAGAATGTACGATCTCCGAGGGGAAAGTGTGATCCGCCGCCTGAATGCGCACGACACCATCCCGTTGACCCCGGTCGGATGTCGTGTCTACTCTTAAAGCGTGTGCGAAAAGTCTTTTCGGGACGATTTCGGGCGGGTTAGATGGTCATCAACGAATTATGTGTACACGCGACGCAGCCGCAGACCCAGCTAGCTTCAGATGGCTTGGCATATTAGCCCCCGACTTCAGTCGGAGGGCGTCACGCACGGTCTCACCGCCCTCCGGATAAATCCGGGGGCTACGGAAGAGCGAAGCTCGCTCATGGTCATCAACAAATTATATGTACACGCGACGCAGCCGCAGACCCAGCCAGCTTCAGATGGCTTGGCATATTA
>Ga0172366_10005092_pt1 | contig 10352 bp, 12 predicted proteins | sample LakKivSesite69cm_FD_114533 | JGI IMG/M metagenome (GOLD analysis project Ga0172366, IMG submission 114533) | Sediment microbial communities from Lake Kivu, Rwanda - Sediment site 69cm | ecosystem: Environmental > Aquatic > Freshwater > Lake > Sediment | place: Rwanda: Western Province, Lake...
AATTACAGTATCAGTAGCGGCGGTCGCCAGTTGAATTTCTCCGGCCGTTGCAGAAGAGCCGGTCAAAGGATAACCCATTGCCGTATTGTTAGTAGCCTCAATAATAGCCGGAGTAAAGCCCTGCTGAATAATCCAGCCGTAAGGAGTAGAGGTATAATCAGCAACGGCGTAGGGAACGAATCCGATAATCGGGCACTGTACGCCGGTAGTAGTATCACCGACAATGACATTATTGAATGGATTGCCATTAACGAATGAAATATCGTCAGTATGCGCAACAGTTAAGGCAGTGGTAAGCGCGGCTTCCATGTATAAGTTGTCCGCATCATTACCACGTATCAATTCAACCTGATTTTCGCCAGTTCCGTCATCGACCAACAACCAGCACCCCTTATATGCTGTAGCAGTCCAAGCAGGCGCAGTATTAGGGGTAATTTTCTGTTTGATAGCAATGTCCTCTGTTCCCCACTTTTCAGCTGCAGTATTAGTAGCAACTACGTCAACACCTACAATAGCGGGCGGGCGACAGGTATGACCTCTGGTGAAATTTGCGCCAAATTTTACATAGCGCAAGACAGTGCCGTCCGTGAAAGACAATCTCGCACCGATCGGTACGCCACACGTGGTTGCCTGCGCCGATAAAAACGCATCCTTTTCATAAGAAAGCATCTCAGAAAAAGAATATGGGAGTTGTGTATCCATAAATATTTATCTCCTAAATTGTGTTATTACATTGGTTAATTATGAGCGAGAGGTCGGAAGCGAGATAATCGCACCCTCTCGACGTCTCTGCCAGCATCCCAGTTCGCAAGTCAGCAAAATCGAACCAAACATGAAATCGCTTCTGGGTTCTTTTACCATCTCTTGGTAGTCGAAATTGAGACCGCTCTGCAAGACAAGGTCAAGATAATCAAAGTTCGGAATAGCGATAAAACCACCCTGCATATTCTTGTTCATGGTTACTGGAACACCATTGATGCTATAAGTATTCACACCCCAGTTAAGTTTCATATTGTCGGTAGCATCTTTTACGATGTTGCTGTCACGAGCATACATTTCTTGGAGTGCTTCAAACATTAGTTGCGGTACAGCAACTACGGTAGATTCCTCGCCTTTCGCAGCATCACTCGTAGTCAGGATAACATGCGAAATAAGTCTTGCCAGCGCATCATTGCCATACAAGCTGGCATACGAAGTCAAAGACCAATCATCATAAGCATCAACAGTATATCCCTTCCACGCCGGAACGGTCGTTGGATTGATATTTCCTACAGTCGAAGTATCATCAGCAATAGTAAAATACGAATTCATCGGGTTGGCAAATTGCTGAGGATTACTTCCATAGAACATAGCTTCTATAGAATCGGCAAGCGTCTCCATCGCCACATTGCGAATACCCATAGCATAGTCGATAATCGCATCATCATTGTTTTTCATCTTCTGTAATTCTGAATAGCGGGCGACTAAGGGAACACCGAAATCCTTAAAAGTATAGGTCGCAAGGCTGAACGGGTCGACTTCAACGACACTGTAATTAGGGCTTGTGTAACTATACTCGAAAGCAGAGCCTTTTTTGACCGTTACTAAAGATTCAAACGCCGCACCCTTTTTCGTAATGTTCTTATTAAGCAACTGCTTAACCGTAGGTCTGGAATTAAAAATGTTATCAACCGCATCTTTCTTCATTACAGCGGTTTTAACATACTTATTCAACTTAAAAATAGTTGAAGAAAGATCAACACCGGGCATATTTAAACTCCTTTATTTTTTGAATCCATAAGAAGTATGCCCATGCCAAAATTATATCATGCCTACTACTACTTTATTTCTTGCGAAATAATCTTTTTAGTTCGGCATGTTCTTCTGACGGATTGTATTTTTTGGTTTCAGTAGTTATTTTTTTTACAACTTCGTCAGAATTATAACTTTTGGGAATTGTGCCTTTTTTGCGGATTTCAGCGATTACATCTTGTTTGGCTTTAAGAACAGCACTGTCAATTTCGGATTTATGCTTAGAAATAGTCTCTTTCAGCGATTGATTTTCCTGTTCGAGCTTTTGATATTTATGGACTTGCGTAAAGTCAACAATACCTTTTTCCTCGCCATAACTAATGATTTTAGAGATTTTGCTTAAAATCGGATACTCGCCATCAGGAGCGACATAATCTTTGTTTTCTTTCACCTTGTCGTTCATTTTTTGAGTTTCTTTTATAAACTCATTCATCGGAAACTCATCAGGAAAAGCCATCAATAGTCGATTGACATTGTCTTTACCACGTCTGTCCATTTCGGCTTTAATGTCGGCTTCCCGTTTTTCCGAATTAGACTTATGAGTTTTTAAAGCATCTTCTTTCCGATATTCGATGAGTGACAAATCTTTTAATAAATCTCGTTCAAGTTTTCTAAGATTTACGTCATAATTGTCGTCATTGACATTTAAGGAGTCAAGGTCTTTGTTATACTTATCCTCTCTGTCCTTCAATTGCTTGTCAAAATCGGCAATAAGTTTGCTTTCCGTTTGCAAATCTTCATAAATCCTCGATTCTTTTAGCTGAATCGCAATTCGTTTTTCTTCAAGATTTCGTTCCTTGCTGTTTAATTCGGCTTCTTTCTGATTGAACTCCTGTCCACGTTTAGAAATCTGCTGCTTCCAGTTTTTCATATCTTTCATTTCTTTGGCGGTGGATTCCCAATCAGGCAAACCAAAGGTCTTAATAAGTTCGTTGGCAACAGGTTCGTCAACTTCCCAGTTTTCGTCAATTTTTTTCTTGACAACGGCTGGAATTTCTTTATTGGGTTCTTCCTCTTCCGATTCCTCTTCCGATTCCTCTTCCGATTTCTCTTCCGATTTCTCTTCCGATTCCTCTTTGGAATTGTCTTTGCTTAGTTCGTCAAGGATTTCATCCAAGTTGTCAACATTTTCAGTTTCTTCTTTTTTGGTTTCTTCAGCCTTAATTTCAGGCACGACTTCTTGAATTTTTTCTTTAGGGGGCATAATTTCTCCTTTTAAAAGCATGTTTGAAGATATACAATGGTTTTTTATCCTAATAACTGCTATACATAATTTTCAGAGTATCTCTGTTTCTTAGTGGTATAGACTAAATGATAATAAAGAACTTATTGCACATCGCTTCACGACAGCGGCTTTCATTTTTTATTGTTATAATAATTACGATTGTTTTCTATTATTGTTGATTGTTTGAATTTACTGGTTGTTGCTGATTGAACTGCGCTTGCTGTAATCTTTGCTCTATCTCTGCCATTAATTCGCCAGTCAACTGTCCGATAGCCTGCATACCCTTAGCTTGCTTATAAGTATTAGCCATTTCAAGCAATGCGGGACCGGCTTCGTATAGTACTTTTTGATTTTGCAGGGCTATCTTTTGCATTTCGATCTTGCGATAGCCAAGTTCAACCACATTAGGGTCATCTTGAGCGATATAGACAAGTGCATCCAAGTCCGGGTCATTTTGAAACAGTTGTTTCATTTGTAACAATTTGTTTGCTTTATACTCACGCTGGTCGGGCAGGTTTGCATTCAGCGTCAATATCAGCATAAATTTTACATTCTGTTCGTCTGCTTGCTGTATCAAATCCCGCATATTGACAAAAAGGGCTGATTCTGAATATTCATCGCCTATTGCCAATTCATCTTCATCGCTTCCGGGATATTGCACCAGCATAGAATATAATGTTTCGGCATAGGGTCGGAGAATGCAACATTCTGCATTTCTTGTGTATGGTCTAAACCGCCTGATTGCGGTTTTGTCGAGCGCAATAACCTTAACTCCACTATCCCCGGACATGCTTTTTCCCCGGATAGCCTCTTCCAGTCCGACAATCATATAAAACGCTTTGACAGCCTCTTGGTATCTTTGAAAGGCTTGACCGGTGTTATCACCAGAGTTTATTGGAATTAACGGATTAAGTGATAAATATTTCTCTTCTGTAACATCATATATTTGACCGGGTTTAACAGACATAGTAGTTCCGGGTGCAAAGGCGCCGGGAAATCTTATTTTTTGACTATTACCTGTCAATGCGCTGTTGACAGTAATTTGAGTAACCGCCTCATTGATATTTCGTTGCAAATCATATAATTGTCTGGGATAACCAATTCCTAACAGTTTTCCCGGCACTTTCTTGCAAGCCATATATTGGAACTGAGACATTCCGCCTTTCAACGGATTCTCACCATCATATACTAACGTATTATTATATAATACAAATAGGCGACCTTTCGGATATTTGGGTCGCATCGGTTTTTCTTTTTTCTTGGTTTTTGATTTAATCTTATTAAAAATCACTCTGTATAATTCGGCAATTACACCTTCCTTGTCTTCGACAAGTGTGGTGTCTTTATACTCAACATAATAAGTTAAGCCACGATTAATATGGTCATCAGTAGAGTTTTCAGTGCCCATATAATGTTCAAGAGACCAATATTTTACCTCTTGTGAATCGAGCGATGTATCATCCTCAATTTTTACTCTTTCACCAGTTAGATGCGACCAGTGTTGTTCAACTTTTTCGCGCTCTTCAATAATCACTGCTCCCCGGTACTTTGCTTCATTCCAATCAGTAGTACCCGGCGCAAAAAATATTGCCAACGGATCGAGTAATCTAAAGACATCTCTTCCTAACGGGAAATTTTCAGAAAAATCATGGAATAATTGCGTCTGGACATGCCCAAAAGTAAGGTGATTTTCAATAATATCCGAATATTTACCAACAAACCCAAGTTTATTGTTTTTATATTCCATGTAAAGCGTTACTTGATCCGCTAATTCGATTGCCCTTATTCCATCTGCTTCATTTGCTTTATAAAGAAAGCCCACACGTTCATCGGCAATTACACCGGAAACCAATTCAATCGCATTGCTAATATGGTTTTCTACCTGATATTGGTCTTTTGCGACATCGAGCCCAAGATGATCGGTAGGAAAAACACTAAAATGATTACCGACTTTTAAATTAAGTTCCTCTGCTTTCGCTGAAGCAAAGTCGTTCCAATTAGGATGATCGTCTCTGGCATCTCTGCCGACTTTGACAATATCTTTTACAAAAGTGACTATATCCTCGACTTCCGCACCATCGACTACACCAGCAATTGGTTCGGGTTTTACATAATAACTTTTTTGCTCAGTATGAGAAACATATGATGTGTCTTGGTTCATTTCGCCGGATTATACTCTAAAAGGTTTTTGAGCAATCTATTTTGATAAAACATAATATTTTTCAACGTTTCGCTTTTTTTGTCGCCAATATCTATTTTGAGGCGCTCACAGATTTTATTAAGCGCTGGAACAGTCATAGGGGTAAGTTCTTGATAACTATATAGCCGACACCCATCAATATTATCAGTTTTTTCTATATTAACCTTTTCTGCAGGCAGGTTATTTAAGGCATTTTCAAGGGATTCAATTCTGGCAACGAGTGCTTTTATCATTATGAGTGGGATAAGACCGCCCTCGTTTTTTCTGTTTGCATGATTGTGGTATAATTTACGCCAATCGACTTTTTGAAAATCTACTATTTTGTCTAAATCGGATTCCTGCGTATAGTCAAAAATCGAAATAGTGTTGTTTTCTTGGTTTTCCATGATTGAAAAACTCCTTCTGTAATTATTTGATAATATTTTTAAACTTATTAATTTCTGATGGCGCAGTATTGAAACCACACCAGGCGGGATTTTTATCTATTCTGCCAACCTTTATCATCAGTTTTTGCAAGTCATTTAACTCTTCTGGCTCTTGCTGTTCTTTGGGTTTATATCTATTTATCAATTGTAAGGCTAACAGAAAAGCCATAACTCTGTCATCGTGCATTTTTTCAACCAAGCCATCAGCCCACTCCATTTTTGCTTCTTTGTCAGCCCCTACTTTTACGCTATCCGGTTCTTTTACAAAATTCAACAATTCGTATATAGTAGAAACATCGTTGATATTATCGACTTCGTCCCTTATAAATTCTTGACCCGCCCCAATGAATACCCATTTGCTTTGTCCCAAGGTTCGAGTGCCAAATTTCTGATAATTAGTTTTGTCAATTATCTCATCATACTGTTCCGGATGATGAATTTTACTGTATAGTTGTTTGAATCTGCTAATAAACGCCAGTCCGACCGAGTTCTTTTCGATATTAACTATGGGGTCATTATAATAATGGCACAGCAACTCACAATCTTCGGCAGCCAAGTCGCTGTTTAAGCGCCCATGATAAACGGCTGCTTGTTTATGTGTAAGAGCATTTAAAACTTGAAAGCAGGAATAATCGCCCTGCGCAACGCCTTCGCAAGAGTCAACTCCAACAACATACGTTGTATTCTTTTGAGGCTTTTCGTAAATCCTGATTTCAGCCTGATAATCAAGATTATGAGAAACGGTCGACTTCCATGCGATAGTGTTTAAAATAGCTTTATCAAAATCAGTTTTATCACGTTCGGCTGTCAAGATACCAATATCAAGAAGCAATTTACTGGTTTGGCGACCAGAAAAATCTTCAATAATTTCGAGTCGTTTCATTAATTTATCGACATCGAAAACACAAAACGAAGAGGTTTGAAACGCATCGTCAACGGTAAGCGGGTAGTTTTCTCGGAACAATTCAGGGCTGCCGGAATTACGTTTTTTCTCTTCATAAACATTCGGATCGAAATCAATATCATCGGCTGCGCTAAAAAAGAACGCTCTTCCGGCAAACTCGCCGTCATTCTTTTTGTAAGCCCTTAAGAATTGCGAGGCAAAGAAATTGCCTATTCCCCGTCCGGTAGAACCGATAATCCACCGACCATGTGCTCTTTCAAGGGCAGCCTTACCATATTCGGCAATAGTGTAGGAGTCTGGCACTAAGGCAAATTCATCGGCAATCCACAACGTCAACTGCCTTGAAATTACTGAGTGCATACCTCTTGGAACAGCCCATATTACGCTGTTATTCCCAAGAATTACTTCGACCCCCTTCTCATTTTTTTCAGCCGTCCCAAAGTGTAGTGTGTGCTCGTTTTTGCGATAAATCGGTTGCTGAATCCACTGGGGGAGATTCGACAATAGAAAATTTACCTTGTTCTGTAAAAAGTCCATTGCCAGTTGGTCATTAGCGGAACTAATAAGCGTAGTACTGTTCTTTTTAAACAGTGCTTCCTGCAAAGCAACGCCTGCCATAGTCCATGTAAAAAGAACCTGCCTTCGTTTCAATTCGATATATCTATCGCCGGAATAAATCATATAAATTCGATCACGCTGGCGGGGCATGAGTTTTATCAGAGCGATTTTCCCGGTTATACGGTCTGGAATCTTATAATAGTTTTCGTATATGTAACAAGGGTCTCGGTGAATACTGCGTACTTCTTCCAGAACCATCTGCCTAAATTCATTGTTATCAACATTACGTTCTTGATAAAGTCGCTCAATATCATCCTTATAGCACTTCATTAATCACGTCTGTCGCCGCTAAAGATATTCGGTTTATAGTCATCGGCTTTTACGGCATCGGTTTCAGGAATGAAGTCAATCTGATAATGCTCGTCAAGAGTTGCTACTCCAATTGCCCAGAATCTTGTATCGGTCGGATTAATAGTTGTACTGTCATTTATACCATCGACTCTAAACCGATAAAATAAGTATCTGGCTGTATCAAGATTAGTGATGTAAAAAGTATAAGGGGTGATTTCTGCGTATAGAGTATCTGCGGTATAAATAGGCACGTAAAGCGAATCTACATTCCAATTTGAGGCTTCAAGTATAGGTATTACTACAACTGAGTCGTTGGATGCAGAACGTGCGAAATATTGAATAGTAATTGTACCCATTTCATCGAGTTGAAAAGGTGTTGAATTTACCTCTGTGACCGAATCAATAATAGAAGCTCTCATTAAATAGAAAACTGCGGTCGAACCATGACCAGTCCAACGTGCATCCATAGGATCGGTGGCAAAAACAGCCGAAGCAATCAATATCGCTAAAATTACTGATAATATTAGTTTTATCATAGAGTTATCCTTTCTTGTGTATATTATTAATTAAATTAACAGCTTCTTGGGAGGCTTCGAGCATTTCTTTTGCTTTTTTCTTTGCTCTATCAAAACGTTTAGTATCTTTTGTAATTTCACGGGCTCGTTGTAAGGTTCTAACATCCTCTTCCGCTTCCCAGTCATTTTCAAGTGATTTTTTAGACATTATGTGATTCCTTTTTATTATTTGGAATATTTTTTTCTTCTTTGACATAATCGGCGAAGCTGGCGACGTCCACTATCAGTACTTTACCTTCTTTATTATTGATATTGATATTGGTTTTTTGGTTAATACCTTCCTCCGTTCCGCCGATTTTACCAATCATAGTAAGAAGGTCTTTATTGGTCTGTCGGAGTTCCGAAGCGGCCTCTTTATGAAACGTTTTTCCTATTTCATCGCCGTGAATATTATAGACTTCCTTCCCTTCATTGACGGCATCGGTAGCTTTATCAAGGATAGTTTCGTAACCCTTGACCATTTTTTTACGCAGGTCGGCGATGTCTGAGTAAAGTTTATTTACATTCCACGCGTTAGCTACTTGATTAAGGATATATTTGAATCGTTCGCGGGTGAATAGTTCCTGTACTGGAATGTTTATCCCGCTTTCAGTAACGGCTCGTTGTCTGGCAATGGAATCTTCAATATTATCGCCTAACAGATATTCGCAATATTTGAAGGCGCAATTTCGCATCAGTTCGCCTTCGGTTACGAAGTGTGATTTATTTTGTAACTCGGCGGTCATTTTAATTTGGGAATTCCATCATAGCAAAAATCTTCCTCGCTGCACTGCTCATCGGTAGGTCGTCTTCGGCATACATGCAGGAATTGACCATGAATCTTAGTAGCGCACTGACAATCTTTGCAGAAGACTTTATGTGGGAGTAGTAAGGCGATCGAAGAGTTCAATTTTTTAAGATTAAGCAAAATATCAATGAGATATTCACGTAGCATATTTGCCGGTGGTGAAGAAATTTCCGCAACTTGTTTGGGTGGAGTATCCTTTTTAGGATAATTTTCATTATCATTATTTTGAGGTTTAATTTCTTCAACAACCGGAGCAAAGTTTTTGGCTTGTTTTTTGAATTTCGGCATAGAATTGTTCTCACTTATAAATAAAAATAATTGTAATTTATACAAATCAACTAATGGTATCGATAGTTTTACCCGAATCGTTCATTACATAGACCGGATTATTAGTCTTGTAATAGACCACTTTCCCAGGAATCACTTGTATCATATTATACAGAATGATCTCCCTATTGCTGTGAACTACCTTTACAATAAACGGCGGTCTTGAACTTGATCCCGACAATTCGATAGTCTCTTCTTTTAACCCGTCTGCTTGCTTGATTATATTGATATTAACTACATTGTCGATAATCATATATTCATTATTTAACTGGTTTGTCATAAATTTTAATATCATAACAGCCCACTTCCTTTTCCTTTGATTATTTCTTCTTATCCCGCTTGTAAAATATTAGCAATGTAGCCTGTTTATTACTGGTATTGACCAGCCCGGCAATGCCCCCTGCAATGTCCAACCTTCGTCAAAAAACATGTCCAACCGTTCCGACATATCCGGTACCTTGCCGTAATTGAAATCTACAAATTTTATCATTACATACTCCTTTCTTATTTTTATTTTATATCTTATCTTGACACACACCGGAGTCCCTGCCCTCCCTCCCCCCGGTCGTCTTGCCTGTAGGGGGGGGGTCTCGGATTTGATAATCAAAGCTACGTGAACAAGACAAATAGTATCTGCTGCGTACATTAAAAATAAAGGGGTCTACGTGGTCTCAGGCTTGACGATCGCCAGCATGACCGGGCGATTACATAGCTTTCTATGGACGGGGCACGTGCCAGCTGCAGCAGCCTGAATAAATATCACGCCATTGTCTTGAACGTTATCAATCCTGGTCTTCCGTCTCTCCTGGTCTTCCGTCAATCCTGGTCTCGGCTGCATCCAAGTCCGGGTTATTTCTTCTGGTCTCGGCTCTCGGCTCTCCTGGTCTCGCTATCCTGCCGTCTCTCCTGCCTTCCGTCAATCCTGCCTTCCGTCAATCCTGCCGGCGTTACTACGGAACGGCACGTCCTAATCGCCAATTTTCCCGCTACTACTGTAGTACGTCCTAAAAAAATCATCTGCCATTTTGCCCGACAACACATCATCGGTATTCCACCTATCGGCGTAAGTATATTGCGATTCAGCGTCAGATTTACCGAGACAGCGCCTAATTTTAAAGAGCAACACCGTAATTATTGAGAGCATAACCGTATTTAATATTATTCCGATTATCATCACTGTCATTATTATCGTTGTCATCAACTACTTAC
>Ga0172366_10005094_pt1 | contig 10351 bp, 11 predicted proteins | sample LakKivSesite69cm_FD_114533 | JGI IMG/M metagenome (GOLD analysis project Ga0172366, IMG submission 114533) | Sediment microbial communities from Lake Kivu, Rwanda - Sediment site 69cm | ecosystem: Environmental > Aquatic > Freshwater > Lake > Sediment | place: Rwanda: Western Province, Lake...
AGCAAAGTCAGGATCGGGCGCACAGTGGCGTTCACAAGCCCGAAGATGAGCGCCATGGCGGCCAATGTCTGCCAGCCACCTTCATAGGTGATACCCGGTACCAACCGCACGGCTGCATACAGTGCGATGGCTGTGACCAGCAACCGCAGCAGAAATCTACGCATGTTCTCTCCTTATCTATTCGCAAGATCTCAACTCGTTCTGCGGTCTTTTCATCCTCAACATCTAGAATCTGACCCTGTGCGCCGCAGATCCAACCGCATCTGGTCCAAGAGGCGGACTGTACGGAAGCCAGCGTTGCGGAATGCCTGTTCTGCCTCCGGATGAGACATCGAAAAAGTAGACGCAACCTCGCGGACTGGGAAACGACGCAGAGTGTACAGCCCTATAGCTATTAATCCCTCCTCGATCGTCCCTCGCCTGTCGGGATGTACATCAATCTGCAATCGGTGTGCAGCTCTTGTATATTGGCCAGTCACCCGCAGCAAGGCCGTAATTCGGCCATCCTCTGCCAGGACCCAATCGCTGCTCCGACGAAGACTTAGCAAGTCATTGAGCCAACGTTCCAATCTACGTTCTCCCCCCAGGCGGTAGTCGTAACCGAGAACGGGCTTTACTTCTTGCGCTTTTGCTGGTGTTGTTGCTCTGAGCAGCTCATACAGACTTTGCCAGTCGTGAGGGCGGCGCTTGCGTAACGCAAGGGATGTTGGCGCTGTACGCTCTGTCCACTTGCGTGCGGGCAAACTGATTTCAGCTACGGTATCGTAGACCTCGAAGCCCAGGTCATGATATAGTCGTTGCGCCGGAATGTTGTCTGCCTGCACTTCCAATACGGCCATCTGAGCGCCTTTGTTGCGCAGGTCCTGTAGCGCAACTGCCATGAGTTGGCGTGCTATGCCTCGCCGCCGAAAGTCGGGATGCACAGCTACATTGCTGATGCTCCACAGCCTGCGCTGCCTGCCCTCCAGGTTCAGTGTAACGTTGCCTACCAGTTGGCCGTTGGCGATCCACACATAACCACTCACCAAGGGCAAGAACGCGCTGCTGAAAGCATCAAACAGCCACAGCAATGGGCCCACACTGCCCAGACGTCGCAGTTCTGCCACGATTGGGCTGCCCGTTAGCTGGAGCTCTGAGCGGAAGCATAATTCGATCAGGTCAGCCAGTTGCAGCAGGTCACGTTGCATCTCAAAGGGGCGTATGCCCTCATTTGGGTTTCCCCGTGCCAATGTCTGGGTTCTCATAGCATCTTAACCGTATGCTGCGACACAATGTCGCCAACCAGCACTCGCCTCAGTTGCCCATCGTCAAGGCGCAGCAATAACGCGCCTTCATTGTCAACGGCCTCGGCCAACCCTTGCCACAGGCCCTGAGTTGTATACAACCGGATTCGTTGCCCCAGGGTTTCCAAGGCGCTTGCCCAGTCTGTCACCGGCCACTTGCCAGCCTGTAGTGCATGGTAACGCTCTTCAATGTGCACCAGTATCCGCTGGAGAAGGCTCACTCGCCGGATGGAGCGCCCCAGTTCATGTGCAATGCTGGTAGCATTGAATTCAGCCGGAAGCATGGAGACCTGCAAATTGACATTCAGGCCTATCCCGACCACAGCATAATCCAAGCGCCCGCCAATGGCGCTCACTTCAGTCAGTATGCCACCGGCCTTTCGACCACCGAGCATGACATCGTTAGGCCACTTTAGCTGTGCTGGCAGACCGGTAGTCTCACGAATGCCTTCTCTGACCCCGAGTCCACAGATCATTGTTAATCCTTGGACAAGCCTGACTTCCAGGTTGGGGCGGAAGATCAGTGAGAATAGCAGGGATGTACCAGGCGGCGCCAACCAGCGCCGACCAAGCCTCCCTCTTCCCAAGGTCTGCTCCTCAGCAATAACCAGTGTCCCTTCTGTCGCTTTCTGTTGCGCTAGGGCTTTCGCGGCGGAGTTTGTGGAGTCCAGCCTCCTATAGTATACGACTTGCCGGCCCAGGAGGTCAGTATGTAGGCCATCCAGGATCGCTGCTGGCGCTAAATCATCCAAGGCAATCTCCAAATAGTACTGTCGCTCAGGTATCACCAAGCCACTTGGCCGGCGATAGTGGCCCTTCTCCAGCCGGAATTCTGCACAGGAGAAACCGGATTCTCTTAGAAATTGGTGCCACACCGTTCGCTGGCCGATCCAACCCAAGCTTACTGTACAAGCCACTCTCTGTCAAGCAAAAGCCATTTGACACCACTTTCATCGTAGTCTACAATCTGAGACAACGACCGCGCACGCCTTTGACAAGAATGGTTGCTCTTCCCGCGCTAGGATGGCGCGAAAGGAGGGGATATGCAAGCCAGGAGGCTTTTGACATTTGGCCTTATACTGGCGCTCATTCCGTTGCTTGCTCACTGCACCCTCGCTAATGTACAGACACGGGAGGACTCTTTCAAGGTAGGCGAGTCGCCCCGAGTTGAAGCAGATGTGGAAATTAGTCGGCTGACCATACGCTCTGGCGATCTGGGCCAAGTGCGTGTCCAAGCCACGCTACGTTACGCCCGACAGACGAATTATCAGGTTACCCAATCGGGTGATGCCATCAAGATATATGTGCGCATGCAGGCAGGTTTTTCTTCCAAACTAGATCAACCTGCCGTCGAAATCATCGTGACTGTGCCACAGAAAACTGACTTGGATCTGCGTAGCTCCACCGGTTATCTCTATGTGGATGAGGTGTCAGGCCACATTGCGCTTGCCACATCCACTGGTGGTATCCAATTAAGCGATTGTGAAGGCTCTATCGAACTGCAAAACCAGACCGGCTCTATTGCCTGTCGTCGCGCGCGGGGCGCCTTTCACATTCTCAATGGCACGGGCGGTGTAGATCTGAGCGCTGTGAACGGCACTTTTGAAGTGCAGACCGACGTGGGTTCGATCAACTTTGAGGGCGAATTGGCCTCTGGGGAGCAACACTGCTTTGAGAGCAACACGGGCCCCATTGACTTGCACATCCTTGGCCGCCCCGACCTACGTGTGGATGCTTCCAGCCAGACTGGATCAGTACGCTGTAGTCTAGAAATGACCGAGCAGGTCAGCACAAAGCGCGAGTGCAAGGGTATCTTGGGAACAGGCGCAGGGCAACTGCAGGTGCGTACATCCACTGGCAGCATCACCATCCACTGAGGGGACGAGGCCCTTGGCTGGCTCACGATAATTTGACTGAAAAGGATTATCACAATATAATTTAGACAATCACATACGTGCAACGCAGAGGTCGCCCAAGGCCCGGAAGTCAGGCGACAATGGGGGAAGACCGGTGTAAGTCCGGCGCTGTCCCGCAACTGTAACCTGGCAGATGACAGATAGCAGACGGCAGTAGCAGAAGACAGGTGGACCGTTAGCTATCGGTTATCAGCCAGGGAGCCAGATGACCCGCCTCTGCGGTGCTCCTACTGCACCCTTCGCGAGAAAGGAGGTGGGAGAAGGCGCAAAAACTTTTCAACCCCTTGTCCGAAGTGGCAGGGGGTTTGTTTTTGTCATCACTCCTGCGAAAGGACCAAGATGTGGAAAGACAAGAAAACACTATGGTTTGATCTACGGGTGGAAAAGAGGCGAGCTATGAAAATCCGTGCTTTAGCAACCATGCTGAGCTTAATTACCCTGCTGTTCATCTGCTGCACTGCCTGCAGCCGAGCCACACCGACCCCTGCACCTCCTGCTGCCGTCACCCTCGTTGATGACGCGGGTCGAACGGTAACAATCACACCTCACCCGCAACGCCTGGTTTCGCTGGCTCCTAACAACACTGAATTCCTCTTTGCCTTAGGGCTTGGCGACAAGGTAGTAGGCGTGTCCGATTTCAGCAATTACCCGCCTGAGGCGGCCAAAATCGAGACGGTGGGGGGTATGCCCCTTAACTTCGAGAAGATCGTAGCTCTGAAGCCAGAACTGATCCTGGCAGCAGGCATCACCAGCCCCGCAGACGTGTCCAAACTAGAGGAACTGGGACTGACGGTCCTGGTCCTTAACCCTTCGGACATCAAGGGGATTCTCCATAGCATTGAGCTGGTGGGACAGGCCACGGGGACAGAGGTTCAGGCCAAAGCGCTGGCTGGTGAGATCGAAGCCAGAGTTGAGGCCGTCACACACAAGACGGGCCAAGCAACCGAGCAGCCTCGTGTCTTCCTGGAGCTGGACGAGACCCTCTATACTGTAGGACCAGGCTCCTTCATTGATGCCCTGATCTCGATGGCTGGGGGAACCAATATCGCCAGCGACGCTTCCAGTCCCTACCCTCAGTTCAGTGCCGAGGAGATCATCCGGCGGAATCCCCAGGTCATTATCCTGGCCGATGCTGACTATGGCGTTACCCCGGAGGCGGTCAAATCCCGACCAGGCTGGGAAGCCATCAGCGCGGTGAAAAACGATGCCATCTATCCCATTAACGCTGACATCATCAGCCGTCCTGGGCCTCGTATCGCCCAGGGCTTGGAGGCTCTGGCCAAAATCATTCATCCGGAGTTATTCCAGTAAGGGACAAGGGATAGGGGACGAGGGCAATAACCTCTGTCCCCTATCCCCCGGTGAGGTGCGAATGAGAGCGCATTCCATAACAGTGCTGCCGATGTTGAGCTTGTTGTTGCTTCTCAGCATGGTGCTGGGCGCGTCGGTGGGGGCGGTGTCCATCCCCCCGAGAAACGTGGCCGCAATCCTGGTGGATCGCTTGCCGGGGATCAGACTGTCCCCTGTTTGGACGGCTGACGAGGTAGCGATCATCATGCATATCCGCCTGCCCCGGGTGGTCACTGCTATGGTGGTAGGAGCAGCCCTGGCTGCAGCGGGAGTCATATTTCAAGGGCTATTGCGCAACCCGATGGCCGATCCCTACATTATTGGCACGTCTGGCGGTGCGGGCCTGGGTGCAACCATCGCCTTTATCTTATTGCCAGCTCATGTCGTGTGGCATGGTTTTACCCTGTTGTCCCTTCTGGCCTTTGCTGGCGCTTTGGGAGCTGTGCTGCTCGTCTATCATATTGCTCGCGTGGGACCCCGTACGCCCATCGTGACCTTGCTCCTGGCCGGCTTTGCCCTGAGCTCGGTATTGGCTGCTACCATGTCCTTTTTGATGCTTGCCAGCGAGCCTGGTCTGCGACGTATCCTGCTGTGGCTTATGGGCGGCTTGTTCAGCAGCAACTGGGACCAGTTGGCCGTGGTCATCCCTATCGTTATAGCAGGGATAGCTGGAGCTTGCTTCCTTGCCAGTGACCTCAATGCCTTCCTTCTGGGCGAAGAGCAGGCCGCTTATTTGGGAGTGGAGGTAGAACAGCGCAAGCTGATCTTGCTTACCTTGGGCTCGCTACTGACAGGCTCTGCCGTGTCCATCAGCGGTCTGATTGGCTTTGTGGGATTGGTCATCCCCCATGTGACGCGGCTCATCTTCGGCCCCGATCACCGCCTGCTGCTGCCAGCTTCGGCCTTAGTGGGAGCCCTATTTCTTGTCCTGGCCGACTTGGTGGCTCGCCTGATTCTGGCCCCTGCTGAGGTGCCGGTGGGCATCATCACTGCCTTGATCGGTGCGCCCTTCTTCATCTATCTGCTGCGACGAAGCAAGAAGGAGTACAGTTTTTGATGGACGGACTGAACTTGAGCGACTCCTACGGCGGCAGAGAACTTTATGCCCTGGCGATAAAATCTAAACCAGGAGGGGAAGCCAATGAATGAAATCGCCATGGAAGTTCAGGCGGTTGATCTCTCCTACTACGACGGGCTTGTGTTAAGGGGCATTGACCTGCGGCTGCGATGGGGCGAACTGGCTGGACTTATTGGCCCTAACGGGGCAGGCAAGACCACGCTCCTACGGGTTCTTAGCGGGCTTCTGGTACCCAAACGGGGACAGGTATATCTGGATGGGCATGACCTGCGAGACTTGACCCGGCGAGAGATCGCTCGCCGCATCGCAGTTGTCCCTCAGGAAGTGGTGATACCCTTTGCTTTCACTGCTTGGGAGATGGTGATGCTGGGCCGTACGCCTCATGTCCGACCTTTGGTGGGCGAGAGGCGACAGGACCGGCAGGTAGTAGAGGAGAAGATGGCTCTGACAGATACCCTACACCTGGCTCAGCGGCCCTTCAACGAGCTTTCCGGCGGCGAGCGGCAGCGAGTAATTTTGGCCATGGCCCTGGCTCAGCAGCCCGAAATACTGCTCCTTGACGAGCCCACTGTTCACCTGGACATCAGCCATCAGGTGGAGATTCTGGAGCTAATCAAAGGCCTGAACCGTCAGAGCAACCTGACCGTCCTGGCTATTTTGCACGATCTCAACCTGGCAGCCCTCTATTTTGAGCGTCTTATCCTGCTTCATCAAGGGCGAGTGGTGATCGAGGGGTCACCTACTGAGGTGCTGCGTGAGGAGAACATCCAGCAGGTCTTTCAGGCCTCGGTACGAGTACAACTTCATCCTACTCACCATGTGCCTCACGTGGTTATTCTGCCCCCGGGGACATGACTTCGCGGACAGTAGAGTCCTCTACATCGTGGCTTCTCTGGCGGAATACAGCAAGCAATACTGAGCTGACAATGCCCCTGGGCACTTCACCATTTAAGGTGCTATGCCGTTTCAAGCATGTGCTGGGGTTGCAGTAGAGCAGCGATGTACAATACCTATAACTCAAGAGGCCTTATGAACAAGTTCGGCGTCGTTGCGGACGACTTGACAGGCGCAATAGATACCGGGGTACAGTTCGCTAAACGGGGACTGCACACGGTAGTCGTGCTCGGTGACAGGGAATTGCCTGCGGCTGAAGTAGTGGCGATCAGTACCGATAGCCGGAGTGAAACGGCCATGGAAGCCTACCGCCGAGCCAAATGCGCAGCCCAACAACTGCGCGATCGCCTTCTGTACAAGAAGATGGATTCCACTCTGCGTGGCAATATCGGGTCGGAACTGGATGGCCTGCTCGATGGCCTGGGCCTGGAGCGGGCGCTGGTCGCTCCTGCTTTTCCTGCCACTGGCCGCACCACGGTGGATGGCTATCACCGCGTGCACGGCGTGCTGCTCGCCGAGAGCGCCTTTGCCCGTGACCCCTTGTGGCCAGCTACCGAGTCGCATCTGCCCACCCTATTGGCCAGGCAGACCCGTCGCCGCGTAGGGCATTTACCCCTCGCAGTCGTGGAGCAGGGCGAACAGGCCGTTATCCAGGCCTTGATGATCGAACCAGCTTCCATCGTGGCTGCCGACGCTGCCGAGGCTAGGCACTTGCGCACGTTAGCGCTGGCACTGGCCCACATGACAGAGAAGTGGCTGCCATGTGGGTCCGCCGGGCTGGCAGAAGCGTGGCTGGTGGCCCTGGGGCTGGGGCAGCCAGATCAGGCGCGTTTCTGCTGTTCACCCGATGCGCGGCCGGTATTGGTGGTGGCTGGCAGCCGCCATCCATCCACGGCCCGCCAGTTGCAGCGGGCAGTCACGGACGGCAATCTCAATCTGGTCAATTTGTCGCCGGCCGGCGACTGGCAGAGAAAACTTCGCACCGAAGTTGCAGCCTGGTTGAACCAGGGATACAATACAGCTCTGACCACAACTTTCTCTGAGTACCAGGCAGGGAAAGAAGCGGCTACTGCCGAGATGCTGGCACAGGCAACGGCGTGGGTCCTGGCCCATTCAGCGGTGGCCGGGTTAGTGATGACCGGCGGGGACATTGCTCGCGCAGTGTGCCAGGCCGTGGGGGCAATGGCACTGCACGTCTTGGGCGAGGTGCAGGTTGGAGTGCCAGCCGGAACACTGGTGGGTGGCATCGCTGATGGCTTGCGCTTCGTGACCAAGGCTGGGGGCTTTGGCGACGACCTGGTTATTCTGCAGAGCATCAGTTCTATCCAAGGACGGTTAGTATGAAAGACGACAGACCAATCCTGGGCGTTACGATGGGCGACGCTAGCGGAGCCGGCCCGGAGATCGTAGTAAAGGCACTGACGCAACCGGACCTCCGCGCTTTGTGCCGTCCCATTGTCATTGGCGATGCGGCGACATTTCGTCAGGCCGCACGCATTGTGGGCAGCAATGTGCCCATTCGCGGCATTAACCGCGTGGCTGAGGCAAGTTTTGATCAGGACATCATCGAGGTCCTTGACCTGCACAATATTGACCTGGGCCGGTTGGTGTATGCCAAGGTTGACCCCATGACTGGGCAGGCAGCATACGAATGCGTAGTCAAGGCAGTGGAATTGGCACTGGCCGGAGAAATCACGGCTATTGTTACCTCTGCCTTGCACAAAGAGGCACTGAACCTGGCTGGACATCATTTCGCTGGTCACACCGAGCTCCTGGCCCATCTGTGTGGGGTCAAGAGCGTCACCATGCTGCTGGTGGCAGGGGATTTCCGCGTCAGCCACGTCAGCACGCATGTGTCACTGCGCGAGGCCATCAACCAGGTGAAGAAGGAGCGCATTCTGGAGGTGACACGCCTAACCAACGAAGCCGTGCGCCGGATGGGCGTTGTGCAACCACGTCTGGCCGTAGCTGGGCTTAATCCTCACGCTGGTGAAGGTGGGCTTTTCGGCAACGAGGAGAAACTGGAGATTTACCCCGCAATCCAGGCTGCCCAGGTCGAGGGCATGAATGTCGTCGGCCCGATTTCTCCAGACACCGTGTTCTTCCGCATGAAGCAGGGACAGTACGATGCCGTGGTAGCCATGTACCATGATCAGGGGCACATTCCAACCAAGGTTCTGGCCTTTGACCAGGGAGTGAACGTCACCCTGGGCCTGCCTATCATTCGTACCTCGGTAGACCATGGGACAGTTTTTGGCAAGGCGGGCAAGGGGACAGCCAGGCCAGATAGCATGATAGCCGCACTGAAACTTGCGGCCAAGATGGCTGGCCGACCTCAAGAATAGCAACCGCGTGACCGGCACCCCTCACAGGTGCCGGTCACGTGGTCTTTGATGACTTTGACAGATTGGCTAGACTGAAGTTAAAATGATTTACTTTAGCGAAAGCAATCTGTCATAAGGAGGCAACAAATGCAAAGATGGGAATGCCAGGTATGTGGATACATCTATGACCCCGAGAAAGGCGATCCCGACAACGGAATTGCGCCCGGCACCCCCTTTGAAGACCTGCCTGATAATTGGCAATGCCCTGAATGTGGGGCCGAGAAGGATATGTTTGAGCCTTTGAAGTAACAGGAGGAGAGAGCAATGAGACTAGGCGAGAGAATCCAGCTAGCAGATTGGAAAGCAGAGAAGCACGTTCCAGTAATCGAATGCCCGGATGCAGTGGAAGCAGACAAACTGTTTCCGGTTAAAGTCAGCATAGGAAAGGAAATTGCCCATCCGAATACGACGGAGCACCATATTCGGTGGATAGATGTTTACTTTCAGCCGGAAGGGGATAAGTTCATCTACCAGGTGGGGCATTTCGAGTTCAGCGCTCACGGTGAATCGGTCAAGGGAGCTAACCAGGGGCCAGCCTATACCCACCACGAAGCTTCGTTTTCGATGAAGGTCAACAGCCCTGGTACTTTGATCGCGCTATCGCTGTGCAATATACATGGGCTGTGGGAAAGCTCGAAAGAAATCCGTATAGGATAGTGTCGTCCCGAATTTGACGAGCTGCAATTCGGCGTGCGGTAAAGCCGCACGCCGAATTGTGTAGCTACAACTGCATATTGGAGCCAGCTACCTAGCTTAAACGGTGGGGGATTGCAGATGAATACTCAAAGAGCGATCGAAGTGCAGGACCTGCACAAGGACTATGGTGAAATCCATGCCGTGCAGGGCATCAGCTTTGATGTATGTACTGGCGAGATTTTTAGCTTGCTAGGCCCGAACGGCGCAGGCAAGACAACAACCTTGGCCATGCTTTCCTGCCTGCTGGAGCCAACCAAGGGCGATGCACTGGTGATGGGGCATTCGATTCGGCACGAGCCTATGGCGGTCAAAGCAGCTATTGGCGTCATTCCACAGGAGATCGCCCTCTACGCCGACTTGTCTGCGCGTGAGAACCTGAGCTTCTGGGGCAAGATGTACGGTTTGCGCGGCACCGCCCTTCGCGAACGTGTAGATGAAGTGCTGGGGATCATTGGCCTGGCTGATCGCCAGAAGGGGCCGGTGGCCAAGTTCTCCGGCGGGATGAAGCGTCGGCTGAATATTGGCATTGGACTGCTGCACAAGCCACAGATCCTCTTCATGGACGAACCGACAGTGGGCATTGACCCCCAGAGCCGCCGCAATATCCTGGACAGTGTCAAGGAGTTGAACCGGCAGGGGATGACCATCCTCTATACCACCCATTACATGGAGGAAGCACAGGAACTCTCCGACCACATCGCTATCATGGATCAGGGCAAGGTGATTGCCTATGGCACTCACGAGGAACTG
>Ga0172366_10005098_pt1 | contig 10348 bp, 8 predicted proteins | sample LakKivSesite69cm_FD_114533 | JGI IMG/M metagenome (GOLD analysis project Ga0172366, IMG submission 114533) | Sediment microbial communities from Lake Kivu, Rwanda - Sediment site 69cm | ecosystem: Environmental > Aquatic > Freshwater > Lake > Sediment | place: Rwanda: Western Province, Lake Kivu...
ACGAAGATGGCATTGTATGCCACTGAGGCGGGTTCGGTTGTGGCCGCGGCCTCGTAGGCAGCGTCCTCGCTGCCATATACATTGACTAGTTGATCGACTTTCCAGCAATACTTCTGGTGGACGGCCAAGTACTCTGCAAACCCCCCGTTCGAAGTGAACCCCATCTCCTCAAGATTGTAGCATTGATTGAGATTGTCAGTCCTGCACGCGTCACACTCTCCGCACCACCACATCTCCTCAGGGGTGACCATGTCTCCCACTTTCAGCATTGTGACATCAGGACCGACCTCCACCACTTCGCCAGCCACCTCGTGTCCTGGAACAGTGGGCAACTTCGTGAGTCCGGGGTAGAGCATGTACCCCTCGCTATCATGCTGGACCATGTGCACATCGCTCCCGCATATCCCGGTCGCCTTGATCTTCAACAGAACGTGCTTTGGTCCTACCCTAGGCTTGTCCAGATCCTTCATCACGAGCTTGGGGTTCCTCCAGATCTGCGCACCGGCGTACGTTCGATGAGTGCTCTCCTCCACTTGCGATGTCTTGTAGCCCTGTCTAGGCCGCCACTCTGCCTCTAGAACCGCTGCCTTCATCTTGTCCGTGATGGTAGCGTCGGACGCTTTTCTGTCTTTACAAGTCTCTCGGATCAACAGGCAAGAGAAAAGACCTTGTGATCTCAAGCATGCGGGAGAAGCTTAAGAGGTCTGAAGACACGTGTGAGGGTGTCTGAGTGACCGTTGAAGGTCTCAGCCTCGGTGTGTCCTGTGGCGGAAGTTCCCTTCTCGTTTTGTCAGAAACTGGACATGGCGTTGCCGACCCTCAAAGCGTTGGGCTACGACGGAGTGGAACTCCTCCTCAGGAAACCGGAGGACATTGCCCCCGAAGAGCTAGAGCGACTCCTCGCCAAGCATGAAATCGAGCTTTCAGCGATGGGCACGGGCCTGGCCACAATGGACGGGCTTTACCTCGGCTCCCGCGAGGAAAGAACTAGACGGAAGGCAGTTGAGTGCATTCTTGGATTCTCCAGAGTGGCAGAGCGCTTCGACTGCAGCTTGATAGTGGGATCCATCAAGGGAGCTGTCGTCCCTACGCCTTCGCTGGAATCCTTGGCCAGATCGATGGGTGAACTGAGGGGGGTTAGGTTGAGTATCGAGCCCTTGAACAGATACGAGTCCGCGATTGTCAACAAAGCGTCGGAAGCGCTTGAGCTGATCAAGGAAACGAAATCAGACAAAGCTCTGATCTTGCTCGACACGTTTCACATGAACATAGAGGAGACATCCATCGCCGATACAGTGGTGAGCGTGGGCAAGAAACTGGGATACTTCCACGTCGCGGATAGCAACAGGAGGGCGCCGGGTTACGGACACATTCCGTTCTCAGAAGTGTTCAAGGCTCTCAAGACAATTCATTATGATGGCTACGTGTCGGCTGAGATTCTTCAAGAACCTAGCTCAGAAGCCGCCTTGCGGAGGACCATTGAGTTCGTGCATGCGGTGCACAAGGACGTGACGCATGGCTCCCCACCGAGATGAGCCGAGTGACAAAGGCCGTCTTCTTTGACTGGGATGATACGCTCAACGTTCACAACAGGTACAAGGGACTTGGAGAAGAAGCAGCTTTGCGAGCCATCGAAGCTCACCTTGCAGGACGGGGAATCACAATAGACACGGAACTCGTACGCAGGGCTTACAAGGGCACAGAAGAGGAGATGTTCTTTAAGATGAAGTTTGACAGGCTCCTCATTTGGAAAGCCACCCTCAGGCGACTGAGGCTGAAACTTGACGACGCATCCATCAGAGAGGTTGTAGAACGGTACTGGGAGGCAATTGAAGCGAATAGCCGCCTCGTGGAAGACGCAGTCTATGTCATGAAGGAACTGAAGAGAAGAGGGTACAAACTGGGCATCATCGCAGACTATGACGACCACATCCGAGACAAGAGGAGCGTAATCGAAAGAAGCCCTGTTGGCAGTCTCCTCGACACGATCGTATTAGGTGGGGATGATTGCCCCAAGACCAAGCCTGATCCCTCGATCTTTCACCACGCATGCAAGAGAATCGGATGCAAGCCATCTGAAGCGATCATGGTGGGTGATTCTCTGAACGATTATGTCGGGGCGAAGAAGGCAGGGATGGCTTCGGTCATCATACAGCAAAATGAGGCGCGAACTGGAAATCACTCCGTGAGAAGTCTGATAGAACTTCTCAAAGTAGTCACTAAGATCGATTCACACTAGATGAACCAGATCAGCCTAGGGGTGCGTCTTTAGGATGAAACGGCTGCGACAGGAGTTCGGTCCTGTCGGTCTCCAGGCTTCGCTCGATGGGTCTCGGTCGGCATGAAAAGCGCCTGATGATCTCACTTCTAATCTCCCTATTCTTTGCAAGTTGATCACCGTTCTCCAAGATGAATTGGAACGCCTGCTCTGTAGTTTTGTCCGAACGTACCGCAGCGCAGGAACGAAAAGATATAAGTGAATTTAGGCATAGGACGCTAATGGCCATTCCCGCGAGGTACCTGACCGAGAGGTCAGTGATATTCGTCATGACAATCCTCGTCTCCATAACAGTGATCTTCTTGATTCCACGCCTCACTCCTGGCGATCCCCTAGGCGTAGTGGTCCAGAGGCTCTCGGAGGCGGGAGGGCTACAAGGAGCCGAGCAATTGGTGGAAGAATACAAGAGGTTGTTCGGATTGAACAATGATCTACTAACCCAGTATTTCTCGTATATTCGTGAGGTCCTACGCGGCAATCTGGGCTATTCCATAGTGTATTTCCCCACAACAGTCTCTGATCTAATCCTACAAGCTCTTCCTTGGACTATCGGATTGCTTGCGACTACAACTGCCCTCAGCTGGATCATCGGTACTCTCTTGGGGGCGCTTGCCGGATGGGCAGGGGAATCAAGGATTCAGAACATCTTCGCCTCAGCGGCGCTCTTCCTGTACGTCGTTCCTTACTACATACTTGCTGTCATGCTAGTCTTCCTGTTTGCATACACATTGAGATGGCTGCCAGCTTCTGGGGGCTACACCGCGGGACTGGTCCCCGAGTTTACCCTAGATTTCGCTATGGATATCGTTCAGCACGCGATACTCCCGGCATCAACCATCATACTCTCATCTCTTGGATGGTGGTTCTTGAGCATGAGGTCGATGATAACCACTACAAAAGGGGAGGATTTCCTGTTGATGGCAGAAGCGAAGGGTTTGCCAAAGGGCCAGATCCTGTGGAGGTACGCCTTCAGAAATGCCATCCTACCTCAGATCACTGGTTTGGCCATCTCCCTAAGTCGCATAGTCGCTGGGGCACTCATAACCGAGGTCATATTCGCCTATCCAGGGATAGGATCTCTGACAACTCAGGCTATCACAACCCTCGACTATCCATTGATTCAGGGAACGATATTGCTGATAATCATAGCAGTGGCCACTGCCAATTTCGCGATCGAGCTAATCTATCCGCTGATCGATCCTAGGATCAGATATGGGGGTGAATGACGCTGTACAACGCGCCCCCAAGACGGCTTGCAGCTATGTGGGTGAGTTTCTCCAAAGGCCCACTCGGTAATCGAAATTTCGCCGTAGGTCTTGCCATGTTCGTGGTCCTAGTAACCACGCCTTTGATTGGAGTACTCACCTCCTCACCCGCTCTCCTTCGTGTGGGCAATTCATTGCCCGCATTGCCTCCGAGCACAAGTCACCCACTGGGGACTGATGTCCTCGGCAGAGATATCCTAGCTCAGCTTTTTGGGGCGACACTGAATTCGCTAAAGATAGGATTGATAGCCGCCACCGCGGGAACCGCTGTTGGTGCTCTAGTTGGATTTGTCAGTGGGTATTATGGTGGTATCATAGATGACATACTGAGAGTGCTCACAGATGTCTTCCTCTCAATTCCATCACTGATGTTCTTGATACTGATATCCGCACTGGTCAGAACTGTCACCGTTGAGACGATGGCATTGGTGATAGCGATATTCGCTTGGGCTTGGCCCGCGAGACAGATCAGAGCTCAGGCGCTGAGCCTCAAAGAACGGGAGTTCGTGTACATGGCAAAGCTCTCGGGAATGGGCAGTCTTGAACTAATAGTGAGAGAACTCATGCCTCACATGCTTCAGTGGATGATCGCCAACTTCGTCAACGCTTTCCTCTCAGCTATCCTCACGGAATCAGGATTGTCAATACTGGGCCTTGGGCCCCAAGTCGAAATGACCCTCGGGATGATGCTTTGGTGGGCTCTCAACAGTGCTGCAATGTTCAGAGGATTGTGGTGGTGGTGGGGTGCGCCAGTTTTTGTCCTGATATTCTCTTTCTTCTCTCTGTACTTGATGCATGCGGGTCTTGATGAACTGATCAATCCCAAGCTGAGAGGCAGATAGCATGTCTGACCGGATTCTTGAGATCAAGAACCTAACCGCCTACTACGAAATCGGTACTAGCCCAACAAGAGCCGTGGACAACGCTACTCTTGGCATCATAAGGAGAGGGGAGATACTCGGGATTGCAGGTGAATCCGCCTGCGGTAAGACGACCCTCGCACTAGCCATCCTGAGACTCCTCAAGCCTCCCGGACGCATAAGAGGAGGGGAGGTCATATTCGACGGTGTAAACCTGCTTGAGCTCGGAGAAGAAGAAATCAGACGGATCAGATGGAAGAGGATCTCATACATCCCCCAGAGTTCGATGAATGCCCTGAACCCGGTGATGAGGACAAGAGACCAACTGTCTGATGGCATTAGGGCACACGAGAGTGGGCAGTCAAGAGACGATCTGGAGGGCCGAATAGAGGGATTGTTGAAGGACGTAGGCTTGTCCCGTGATGTAATCGGAATGTACCCGCATGAACTCAGTGGGGGGATGAGGCAGAGAGTTGCGATCGCCATGGCGATGGCGTTGGACCCAGAATTGCTCATAGCCGATGAGCCCACAACAGCACTGGATGTCATCGTCCAGAGAGGTATACTACAGCTGCTTGGAGAGATCAGAGATAGAATGCACACCATCCTGTTGATAACCCACGATATGGCGGCTCAGGCGGAGATCTCAGACAGAGTAGGGATAATGTATGCTGGCAAGATGGCGGAGATAGGAAGAACGGAAGAGGTCTTTGGGGATCCACTCCACCCATATACACGTTTGCTCATATCGTCAATACCGAAACTGAGGGGAAAATCAGAGCCAACATGGATCGGCGGATTGCCCCCGGATCTCAGAAGCCCACCCAAAGGGTGTCGGTTCAACCCCAGATGTCCTCGCCTTATTGCGGGAACGTGCGACACCAAGGAGCCCGGACTTGCCGAGGTTAGCCCTGGTAGATTTGTGGCCTGCCATCTGTATGGTGATTGATCATGAGTGACTCTCAGAACTTGCTCCAAGTGGGACACCTGACGAAGATCTTCAGGAGCGGTGGATTCAGTGCGGGAAAGGAACTCGTGGCAGTGGATGATGTTTCTTTCGACATACCCACCGAAAAACCTGTCACACTCACCCTCGCAGGAGAGAGTGGCAGTGGCAAGACTACCACTGCTCGAATGGTGCTAGGTTTCACAAAGCCGACCCAGGGCGAGATAACCTACCGAGGCAAGAGCATATTGAACATGGGAAATGACGAATGGAGAAGATACAGAAGGGAGGTTCAAGCTGTATTCCAAGATCCATTCGGGGCGTTCAACCCAATGTATGTGGTGGATCACTCGTTGAAAATCCCGATACAGAAGTACGGCCTAGCCAAAACAGAGGACGAGATTCGCCGATTGATATCAGATGCTCTTGAGGTAGTGGGGCTGAGGCCAGAAGAGATACTGGGGAAATACCCCCATCAGCTAAGTGGGGGACAGAGGCAGAGGATCATGCTCGCAAGAGCGTTCCTCTTGAGGCCAAGAATAGTAGTGGCGGATGAGCCGGTGTCAATGTTGGATGCCTCGATGAGGGCAGACATCCTGCATCTGATGCTTGACCTGAAGAGAAGGTGGAACGTATCATTTCTCTACATAACTCATGACCTTTCCACGGCCCACTACGTCAGCGACTCTATAGCGATAATGTACCAAGGGAGCATACTAGAGATGGGACCGATAGACGACGTGATCTCGAACCCGTTGCACCCGTACTCCAAGTTGCTCATAGACTCTATTCCGATACCTGACCCGGGGCAAAGGTGGCAGGAGCATGTGCAATTGCCGTCCAAGGAACTCCAGACTCAGATCTCGAACGGATGCAAGTTCTACGACAGATGTGGGGCCAGAATGGAGGTATGCAAGGCGGAGAGGCCGGCGCTTGGGCAGGAAGGGTCAAGGTCAGTTGCATGTCATTTGTATAGAGCTTGATGATTCACACCTGCGAGATTGTCCAATCTCTTCTTCGTTGATGTCTTTGACGTAGCTTCTGCACACCTGAGTTCAAAGGCTTAAATCGAAAACCCCTCTTATATACGCGGTGAGAAACCTTGAAAAAACATATTTCAACTCTTGTAACCCTCGCACTTGCTCTTGCTCTCGTCTATCTACCGATTGCATTGACAAGAGTGCCAGTTACTTCAGCGGCCGTTCCCACTCTTCCTAGGGAAGAAACATTCTACTTCGTACGAGGCCTAGGCAGCGGATATGCGAATTTTGCCAACTTGAATCTCTATGCTCCAGGCGCTCCTTCAAGATCAGGTACCGGTATGCAACAGAACATCTGGGAGTACTTCTCCTATTGGGACTACGAGACGGGTGAGGACATAATGTGGCTGGCACAGAGGTACGAGTATTCCGCTGACTTCAAGAGTATTACAGTGTATCTGACACATGGCGTGAAATGGAGCGATGGAGTTGCGTTCACAGCCGACGATGTCGTATTCACATACACCATGCTCCTCGGAAATGTAGGCAAACTGCCTGCCGCGGCTACTGTTGCAGCAGATGTCGATTCGGTCACCAAGGTGGACGACTACACAGTCCGAATCAACCTGAAGGCTGCGAACCCTAGATTCCACCTCAACAGGGACACATTTCCGGCCGTCAGAGTCTGGGGAGGTCTGACGATAGTGCCAAAGCACATCTGGGAAGGCAAGGACCCGGTGACGTTCACCAACTATCCCGATCCAGTCGGAACGGGACCGTACAAGCTGATTAGCGCGTCCCAGACTGCTGCTGTCTTTGAACGCAGGGATGACTGGTGGGCGACAGAGAAATATGGGATAAGGCCGGCCCCTAAGTACGTCGTCTTTGAGACCTTGGGGACAGAGGAGACCCTAGCCGCAGCCCTGGCATCCAACGATGTTGATGCAGTAAACATAGGGTTGTTGTCCTTTGGCACCTTCCAGACCGTGCAACAGAGAAACCCGTATGTGACGGCTTGGTACAAGGCAGCCCCCTACGCGTGGAAGGATCCATGCCCAAGAGTGCTGATGATTCAGGACGCGAAGTATCCTTGGAACAACCCGCAGGTCAGAAGAGCAATCTCCTACTTGATCAATAGGACTGCAATCGCTGCCCTCGCGTACGACAAGACCACCGTGCCCTCCGCCTACATCTTTCCGGCATATGGTGGATTCCAAGAGTATTTCAACACGATAGCAAGTCTGGTTTCGCAGTATGAGCCGACCACATATAGCCCAACTAAGGCAACGACAATACTCCAGTCTCTCGGTTGGACGAAAGGAACCGATGGTGTTTGGGTGACGGAGAACGGCACAAGGGTCACAATGCTCTACTTGTACAGTACGGAGACGAATACCGTTGAACAGAGGAGGGTGTCGGAAGTCTTGGCCCAACAACTCAGAGATGGAGGGATAGATGTCACAGTGAAATCCCTGGCGACCGCTCCGTTGAACGACGCTCTCAACAAAGGTGCATTTGACATCTTCTTCGGCTGGCAATGCCCTGGCGACACTGATCCGTTCTTCAACCTGAACTTGTACAACAGCAAGTACACAAAACCACTTGGGGAGGCAGTCGCGACTTGGGAGTACAATGGCTGGAGGTTCACTAACTCGAGCTTTGACGCAATAGTCAATCAACTCGCAACCATCTCGCCGCTGACCAACAAGTCCCAATGCCTGACACTTTTCCAGCAGGCCATGGCGATATACTATGCACAGCTTCCGACCATACCCATGGTGCAGACTCCTGCCCTTGTGCCCGTGAACACATATCAGTGGACAGGTTGGCCGACAGCCGACAACGCCTGGATCATGCCAGTTCCATGGTGGGCCCAACTGACTCAGATGATAAACGGGTTCAATTCCAGCAAGACCGGAGGCTGGGTCGGCGGATTGAGGCTAAGGACCGTAGATTACACAACCGTTTACTTCACCAAGACCACACCGCAGTTCAGAGGAGTTGACTTGACTTGGTACGGTCCCTTCGCAGCCGGTGACTCTCAGAGGATACCAGCAGACGACGCGGAATTCCACATAGCAAAAGGCTATGCCTCATACTCGCCTCCTACGCCCACATTCCCCGAACTGGCAACCATATCTCAGAAAGTGACAAACATGAGTACGGACCTGACATCCGTCAAGTCAAGTTTGGCTGGGGTGTCAGGATCTGTCGGAATAATCGAAGCCGCCGTGGTACTAGAAGCCATTGCAATAATAGCCCTAGCGTTGATCTTGCTCAGGAAGAAGACCTAGGCAGGGTCAGCGCCTCTCATTTTTCTTTTTTCAACAGCTACGCACTTCGAGTCCCAACACCCCCATTAGTTGATGACTGTCTTTACAAAACGCATCGCACCCAGGATCCCACAAACACTGCGTCCTAAGCATGCGATCGACTTCTGGTGACCTGTGTCAGTTTTCACACAAGGCTGACACAAATCAGATAAGACTGAAGAAGAGCAAGACTATCCCTAACATTATCATTGATAGGCCAGACAACAGTCCGACTCGCTCTTTCAAGGAAGTTGGACACTTCGCCGACAAGAACTCCAATATCTCCTTGGTGTAGAACCTACGCGCCGCAAACAAGCAGATAGCCACTAAAGGAAGGACAAAGGCAACATTGTAAACAAGAAGAAATGCCAATCCCTGCAGAAGGGTAGCCCTTTGGGACAAGAGAGCTAGGATGGCGAAATAGATTCCACCCGTGCAAGGAAACTCAAACAGACTCACCAGTGCTCCCGCGACGAACGCGGACGGAATTGTCAGCTTGTTCATCCATCGCTCAATAGACTCACGGCTGGAATCGGATATCCCGAAAAGGATGCCCCTACCCGCGCTTATCCGCCTGACGTCTATTACCCCTAGGAGAACTATAGACAACGCCCCGATTCTCTCGATCAGGCCCGAAAAGGGCAAGAAGGAGAAGATAGTCACGAGTCCGAGCCCTATAGCCAAGTAAGCCAGGTAGACCCCTGCTATGTAGACGGATCCTACTACCATCACTCGATTTCTGGTCTTCTCTATGGATACCTTGCTCACAGCAAAAATGAAGGCGACGAAGAACAATAGAATTGAGAACGCGCAAGGGTTTATGCTGTCTAGAAGCCCGCCTACGATCACGAGAGACAAGATCGAACCTAGGCTCGATGAGGATAGACCTTGGTAATCGATGCACTCAGAGATGGAATTGTGTATGTTGCACTCCTTGATGTGTCCCGCTCCGTCCATCGTCACATACAAATCGCGCAGTAGATCCCTATAGATGACTATCGTCTGATATCCTTCCGAGTACTTGGTCAGGAACTCGACAATGAAATCCGTCGGCACGAAGTTCACGAAGACGAACCGCTCATCAACACTCACTGTCAACTGCATTCCGCGCATCGACACAGGAACGTTGAACCTCTGATAGAGTTGGTCCAACTCCTCCGTATCTACCGGGCTAAGGTACTGGACATCTATGTCCGTGATTCCTATTCTGTTGAGTGCCACCTCGAGGCCTGCGATGTAGGGTGTGGGATCACTCCAGAAACTATCGGGGCACGATGAACACGAAATCACATAGACAATCACTCTTTTGGTCGGGGCCGAGCAAACAACGGCCAGTGTAGAACAAAGGATCATGACCCCGACTGCCAAAGACAGCCCCCGCGGATTCACATACATAGGATTGCTCAACCGACTTATTTAGCTTGCCCGTTTCTGCGACGGATACAAGTCAGCCTTGTGAAAGTCCATCCCGGCGCACTCGTGGCACTGCGGAGAACTACCGATTTCTCCCGAGCAGTGAATCGATTTGTGAGGCTGCGACTGGCGAGGAGGCGGTCGCACAAGAGATATAACATTCCGAATGCTCGCATCGAGCATGACCAAGTGGGAATTCCCAAAGAGAGGACAGATGGAATCACCATCAGGTCTCTACTACCAGAACATGACTGGAGCCCAAGCTCAAGCGAGACTGAAGAAGAACGACCTGAT
>Ga0172366_10005099_pt1 | contig 10347 bp, 7 predicted proteins | sample LakKivSesite69cm_FD_114533 | JGI IMG/M metagenome (GOLD analysis project Ga0172366, IMG submission 114533) | Sediment microbial communities from Lake Kivu, Rwanda - Sediment site 69cm | ecosystem: Environmental > Aquatic > Freshwater > Lake > Sediment | place: Rwanda: Western Province, Lake Kivu...
CGATATAGAGAGCGAACATGGGAAGAGTGTCGCCGTTTATGAGGATGATGTTGTTCTTAGCGATGTCCAGGCCGTCGAGCATGCGGGCGAAATCGTCGAGGGTATTGCAGGAAACCCCGTCTTTCCCGATATAGCCTTCGGCTTCCGGGTCGTCCGGGTCGATGCCGAAATATCCCGGGTAGTCCCAGACCAGGTTGTAGCTCCTGGCCCCGAAATAGCCCTCCATACCTGCCTTGGTCAGAGCGTCCATGCGCTCTTTGGTGTGCTCGGGCAGGCCGTATCCGTGCACCGGCTGGTTGACCCAGGGCTGGAACTGGTAGTGGATGGGATAGTTGCTTCTTATGTAAGGATAGGCCCCGGGCATGGCGATGTCTTTGGTATAGTCGATGTCCTGTATATCCAGCGGCGTGTAAACGGGCTTCAAAGGGATGCCCGAGTTAGTCTTGGTGGTGAAATCCTTGCCCTGATATATCTTGTTAACAGATTCCTGCCATTGCTCGAGAAACTTCTTGGCTTCTCCTAAAGTCTTTTCATCGAACATGTGTCACGTACCTCCTTTATTCTGCGACTATCTGCCTTTGAACTGCGGCTTCCGCTTCTCCTTGAAGGCCTTCATGCTCTCGGCAACATCCTCACTGGAGAAGATAGTCGGCATCAAGAGAACTGTCCAATCCCAGTCCTCATGGCACTTGCGGTTCAGTATCCTTTTAATCATTCTCTGGGCCAGCGGAGCGCCCTGCTTCATCCCTTCAGCCAGCTTCATGACCTCCGGCATCAACTGGTCGTGGGGAACCACCTTGTTTACCAGACCTACGGCCCTGGCCTCTTCAGCAGTGAAAGTGGCACCGGTGAGCGTCATGTATGAAATGGTGCGCTTGCCGACGTGCTCAGCGCCGCGAAGCAGTGTTTCTATCGGTATCTGGCCCCAGTTGACCTCCTTGGTGCCGAATTTGGCCTTGTCCGAAGCGATAACGATGTCACAGGCAAGGGTTATACCCGTGCCGAACCCGAACGCGTACCCGTTGACAGCCGCAATAACCGGTTTAGGCAGGTACTCGATATGCATGAACGGCCGGGCCACGTTCTCAATGAACTCTACACCCTTGATGATTTTGTCGAACTCGAACTTACCTACGTCAGCGCCGGCGCTGAAAGCGTCGCCTTTGCCGGTGAGTATGACCACCCTGATGCTGTCGTCCTTCTCGATGTCGGTCAGGGCGTCATCAAGGTCTTTGAACACCTGCGGGCTGGCAGCGTTCAGCTTATCAGGGCGGTTGAAGTAGATGAACGCTATCCCATCCTTCTTCTCAAGCAATATTGTTTCGAAGTTCATGTCTTGTTCCCCTTTCTCCTTAAGTCTGTCATCAATCTAACAAGCTATCTATGCGTAGCCGATAGCCTGAAGCTCCTTGTTCAGCATTTCCTTCAAATAGCCCAGCCTCTCCTTGCCGGGCTTGAAGTCGAAGTTCAGCGTGCCGTAAGGGTCTACCTCCTCTCTTAACAGCCTGACCTGTTCCTCCGTGGGCTTCTCAGTCTCCGGGATGCTGGCAGGTACCTCCAGAGGGAAACCGGTGTTGTTGACCACATCCTCTGCCTTAACGCCCGGATGCAGGAAGTCAATCCTGAAGGGTTTGTCCTTCTCCTCTTTGGTCATGACGCAGAGATTCGTGATATAGCGTATGGGGCCGGGCCTGTAGCCTGATTTGATGCGTTCCTGCGCCCCGATGAGGTACCTGGTGCCCGTTATCACATCGACCTTGGAAACAAAGGTCATCTTAGAATGCCCGGGGAAGTAGCCTATCATCTTGCGGTGCATCTTTATTACCTCGGGAGCACCGGCTCCGCCGGGTCCGCGCAGCTTCGGCTTATCGTACTCCCCGACCACTGAAAGATTGATATTTCCGTACTGGTCTGCCTGAATGCTCGATATAGCCTCTACATCGCCTCTGCCCTTCAAGTGAACCGAGTTGAGGTCTTCCAGCATAGTCCACATCAGGGCAGCTCCCCTGGTCGCAGAGGACTCAGCCCGGATAAACGAGAGCTGGAACGGCCTGAAATCGACTGCGGCATAGGCGAGCAAGCAGCTATTCGGCGCGTGAGTAATCTTCGCCAGGATATAGCTGGCATAGGCAAGCGGGGTAAACGAGCCCAGGACGACTACATCGCCATCTTCGATCTCTTTGGCCAGGGTCACGCACATCAACTCGCCGACGGTATAGTCTTTAGCATACTGCTTCATAGGAACTTTACCTCCCTTGCTAGTCTGCGCAGGATAGCCGCCTGGCGCATGCCGCCGATAGCTTCCAGGTATTCCCATTCCGGCTTCATCACATAATCTTCTATATATTTTTTGAATGTCTCGGCGCTGGCTGAATATTCCATGTACTTCATGATGTGCCAGGCATCGAATACATAATGCGGAGCGCACGAGGTGGGGTGAGCGCCGAGGGGAGCCTCTATGACCATGTCCACCTGGAATTTGGGGACTTTGGTCTTCTCCGGATGCTTCCATATCTCTTCGCTGGGCACTACTTCCTCTACCGACACAATCCTCTTCTTCGCTGCCCTCATCATCTCGATGTCGGTTCCTGTCGTGCCTTCCATCTGGATATTTCCGGTTTTATCCGCCCGTGCTGCGTGAATAATGGCTACGTCGGGCACGATGGCCGCAGCAGCTATAAGCTCCTCTCCGGTGAAGGGGCATTTTATGCTTTTGTAGAATTCAGGCCTGTATTTTACCAGGTCGGAGCCGAAGGGACCGCGGTAGGGCAGGAACGGCACATTTCTCCCCCCCGCCTCCAGGCCTAAGATTACGGCCAGCCCTGTTATCTCGTCATAGGGCAGGCCCTCCTTCTCAATCGCCCTGCGGAAGTTGGGCGCCAGGCCGAAGGCCTCCATGCTCACGAAGGAAAACATCAACCTTTTCAGACAGCCGGCCCCTATGAGCAGGTCGATATCTATACTGCCTACTACTGTTATCGCTGTCAGGTCCTTGATTTTGGAGCGGATGATCTCGCGGATAATTGCCATAGGATGTCCGCCCAACCACGAACCTCCTACAGCCACTTTATCCCCGTCTTTGATGATCTTGGTTATGTCGCTTAGTTTCCCAACCTTGTTTTCAATCGGCATACATCCCTTCCTTTCTCAATAGATTTGCTCGGGGACTCGCAGCTTTGTTGCTCTGGAACATTGGAGGATAGTGCACACCTTTCAAGGGAAAATGAAGACTGTGAAAATTTTAACAAGGTCGAAGGCGACTGTCAACAGCCGTGCTCATTCGCCCAGAATCATGCGGGCCGCGCGCAGCCCGGACAGTGCTACTGCGGGCACACCGCCGCCGGGCATGGACCAGTGTCCTGCCAGATAGAGATTGGGTATAGTGGTCTTTTGCTCCAGCCTTCTCAGGAACATCTGCGGGGAGAAGGCCCATCCCATGGCAGCGCCCAGACTATTCAGCGTGTACCTTTCATAGGTTAGAGGCGTAGCGGCATCCTGTACTACGATATGTTGGGAGAGTCCTGGGATGAGCTTCTCGGCCTTGGCAATGAGCTTCCTGGCGAACCTCTCCTTCTCTTCGCGCCAGCTTTTATTCGCCAGATAGTATGGTGCCATGGTCATAACAATCACAACATGCTTGCCCGGCGGCGCCAGGCCGGGGTCAACCAGCGTGGGGATTGCGATGCCAAAGCAGGGGACAGCAAGCTCGCCCTTTAACAAGCGATGCCACTCTTCCGTATTATCGTAGGTCTCGTAAACTATGGTCTCCGGGGCATCGACGCCTGTTGTTCTGGGGTCAATATCTACACCCAGGTATACATAGAAGGATGACAGGCTTACTTCGAGCCGGTTCAATGTTTTGACAAAATCCTGGGGCAGGTTCTCCTCCCCTACCAGGTTAAGGAAGGTAGCTCTGGCTGCTATATTTGACACAACCTGTGATGCTCTGACCTGTTTCCCCTTTCTCGTCTCGATGCCCGCAGCTTTGCCATTCTCCAGAATAATCCTGTCTATAAAGGTCCTGTACTCTATCTCACCGCCATAGCTTTTGAGGACACGGACAAGGGTATCCGGCACTATCTGAATCCCTCCCAGCGGGTAAAAGTAGCCGCGAAGTTGCTCGGTGACCATCAGAGCGGCATAATCTATCGCCGAGTTATTCCAGGGCGGATACCAGAGGTGCCAGTTGGCATTAACCAAGGTTTTTAGTTTTGCATCTTTAATGTGCCCATCGACCAACTCTTGAAACGACCTCTCCCTGTACTGCGTCAGCAGAGGCGACAGTGTCGGGAGTTTCTTGATGTCTTCGTATATTGCTCTTATTATGTCAAATAAGTTTGTTATCCCCTCGCTTTCCCCGGGGAACAGCTCTTTCAGCTTTAGGGGAAAATCCGCCACATCCCTGCTGCTGTCCAGTATCAGGCCGGGGAAGACAAAACGCTGAAACTGCTCTTTGAACTTGAATTCATCCTCTATCCCCAGAGCGGAGAGGACTCTTTGGAAGGCTCCGCTCTCCTTACCTCCCGTCAGGTGCAGGACTCCGGCATCGAACTTAAAACCCTTTCTGGAGAAGGAGGTGCAGCAGCCGCCGGGGACGTAGTGCTGCTCGAAGACCTTGACCTTCTTGCCCTTCTTCGCCAGATAGGCGGCGCAGGTTAAGCCCCCTATCCCTGCCCCTATTACCGCTACGTCACACTCTTCATCGAAATGTCCGGTTTTTTTTGACAATTCCTCTCCTTTTCGTGCTCAGCCTAAATCTTCTGTCCTGTCAGGAATCCCGAGGCCATAGCCTCCAGGAGCTTGCCGGGCTCGCTGCAATCCCCCACTACATAAAACTCAGGTGCCTTTCCTTGCAGTTCCTGAGCCAGGCCGGTATCAGGCGTTATTCCCACCTTCACTACCGTATCAGCCTCGACAAACTCAGTCGAACCGGGGTAGCTTATCCGTGCTCCTCTGTTTGTTATCTCCATTACTTTGGCCTCTTTGAACATCCTGGCCCCGGCGTCTTTCAGCTTTTTGAGGAACACCCACCTGTGGGTGAGCTCTATATCGGAGCCCAGCCGCTTCGACTCTTCCACTATGATCACTTTCTTCCCCCGCTCTGCCAGCGTTTCCCCAAGCTCACAGCCTGCGAAGTTGCCGCCGACAACGATTACGCGCTTTCCGAAGGGATAATTGAACCTTAAAAGCCATTTTATCGCCGAGGGATTATAGAAGTATTTTACAAAGAGGGCGGCAACATAGGAGATAGCCTTCCTGGCCAAGCCGCCTTTTTTCATGGCGTGCCCGCTGAAAACGGCCTGCACATCCCCCCTATCCAGTACGATGTCATTCCTGCCGCCGGGCACTTCAAGCGAAACAGGAGCGCCGCCCGCTGCCAGGACAACTGCATCCGGCTTCACTTCTTCGACCAGCTCAGGTGTGACCCTGGTATTTAGCCTGACCTCGATGGGCAGCTTCCCGATTTCTCTCTTCATATAGTCGAGCGCCGGTTTCATGCGCATGTTGGTTATCGAGGCCAGCAGCAGTGCTCCGCCCAGCCTCGGATTCCGGTCGCAGAGAATGACCTTGTGCCCTCTACGCGATGCTATGCGTGCTGCCTCCATCCCACCCGGCCCCCCGCCCACGACAAGCACCCTCTTGCTCCTGGCCGCCGGCTTCTCCACGGGGAACTCCCCTTCCCTCCCCATCCTGGCGTTTACGCTGCAGTGAACAGGCGGGGTGTCCACTCCCGAGATACAGCGGCAGCAGTTTATACAGGGTCTGATATCCTTGAGACGGCCCTCGCGTGCCTTATTCGGCATCTCCGGGTCGGCGACACAAGCCCGCGCCATGTACACCAGGTCTGCCTTCCCTTCAGCCAGAACCCGCTCAGCTACCACGGGGTTCTGAATCTGTGTGCCGGCTGCCACGGGTATATTGACCGCTTTTTTCACTCCCTCAGCGAGATAAACCCATGCCCCCTGCGGCACCCACGTTTGGATTATAGGAACAGAGGCATAGTGCCAGCCTGACATTACATCTATCTGTGCTACGCCCGCTGCTTCCAACATGCGGGCCATCTGCTTGGTATCCTCGAGGTCATATCCCTTCGGCTCCATCAAATCGGCACCGCTGACCCTGCAGGTAATGGGATAGTCTTTGCCGGTCTTCTTCCGGATGTTTTCGATAATTTCCAGCAGGAACCGCATCCTGTTTTCCAGACTGCCGCCGTATTGGTCTGTTCGCTTGTTGGTTAGGGGCGAAAGAAACTGAGATATTACATAGCTCACGGAGGCTATAACCTCGACGGCATCGAATCCGGCCTGTTTGGCCCTGATGGCCCCATCTCCGTAGGCCTCCACCATCTGGTGAATTTCGTCAATGGTGACGGCCTTGGGCATGGTCGGCTGGTAAGGCCCGCCCAGACGGAAGGCCGAGCCGGGATGACCTGTGGGCGTTGTGCCGGAGGGGCTTATGTATTGTACCGGACCGTCCCCGAATGCCCAACTGTAGCCCACGCCCATCTGAGCGTAAACCTTTGCTCCGTTGGCATGAACCAGATCAACCAGCTCCTTAAGCCCGGGGGTGAAACGGTCGTGGTATATCCCGTAAAGAGGCCCTCTCAACAACTTCGTGGCTGTGCAGCTTATCCCGATGAGCGCCACACCCCCCTTGGCTCGCTCGGCATAGCAGGCCTTTGTCTGGTCGCACACAGTGCCGTCCTCGGAAAGGGCTATGCCCATTGCAGTAAGCTTAATCCTGTTTTTCAGCTCCATGTTTCCGATTTTGATTGGCTCGAACAGCTTGGTTAATTTCATTCCTTGAGTCTCCTATCTGCCTACAACAATTTAATGCACCTGCCAGCATGATGTCAAACCTCGCACCCGCTGTGAAATGATGGGCAATGCTCGCAGCCGTTGACACCGGGAAGCTGATAAGGTACTATTTTAGCTGTTGTGGTAAGTCGGCATGTTCATATTGAGAAGCAAAGCAGGAGCATGGTGCCCCTGCTTTTTGTCATGAACAGAAATAAATACCGCCCTCATCCGGAGGGATAGAGAGGACAGGTGCTATGGTAGGGATTACCTCATACGGCGCTTACATACCTTTGCTGCGCATAAACCGCAAGCTTATCTCCTCCGCTACAGGATGGCTGGGTTCGGCAAGCGCTTTGCCTGGCGAGAAGGCGGTAGCCAATTACGATGAGGATAGCCTCACCATGGCCGTAGCGGCTGCCGTGGATTGTTTGAGAGGGATCGAGCGTGAAAAAGTAGACGAGTTGTATTTAGCCACTACCACATCGCCATACAGGGAGAGGCTGGGAGCAGGCATAGTTTCCACCGCTCTCGACCTCCGCGCCGACATCAGGGCTGCTGACTTCAGCAACTCGATTAAGGCCGGAACCACCGCCCTTCTCGCTGCGTTGGACACCGTTAAGGCGGGTTCGGCCAAGAATGTTATAGTTTGTGCCTCCGATTGCCGTGTAGGCAAAGCCGGCAGCAGCCAGGAGCAGTCCTGCGGCGATGGCGCTGCCGCTCTTCTGGTAGGAGAAGGAAATGTTATCGCCACAATCGAGGGCTCCTATTCCCTCTCCTATGATTTTGTAGACTACTGGAGAACGGAAACAGACAAGTATGACCGTGCCTGGGAAGACAGGTGGATCCGTGATGTAGGCTACAGCAAGATTATCCCCGAGGTTATCACAGGGCTGCTGAAGAAGTACAAATTGAACATCAAGGACTTCGCCAGGGTAGTCTATCCCAGCCTCTATCCCCGGGAACACGCCGCAATGGGCAAAAAACTGGGCGCCGAGCCTAATCAGATTCAAGAGCAGCTTTTCACCACCGTGGGCGATACGGGAACCGCCTATCCTTTGCTGATGCTGGCGGCGGCGCTTGAGGAAGCCAAGCCCGGCGACAAAATACTCGTTGCCAGCTACGGAAATGGCAGCGATGCCTTATTCCTTCAGGTGACGCCGGAGATAGATAAGGTGCGAGCGAATAAGAGGGGTGTCAAGAAACACCTGGCTTCCAAAAAAGACCTGACCAATTATGAGAAATACGCCACTTTCCGCGATGTGCTTACCGTGGATATAGGGCGGCGGGGTGAAGATATGGGACCTACCCAGCTATCGACGCTGTGGAGAGAACGCCGCATGGTCCTGGGAGGCTGCGGGTCGAGGTGCAAGCGCTGCGGCACGCCGCACTACCCCCGCCAGATAGTGTGCGCCAATCCGGCTTGCGAGGCTGTCAATGAGATGGAGCCTTATCGCTTCTCCGATAAGAAGGGGCAGATTTTCACCTACACGGGCGATTCCCTAGCTCCCAGCTTCAGTCCGCCTGCAGTCTACGGTATCGTAACCTTTGAGGGCGGCGGCAGGTACAACTTCGACCTGACCGACTGCGACCTCGAATCGCTCAAGGTCGGTATGCCTGTGGAGATGACCTTCCGCAGAAAGTACCGCGACATGGTGCGGGGAATACACGGCTATTTCTGGAAAGCAACTCCACCCAGAGCTTGACAGGGTTTATTCGCTGAGAAGATTTACTTGAAAAGGGGGCAAGATGGCCGACGGAATAAGAGATAAAGTCGCTATTATAGGGATGGGATGCACCACCTTTGGAGAGCATTTTGACAGGAGCGTCGAAGAGCTTATTGTCGAGGCTTGCATGGAGGCCATCCAGGATGCCGGTATCGAGAAAAAAGACATCGGGGCAGCCTGGTCCGGCACATGCTACGAAGAGACCAGCATCGGGAAAGCCTCCATCACTCTTTCTGTAGCTTTGAAATTGCCCTTCATTGGCACAACCAGGGTGGAGAACTGGTGCGCCACAGGAACAGAGGCGCTGAGGGGCGCCAGCTATGCGGTTGCCGCCGGAGCCTACGATATTTGTCTGGCCTGTGGTGTGGAGAAGCTCAAGGATACAGGCTACGGCGGGCTTCCCCAGAATGAAACCCAGTGGGGCACGGTGCGCAGGCTGGTTGACTCAAACCAGACCGCACCGGGCATGTTCGCTATGCTGGCTACGAGATACTTCGCCAGGTACGGCATTGCACCCGCTGAAGGCAAGAGAATGCTTGCCATGATATCGGCCAAGAGCCATCACAACGGTGCTCTCAACCCCAAGGCCCACTTGAAGAGAGAAGTTACTGTAGAGCAGATAGTCAACGCTCCTATAGTAGCCTGGCCTCTGGGCCTATTCGACTGCTGCGGGGTAAGCGACGGGTCAGCCGCAGCCATAGTCTGCAGGGCTGACATGGCCAAGAAATTCAGGCCCGACCCGATATACATCAAGTCACTTCAGATTTCGGCAAGCTCAGGTGTGGAGATGTTGTACGATGACGACTGGACTCACGTGGAGTCCACCACCCACGCCGCTGCCGCAGCATATAAGGAAGCAGGGATAAAGAACCCCCGCGAAGAGATAAGCATGGCCGAGGTCCACGATTGCTTCTCTATAACCGAGGCCGTTACTATGGAAGACCTCCGGTTCAGCAGCCGGGGCAAAGTGAAACAGGATATAGAGTCCGGGTTCTTCGAGCTGAAGGGCGGCCTGCCCGTGCAGCCCGATGGTGGGTTGAAATCCTTCGGGCACCCTGTGGGCGCATCCGGTTTACGCATGGTATACGAGATGTACAAGCAGCTTCAGGGGAAAGCGGGCCCCAGGCAAATCAGGAACCCCAAATTCGGTCTGACTCACAACCTGGGCGGCGTGCCCTCGGTGAACGTGGCCAGCATCTCCATCGTAGGGCTTTAGGCTGATGTCATTCTGAGCTTTAGCGAAGAATCTCGGTACTTATCCCTCGCACTACTATCAGGGATTCATCCCCTTCGGCTCGCTCAGGGCAGGCCCTTTCACCCTGTTCAGGGTCAGAATGACAAGACATCCTGAGCATTTTATTTTCAGCGTCGCTACCAGGCGGTTGTGCCGCCATCGAGGCAGAGGATTTGCCCGGTTATGTAGCTTGAGGCCTCCGAGGCCAGGAATACCACTGCTCCCCTGATTTCATCGGGCCTCCCTATTCTGCCCAGGGGAATCCACCGCTTCATATTCTCCCCTGTCCTCGCTATCAGCGCATCGGTCAGCCGTGTAGACAGGAAGGACGGGGCAATTACGTTGATCCGTATATTGTGAGGCCCCCATTCCACCGCCAGTTGCTTGGTCATGATGTTTATCGCTGCTTTGCTTGCCTGATAAGCGATGAACTGGCCTGATTTGGGGTCGACCGCAGCAACCCCCACCGCTGAGGAGATGTTGATGATATTGCCGTGCTTCTGCCTTATCATCTCTCTGCCCACTTCCTGGCAGCAGATGAAAGTGCCCCTGGCATTGATGTTCATAACGTAGTCCCATTTATCAAGCG
>Ga0172366_10005100_pt1 | contig 10345 bp, 10 predicted proteins | sample LakKivSesite69cm_FD_114533 | JGI IMG/M metagenome (GOLD analysis project Ga0172366, IMG submission 114533) | Sediment microbial communities from Lake Kivu, Rwanda - Sediment site 69cm | ecosystem: Environmental > Aquatic > Freshwater > Lake > Sediment | place: Rwanda: Western Province, Lake...
CCTCCTTATTAAATTGTTAAGGTATAAATTAATGTCTTCCTTCAAAGGCGCCCCTGATAGTTTCGTCATCGGCAAATTCCAATTCGCCGCCAGTGGGGAGCCCTCGGCCTAAGCGAGTGATTTTTTTGGTTAAGTTTTTCAAGCGGCGTTCTAAATACATAGCAGTCAAATCGCCGTCAGTTGTTGGGTTTAAGGCGATGATAATTTCTTCGGCTATTTTATTAGCCAGCTTTTTTATGCGCCCCTCCAACAGCTCTATTTTTAAAGATTCATAGCTTTTCGGGTCAGCCGGGTCAATCAAATTTCCCAAGATGTGATAAGTTCCCTTGAATTGTCGCATTTTTTCAATGGAGAAAGCGTCAATCTCTTTTTCCACTAAACAAATAATATTATTTTTGCGTTGGGGATTGCTGCAGATGGGGCAGAGGTCTGAGCCGTTTTTTTCAAACGGCAAATAACATTGGCGGCAGATTTTCAATCCTTGAAGTAAACTTTTTAATCCCTCATCCAAATTTCTATTTAATTCCGGCTGTCGGGCCAAATAAAAAGCCAGTCGTGTCGCTTGGCGCTGGCCGATGGACGGCAGTTTTGAAAAAATCTCAATGAATTTTTGAATGGGTTTGGGAAACATGCGGATGTTGTTTAAATGTAGACAAGGCCCTTTATTCAAAAACAGAGCTGATGTCAGATCCGTCTTCTCCTTGAAGAGTTTCATCAATTGGCCGAAAAGTAACCAGCTCCGGAATGAATTTGAGCCGGATTCTCCCCAGCGGTCCATTACGGTGTTTGGCGATGATAATTTCGGCGGTATTTTTTTCTTCTTCAGAAAGTTCATCTTCGGGTTTTTCCCTGTCTTTGCGATAGATAAACATTACTATGTCGGCATCTTGTTCAATAGAACCGGACTCGCGCAAGTCAGAAAGTCGCGGCAGTTTATGGTCGCGTTGCTCAACGGCTCGGGATAGCTGGGAAACCGCCAGAATCGGAACATTTAGCTCTCGGGATAATGCTTTTAGCCCTCGGGAAATTTCTGTAATTTGCTGGACCATGCTGTTGTTGCGATTGTCCCGAGGCATAATTAATTGAAGATAGTCCACGACAACGAGGCCAAGCCCGCGTTCGGCTTGGAGCCGGCGAGCCATGGTTCGGATTCTCATAATGTTGGAGCTGGGGCTGTCTTCAATATAAATTGGCGCGTTGGAAAGGTGATCAATGCCTTGATGCAGCAAGTCAAAGTCTGTTTCTTCATTAAGACGGCCGGTTCTGATGCGCCACAAATCAACTCCGGATTCGGCGCTGATTAGGCGGTCAACCAATTGGTCGCGAGACATTTCAAAACTGAAAATTCCGACAGGCACCCGTTCTTTTAAGGCAACATTTCTGGCGATGTCAAGCGCCAAAGTCGTTTTACCCAAAGAAGGTCGGGCGGCCAAAACAATCAAGTCTGACCGCTGCAATCCCGAAAGTTTGGCATCTAATGCCGCGAATCCGGTGGACAGTCCGCGCAGCGGTTTTTCGCCGCGGTGTAATTTTTCAATGCGACTGAAAGCTTCAATGAGGTCGGGTTTAATGACTTTAAATTGTTCTCCGACTGAGCGCTGGGTGACTTGGAATATTTTTTGTTCCACTTCATCCAACACATCCTCAACCTCTCTTTCTTCTTGGTAGCCCAATTCAGCGATATTATAAGAGGCGCTGATTAAGTCGCGCAGAATTCTTTTTTGTTGGATGATTTTTGCGTAAGAAACAATATGGCTGGCCGTCGGCACCGAGTTGGCCAAAGAGGCGAGATAACTCGTGCCGCCGATTTCCTGAAGCAGATTTTTTTCCTTCAATCGGTTTGTTAAACTTAAAATGTCAATCGGCTCATGGCGTTGATAGAGTTCAAGTATGGCGGTATAAATTTTTTGGTGGGTAGGCCGATAAAAATCCAAGGGCTCCAGAAAATCAGCAACTTTAATGATGGCTTCTTTGTCAATCAATAAAGAGCCCAAGACCGACTGTTCGGCCTCGATGTTTTGCGGCGGTAATTTATCTTGAATTTTTTTCTCTTGTGATTCTGCTGCCATAAATCTATTTTTTTAAAATTTTTGGTCCTTTTAGAGTATCTTCAATCCAATATCCTAAATGCTCAATCTCTTTTCTGATTCGGTCAGCTGCCAGCCATTCTTTTCTCCGGCGGGCCGCTTCTCTGGCTGCCACCATTTTTTTGATTTTTTCCGGAATTTTAGCTTCTTCCAATACAGATTTTAAACCCAAGCCCATAATTTCGTCAAATTCCAAAATCATTTTTTCCATTTCTTGAGGGTTAATTAAGGCGGGCTGGCGATTATAGAATTCTATCAATTGCCACAATACACCCAGACCCCTGGTGACATTTAAATCATCGGCGACGCTTGACCAGAATTTTTGGCGAAAATCATTAATTTGCTTTTTTAAATTTTGTTTGGTGGGCCGATGGTTTTCTTGGTTTAGGCGATTGAGGACTTGGCGGAGATTATTTAAGCTCTTTTGGCCAGCTTTTAAGCCAGCAAGGTCAAAGTTAAGTTTTTGTCGATAATGGACGCCCAAAACAAAATAGCGGAAGCTTAGTGGTTCAAAACCCTTTTTGCTCAAATCATTTAAAGTGAAAAGCTGGCCGTGGGATTTGGCCATTTTTTCTTTATTGATGGTCAAAAATTCTCCATGGAGCCAGAATCGAGCTGGAATTTTTCCGAAAGCAGCTTCGGATTGGGCAATTTCGTTGGGGTGATGGATGGAGAGATGGTCAATGCCGCCGCAGTGGATATCAAAAACCGCGCCGAGGTTTTTTCGAGACATCGCCGAACATTCTAAGTGCCAGCCCGGGAAACCGATGCCCCAGGGCGATTGCCATTCCATTTGACGTTTTTTGTTTTTCGGCGAAAATTTCCACAAAGCAAAATCTCGCGGATTTCTTTTGTCGTGCCGAATCCCTAAACGAGATTTTTCCTCTCTTTTTGATGATGATGGAATTAATCGGCCGTAAGTTTTTAATTTTGAGGTGTCGAAATAAATGCCATCAGTGGTTTTATAGGCGAATCCCTTTTTCTCCAAGATTTTTATTAAATCAATTTGTTCTTGGATGTAATCAGTCGCCCGGCACCAGAGGGTTGGTTCCAAAATGTTTAATTTTTTCAAGTCTTCTTTAAAGGCCTGAGTATAAAAATTGGCGATTTCCCAGGCTGATTTTTTCTCTTTTTGACCGGCTTTCTCTATTTTGTCTTCGCCCTCATCAGCATCTGATGTTAAGTGGCCGACATCGGTAATGTTCATCACGTGTTTTACCTGATAACCGAATTTCAAGAGCGTTCTTTTAAGCAAATCCTCAAAAATATAAGTGCGAAAATTGCCGATGTGAGCGTAGCCATAAACTGTTGGACCGCAAGTATACAAACCAACCCTTTTGTCTTTTAAAGGCTTGAAGATTTCTTTTTGAGAAGTGAGACTGTTATAAAATTTTAGCTTTAACATACTAAAAATATCGGGCAGCTATTTTATTGTAGTAAAAATTTTTCCCAAAAGGAATGAACAAGCCATCAACATTTTATCCACGCCATCATTGTGGCAGCCATTCTTTGCCGGATTTTTCTATTGCCGGCAGCATTGACTTTAATATTTTCTTTTCGGCAGAATTAAAGCTCTTTAAAACGAAACTTCCCGCTTTGGGCCGCGAGTTAATATCTAATGGTCTAATGCCGATTCTTAACCGCCAGAATTCTTGGCTAGCGATATGGTCAATGATTGAACTGACCCCTTTGTGGCCGGCAGGGCCGCGATTAAATTGCAGCTTATAATTACCAACCATTAAATCTGAATCATCATGCACCACCAGAAGATTGTTGCGAGTAATCCCAAATTTCTTCATCAGCCCTCTTACTACTCGGCCGGATTCGTTCATAAATACTTCGGTGGCGGCAATGATGAAGTCGGGATTTTCAGAAATTTTAGCGCCCAGCTTTTTATTCAAAACAAAATCGTTCAACCGGTGTCCCTTTTGCCAATTTTCTATGACCCAAATTCCGGCATTGTGCCGAGTGTTTTTAAATTTAGGGCCTGGATTGCCCAAGCCAACAATCAATTTCATAAAGCTTTCTTTATGATTTTACTGCATATTTGCCAAATTGTAAAATTGTTTAAAAAATAATATAATTGAAGTGAAGGAGAAAAGCAAAAATGTCAATTTTGGCTTTTCGACCGAACAAAATTACATTCGCCACTGGCGAATATAATAATAGCAATGGAGCGTTTTTTCATTTTTTATTTATTAAAACAAGCCGTTCTCAGGATTCTTCGATTTCTACAGCATTGGTATATCGGAGGCTTCCTTTATTTTTGGCGCAAATTACTGGAAATTTTGGAAGGGTTAGATCGGGCATTTGCCGTACGCATCACTATGAGACATTGGCTTCAGCCGCTCTATCAAGATCGGACAGCGGTGGGTTATATTTTAGGTTTTATTTTTCGAACCAGTAGAATTTTTTTGGGCGGTCTCATTTACGCGGTGATTTTTTTGATAGGCGTAGGAATTTATTTGGCCTGGGCGCTCGCTCCGGCCGCGTTAGTTTTTAAGGCAATTTCTTAAATTATGGCCGAAGAGATTCTTATTATTAAAAATATCTATTTTCAAGATCCCAGGCTAAAAATGAGTTTTATTGAGCGTCTTTTAACACGAGTTCTCATTTTCATTTTTTATATTGCCTTGGCGGTTATTGCCGGCCTTTTGATTTTAATGAAGGAATCAAATATTCGCTATCTTGGGTTTTTGCTGGCTATTTTTCTGCTGGATCGACTCGCTCATTTTAATGAACCGGCTAAAAAATTTGATAAAAAATTTAAGAAGCGATTGGGGGCCGGCCAAAAAATTAATTTGGCTGATTATGCCCAAGATTCTTTTAAAAGATTTTTGGAGGTGGCGGTAGAGAAGACGGCTATTGGCGGCGGTAATTTCTATCTGCGGCTTTTGGATGAATTTTTATCCTTGAAGGAATTTCAAAATGTTTTTGCAAAACTGGATGCCAAATCAGACGATTTTCGTTATCATCTTCATGAAATTCTTCGCCAAGAGACGGAGAAGAAAGGCAGAAAGGAGCTTCTGGAAATGGCCGAAGGCCTGGCGATTCTTGCTTTTTCTTATTGTCGCGACCCCTATCTTAGGCCCAAGGATCTGTTTGTGTCTTTATTTTTCATCAATGATCCGGCAGTGGGCCGGCTTCTGACTTATTTCAATTTAAATCCGGACGATATCAAGGTGGCGGTGATTTTCAGCGATTTTCGCAAGAAATTATTTGGGCCACCAGCTATTCCTGCTACCTTAAGCTCGTTTATTAAAACATTGCCAAGTCGGCGGCATCGGATTATGAATCGGGCCTGGACCGCTCGACCAACGACTTACTTGGATTCAGTCAGCAGCGATTTAACTGATTTGGCGCGAGAAGAAAAAATCGGTTTTTTGATTGGTCATGAACAGGAATTCACAAGATTGTTGGACATTCTGTCGCGTTCAAGCAAGAACAATGTGCTTTTGGTGGGAGAGTCGGGGAGCGGCAGAGATACCATTGTTGAGCATTTGGCGTATAAAATAATCAAAGACGATGTACCGCCGGAACTTTTTGACAAGAGATTGGTGATGCTTTCCATCAGCTCTATTGTGTCAGGAGCCGAACCAGCCGAAGTCATCAATCGCACTCATCGCATCATCAACGAAATTTTAACGGCTGGCAATGTTATTCTTTATATCCCCGACATTCATAATTTAGTCCGCACTTCCGGCGAGCATTATTTAAGCATTGCCGATGCTTTAATTCCAGTTTTGAATCGCAGCGATTTTCAGGTAATTGGTTCCTGCGCGCCGCAAGATTTCAAAAAAGACATTGAATCAAAGAGCGATTTCGTCTCAACTTTTGAAACTATTCAAGTGCAAGAAATTTCCGAAGAAGAGGCAATTCAGCTTTTGAGTTACGAATCATTAATTTTGGAAAAAGAATACAAAATCAATATCACTTTTCGGGCCATCAAGCAAGCGGTTAAAATCAGCCGCCGCTACTTCAGGGAAAAACTTCTGCCAGCCAGCGCTGAGGAACTTTTGAAAGAAACCGTGGCCAATGTCCGGAGCCGCGGCGAAAAAAATTTGACTGAGGATGATGTGATTGCGGTCAGCCAGACCAAAATTGATATTCCCTTAAAGGAAGCAACCACTGCGGAAGCCGCGTCTCTTTTGGGGTTAGAAGAAAGAATCCACCAGCGTTTAATTGACCAAGAAGAAGCAGTAAGGGCGGTCAGTCAGGCCTTGAGAGAATATCGAGCTGGCCTTTCGCGCAAGGGCGGACCGATTGCCACCTTTCTTTTTGTGGGGCCGACCGGCGTCGGAAAAACAGAGTTGGCTAAAATTTTAGCCCGTTTGCAGTTCGGCTCTGAGGCCAATATGATTCGTTTTGATATGTCCGAATATCAAGATCGAAAAAGCATCTTTCGTTTCATTGGCACCCCCGAAGGAGAGGTGGGCGGCAGTTTAACCGATGCAGTTCGGCAGCGGCCGTATTCTTTGATTCTTCTGGATGAATTTGAGAAAGCTTATCCGGATATTTTGAATCTGTTCTTGGCGGTTTTTGAGGACGGCCGTTTAACCGATAATTTGGGGCGAGTAGTTGATTTCACCAACACCATTATCATTGCCACTTCCAATGCCCATTCGGACGTGATTAAAGAGGACTTGGAGCAGGGGATAAGTATGGAAGATATAAACAAAGACATAAAAAAACGCTTGGCCGATTATTTCCGGCCCGAACTCCTAAACCGTTTTTCAGATATTATTACTTTTAAAACATTGGCGCCGGAAGATTTGCGGAAGATTTGCATCATCCTTTTAAAAGAAATTACGGATGTTTTAGAAGAAAATCAGGGTGTTGAAGTGAAATTTGAAGATTCGGCCATTGATGAGCTGGTTAGAATCGGTTACAGTCCGGTTTACGGCGCCAGGCCGCTGCGCAACGCCATTGGCGAAAAAATTAAAAGCATTCTGGCGGATAAAATATTGCGCCAAGAGTTCAATCGGGGCGAACAGGTGGTTTTGCGTTTTGACGGCAAACAGTTTTTGATTGAAAAGGCTTAAAATTCTTATGCGCATCAACAACACAATTAAAACTTTAATTATTTCAGATTTTTTTATTCTTTCTGGCATCGGGCTTATTAGTCCGATTTTTGCCGTTTTTGTCACAAAACAGATTAGCGGCGGCGATTTAAAAATGGTTGGCTTTGCCTCAATGATTTATTTATTTTGTCGGGCAGTTATTCAACTAATAGTCGCGCGCTTCGTTGATAAACAGAGCAGCGAAAAATATGATTTTGCATTTTTGTTGGCCGGCTCTTTTCTCTTGGGGTTGACGCCGCTCGGATTTATTTTCAGTTCTTTGCCGTGGCACATTTATGTTTTGGAAGCGCTAAGCGGCTTGGGCTTCGCTATGGCTCTGCCTTGCTGGTACGCTATTTTTACACGGCACATTGATAGAGGGAATGAGGGTTTGGAATGGAGCGCCAGCGACACCTCAATAACTTTTGGTCAGGCGATTGCTGCGGCTATCGGTGGTCTTTTGGCGGAGAAGTATGGCTTTCCGCCGATTTTTCTACTGATTTCCGCCCTCTCTTTAGTTGGCGCCGCTTTTCTTATTTTTATTTTCCGTGATTTAAAATCCCAAAAAATAGTGATTACTAGAGAATCAAGCGAAGATTTCATCCGGCCGCTTCGCAAGCGGCTCATCCACAAGAGGATTTACTGAGGGCTAGAAGCATGGGATATAAGAAAGTTATTGATTTTGTAGAGCATCTGGGGAATTAGGGGGATTTGACTTTGCCTTAAAATTGTTTAAAATGAGAAAAGTAGTGGATATGAGCTTTTGGCTGAAAGGTCGCACTACTTGCAAGAATGTTTCACTGTTATTATGGCAAAAGTAGCTACAGATCAGGAATTTCTTGAGTTCTTGATTCAGGCTCTGGTGGATTATCCGGATGAGGTGAAAGTAACTCGTTCCGTTGATGAAATGGGAGTTCTTCTAACCTTGAAGGTTAACCCCAAAGATATGGGCCGAATCATTGGCCGACAGGGTTCCACTGCTCGAGCCATCAGAGCTTTAACCCGTTTAGTTGGTTTAAGGCACAATGCTCGAGTTAATCTCAAGATTATAGAGCCGGAAGGTTCTACCAGAGGAAATTCTAGCCCTTCGGTTGATCAGGTTGTTGAAGACCTGAAGCTCTAATCATTAATTTAGTATTTAAATTAGACCCCTCTTTTTATAGGAGGGGTCTAATTTTTTAAGATATGATTACGTTTAATATCATTACAATTTTTCCGGAGGCATTCCAATCATATTTTAATTCGTCTTTGCTTAAAAAAGCTCAAAATAAAGGGCTTATTAAGATTCGTTTTATTAATCCTCGCGATTTTGCCACAGACAAACATAGAAGCGTTGATGAAAAGCCGTTCGGCGGCGGCCCAGGCATGGTAATGAAAATTGAGCCGATATACAGAGCGGTTCAATCGATAAAACAAAAAACTAAAAACAAAAAAATAGACACTATTTTATTTAGCGTAAAAGGTAAAAAATTCGACCAGAAGTGCACGGAAAGATTGGCTAAATATAAAAATTTGATATTCATTTGCGGACATTATGAAGGCGTAGATGAACGAGTGGCAAAATATATTGCTGATGAGGAGATGTCTGTGGGCGATTTTATACTTTCTGGCGGCGAGATTCCGGCAATGATTTTGGTTGATGCCATAGCGCGTCTTCGGGCGGGAGTTTTAGGCAATGAACAATCAATTGAAACTAAAAGATTTAAAACCTCAAAAACCGATGAATTACCCAGTTGTCCGGTTTACACTCGGCCAGAGATTTTTTACCCTCATCCGAAAAATAAAAAAATCCATTGGTCGGCGCCGAAAGTTTTGCTTTCCGGAAATCATAAAAAAATAGAAGAATGGCGCAGGAAAAATCTTAAGCAGCTTAAGTTTTGATTTTTTTCCTCAGCGTGCTATTATAATTAAGTCGATTTGTTTAATCAAGCTATTTATTATGTGGTGGATTATTTTGGTTGTAATTTTAATCATCATCGTTTGGCCGATCGGAGTTTATAACGGTTTAATCCGTTTGCGCAATCGCGTCAAAGAAGCCTGGTCGGATATTGAAGTTCAGCTGAAGCGGCGTTATGATTTGATTCCGAATTTGGTTGAGACCGTCAAAGGATACGCGGCTCATGAAAAAGGCGTTTTTGAAAATGTGACCGCGGCGCGGGCACAGGCGATTTCCGCCAAAGGATTTAGTGAAAAAGCCAGAGCCGAAGATGCTTTGTCCAATACTCTAAAAACCTTATTTGCGGTTTCGGAGAATTATCCGGACTTGAAGGCCAATGCCAATTTTTTGGAATTACAACGAGAACTGACTGACACCGAAGACAAAATTCAGGCCAGCCGCCGGTTTTATAACGGCAATGTTTTGGCTCTCAATACTAAAATCGAAGTTTTCCCTTCAAATATCGTCGCTGGCATTTTCAAATTCCAGAAAGCGGAATTTTTTGAGACCAAAGAGATGGCGGAAAGAGAGCCGGTAAAAGTAAAATTCTAAAAAATGAATTTATACACGCAGCAAACAAAAAACATCAGAAAAACCTGGCTTTTGATGAGCTTGTTTTTAGTGGTGATTATCGCTTTGGGCTGGTTTTTGAGCTACTACTATCAGTCCCCGAATATTCTTTATTTTGCGGTGATTTTCAGCTTGGGAATGAATTTTATTAGCTATTGGACTTCGGATAAAATCGTTTTGGGGTTAAGCCATGCCAAGCCGCTTGAACATAATGAGAATCCGGAACTTTATCATATTGTTGAAAATCTCTGCATTACTGCTGGTTTGCCGATGCCCAAAATCTACATTTTGCCGGAGCTGGCGCCAAACGCTTTTGCGACTGGCCGGAATGCCAAGCATGCCGCTTTGGCCGTTACCCAAGGATTACTTCAAAAGCTGGATAAAACAGAATTGGAAGGAGTGATTAGTCACGAATTGTCGCATATTGGCAATCGCGATATTTTGATTCAGACCATCATCGTGGTTTTAGTCGGATTAGTGGCGGTTGTTTCTGATTTATTTTTGCGCGCTAGATTTTTGGGGATGGCTGGCAGGCGAGATGACGATCGTGATGGCGGTCAGCTAGGGGCAATTATTATGATTGTCGGACTGATATTTATTATTCTTTCTCCGATTATTGCCCAATTGATGCAACTGGCGATTTCCAGAAAGCGCGAATATCTGGCTGACGCTTCCGGCGCGCTTCTGACTCG
>Ga0172366_10005102_pt1 | contig 10344 bp, 10 predicted proteins | sample LakKivSesite69cm_FD_114533 | JGI IMG/M metagenome (GOLD analysis project Ga0172366, IMG submission 114533) | Sediment microbial communities from Lake Kivu, Rwanda - Sediment site 69cm | ecosystem: Environmental > Aquatic > Freshwater > Lake > Sediment | place: Rwanda: Western Province, Lake...
ATACGATAGGCATTCCATCATGGCCAAGTTGTTGAAACCTATGCATGTGACCTAGTGCGGTATACAAGAATTTGCTCGGAATTTGCTCGATATCTACACATTCTCCAATGAAAGATTCAAGCGTTCGTTCTGAACTTATAGCAGCTTGACCCAAAGGTAAGTGGGCAGCAAGAATCTTTCTATCTGATTTGGAATCCAATAAAGCTTTCTGAAGCATTGGGTTGAACAAGTTTTTAATTTCATCAAAAACAGCGGGTGCAGGCACACAAACGAAGTCGATGCCGTTGACTTCAATGGAAGCGGGTTCAAGAACTACGTGTACGTTATCGATTTGCCCGAGCAGGCTGAGTGGGTTTACTGTAGTAACCATCTTCGGTGTTTCGTGATTACCACTGACAAAAATCGTGATAACGTTTACTTTCGATAACTTCTTCAAGCCTTTCATAACTTCCAGAAGGTATCGTGGATGTGGGTTGACTCTGGTGAAAAAGTCTCCCACAACAAGGAGCACATCTACGCGCTCTTTCAAAGCTGTGTCTAGAATATTTTGAAGTGAGTTGAAGAAATCTAAGCCACGAGCGTTCAAGCCTGTTAGGGGGTCAATTCTCGAGTAAGCTGTTTCTCCTAGATGATTGTCTGCAGTTTGCAATATTCTCATTCTTTAGACCCCTCTCGCAAGAAATCTCTGGCAAATAATGAGTAGTCATTCCAGATTTAAGTAACTAACTATGGTTCTGTCTTTCGTCACACTTCTGCAACATAAAGATTGAAATCCGCCTCTCCAACTTTCAATTTTATCATTGAACTTTCAGTATTCTTGCCAGCTTCTTGAGATATTCGTTTCAAGTGGATTCCATTAAATGTTCTGTAGCTCTCGGTATAGATTGGGTAGAAAGCAAAAATGGCAAATCTTCGTGCGTTCTTATCCGCGATCTTTTTTAACCGTTGAATATCTTCAATGACTTGGGCGACGCCGTTTGTGATGGCTTTGGCATGTCCAGGCTTTCGATAGTTTGTAGGTCTCATCTTGATCTCTATCCAAAACTCAGTTCCATCCTTGAGCCTGAACCAAAAGTCACATTTTCCTTTACCGTCAGGATCATACATTTTCTCTGGGAGATAATCCACGACTTCTGGCATTCGAGAAATAATATGCATAGTTTCTAACTGCAATAGCTTCTCATTGGCAAATCGTTTCTTAATCAGGAACGATAGATATCCGTGTCTCTTTTCTATTTCTGCCAATCGGGAGGACAATTGCTTCAGAGCATTTAAGAGAAATGAATCGTCAACCATGTGTTACCCTAGAAATACATTTAAGGCATACAATCTAATATTTTTCTATGCCACAAACTGGTTTGAATGGACCATATGCACTTGACAATGAGACAATCGACAGAGTGGTCACGAGGACATCGCCAGGGGCATACGCTCTAGGGTATGTTGAGAATAATTCCTTCTACGTTCAGTATGTCGGTAGATCGGATGATAACATAAACCAAAGACTGAAACAACATGTTGGAGAGTATCCAAGGTTCAAATTTGACTATTTTGGTTCGCCAAAAGCTGCGTTCGAAAAAGAATGTAACCTTTGGCATGACTGGGGCGGACCTGAAGGAAGCTTGGCAAACAAGTCTCATCCAGATAGGCCTGATGGAACCGACTGGAAATGTCCGAGATGCAATAAATTCGGATAAGAATTTCTGAAAAAAAGGGAGCAGAGGAAACCTTCCGGAATCCGTGACGCGTGGGGAGTGCAACCGAACCTGTGGAAATGACGACGCAATTAGTTGGACTTGAACCTATTTGGGTTCTAATCCCTAGAGATCAATGCCGAAAGCTGGGCAAATCAACCCTTCTTTCCAATGCGTGAACTGGAACTTAACCAAACGAATCAATAGTGCATGTTATAAAACATACATCAGAAGAAAGCAGAGGTTGTCTAGTGCCTTTGCGATTCGCGATGACTGGTTGTCGAGTTTGCATGCTTGTGTGCGCCGAGAGGCTAGAATCCTAGATTTGAATGGCATAATCTTTAAGTAAAAGGCGCAGGCTTACTATATATTACGATATACGATAAACCGCCTAGGAAATGATGCCCGTTTGCAAATAGAAAGACTAATGAGTTTGCTGCTTGATCAAGAAGAATTGCAGCTTTTGGCGTACATAGCAAAAAATCCTGACAACTGTTTTGATAAAATAGTCTGTGATCTTCATTATACCAAATCAAGTGTTCTCACTAGGCTTTATCGTTTACATCAAAAGGGGATAATAGAAAGCAAATGGAAACGTCAGCAATTGAAGAGTTCATTCCTCTTACGGACTTTCGCGTTAAGCGAAAGGCTTGCTCCATTTAAAATGCAAATTATTCAATTAGCTGACAATCTTGTTCGACAAACAGAAAATACAAGAATATAACTCAAATACTCAATCAACAAATTTTGCTTATATACTTGATAATCTCGTCTTTTACTACTTCAGGGTCACTAGGCGGTCGTAATTCGACAAAAAATACATCCATTACTCTTACACTTTTTCGTGAACCACATTCGTAGCATATGATAAGCTCTGGGATCAGATATTTTTTGCCAGATATCGAAGTCAACCTGAAGTTTTCGCAGTAGATAAGATGTTGCTCTGTGAAAACCTCAACGGATACACTTAATATTCTGAGCTTCTCAATGAAATTGGCCAGATTTTTCAGTTCTTGTATGGCCATATCCTGAAATAACATGTCCCAAAATATATCTTCTAGTTACAATGATAAACATGTATGCTTAAATCTACTAGTTTACATAAGCCCAACCAAAATATTACAAGACGCTGAGATGACTGAGGTTTTCACTGTATGATAGGCATATATTTTTCTATGAATTGCTGCAATTCTTGGGTTTCATTTTTTAACTCAAAAACTTTAACAAGAACCGGACGTCCTCTAATTTTCTTTTGTATCCACCTACTTGACTTGATGATATTTGCCTGTTGAAAAGCATTAAGAGCTAGCATTGTTGTCCGTTTGTTGAGCCTTGCTTCTCTTGCTATTTGAGACAAATATGGTCCGGGAAGATCCGTGTTGCTTATTTCCTTAGTCAGTTTAATCAACGCATACATAACTTTCATCCTATCTAATCGAAGAAAAACGCGTGTGCGAGGGTCATTAAAAACATTGTTTGAATTCATTTTTTCCCCATCCCTTATTCCGACCGCGTCAACGTATAACATTTAGTGTATTTACGTAACTAATACATTAAGTTTACTAGTAACAAAAGTAAACGCTTATATAACCCTTTCTGAAAATAATACCACTCTCATCTTGTCTCTGGAGAAGGACAAAAATGAGCGCAATCGGCGTAGGGCATGTTGAGGAGAAATGGAGGGTTACACTAGCTGCGCCCGTCCTTAACGCGCTACAGCTGAGAAAAAAAGATCAACTCATATTCTATTTTGACTTCGACAGACTAAGTGAAGGACAAGGGGCTCGCCTCGTTGCACTATCGTTTCCCTTGACGGCAAGCTGTTTTCAAGGTGAGACACGTGGCTCGCAAGATGAAATATACTCACTGATAGGAAAACTAGCTCACATAGGAAAATTTGAAGAACTTTTCATCAGGCGAGGAAGGACAAATGAGTACAGCATGAACTACGTGATTTCAATTCGAGATCCTGAAGATGGTGAAATGGTTTTGAAAGACGCTCTGAGCAACATAGGCAAGCCAATTTACAATCAGCGTCTGATTTCTCTGGGAGAAAACGGAAAGGTTGGAGAAGCTTGTTTCAAACCACTTCTAGGAAGAACTTCATTTATTGCCACTATAGATGAAAAAAACAGAATATGGATACCTACCGATCTCGACAATTTCATTACAGAAAAACTAGGGCTAAGTACTGCGAAATTTTCTATTCAAACTGTCGATCCAAGCACTGGGCGATTAATCGTAATATTCACTCCAACAGAAAAATTGATTGACCTTTCGTTCGTCATAACAGAACTGGGGGAGAATGACCTTGCGGATTTGCTGGCGTCTCTTAATATGCTTCAGCTAATGCCTCAAGCTTTCGTGAAAAAGGCAACTTCAAGTCCTATCAAATGCCGAGTAAGAACTGTGCTGGACTATGCTAATACTACGCTTGGGTGTCTTCCTAAGGTCTCGAGGCAGACGCTCAACGAAGAACTGAGACCTTCCATTAACAAAATTATTCATCAGATGCAGGAAAAACGAGGAGAAGAGCCCAGAGATGTAGTTGTTGACATCGAACTCTCAATTCCTCTTCATGATGAATAGCAGCGCATGTCTCACAAGTCCTGTAGTCAGTCCCGAAAACGGGACGCCCTTCCCTCAAAAGGCACGGAGTTGCCTTACCATTATTATGTGTGAGGTGATTTTCGTGAAATGCGACCTTGAGATCAACTCATACGCATATGTCGTAGATCTTGGAGCGATACTCTATAAAGATTTGACGCGCTTAATACATGAAATCGCATATGACTCCCTAAAAATTGACTTTATCTCCAAGGGAAGTAAGGCTTCAATAGTTCTGTCAAATCTAAATAATACTGCTAAGGTAAAAATCCCGATAGAGACTTCTCGGCTTTCTTTCCTCTCTGCTTCCACGGAGAGCGCCGCAAAGAAGCTTGTAGAAAAAGTAGTTTCACTTCTGCATGATTTATACAGTGTAGCCATGAACCCCATTATGAAGCTGTTAGGCTTAATGGTTAAAGCAAAAATAGAAATAAATAGGAAAACACCACTGGATCTAGCAGACATCACTAAACGATTCCGTAGCTTTGGATATAGGGTCGTCTACTCTGATGAGGACAGAGGGTATGAGCTTTGCTTGTATTTCGGGAAAGCTGTTGCAAAACTGACTCTTTACGGAAAAATACTATTATTTGGCTTCACCAGTCGCATGCAGATGCAACGAGTAGTAACTCTTCTCAAGAGTGTTTGCAGTCTGTCTAGTCAGGGACAGAAAGTACTTAACTACCTTGAAGAATATCGAAAGGCTCGCGAAGACATAGGGTTCAGCCTAGTGAAGAAGCAAATACCTTTGAAAGACATTGCACCATCCCAGTGTATGGTCCACAAGCTAGATGTTTCGGTCTACAAGGAGCTTATTTCAAGAGGAGCAAACCCTGAAGTATGTGCATTGGAGACACGTCTAGATGGAAAACCTTATGCATTAATTGACGGGCATCATCGCGCCAAAGCGTGTCAAGAAAGTGATAGAGAATACGTTGATGCTTTTGTCATTTGCCCGTCGCAACCAATAGCATCCAAAATCACCGAAGAACCTAGGTTAGACGGAATAATGGCCATAGCCGACTTGAAATTCACCGATGAGACCTTATAAAACAGCAGGCAATCATGTCGAGTTACATCAAGCTAAAGACAACAATTAGAGTTCCAAATTGCAAATCAAGAGCACCTCATATTTTGAAGTGGCTATACAAAAGCTGATTATTGCGGAACACATAACGAAAAGAGGAAAGTTGCAGGAGATACCGTCATTGCCTCGGAGCACAGACTCCATCCCGTTCTTCATCACTGAACGAGAGTTTGAACGTCGACCTGTCCACGGTGTAATGGTAGCCCGGGAGAGATTCGAACTCTCGCCTTCTGTAAGCATATTCTGGCTGGCTAAGCTGTGGGACTTGAACCCGTTTGGGTATTAGTCCCGGCGACCGCACCAAGAACCAGTGATTCCATTGTTGTTCACTGAATTAACGTTTAAAACTTGCGTTAATAGCTGTTTTAAGTGGGGTTTGAACGTTTTGGAAAGGTTAAAGCCTAATTCACGCGTCTTTTCAACCAGTTCTTTATCTAGATATAATACCACGTTTCTTTTGTTGTTCATTTTGTGTTTGCACCCGAGGGCATGCGAGGGGATGTTCTTCGTCATAAGTTTGCTGCTTTTCGAATTAGATAAGAAAAAGTGAAAGTCAGGTTGTGTGTTTTCTTTTGTAGACTATGACTGCTAGCAGTGTTGCTACCATAAACAGCGGCATAATTATAGCCGATGGAAATTCGGAGATCACCCACGTAGCTTCTATCCTGATTGTGTTGGTACTACAATTGTAGGGAATGTAGATAAACGTGTGTGTATCATTTCCAGTGATACTGCATGATGCTGTATAATCAGTGGTGTTGACGTACACTGTCCATGGACTACCTTGCATAAGGCCTTTTGGAATCGTAACATTGCAATAACCGGTCTTGTCCATAGGTCCTGTTACATTGAAGCTTATTTGCATTGAAGACTCGCTGAAGTCAAAATTCGATATTGTAGAATTGCTGGCCATTGTAATGTTGAATGCATATCCATCTTGAACGGTGAAAACAGCTTGCCACATGTTGGTTGCAGTCGTTCTGTACAACATGGACATGTTCATGTAATAGTTGGTCGAGTCTACTGAATAGGACATTTCACAGGACGTGATTTCTTCACACATTACTCCAGTTTTTTTGTCCCAATAGAGACTTATGTTCCAAGAGCCATACGTAATGTTGCCATATACCATGGGATATTTAATGTTCGCAAAGTTCACTTCTCTATCCGCACATGCATAGCGTCGTATGACAGTGCCATTTACAAAGAGCTTTAGTGGCTCTGCAGTGTACCATTTAAGACTTCCTGGAATTCTGTCACCTGCACTAAGATTGGATGGAATAATCATCATGCTCATGGCACCCTCGCCTGTTGCAACATTCACCCAATCCACAAGCATATCTTCGGTTCCGTTCTCAAAAATGGTGACCATCCGAGCTGTTACATTGCCATTTTGAACATCCAGAATCTTCAGGTCCATCCATGACATATTCATCTGAGACGGTGGCTCCTGTCCAGTAACGTTCGAACTCCACTCAAAGGAAATATCACCATACCCAACCCAATCACCAACTTTAACACCAACAGAATACCTTTGAGGGATAACCTCCATCGCAGACACTGCCGCTCCATACTCAAACCATGTTGTGTTACCATCCCGCTGAAATAAGCCATACGCGGACATTTCAGCTATTATTCCTGTTGCTCTATACCAGTAGAAGTTTAGAGAGATAGTCGCGTTTCCTTCAGGAGACGATTCGCTTCCAGTCACGTTCAAGTGGTTTACTTCAAAAGCATTACCTAGATATTGCCGAGAGATCGTTTCATTTATCTTTAGGCCTCCAAAATTGAGTCCAAAAGGTCCCGAAGGTGGAGGGGAAGTGTATATAAGATCGCTTTCGTTGAGATTTTTCGCAATAAACATACCGGTACCATTTCCCTGTCCTGTTTCCACATCTGCGGAATTTATGCCGCCTACTTCTGTGCCGTTAGTATAATGGTATATCTGTTCAAATGCAATGTTCGTGCCAGAAATTTCATCAACCGTCAATTTCATCCACTCCAGATCAGGTGGCAACTGCGGTGGCAATGTTTCATTTCCGGAATGGAAACCAGTGTATTGAGCCCAGTCGCAAATGTTAACTCCAACGGTTCTTTGTCCAAACGCCCTCTTTACACCAAACATTCCAATAAGAATAACAGTCGCAGTTATTGCCAATAGATATTTTCTTTTCATCTTACATCATTAATTACCTACGCACATGTTTCAGTTTTTATGATTTGTGGAAGAATCTTCGATTCAATTCCTCTAGACCACTAACTTTTGAAAAATTCTAATATATATTATATAAGAAAAAATTCAAAGGTAATTTCTGTTTAACGCGCCAAAGCGCACTTAGTCTACTCTCTTTAGCCTCATAGTTCTTTTCAATACTAATAGGAAGGATAATATCTTAGGTTCTGCTTGTTTTCCTTGCGTTTTCTTGTATTCTTACTATGTCTGCCAACTGGGGGGTCGATACTTCAAACAATATTGAATCTTTTTTTCCTATTATGCTGTGTATTGTCTTCGGAAGAAGCGTTATGTCCTCGCCTTCTTTCAACGTAACTATCTTGTCGGTTAATACAATGTCCACTAAGCCTTTGAAACAGTATATCGTCTCTTTCTTATCCTTATGATAATGCTGTGATGTGCTTTTGTTTTCTTTTATGATTAGGATTTTTCCTCCATATTCTGCTTCTTCGGCTATCCAAAGTTCTTTGCCCCAATTCTTCAAAATCTCTTTCAAGCACAGCCCTCAATCAAGTAATATTACAGTTAACATATCTTAAAAACTCGAAGGTAAAAAGATGATTGCACGCATCGGCTTAGAACTGTTAAATATGGGACTTTTTTCTAAGTATTGCCTTAGGGAGGTTTGAGACCTCAAAGCACTAGGACGTTGTCCGACCCGTCGTACAGCTGAGAGGTTTCAAACCTCTCCATTTTTTCAGGTTTTGTAATAGTTCTTCCATTTTGTTTCATCTGTGTGTGCGCACTTCGTGCGCTCAGTCTACCTCTTTCTGACCTCTTAGTTCTCTTTGTGCCCAAAAATTTAATTCTCCATTCTGATTATTGTGTTGTGGTGTTTGTGTTGAGCATGGGAAGTGCTAAGAAGAAGCCAATGACTAAGAAGGAAAGGGAAGAGAGAAGAAAAAGGCGCAAGGAGAAACGCTTGAAGAAGTAGCCTCAATCATTCTGCGCTATCTACTTTCAGCGAGCTCTTCGAGCTCAAACCAAGTCAACCTCTCTCAAGTCTCTTTATTCTTTGTAACCTCTTTTCAAACTTGCTACTGTGCTTCTGTATCTTTGTAGTACATGTCTACAAAAACAGAATCTGAAATCCAGAACATTTAATTTCGAACTTTGAAAAATAGAATCTGGAAATAACTTGAGGTGGCAAACAAAGAAATGAAACCAGCCCCATCCTTTCGGGTTTTATTAACTCAACATGGATACTCTGAGAAGACAATTAAAGAAATCTGGAAGTGGTATGATTTTTCAGAAAGAAAAGGAGCCGCCAACTTCTGATCCTGAGCTTGAAGAAACAAAGTCCCATAGATTAAGATTAAGCGCTAAAGCGCACTTAGTCTACCTCTCTTTAATCTCTTAGTTCTTTCAAATCTCTCTGTTTATTGAATCGCTTCTCAACTGCTACTTGTGTTCATAATTCATGGGGTAACATTACTTTGCCTTCTCGCAACAGTTTACTTCCCATTTTTCCGCACCATCCCTTTAATTTTTCCTATCAGAATGTTTACTCTGTCTCCAACTAAACTCAAGAGAACATCATCCTAGTGTTGCTATTACAATTATTGTGAATGGAGCTATGATGCTTAGTGTGAAGCCACTTGAAAATGCAGTTATTAAGGCTTCAGAACCGCTGTAGCGCACAATTATCGGTAACGTCGTGTCCATGGTTGTTGCCCCTCCAAGCGCTATAGGTGCATATTTATCAATCTTAACCGTTAACGAAATAGTCGTTATTGTCAGCAGTTCTCTCAGAAAATTCACTGTAAAACCTAAAACGCCAAATTCTGCTCCAAAAAGTTGTCCAACCATGGGTCCTGCCAGCGTGTACCAGCCGTAGCCAGCGCTTACAGCCATTGAAGCAGCAACATTAATGCCTAAGATTAATCCGCCAACGAATCCGCCGAGAATGCTTCCGAAAGCGACAGAAAACGGAAAAATCAAAATCTTTAAACCAGTTTTCCTCATTTTAGCCATCGCTTCTTTGTCTAGTCCAAATGCGAATCCCATGATAAACAGTAGAAAAATAAGAGAAAAATCAAACAGATAACCGGAAACCCAGCTGTTGGTAATAACATTTCCAAAGTTATTGTTCAGATAACCCGCGGCAACCCCAAGAGCAAGCGCAACCAAAATGTATTTTATCATTCTACTTTCACCATTTTCCGAGTTGTCTTAACGAGAACCACGCTAAAGAAGACAGCCAGCAACAAAATGACGAGAGCGTTCAATCCAACTCTAGGCATTGAACTCAACAACTCATTGTTTGAACCTATGCTAAAGCCGAGTGAAAATATCAAAACAACAATAGCCCCGAGCGTGACTTTACTAAGATTAATCTTCTTCCTTTCTCGTAAGAAATAGCCCAAAAACATGCCGGCAATCAATGAAACTATAAGATTTAACATTGAAAGATCAAGCAGTATTTGACACCTTCACGTTGATCACACATCGTATTTTTCGTTTCAGATTTAATCTTTCCCAAAAAGATGGAAGAAATTTACTGTTGCTGAATTGTCAATATTTAAGCTTCTTCGTAGAATTCTTCTGGTCTTGGCGGTGTTGGACTTAAGCCTCTGCGTTCGCGTATTTGACTTATTACATCAGCTTGCATGGATTCTGGGAGAGGAGCCCACCTGCTAAATTGTGTTGCCCAGAAAGCTCTGCCCTGCGTTGATGATCGCAACTCATCTGCGAGCCCAAAAGATTCAGCCACTGGCATTTCA
>Ga0172366_10005103_pt1 | contig 10340 bp, 7 predicted proteins | sample LakKivSesite69cm_FD_114533 | JGI IMG/M metagenome (GOLD analysis project Ga0172366, IMG submission 114533) | Sediment microbial communities from Lake Kivu, Rwanda - Sediment site 69cm | ecosystem: Environmental > Aquatic > Freshwater > Lake > Sediment | place: Rwanda: Western Province, Lake Kivu...
GCTGCTGGAGCCGCTCCGCGACCTGTTCAAGGATGAGGTGCGCAAGGTCGCCCTGAGCCTGGAGGTCCCTGAAAGCGTGGTGCATCGCCAGCCGTTTCCGGGACCGGGACTCGCCATTCGCATCATCGGCAAGGTTACGCGCCCGAAGATCAAGCTGCTCCAGCTGGCCGATGCCATCCTGCAGGAGGAGCTTACGAGGTCGGAGATATTCACCGATATCGCACAGGCGTTCTGCGTGCTGCCGACGATTCGCTCCGTTGGCGTCATGGGAGACCAGCGGAGCTACGGCTATCCCATCATCGTCCGCGTCGTCACAACCGTGGATTTTATGACCGCGGACTGGGCGAAGATACCGTACCCGGTGCTCGAAAGAATCAGCTCCCGCATCATCAACGAAGTGCCGAAGGTGAATCGCGTGGCGTACGATATCAGCAGCAAGCCACCGGCGACCATCGAGTGGGAGTAGGGATTGCCGGCGGCCTGCGCACGCCCTGCCAATAGCTGGGCTGCGGTCAAGGACAACGCATCGAGCTCCTCTGCGAAGCCACCTCCTCTGCTAGAATGACCCGCTGAATGCTAAGTGCTCTTCGCCAAGGACTGGCTGTCGCGCTGCGGAAGGTGCGTGGTCAGGCGCGTCTCAGCCAGAAGGATGTCGAGCTCACCATCCGGCAGATTCGCGTCGCCCTGCTGGAAGCGGACGTGAACCTGAAGGTGGTGCGCGCGTTGACCCAACGGTTGAGCAAGCAGCTTCTGGGAGCCGAGGTCGGCGGCGCGCTGACACCGGCTCAAGAGGTGACCAGGCTGGTCTATCAGGAGATCGTCCGTCTGCTGGGTGGGTCAGAGCACACAGCAGAAGGCCCGCCTGCCGAATGCCATCCCGCCTCGATAATGCTCGTGGGGCTGCAGGGCTCGGGCAAGACGACTACCGCCGGCAAGCTGGCGGTCCGCTTCAAGGCGCAGGGACTGCGTCCGCTTCTGGTGGCACTCGACCTCTCACGACCGGCAGCGGTCGAGCAGCTTGGTATCCTCGCGGCGGAAGTGGGCGTGGAGGCGTTCGCCGAGAGTCATACGAGCCCGATTGAGCTCGCTCGTGCCGCCAGCGCGCATTCTCAAAAGCAGGGATTCTCTCCGGTCATCTTCGACACCGCGGGACGATTGCATATCGACGATGGGCTGATGGCGGAGCTTGCGAACATCAAGCAGGCTGTCTCGCCACCGGAAATCTTCCTGGTCGCCGATGCCATGAGCGGCCAGGAAGCCGTCAACATCGCCGAGGCTTTCGAGAGGCGACTCGGCATTACTGGAGTGATTCTGACCAAGTTCGATGGCGATGCGCGAGGGGGCGCGGCGCTCTCCATCCGCGAGACCGTCGGGCGCAGCATCCGCTACGTGGGAGTCGGCGAGAAGCTGGACGCGCTGGAGCCGTTCTATCCCGAGCGATGGGCGCAGCGCATCCTGGGAATGGGCGATGTGCTGACCCTCATCGAGAAGGCTGAAGCCGCGTTCACCGAAGAGGAAGCGAAGGAGCTGGAGCGGCGGGTGCGCAAGGAGAAGTTCACCCTCAGCGAGTTTCTGCAGGTGCTTCAGCAGTCGAAGAAACTGGGCTCCCTGGGGCAGGTGGCTCGCCTCCTTCCGGGGGTGCGTTTGAGCGAGGAGCAGCTCGAAGCGGGTCAGAAGGAGCTGCGCAAGGTGGAGGCCATCGTCAGGTCGATGACCACGCAGGAGCGGAGAGACCCGCGCGTCCTGAACGCGAGTCGGCGGCGACGCATCTCAGCAGGGAGCGGCACGACGGTCCAGGACATCAACCAGTTCATCAAGCAGTTCCGCCAGATGCAGCAGGCGATGGAGCAGTTGAAGCGCGGGAAGCTGCCTCTCGCCAGCCTGTTCAAGAATAGAGGACTGTGAGCGTCCCGGTGAGGGGGCTACTTCTCGTGGCGACGGAACCACTCATGCGTCTGCGCGAGCCCGTCTTCCCATCTCACCTGGGGCGACCACCCCAGCCACTCGCGGGCACGCGCGGAGTCGAGCGCCATTCGCGGCTGGTCTGCCGGTCGCGGCGCCGTATGCACGGGCTCCTCTGCGTATCCCGTTAGCTCTTTGAGGCGCTGGAACACTTCGACTATAGTGTGCGCCTCCCCGCTCCCCAGATTCACTGCGCGACCATCGCAATCGCTTGCCGGCGGGAACTCCCGGTCGGCGGCGGCAATCAGTCCGCGCACCACATCGGACACGAACACGAAGTCCTTCACCTGCTGCCCGTCACCGTGTATCTCGACCCTCTCCCGAGCGAGCATCTGCCGCAGGAAGATGGCGATGACTCCTGCCTCGCCAAGGGGATTCTGCCTCGGGCCGTAGACGTTGCTCAGTCGAAAGGTGAGAGTCGCCAGGCGATGAAACAGGGCGTAATGGTGCGCATAGTGCTCGCAGGCGAGCTTGGCGACAGCATAAGCCGCCAGCGGCCCCTTGGGAGCATCTTCCCGCCATGGAAGCTCCGCACCGTGGGCATATACCGTGGCGGTGGAGATATTGACCAGTTTCTCGGTGCCTGCTTTCTCCGCCGCCGCAAGCACTGCCAGCGTGCCACCGATATTGGCAGCCGCATCCCCCCTGGGGTCGCGTGTGCTCTCGGCGACGCTAATCCTAGCTGCCAGGTGATAGACGACCTCGGGTTTGTGTTGCGCCACCACCTCGACAAACGAGCGGTCACGGATGTCCAAGCGGCAGAAAGTCGCCGCCGGGGAAACGAACTCCCGCCGTCCGGTGGACAGATCGTCCACTACGGCGACCTTATGACCTGCGGCGAGCAGCGCTTCGACGAGATGGCTGCCGATGAAACCCGCGCCGCCGGTAACCAGCGTCTTCATAGCCCGGCTCCTGCGATGGAGGACATCATGATTCCGCAGGGCCTGAAAGCAGCTTGTTCACCTGGCTCATCAGGCTGTCCATCGGCACCTCAACCTGCTTGCCCTCCTCGCTGAATTCAGTGCGCAGATCCTTGAGCTGCACCGTCGGCGGCGTCTTGCCAAGCTCATCACGCCCGGCGACGACTGCAAGGGGAATCCCGGCCTTGTCGGCATACTTGAGCTGGCGGGAAAGCGATTTCCCGTCGCGATTGCCGGGCTTCAGCCAGAGCTCAGCGGGGATGCCGGCTTTGCGCAGCCCGCGGGCGATTGCGGCAAGGCGACTTATCAGCTCGTCATCGAATACGGCGACGAAGACGTCCGCGGGAGACTGCCTGTCTTCGGCTTCGAGCGGAGACGAGCCGGAAGCCGAAGCCACAAGGTCGAGCGCGGCGATAAGGCGGTCCACGCCGATGCTCAGACCGACGCCCGTGGGCGAGGTCGGCGCGTATCGTCCGATCAGCTCGTCATATCGTCCGCCACCGCCTATGCTGCCCAGGGATTCCGCGCCTTCGAGCATCAGCTCGCAGACAAAGCCGGTATAGTAGTCGAGACCGCGCGTCAGGGAGCAGTCGGGGCGCACTTGCCCCGGCGGCACTCCCTCTTCCGCCAGCCGCTCGAGGAACTTGCTCAGATGTCCGCACAAACGCTCGCGGTTCTGCATTTCGCGCAGCAGTTTCCGCGCCGTCTCGGGAGCAATCTTGACCTCCTGCATGCGCTCGTATTCCAGCGCCGAATCGAAATCCTGCAGCAGAAGCTGACCGGTCAGCTCCTTGAACACTTTATCCTCGCCCTGTGATTCCAGTTTGTCGAGTGCGCGGAAGATGTCCTTCGCCCTCGCCTCGGCGATTCCCAGCTCCTTCAGCACCCGCGCGAGGTACCGTCGGTCGTTGACCCGCACGTAGTAATCGCCGATTCCCAGCCGGTCGAAGCCCTGATGCACCGCTGCCAGAAGCTCCACCTCCGGCTCGTAAGGCTGCGCACCGATAATGTCGACGTCGAGCTGGAGGAACTCGCGGAAGCGCCCGCGTTTGGGCTTGTCGAAGCGCCACACCTGTCCCACCTGGTAGCGCTTGAACGGGAACTGGAGCAGATGCCCGTTGGCTGCCACAACTCGCGCCAGCGAGACCGTCAGGTCGAAGCGCAGGCCAACGGGGTTCTTCTCCAGATCGGTGAAGCGGTAAATCTGCTTGTTGGCGTCGACGCCGTAGTCCGAGAGGAGAATCTCCTCCGGCTCCAACGCGGGCGTGTCCAGAGGGGCGAAGCCGAAAAGACGAAACACATCGCAGAACGTATCCACGATGCGCTCGCGCAGCCGCGCCTCCGCCGGGAGGAAATCCTGGAATCCTCTCAGTGGTCGCGGTTTGAGCCGTTCGGGCACCATCGCAATCGCCGGTATAGGGAGGGAGGGGATCGAACCCTCGACCTCTGGTTCCACAGACCAGCGCTCTAACCAGCTGAGCTACCTCCCCGTTTGTATTCCGAAGCCGTATTATAACAGCTACCTAGGGCGAACGTGCACAACGCAGGCTCCACCTTGCGGGCGAGCATCAGCTATCATAGAGCAACGTGAAAGCAGGCGACAGCAACGCGCGGTCTCCAGACTCCGCTGGTGCGGGTTCCTCCGCGCAACCGTCGGCGCCACTGCCTGACGAGCTCGCGCGTGAGCTGAATGAGCAGCAGCTCGCTGCCGTCACCGCACCGGAAAAACAGGTGCTGGTGCTGGCCGGTGCCGGTTCCGGCAAGACGCGAGTCATCACCTACCGGGTGGCGTACCTGCTGCATACCGGCGTCAAGCCGGGCAACATCCTGCTTGCGACGTTCACCAACAAGGCGGCAAGGATGATGCTCAAGCGCGTAGAAACACTCACGGGCATTCCCGCTTACCGCATTACCGGCGGGACCTTCCACCACATCGGGCACCTTCTCCTCCGGCGGTACGCGAAGGCGATCGGCTACCGGCGCGATTTCACCATCCTCGATGAAGCAGACGCACGACAGTTGATGAAGGTCGTACGGAAAGGCGCGGGCATAGACTTCAAGAAGGAGCTCTTCCCTTCCGCGTCCCAGCTTTACAGCCTCGGCAGCCTGGCGTTCAACACGACTCGCAGCATCGAGGAGCTTGTCATATTCCACTATCCGCATTTCGCGCCGATGGTTGAGGGCATCAAGAGCGTGCTTGACGAGTACACGCAGCGCAAGCGCAAGCAGAATCTGCTGGACTTCGATGACCTACTTGGGGACTTCCTCCGCCTGTTCGATGAAGCGCCCCAGATCGGAGAAGAGATAGCAGGACGCTTCCGGCATGTGCTGGTTGATGAGTATCAGGACACCAACAGCATCCAGGTTGAGCTGGTGAAGCGGCTGGCGAGCGTCCACGGCAACGTCTTCGTGGTCGGAGACGACGCTCAAAGCATCTACGGCTTCCGGGGCGCGAGGTACAAGAACATCCTCGATTTCCCGCAGGATTACCCGGATGCCAGAATCTACAAGCTGGAGGTCAACTACCGCAGCACGCCCGACATCCTGAGCTTCGCCAACGAGATAATGAAGGGCGCGCCCGAAGAGTTCCGCAAGCGGCTCACCACCAGCCGACCACCGTTACATCCGCCCAAGGTCATCGTCTGCCGCGATTTGGATGAGCAAGCCCAGTTCGTCGCCGAGCAGGTATTGGCGCTGAGAGAGGAAGGAGTGCCCCTCGATGAAATGGCTGTTCTCTATCGCAATCATCGGAACTCCCTGGAGCTGGAGGTGGAGCTCAACAGCCATGGGATACCGTATTCCATCCGTGGCGGCATCCGCTTCATGGAGCAGGCGCACATCAAGGACCTGGTCGCCTTTCCAGGTGTTATCGCCAACCCGCACGACCAAATCGCCTTCTCGCGCATTCTCGAACTGTGCGAGCATGTCGGCAGCATCACCGTCGGACGCATCTTCGCACGCATAATGCCGGCTGAAGACCCCTTGTTCGCATTCACGAAGGATGGGGTCGTCTCGGAGGCCCGGGGAGCCGGACGCAAGTCACTGGAGCAGCTTGCCACACTCCTGAGCTGGCTGCGGAAGTTGAGAGAAGAAGGGGCTCCGGTCTCGGAGCTGTTGCGCGCCACCCACGAGGACTTCTATCGGCAACGGTTGGAATCGACCTTCGACGATTACCGCGAGCGCGAAGAGGACATCGAGCAGCTCATCATCTTCGCGGACCGCTTCAAGTCGCTAACGGGATTCCTGTCCGAGATAGCGCTCAGCTCCGCCTTCACGCCACGCGAAGCTCTCAGGACGCCGGAGGCATTCGTCGAGGAAGGATGTGTAAGCCTGAGCACAATCCATCAGGCAAAGGGGCTGGAATGGCGCGCGGTTTTCATCACCCACCTGAGCGAGGGCAACCTGCCTCACCGAATGAGCTGGGATGACGCGGAGGAGCTGGAGGAAGAACGGCGGCTCTTCTACGTCGCCGTAACGCGCGCGCGCGACATACTCTTCCTCAGCTACGGGCAGAACGTCCCGGGACAGGATTACATCGGCTTCAATCGACCGACGCGGTATCTTCGCGAAATCCCGTCGAGCCTGTACGAGCAGTACGTTATCGAGGTGGAAAGCGAAGCGGGCGAGGGCTTCGGGGACGGCGATGATTGACTGAGGACCGCAGATGCCCTACGGCTGCCCACCAGCGCCCCGAACTCCTGTGCTATCATCTAGCGCGGCAATCCTCGGTGAAGGTGATCGCTATGTCGGGATTCTATGAGAAGCCAACTCTCGATAACATGGGTCTGAGCACGGGCAAGCGGGTGCGCTTGCACCGGATGATGTACGAGCACGGGCTCGGCAACGGGAAGCTGCTGATTCTGCCCATCGACCAGGGAGTCGAGCACGGTCCGGTGGATTTCTTCCCCAATCCGGACAGCAAGTTCCCGGATTTCCAGTATCATCTGGCGAAGGAAGGCGGTTACTCGGCCATCGCGCTGCACTACGGGCTGGCGGCGAAGTATCTGGACCGATTCGCCGGCGACGTGCCGCTGATACTGAAGATTAACGGCAAGACCGGCATCCCCCCGGATACGGAGGCTTTCAGCCCGCTGACGGCGGATGTGGAGGACGCGGTGAGGCTGGGGGCGGACGCGGTCGGCTACACACTCTACGTCGGCAGTCCGGCGCAGGACGCGGACATCGCCCAGCTCGCCGAGGTGCGGGCGGACTGCGACCGCTTCGGCATGCCCCTGATTGTGTGGGCGTACCCCCGCGGGGAAGCCATCGAAAGGAAGGGAGGACGCGACAGTTTCTACGCCATCGACTATGCCGCGCGGATGGCGCAGGAGATGGGGGCGGACGTGACCAAGCTCAACTTCCCGAAGATAGACCTGCAGAAAGACAAGGATGCTCCCAAGCCCTACTGCGAACTCAAGCTAACGGGCGTCGAAGCGTTGAAGCAGGTGGTGCAGTCTGCGGGCAAGACCTTCGTTCTGGTCTCCGGCGGCGGCAGGATGTCCGACGACGACCTCCTGGAGAAGGTGCGCGAGTCCATGGAAGCAGGCGTGACCGGGCTCATCTTCGGCAGGAACATGTGGCAGCGAAAGCTGGACGATGCGCTGAAGCTCGCCGAGCGCATCAAGGAGATTATGAGGAAGCCCTGATCGCCGGGCAGCGCTGAGAGCAGCCAGCCGTCTTCAGCGCGCGAACCTCTTGCTCTGTGAACGCACAAGAACCCCGGGCGGGAGCCCTTGCGCGTTAAGTCCAGTTTATGAGCTGTCGGCGCGGCCTGTTTAGCCTATCTCACCGATCGGGTTGGTGCTCTTCTTGTCGACGCCCGAGTCAAGCACCACGATAACGCCGTCCGGACGGGAATCCGGTCCGCCGCGAGAATAGTCCAGCGAATTCGGCTGCCCAGATGCATCGTCCGGGCACGGCAGGTAGCCCACCTGCCCAGCCCACTGGTTGCCGGCCGGACAGGGGTACGTGCGCTGCTTGGGGAAATACTCGCCGTTGCGGTCGTAGACGTCCTGACCCAGGTTCCGCATCGTCCCGTACGCAGCCAGCGTGTAGCCGTTCACCTGCTGGGCACCGTTGTAGAGCAGCCATCCGTTGACGTTCAACCGGGTGAAGTAGGAGAAGTTGCCCACCAGCATCTTGCTGCCGGGCTGACGGTACTCGTTGGGCTGCACGTCTTTCTTCCAGCGGCCTGCCCAGTCGCCGTTCGGGTTCTGCAGGTCGGGGTATGGCGGAATGACATAGAGGTCGCCGGGCATATTCACGAACACCTGGATCGCCGGCGGTCCGAAGACCTCCACCATTGACTTGTTCTCCGAGCCGCCCACAAGACGGTTCCACACAGAAGCGCCGTTCTGCCTCCAGAAGTCACCGGGGTCGTGCAGTATGTGCCGCGGCTGAATGATGGTTCCGGTGCGGATGAACGGGTTGCGCGGGTAGATGGACATGTAGCCTTCCATAATCAGGTAGTCGCCCTCAGCCCCGGGCGCGAACTCCGGACCCGTACCCTTCCATGCCGGGTAATCCACGTTGTACAGTTCGGCGAAGTTGTAGTAGTCCTCGTTGATGGTGCGCGAATCCGTCCAGTCGCCGCCAAGGATGTACGGGGGGTAATTACCGTATGCGTTATCCACAGCATAGCGCTCGAGTGCGAGCTGGACCGCATGCAGATTCTGCTTGACCTCGGCTTCCTTCGCCTTCTCCCGCACCTTGATGAAGTTCGGCAGGGCGATGGCAACCAGGATGCCGATGATCACAATGACCACCAACAGCTCAATCAGCGTAAAGCCTGATCTTCGGGAATTCATCGGTCTTTCCTCCTTAACCATTAATAGACTCCTTGCGGCTTCGCGTCCTGCGAACTCGACAGGTGGAGAATGTAGAAGTCGGGGATACCGTCGGGAACCGTTCTCGCGTCGTAGTTCGGCGGGTTGTAGGGGTTGCGCTCGATGGTGTTGTTGATATAGCCGGTGCGCTTACCGTAGGTCTTGCTCCAGCTTCCGCCCGTGACCGTCCAGTCGATGTCCAGCCCCTTCGTCCTGGGATCGCCAAACGCCAGCAAGTCGTAACCGGCGACGTCGCTCGACCAGACGTCGGCAGTCCGGGTCCACGCACGCAGAACGTCAGTCACGTGATTCGCTGTCATCCAACTGCGGCCATTGTTCGCGAGGGCGTTGTACTGGGCCGTGTAGTGGTCCGCATTGCTGGCGCCATCGCTATACCGAGGATGGTAGTAGAAGTTGCCCGGGAACTCGAACTTGATCGAATCGTCGGGTTCGCCATCGATGTCGTACGCCATCATGTTCGTACCTTCGCCAGCCCACCCGATGTTGAAGATGGCGCGACCATCCTCACCACCGCATCCCCGGTAAGGCATGTACTGGCTGTAGGCGATGGAGTCTTTCCCGTGGACAATCTTCGCCTTCTTGGTGAGGAACGGGTTGGTCGGGTACTTGCCGATGTAGCCTTCGAAGATAAGCATGTCACCGAACTCAAGGCCGCGCCTTTCCATCTCCTCTGCACCAGCCTCCATAACGCCCCTGTCGAGCCCCAGCCCAGGATAGGTGTGCTCGTAAAGCGGCGTGAAATCCTCGTTGAACATGTCGAAGGGATGCCTGGCTCTCACATCGCCTGGTTCGAGCCCCGAGGGCAGCGAGTCGATGATCCACCTGACACACCCCATGTTGTAGTAAGGGTCGCCGCCGTAGAGGAAGTACGGGTAGTTGCCTTCGTTGTCCACCGCGTAGCGCTCCAGCCCGAGCTGGATGGAGTGCAAGTTCTGCTTGACCTCGGCTTCCAGCGCCTTGATCTTCACCTTGATGAAGTTGGGAAGCGCAATCGCGACCAAGATGCCGATGATCACGATGACCACAAGCAACTCGATTAGTGTAAATCCCTTTCTGGTTCTCAACTGCTCAGACCTCCTTTCGTTGGATTAACTCATAGATATGAGTCCACAGCCAGGAGATGTCCAGCCGACCCCTGAATCACCAGGGGGACACCATAAGATTGTAACACAAACCGGGCGCCGGAGAAGCGGTGAGCGCACAAAAACTGCGATTTCTTCAGCCGCTCACCGACCCCAACCCACGGAAGCTGCCTGTCAAATTCCTCCCGGCCGAAAATCGCTTGTATTATAACACAAGAAACCAGTCTTTGCATCTCTGGAAGTCAAGCAGATTTTCGTATATCATTTCAGGCGAATGAGCCATACCAGGCGAAGCCGCTCCCGCCGCAGGAAGCCGACCTCACGCATCGCCCCCGAGGTCTTTGGCGACCTGCTGGCACTTCTGTTCTTCCTGGGGTTTCTCGGCTGCACACTGGCGCTGGTCGCCCCCGGGCTGACTGCTCGGCCGGGAATGCTCATCCGCGAGGGGCTCCTGTCCACCCTCGGTTTCGCGGCTTACCTGGTGCCGGTGCTCATTCTGCTCGCCGCCCTCGGCTCGCTGCCGCTGGCCA
>Ga0172366_10005104_pt1 | contig 10339 bp, 7 predicted proteins | sample LakKivSesite69cm_FD_114533 | JGI IMG/M metagenome (GOLD analysis project Ga0172366, IMG submission 114533) | Sediment microbial communities from Lake Kivu, Rwanda - Sediment site 69cm | ecosystem: Environmental > Aquatic > Freshwater > Lake > Sediment | place: Rwanda: Western Province, Lake Kivu...
AAGGCTTCACCCACGATCTTTTGAGGCGATCCCAAACTTTGGAGAATCGGCAGAACTATTGGTAAGGGCGTAAGCCCCAAAATGCCCAAGTTAAACAAGATGAAACATATAAATTGTACGAACCTTCGGGCAACCCCTATTTTAAGAAATGTTGAACCTGGCCGGTTAGATCTTGCAGATAGAGATTCTTCAGATTTAGATTCCTTGGCGCTCATATCTTCTACAATCTTTACCTCTTTTATAAATAATTCCCCTTTATGGGATTTTTCTTTTGAATCATTCTACCAAGCTCTTTCAGATAAAGATAAGAGTATAAACTTTCAATTCCCATATTCAAGGGAAGGATATAGCTAGGCACTTGGCAGTCTATCCTCTTCATCGAGCTAGACGACCCGAGATCCAGATCCATCCAAGTGCAAGTTATGGGTGAATAAAAAGATAAAAACTAAACATATGTTTACTTTACAGTATGGTGAGTTCATCTATGAGGTCTTTGCGAGTAAAGCCTTGATGTGCCTTAGCCTCTCTTTATAATCAATGTACTGTGATGCTATTTTCGTTTTTAGTTCCAAGAGCTCATCTTCTTCGCCCAGAATGAGTTCTCCTCGGACGGCTTCATAGGCCAGGGTAATGTTGTCGCAATCGTCTATCACCATGATGTCAATATCTTCTCTTTTGAGTTTTTCTTGTATATTAGATACTAGCCAGCCAACCTCGTAGGGGTCGGGGTACCTCCCGAAATATAGCGCTATGTCTACATCTCCCTTGAGACTGTAGCCTTTAACTTGGGAGCCAAAGATGAAGGCTAGCTTAACCCTGTCCTTCAGGACTTCTCTTAACGTCTCGGTTAAGTTGTTCCGAGTTTTTTTTGGATCATTCACCCTAAGCTTGGCTGATGATAGAATTTGGTCAGCAAGCATTGATGCGTCTTTCGGAACCTTCTTAGAGCTCTCGACTATGATTTCCCTATTCACTCCAGTATATCCATGGACGAGGATGTTCCTTAACCCTGCCATAGCCCTCATTAGGTCGGCATCTTCGGGAGTTATCAGGCTGAGCCTTCCGAGCGAAATGGCTACATCTCGATATCCCGTGGGAGACATACCTATAGCTGAGAGCACCATCAACCCTAAGTCTAGCAGGGATTGGAGCGTTAGTTGGATGAGCCTCTCCATACCCCTATAACTGTTTTCGTTTTTGAGTTCTATACTTAGCTCTTTTACCATGTTAGACTGCTGCTCGATCCTCTTTAAAACTTCCATAGGCCTCAATAATAGTTTACTGCTTTTACCCTTTTAAATATGTCTGGAACGTATGGATGCCTTAGTCTTATCGATATGGGATTAGTTAATGTAAATTTTTAATTCTGAATCTTTTTATAATGGCCCTCTTTAAAGACATTGATCTTGCCGTGTTATCACTTTTTTAAATATTTTTCCGCTCCAGGATATCTGTTTCCTCATACTTCAACGAATTACGTTCTCCATAAACTCATAAGACAGATAACGTTTACCTTGCCCTTAAGAAAGGCGAGATTACGAGCAGAGATGTCGTTAAGAGAGCTAATTGGAGAAGTGAAGAATCAATGGAATTTTTCCTTTGAATCTGACCCCGATTTTGTCTTTTTTTAGTTTAATTGAGTCGGTTCCGTTGCGAATGGAATATGTATTTTCGATCATTATTTATTTGCAGTTTGGTTTATAAAGATAATCGAATTCGCCCATATTACGGAAACTGTACATACTACTATTTACCTTTCTCTAAAGAATTGATAGATGAAAAGTGCCACGTATCACCATCTAAATATAAGCGAACCTTATTTATTTGAGAACACATCATAGGATATTAACCGTAGAGACCTGTTGAAGTATACCAAAACATTGAGTATGGGAGATGTTCATGTCTTTAGGAAAGATTCTTGAAAAGATTCAGGAGGACCTTAGACGTAGAGAAGAAGCCCGCCAAGAGATTCAAACAGCTATGCGTAAAGTAACCCGTTTATCCAAAGAAACGATTTTCTTGATACATAGAGAAAATCTCGAAGAGGCTGAAAGAAAGCTTGAAGAGGCTAAGAAACTCTTGTGTGAGCTCGATGGCCTTTCAAAGGACTATCCTGAATTGGCTTTTTCCGGCATCGTCAATGCAGCATTTCAAGAATACACGGAGGCCTATACTTTTCTAAGACTGGTTAAGGAGAGGAGATTCGCAAGTTTTGAGGAGATTGATGTCCCCGGGACTTCTTATGTTCTCGGCTTGGCAGATGTTATTGGTGAGCTTAGACGTAGGGTTCTGGACTTGGTCCGAAAAGGAAGAGTTGAGGAAGCTGAGGATTGTTTAGAGTTGATGGAGACCGTATATGTGGAGTTAACAAACACAGAAGACCTTTATTTCCTAGTTTCAGAGCTTCGAAGAAAGTGCGATATAGCGAGGCGAGTTATCGAGGCAACTCGGGGAGACGTTACCGTCGAGGTTCGTAGAAGTTCACTGGAACATTCCATCATGGAACTTCAAAAAAGCCTAAAGGAGAAAGAAAAAAATGCTGAAGCATAAACCATACGAGATCTTAAGAAGGGTTGAAGCTGAAGGCTTTGAAAGCGTCTGGCAGAAAAGTGCTGAGATCCTTCCGAAACCTACTAAGAGGCTTGAGCTAACCCTTGGAAAAGGCAGATTTTCCCATCCACTCTTCGACGTTATCCAAAAGATGCGTCAATCATTCCTTGAGATAGGCTTTACTGAGGTTTCAAATCCAATAATTGTGGATGAGAACGAGGTCTATAAACAGTATGGGCCGGAAGCACCGATCATACTGGACCGCTGCTATTATTTAGCTACATTGCCCCGGCCTGACATCGGTTTGAGCAAGGCGAAGTCTCAAGAGATAGAGAAGCTAGGAGTTAGGTTAACGGAGGATAAGATCTCCGCTTTACAAGGAGTTCTTAGAAGTTATAAGAAGGGGGAAATAGCGTCCGATGACTTAATTGAGAAGATTGTGGATTCCCTTGAAGTCTCAGATACCACTGCGACAATTATAATCTCAAAGGTATTTCCAGAGTTCTCCTCCCTAAAACCTGAACCTTCCACCCTAACGCTTCGCTCTCACATAACAACTGCATGGTTCCTAACCTTACAAGCACTGCAACATAGACTTGAGTTGCCATTAAAGTTGTTTTCAGTCGATATTCGTTTCCGACGTGAACAAAGGGAAGACCAGACGCATCTTCGCGTTCATCACGCAGCAAGCTGCATCGTCATGGACGAAGAGGTAGATGTTAAGGATGGAAAGGAGATTACGAAGGCAATATTAACGCCCTTGGGCTTCGGAGAGTTCCGTTTTGTACAAAAGAAAGTGACTTCAAAATATTATACACCTGGAATGGAGTATGAGGGCTACATCTATAATTCGAATACGAATCAGTGGATAGAAATCGTTGATTATGGACTGTACAGCCCTATCGCCCTCGCTAGATACGACCTCGAGTATCCAGTTTTAAATGTTGGAATCGGCGTTGAACGTGTAGCGCTGATGCTTTACGGCGAATATGACATTCGAAGACTCGTTTATCCCCAATTTTACACTGAATGGGCCTTCTCAGACATCGAGATAGCGAAGATGATTAAATTTGAGATGGAGCCTAAAAGTAAAGAGGGAGTGCAGATAAAAGAGAGCATAATTTCAAAGGCACTTGAGTATGCCGATGCTTCAAGTCCTTGTGAGTTTCTTGTATATGAGGGGAAGATGCTTGGAAAAAGAGTTAAAGTCTACCTTTATGAGAAAGACATAGGAGCGAAACTTTTAGGGGCAGCAGCGAAAAACCAGATCTATGTTTATGACGGAAATATCCTTGGAATTCCTCCGCATGGAATGGACGAGGTCACTATAATAAATGAAACTAGGAAGAAGGGGGTTAAAACTGGCTTAACCTACATAGACTCTTTAGGAGCCCTCGCCGCTGCAAAGATTGAAGAAGCCGTAAAAGTCGGGCAGAACAAGGTGGATATCCGGATAAGGATTGCGAAGCACCCTAGTGATGTTAACATGAAGATAAGTGAGGTAGCTCGAAGATATATAACCAGCCAGAATAAGAAAATTGAAATCTTGGGCCCAGTATTCGTCGGGATCAGAGCGGAGATACTTGATTAATGAAGCAAGTATGAATTTGAAGATTAGGCTCAGTCCTAGGTTCTCTATAGATAAAGCCCATGAGATACAGAGGACTCTCTCTGAAAGATTGATAAGGGAAGACCAGTTGCCAAATACAATCAATTACGTAGCAGGTGTCGATGTAGCATATATAGGCCCTTTTTCAATAGGTGCTGTAATTGTCTCCGATTTTAACTCAGGACTGTTAATAGAGAGAAAGATAGCTTCTCAAAGAACAAGGTTTCCCTACATACCTACACTACTATCCTTCAGAGAGATTCCGCCCGTCACCTCTGCAATAAAGAAGTTGAAAACCTGGCCTGATATCTTCTTAGTTGATGGCCAAGGTATAGCGCATCCATACCGTTTAGGCTTCGCAAGCCATCTTGGCTTAATCTTGAATGTTCCGGCTATTGGAATCGCGAAAAGCCTCCTCTGTGGCAAGGTTGAAGCCTCAAAAGATGACGGGTGGAACCCTATCATTCATGAAGGGGAGGTCGTAGGTGCCGCTGTTATCACTAAGTTGGGATATAAACCAGTCTATGTTAGCATTGGCCATAAGATTTCTCTGGAAACCGCCGTAAGGATCGTTATACGCTGCATAAAGAACCATAGAATTCCTGAACCACTTAGACAAGCCCATATAGTTGCCAATGAAGAAAAAAGAAGAATTAGGGAGTATTTACAATAATCTTCTAAAAGGATTATGTATAATTGAATCTTCCTTTTGATTTTTCTATTGTTTTTTCGTCATATCAATAATGACCTTAATGACATCTATAATTTTATTTTATATGACGAATGCCTAACATTTCTAAGCGAATATTCGTGCCTTATGTACAAATAAACCAATTATCGCAAGCATTAATATTGTTAGTGTTCCCAATGGTGCTTCTGGTATCACGAAGAAGCCGGCTGATATTTGTATATTATTGTCACATAGAACATCTATCCCAACATCATAAATTTCATTATTGTTTATGTCAATGATTATATCGTATTTTCCCGGGATTAATGGTGGATTCCAAACAGCTTGAAGCTTCCACTCACCATCAACCATAACTAATAGCTTGCCTTCAGAATTAGTTTGAATACTTGTCAAGGTCAGACTTATCCTTTCAGGAATACTATCACCATTACTCCAAGACCTATCTTGTACCACATAAATAGGATAAGTCTGATCAGCCTCATAGCCTTCTCCAAAAACATAAACAGTATCTGAGGGATTGAACTCATACACTGGTGTAGGTTCAGGAGGAATCTGAGTATTTGTTGTGTTGAGTTTAGGTTGAGGTGGAGTCCAAGGTCTCATAAGTGGATATCTATCAAAAGCGATAAGTGAGTATTCTTGATGAATGATGTAACGTGTATCGCCTATGCCATCGCTTTCAGGTTCATTTTGATTTGGTCCGCTGTAAATATCATCTCCAATATAGTCACTCCAATAATTTCCACCAGAAGGATAACCGTCATCCCAAACGTTATTATAATACTCATCCCATGCGGTGTTGTTTATGAAGTTGTTATGAAAGATTCTATTATTTCCAACCATTAAGATGTATACTCCCCCATCATTCCTGACTAAGTTGTTTTCCGATATGATGTTATTCCCAGAATCCTGAAGTCTAATGCCGTTCGTATTGTGATCAATGTAATTTCCTGATATGTTGTTATTGTAAGCTTTGATGAGTGATATGCCACATATACTATTATATGTCAAGTTATTCCGAACTATGACATTATTCTCTGCTATAAGATCTGGATAGTGGATACCGAAGACATAGATGCCATATTCGAATAATGTGATCCTAGAATTTCTGACCGTCACATTGCTTCTTCCTGAGAGATCAATCCCTATTCCAGTTCCTTGACCAAGAGGATTCATTGTTCCTTGAATAGTATAACCCGCTCCATCCACTATAACATCATCTTTCTCCACGACAATTGAACCGTAAATATTGCTAGTTAAGGTGTAAAGGTTTCCATCTCGGATGATAAGGCCTGTTGAAGGGTCAACTCTCCCATCAGCTCTAATATAAATGGCCCCATCTGATGCTCTTACTGGGATAATTAAATATCCTGAAATTAAAGCAGTTACTAGCAGTTCTGTTAACAGTAAAGACTTCGTACGTGAAGACAAGCCTAATCATTTTTTAATTAGTCTGAAACTGATAAAACTCTTATGAAATAAACTTCTAGAAAAATCAGAATGTTTTTCCATTAATTTTTTGTGTTACATGGTGTTTTGAGATCATGGTAAACTTGGTGAATTCCAAGAAGCTGACCATATTGTGTTATCGTTATATACGAGGTATGTCAGACATACCCTTTGGTGAACATAAGTGAAAGAGAAAAACGAAGCCGAAGTCAAATCCCAAGAAGAGAGTCCTGCAACCTTTGTAAATGGTACGATAAATCTACGAAAAGAGAGTTCCATAGGAAAGTAGGTAAACGGGACGAGCAAGGAGTAAGAGCGGAAATAAAAAGGATTATGTATAATTGTTTTTTATGGAGAGAGCAAATTTGGATCATAGATTGAGGAAGGTTATTAACAAGATTAAAGATGAGAACCTTAGGCTAATGGTTCTCGATTTCTTTAGAAACCCTTCAATTGAAATAGACGGCAGGGTATATAAGGGGCTGCCGATTCGAGATTCACCGGCAAGTATCTCTCGGCACCATAACTATCCCGGCGGACTTCTAGAGCACATCTTGTCCACAACAAAGATCGCCCTAGCCATGTGCGACTCTGTTGAAGAGGTTTACCATGGAAACGTCAGTAGAGACCTAGTTATCAGTGGAATCCTCCTGCATGATATCTTAAAACCCTTCACATACTCTATAAAAGATGATGGAGCCTATAGAAGCTCATCTCTAGGTGAAAGAATAGATCACCTTACATTGATCGCTTCAGAGCTCATTCGAAAGGGCTTCCCTCAAGATCTAATTCACATAGCCTGTTCTCATCATGGCGAGGCGGGGGCGATAACCCCGAAGACTGTAGAAGCTCTAATCTGTCATCTCGCAGATGTTGCAGACTCAAGTTTGAACGGCGAGGTTCTTAGGGCTGCTAAATATCTAATTGCGGAAGTTAGAGGTATGCCTCCTAAAAAGATAGATTCGAAGAAAGCTTTTTTAATAGTTTATTCTAAGGCGATTGGCGGCTGGGATGGTCTACGCAAGATTCTGGATGAGATGGGGGAGAATTCGGTTGAATAAGTCTCTATATCTTCTCAGCTTTTCGAGTCTTAAGCCATTTTCTGATGTTTCTGTACTCGTTGAACGATATAAGGCCGACGATAACTATCGTTGCTGATGAGAGTATAAGCAAGCCGCTTCCTTGAAGCCGTGGGATTCTATCGATCGACCGAGTGAGGATATTCCAGGCGGCTGGAATTCCCGTGATAAGAAGACTTGGAACCGAGGGACTTCGGACAGTTACATAAACGTAATTCGACCTTGCAGTGAACCTATAATCTGTGAAGTTATAGGTTAGCTCTGCGGATGGAAAAGTGTATATCCCCTCATTTTTCAGTATGATTGAATAGCTATGAACCTTTGATGAGTTGCCAGGTATCGACGGCCACTTTTCTGTTAGATTGCCTATAACTTCGATCGTGATAGGAGCATAATAGTCCAGTAGAAATCTATCATCCAATGTGACATTCTCCGCTGGGTCAGCATCATTATTGATTACGTAGATGGTCACATCTATCCTTTGGCCGATATCAACCTCTTTTGCACTAACAATCTTCATTACATCAAGTTCCAGCGGAAAAACCTGAGTGAAGTTGACGGTGAGATCTCCCGGCTGGATAGCGGTTCCCTGAGCTACTTCGCTGATTTTCATGATTCCAGTTTCATTCAAAACCTGGATAATCTCCAAGATTGGTTCAAATTCGGGTTGAGTAAGATTCGCTGAGGTAACTAAGGAGATTATCGGCATCTGTGAGATTACCTTTCCATCCTGAAACGTTGCGTTTGGAACGATAGTTGCAATAACAGAGACAGTAGCCTCTGGCGAGAATTCAATAGGCCCCGTAAGGTTTAACAGCTTACCGACGTTGAATATCTGTGTAAAGGGGGAAGAATGGAGCCTATTAATCCAGTAGGAGAAGAGGCCTAGTATCGGCGTAGGCGCCGTGGCGTTTGGAAGGATCAATCTGACCATCTCCTGAGGCCCGGGTCCCATAGTTTCAAGTAAACTTGAGATTATCGGGGAAGAGAAGAAACCTACAGATATCACGGTTCCATTTGCTGATATGTTAGTTGAAGACGGGGTTAATATGCCAGCTCGATACGCAGAATCGATCACTTCTGCTAATCCTCCCCTACTAACAGGGAGAATATCCATTATGGATCGGCCAATATCATGAAGTGTCGTTGTTGTTTGATACGCTAGAAACGTGACATTACGTTTTGCCTCCCCAATTTCTACTTCTTGCGATAGCATAATCAAATATTCCAAAGATATGCCGAAGGCTTGAGAGAAGTCTGAGGCGGCAATATCAGCTCTATGCAGCGCTGTATTTGCATCGACTCCAACATAGATTATCAAGAAAACGGTTCGAGGAACGAGCTCATAATATCTTGATAGATTTTGCAGTATCTCTCTCGGGGCCTCTGGAGGAAGAATTTCTTCGAGTAGGGTAGGCGAGGTTAGAATCGGCGGAAGAGTCGCAGCACTTGTATCATGGGATAATAGGATTCCCATAATCGCATCTTCAAATTCTGGAGCTGTTAGGTCAATGCCCTTAAGAGACATTTCTGAATCTATGAACGCTGAAGATAAGTAGGCGGTTCCGTCTGGAGTTGCAAAGGCGAATATGCCCTCCGCATAGTATGAATTTCCCTGAGCTACTTTAGATAGTACTGGGAAAATACTTAAAGAGGCGATTAATATTAGGATGAAAAGATAAGGTACGAAACGAAAGTGCTCGCTATTTTTTTTCATAACAGACAAGTTGCCCCCGCCGTTGAGAGCTTTAGATTTCCCTCTTTTGACGAGAAGGAATCTTTCAATAATCTTTCCTATTTCGCATCCAATTAGGGATGACACTGAAAGAATTCCTAGATTCTTTAATGGGTTGAAGATTATCGAGCCCAGTAGAGGCATTACGATCTCCATAGGTGAAGGAGGCGTCGTGAAGGATATCCCCTTCATTACAGAGTACGCATCACTGATTACTGGTGCACTTAAAACCACTCCTAATGAGGAGCCGGGTGGCATGGGTGGAAGTATAAACAGGAGATCTTCAGGCCTTTCAAGGATGCCCAACTCCGTTATGATCTCGATGATTCGGAGGATAGAGACAAATATTACGAAGAACATAACTCCATAGATCAGCCAGACCGATGATAGACTTCCCAACCTTCTTCTAACGATTAATCCGCATATTAGACCCACACCAACCCAGATAAGTAGTAGTGTTGTGAACCTTATTGGGTCGCCGAAAATTAGGAAGATCATCGATAAGAGAACATGAAATGATGTTCCAAAAACAGGGCCGAGCCATCCGATTAGGAGACCGAAGCTCTCTGGCAATAAGGAGAAACCTAGACCGAAAGCGAGAACTGAACCCAAGGTGAATGCAGCAATCTTTCTCATCTAGACACTTTTCTTCCTACAACGTTATCTGAGGAACTCATATATCTTATGAAGGATAAATCTTTCTTTTGATCAAGTTACTGCCTTCAAAAAACCATAACTTTTTCTTTATCGACATTAATCCTAGAATACCAGTTACTAATAGGCTGGAAGTAAAAATTACGTGGGAAACGTTCCACATCATTGAGTAAGCCGACCAAGAACAGTTTTCAAGAAACCATAGCCCGACGCATGTTCCCACATAGATCGAAATTAAGCTGGAGCAGAGATGAACAATGTGAAAAAGCCTGCCCAATTTATATATTTTCCATTTCAACAAATCCAAGACACGTCTCATCCGTAATGAGATATCATAAAGATCATCTATCACAAGTGTTAACCCGCCATAAACAAAGAATAATCCCAAATAAAACATTAGACTTTGAAAACCGGCGAACCTCATAGCAAAAGACGGCTCAAACAACATAGATAGGGATACATGCATATACCATATGATCAAGGAGGAAGAAGCAGAGAATACAAGGAGACCGTAGACGTAGTGATGGAAGAGAATCCTTCTAATATGAGCCTTGCCAAGGATCTTTGCGGGA
>Ga0172366_10005108_pt1 | contig 10334 bp, 10 predicted proteins | sample LakKivSesite69cm_FD_114533 | JGI IMG/M metagenome (GOLD analysis project Ga0172366, IMG submission 114533) | Sediment microbial communities from Lake Kivu, Rwanda - Sediment site 69cm | ecosystem: Environmental > Aquatic > Freshwater > Lake > Sediment | place: Rwanda: Western Province, Lake...
AAGTGGAGAAGATGGATTTATCATCGATTAACGATGAAGAACTTCAAGAGATTGTGAGGAAGAAACTTCTGGGCGTTGAGACAAGTGATTGTGTGAAACAAAAAGTGGTAAATATTAACGACGTTGAGAAATACCTAACACAGGGCTGGGAATACGTCGCCAACCTACCCAACAAAAAGGTCATCATAAAACTGAACGAGTGACAGATGAGACCGCTTTAGAATTGACGTTAAATTAAAAACTCTGAACTACCAAATGTGAGTAATGCAAAATGATTTCTCCATGTCAAGCCTTCGTGGGTTCAAATCCCACCATTCTTCGCATATAATTCCTGTAAGCTCGATCGCGGAAACGCTTATCTTTTATCTTCCTAGTATAGTCTTTAGCGTGCAGATTAGCGCGCGGAAGTGCCCACGTCGCATTAAGGAGCGAGCGTATTTCATAGCGAGATGGAAAACATGGTTCATGAGCCTCCTGAACCTGATAAGGTCCCGGATCGAATCGATAAAGGGGACGATGTTCAGAGGCGGTTCCGTTACCAAGCCGCCTATGCAGCCTTACTGTCGACCGATCTTCTGTCTCAGAATTCAGAATTCGAAGAGATTTTTTGTGAACAGCATGAAGATATTTTGGTAAGAAGAAAAGACAAGACTTTCGAAGGAGTTCAAGTTAAGACGCGAGAACCAAGGTTGGGCCCATTCCGATTTGGTGAACCTGAAATTATGCGATCCTTGGAGAGATTTATTGAATGTGAAAAAGATTTTCCAGGAAAATTCAGCCGTTACGCTATAGTCTCAAATTGTGGGTTTTGGGAAGGCAAGTCGGACTCTTCAAATATGGTTTTCTGTCTAGACTTAGTACGAAAACATGGCGGCTCAACTTCTTGTTTTTCAGAGGTGGATTTTTCAAAAAGAATCGAAGAGTTATCGGAGGCTACCCAATCAGATTCGAGTTTTGTGTTGCAGGCGTTGCTTAAGGTCAGAACTCAGCAGTACGCAGATTTGGACAGATTCGAAGTAGTCCTTGCTGATGCAATTGCCAGAATACCTGAAAACAGTGATCAGCGATATGACGTTCTCAGAAAAGCAGCAGATGAGCTAATTGGAATGGCATTGAAAGCAGCTTCGCTTAGTCATGAATCTCCAAAGATGTCATATATTGCCTTATTCGAGAATCCCGAGAAAGAAGCGATAGATTTGACTATTCAAGAGAAAAGACTGACGAGCGAGAAAGTCAAGAGAATTGTCAATCAGGTTTTGAATCACGCTATTCTCCTTCAAAGTCAAGAACCTGTCGGCATCTTGAATCTGCCAAGGGGAATGAAAAAGATGGAACTGAAAATGGCTATGGGAGGATTATCAGCAGGGAATATGGACAATGCAAAGGATCTGAAATATTCCACAATAGTGTTACTTTCAAGATGGACGCACATGTACGGGACGACGGAAACAAGAAAGCGGTATGAACATCTGAGGGTCTTTGCTAGAAATGTGTGCCAGGAAGAATATGATTCAGTAAAAATTCCTGGCTCCCCCTTCGGAGATAAACTATTGAAGGAAGTCAGAAGACGTTTGCAAGATCGCTATTCCGAGATCAAACACACGTATATTGATTTTTCATATGAACATCTTGTGGGGATTGTTTGGATGCTAACTGAAGAGTGCAAAGTATGGTGGAGCGAAGAATTTGAAATACCTGAGGTTGTTGCCCAATGAACGTTTTTGAGATTTTGGCGAGTCTCGAAGATGATGTGGACTTACACTTAGGAAGATTACTTGTCCTGCTTAGCGTATTTTCGGGGAAACAAGGAAAATTCGAAATCAACGGATTGACAAAGCTTGTGAAACTAGACTTCTTGCTCAGATATCCGATTTATTTGGAGAGAGCCCTGGAAAAAGTGAACGTATCTCCAAACGCTGCTCGAGTCATGAAACATGAAAGGATAAGTGTCGAGTCCAGTATGATACGCTTTCATTATGGTCCCTGGGATCCACGCTACAGATTCTTCCTAAACCTGCTTATTGCGAAAGGACTTGTTCGCGTTAGCATAAGTGGTCGGACTATAAACATCGGAGTAACGCCTGCTGGTTTTGAGAAGGGCAATAAGCTGTCCCACGACGATAACTTCATGGATGTTGCATACCGAGCTCTCTTGTTGAAAAGGCACTTCGATATGGGCGGTACCAGACTTAAGAATTTCATCTACGAAACATTTCCGGAAATTGCCTCACTAAACTTAGGGGAAGAAATAATCTATGAATTTTAGATTTACAGATCTGACACTTCAGTTCAGGGAATCGCGAGAACATATCCGTTTCTCACCACAAGTGTCATACTTCCACGGTCAGATTGGTACGGGTAAATCCAGTACTGCTCGGCTTATTGATTTTTGTTTAGGAGGTGATCTTGAGAGAACGCCAGCACTCAGTCAAGAATTGGTAACAGTCCAACTCTCGGCAATAGTAGGCGAACACGAGGTTCTCCTTGAAAGAGAAGCAAAAAACTCCAATGCGGTAAAGGTCACGTGGAAAAACGCTTCAGGTTTCGAAGGTAGTGTCTTAGCGCCAATAAGACCCTCGCAAGAAAAAGGTCCAATTTGGGAGGACAAGGTCTACAATTTGAGTGACCTAATATTCTATCTTTGGGGCATTACCCCATTAAAAATACGTAGAGGCGAGTCTAGTACCGAACCTGAAATGGTACGTCTGAGTTTTCGTGATGTGATGTGGTATTGTTACTTAGAACAGGATAGGTTGGACTCGTCATTCTTCAATCTCGAATCTCCAATTGTGATGAGAAAAAGTCGTTACGTAATGCGTTTCATCGTGGGCGCGTTGACGGAAAGACTTGGCGAATTGGATGCTGGACTTGCAAAAATCCAAGAAACCAGATCGGAGAAAATAGTACAAGCTCAACAGATTCTATCTTTTCTCGGTAAGTTCGGGTACAGTTCAGAAGGCGAAATAAATTCAGAAATCCAACAGATTGAAGCGCAACTGGCAGTAGCAAACTCGAAACTGGCCCAAATTCGGGATGGAAATAAAGAGGAAACACATTTTGCCGATGGCCTTCGTGCAGAACTTCGCCAATTGAATGAACAGCTTTCAAGAGAAGAACAGGTCCTAAGTGAATTGAAGGACAGAATTAAGGATCAGGAATCACTAAAAGCTGAATTTGTGACTGCCAAGTTCAAGCTAGCCCGTTCCTCATTAGCTAAAACTGTTCTTGCCGGTGTTAGGTTCGAACGTTGTCCTGCTTGCGGGAGACCAATTAGGCGAGAAGACAAGGATGAGTCATGTCCGCTTTGTGGACAAAGTGACATTCAATCGGTAGAGGAGCCTCCTCTTAGAGAAGAAATGATAAGACTTGATCTTGATTCTAGAATTACTGAAATTGATGAATCCCTAGAGAGACACAAGAAAGCAGTTGCAGAAAGAGAACGTAGCTTGAGAAATCTTAGAGAAAAGAAGAATGATATGGACACACAACTTGAGAGCGCCCTGAGGGAGTATGACTCAAGATTTCTTGCCAACGCTCTTGAGACTGAAAAAACGATTGCGGCATACGAAGAAAGGGCTAGAGGCCTAAAGCGGTTATGCGAGATGCCCAAGGCGGTTGCTAGCCTGGAAAGAGAAGTAGACATGTTGGCTGGTGAAGAGGAAGCGATCAAGCGCGACATCTTGAAAGAAAAAGAAGGTCTCAAAACAGCTGATGCCCTTGTTCAAGAGATAGAAAGCAGCTTCATTCAGTCTTTGCTTGCTGCGAGAGTACCAGGAGTCGAAGATGGTGACATCGCAAAGATAAATCGCACAACGTGGATACCTGAAATATTTCCTGGTGGAGACGAGTCAAAGAAATGGAGTTTTCACAGTGCGGGAAGTGGCGGAAAGAAGACTCTATTCAATGTCTGTTTCGCCTTAGCAGTTCACAAAGTTGCAACTCAATACAATCGACCACTGCCGACTTTCTTAATTATTGACACACCAATGAAGAATATTGGCGAGGATGTCAACAAAGACATATTTGAGGCTTTCTATAATCATCTTTATGAACTTGCGGAAGGGCCACTGCACGATACGCAATTCATTATTATCGACAAAGAGTATTTCCCCCCCAAGTTTGCTAAAATTGATATTGTTGAGCGATATTTCACCGTCAATGATAAACGCCATCCCCCTTTGGTACCTTACTATCAGGGACCCTAGGAAGCAAGATCCAGATGTCGGCCACATCTTTAGAAATGATTAATCCTAAGACATCAAAGTAGTTTAGAAGGTCGTAATGACAGTTTTAAACGACAGTATAAACCTAACCCCCCGCACTGCATCCTTCTAAAGCCTTTTTCACTTTCTTTTCGTGAAAAAACTACGAAATGCGTGTTATCAGTATCGTGACTACTGCTAGTAATTGCAGAACTAGAATCCGATTTTATAGGGCTCAATCCGTTGTGACTGATTTCTTATTTGCATCGAGCAAAGTGAATAGGGGTGGGACATACAAAAAGGTTAAAGTCTCAAGGGCATAGTATGCTCAACTAAGTTTTTTCATTCCTATGATTGAGTAATGGTAATTCCCTTCATCTCCGGTCGTTTGAATCTTGAACCCTGCGGCTTTTAGAAAAGCGGTTATTCTGCGTCTTCCTAACTTTGCTGGCTCAGAGGGTCCAACATCCAAACTTCCTTCCTTCCATTCAAGAATAACCAGTTTGCCCGTATCCTTCAGCATCGAATATGCACTGTTGAGGCATTTCATTGGATTATATAAATCGTAGAATGTAGTTCCATAGAACACAATATCAGCGATTTTTTCGCCGAGAGTCACTTTCTCCGGAAGATCATTTTTTAGAAAAATGTTCTTCAAATTGTTATTGATGGCATAAGCCCTTGTTTTCTCAAGAGCTTCTAAAGAAAGCTCCATTCCATAGACCGTCCCCTTCGGGCCAACGATTTTTGCCGCAGGTATTGTGAATAAGCCCTCATAGCAGCCCACATCTATGAAAACGTCACCTTCTTTTAGCCCGTAGGAAAGTAGTAGTTTTTGTGGATCTAACCATCTTTTGAGCTCTGAATCACGAGGGAGAAACTCATGCATTTTGCTTGGAGGAGGCCAAATGTGATCAACTGCAATTGTTACTCTCCCCTTTTTTGGGTTAACCTTATCTTGAATTGATCTCAGACTTCTCCATCGCCTATTGCTGACATCACCCAAGTCTTCTCCTGGCAGAGCTTGGTCACCCCAGACAGGCATAAATTCGGCTATTTGTAGAGTCAATTCCTCTGAAAAACCCGCTTTGGCGAGGTCACCCACTTGAACCTTTCTGACCATGGTATTCACAGCGACATTGAACTTGAATGAGGAATTTCTTAATTTGCTGAACGCTTCCTGAACCGAGGCTGCCAGGTCATCCGTGTACACGAAACCTATTACAAAAAGAATGTTCAAGTTGGGAAGTATGTTCTTTGATATCATCAGAGAAAGTATTCTGCCATGTGCTGCCTCATAGCTTATTACGTCATTAATATTGAAGAGCATGATGAAGGTCTGTCCATGATCATTTTCTATTATGTAATCGACAGTGACGTCCATCATATTGGTTTTGAGAGTCTGGCCAACATATAGCGTTCCTTCCATAATTTCTGCCAAGAAACGCAGCCATTTTTCTAGGTTCTCCTTAAATATGTCGACTGATAGCAAATCCTCTGCCATTTTCTTTCTGGCAGATTGCGGCTGAGCTCTGTATTGCGTAATCAGTCCTTCGAATAAGCGAGGCGACTTGAGTTCGTATATCCTTTGGCGACCATGCTTCTTACTCTTAAGAAGTCCTATCCTTTCCAAGTCTCTCAGAGCATTTGTGACCGTTTGAATAGACCTGTGTAATTCCTTTGAGAGTTCTGTCGCAGTAATACCCTTGCCCTTCTTCCCTACGAAGTAATAATACCATCTAGCAGATGGAACACTGCTGAAATACTCTAGATATTCAATGAACTTTGGATCTTCCATTTCACTCACTTCTAAGAGATGAAAGTTTAAATATAAATCTATTGCTTAATAGTATTGCGCAAAAGTAATAACACCAAGGAGTTGAGAACATGGGTAAAGGAAAAGGCGGTTGGCCCAGCAAGAACCCGGGCAAACCCTCTGGAGGCGGTCGCGACAACAACCCCCCGAAAAGTAAGTAATTCCAGAAAATCGTTCTGGCGCGCACCAGTGGAGACATCTTCCGAAACTCCCCTTTTTGTGTTGTTGCGATGGTATACAGAATATTTTTTTAGGAGTGGCGTGATAAATGGATGGGGAAAAATCTTTGACCTGCTGGTTGGAATATAACATCCATTTGCGAAGTACATCAATGAATGACGCTATTTCCGTGCTTGTTGACTTTGTTCATCCATTTATGAGAAATCATGGAGAATATGTTAATTGGCATTATCTTGTCGAACAAAATAGCTGTGGCTCAACTCGATTAGAGATAAGATTACGTGTGGAAGGAACACAAGAATACATTAATACATTTAGACGAGATATGACAGTTGAAATCCAAAATTATAGCCAACGTACTAACCTCGTTATGAGTGAGACTGATACTTTGGGGTCTCATGAAGGTCTTCATGGGAACCGAACTGGGCATTACCTGGGAGCAGCCTCCGAAAATTTCGGTAGAGATTGGAATCCTATTGTAAGAATAATGCAAATCGGGTCTGAAAATGCTATTGAGATATTTCGGCTTGCGCAAGGTTTAGTGGAAAGACGCTCATTTGAGGATGGCCCTAGAAACGTCAATCATCCTTATTACCTTCACTTAATTTTCAACCAACTTCTGACCGAATAAGTTAGAGGAAAACGACAGTGCGCTACTGTAAAAGATACGTGGTATGAGGTGATTTGACGCAACCTCAAATAGTCGAACTGACCAAAGCTCTCCTAGATGAGAAGGAAATTGCCATTGCAGACAGACTTGACTCTCTAATTGAAAAAGAGCCAGAAATGTTAAAGGCTTGGGCGTTGCTGGAACAAGTACTTCCAATATTTTGGATAGTAGAGGGGAAATACCTTCATACTCGTGCGCCTGCATTTGTCTATCGGACTCTATACTATCTCGACCACCCTCATGATTTTGTCAACAATTCCAGAAAAATGATTATCATGATGGGAAATCATCTTGAAGGTCTTTTGTTTCACTTGCTTAACCTGCACAATCGTCCTCTCGGAGACTTGTCTCATTATTTATCTAGGATTGACCAAACGGAATTATCATCTTCTCTTCTAAAGTTCAACGAAGTTTATCGGCGAGCAAAGCATATGTCTGGAGACCTATTCTTGCCGATGAGATTAGACCAAAGAACTTTCAGTACACGTGAAACGGTCTATTGCCTGTTTGTCATGAGAAATCTTTCCATCAAACTTTTTGACTTATTGAAAAAAGCAGGAAAACCTTTGAGCGAAGAATGGAAGCAAATTGATTCTCAATGGCTAACGTGGGACAGCGAAGAGCCAATTAGCCCTGGAAGGACAGTTATAGTAAAAAGCCAGCAGCCAGAAATCTGACTTCTTCTTATCTTCTCAGAACCGATCACGACGTAGTATTCTAACGCCCGTACTAAGTAGTTTTACTACATCTTCAACTTCATCCCGCTCAATTGACAATTTAAAAGGACACTGAGCTACAATATCCCTTTCTTTTAGTAAAACAGTTTCTTGTGCACGATCAACTTCGATGCTGAAATTCGCAGTATCTCCTACTTTTTCTATCGGATCCCGCCTCCGAAACCCCTCCACCATTTCTTTGACCCGTCTTTTTTCTCTTTCATATTCATCACTTGATAAATACGCTGGATACGTGCGACGTTTGGGCAAAAAACTGCCACCTCCATATAAGACTCAGAGCGTATGCATGTTGGAGAGTTTTCTGATAAGCTCTACGGTCTCTTTGTCCGTGCTCGTGGCGCGAGCTATGTCAGTCAAGGTGATTATTCCGACTAAATTGTTTCCCTTTACTATAGGCAGTTTCTTTACTCCGTTTTCAAACATAATCCTCGTAGCCTCACTGAGTTCCATATTCGGCTTTCCCACAATAACATGCTCAGTCATTATTTGCGAGACCCTGATTTCCTTGGGGTTCCTGCACTTTTCCAAGACCCTCTCAAGCAAATCCCGCTCAGTCAAAATCCCAACAATCTCACCGTTGTAAACAACGACCAAACAACCAATCTTATTCTCATTCATAAGCTTCACAGCCTCATAAACCGAGGCACATGAAGGCAGGGTGATAACGCTTCTAGTCATTAAATTCTCAATTATCATCACTAACCCAAAGCTGAAATTCGGGAAACACACAAAAAAGAATTATGAATCTGAACTAATGTTTTAGGCTCCATTTCCGAACTGCACCAAAACAAGCCCATCCAGAATAGCCATGAAGATTCCGTCTCCACTTCTATGTGTAGAGAAAGTTTTATTCAACCAACCAAAGGTAGATGTGGAAAAGTTATAGCTAAACCAAAGCTGCTGTGAACTTAGTTTTGGGATTCATGAAATCGGATTTGAGTTTGAAAATAATCCCCCGCACCACTATGCTGAAAATTGCGGGGGGGGGCATCCGGGTGAAGTGCAAACCTTAAGCTAGGGCTCTGTTAACATAGTGTTGGTGTGTAATGAACAATAAACCTCGTTCTATGCATGAAACCATAGGAGATATTTTCCAAGATGCCTTACCGCCCCGTCATAGCTTGATAAGAGACAAGGCTTGTGGTGGGGATCAGCGACTCCCTCTATTCTACACTGTAGAGAAATCCAGGGCAACAGAGTACTGCAACGTCGACCTTCTTATCCTAAAGAACAACAAGATCAGAATAGTTGTCGAGATTGAAGAATCGAATGTCAAGCCGACACAGATATGCGGAAAATTCCTTACGTCAGCTTTGACCAATTACTATATTCACAATTCCAAGAATAATGAACCTATTGAAATGGGTGATTCTGTCATATTCATTCAGATAGTTGATACTTCGAAACTTGTGAGAGACAAGACGTCAAAGTTTAAGCAATGGAAAGCTCTGGAAGAATCAATAAACAAAATCATACCCCTAAAGAACAGCAAGATTACATTATACAAATTGCTGAATACAAATCACTTGGATGATCTTACGTCTCTCATAAAGGAGATGACTCGATCTACCAAAAATAGAGAAAAAGAGAGGCTTGCGGGTGATCTCTCTACGCTGTAGCGTACCCTGAACCGCATTCGTAGGAGCATTTCTTTAGGAGTGTGTTGATATATATGAGTTCTATACAAAGCTGTGAACAGCTGGAACTGACATTTTCAGCAGGAATGCCTCCATTGAGATTGTTAAAACCTTCAGGCACCTATCTCAAGAAAAAGGCTACCAGAAATCTTATAATGGGAATTTTGTGCCTGGCTCTTTTTCTTGTTTTGTTCGTCACTTCTATCGATGGTATACCCTTATACATAGATGCTGGCAAATACACTACTGCTCGAGGCATAGCTCTAGGTTTGTTCATTGTGGGCTGGTACTACTATTTCCTGCTTCAGTATTGGACCTACAGAAGAGGCATAATTGGAGAACAGAAGGTTACAAGAATACTTTCAGCTGCTTTGAGTAATGAATATTCGCTGTTCAATAACGTAAAGCTGAAGGAGACATGGGGAGACATTGATCATATTGTTGTTGGACCTACAGGAATATTCGTAATAGAAACTAAGAACCGTAAGGGGAAAATCAGTTACTATGGTGACAACTGGGAAGGAGTAGGAAGAGGATCACCAAGCAAACAGGCCCGAATTAACGCAATGAGACTCAAGGAAATCTTGGCGTCTTCAGCGAGCTTGGAATCAAAACCCTTCTGGATTCAAGGAGTTGTCGTCCTGGCAGACCATAGAGCTGAAATAACGGAGAGAAAACCCCCAGAATATGTCAAGGTAACCAGAATCGATGGATTAACAGATTACATTAAGAGCGCACCCCGAAGAATTGGAACCCGGGAAATGGGACTGATAGAGGCGGAAATCACAAACAAAATCGAACTGCAATAGATTGGGCTTTGGAATTATGTGTGGCAATAGAAAAAAAGGGAAATGCGGGAGACGCTGAGGCATTAGCGTCATCGCCATTTGAACCCAGGTGCAAATCAATGTGACTATGAAATCATGCAGGGGTTCGTCCTCAACTTCCGCAATAGAGCTCACATGTTGACGCGCGCTAAAAGCGTTAAATTGTAACTCCAAGACTAAATATCTTGAATTCTTAGTCGCTCTTCATAATGCTTTTTACTCCAATAGTGCAACCATTAATTTATTCATTCGTGAACTAGATGGT
>Ga0172366_10005109_pt1 | contig 10333 bp, 13 predicted proteins | sample LakKivSesite69cm_FD_114533 | JGI IMG/M metagenome (GOLD analysis project Ga0172366, IMG submission 114533) | Sediment microbial communities from Lake Kivu, Rwanda - Sediment site 69cm | ecosystem: Environmental > Aquatic > Freshwater > Lake > Sediment | place: Rwanda: Western Province, Lake...
TACTGGCCGTCCTTACTGAAGAATATTCGACCCTCCCCCCCAGTATGGTTAGGCATGCCAATCTCGAGCCAATCAGGCATGCCTTCTCTCTTACTGTAGAGCCTACAGATAGCCACTCTCAGCACCTATGATTGTCTTATTGCCTATAAACGGCGACCAGCGTTCTGTCATCAAAACTGCCTTTGACTTGGTATGTGGCTAGATATCTTCTAAGCCTCTGTGCGGTCTTCATTGGGGGAAACATGCGAATTTCTCGATCCATGTCATTTGCCCAACGCTCGAGGATATCTGGCGGGGGGCCATACTGGCAGTCGTCTGCTACACCGTCGGTCATCAGGTAGAATGTCTTGAACCTTTCTGCCTCGTCAGATAAAAGACCCGCAGAATGGAAATACTGCTCCCAATTAGTCTGGGTGAAGACGTAGGTTGCTCCGACCTCATCAGGGACCGGAGGCTCGAGCAGTGTGATAGCTTCTTTCTCATTTGTGAGTCCCAAAATCAGACCGTCGCCGATCTGTCCTATTCCCACTATCCCTGTCTCGATGTTCAAGATGAGCCCCAGCAATGTGCAATGCAGGTCGTCCAGCGGCGTGTTGTGTTTCAAGGCAAATTGTTCCATGTCCGCTCGCGTCTTGCGAAATGCATTGTGCACAGTCTGGTCAAGTCTGTAACATTCTAGGTGGGTTACGCTACGCAGAAACCTGGTACACAGTTTATTAACAGCAAATGAAGCACCGTAACGTGACAGCGGGCGCGAGCCAAGACCATCGGATACCGCCACTGCCAGCCATGTGCCGTCGCAACGAGCAACAAACGCATCGTCGCGGGGGGTCTCATTATATTCATGCAGTCTACCACGCACGCTAGCGGCGACCACGCAGTATGTCCCCGCTCGTTTGGAGTTGGCGCGTATGTCTATGTGTCTATCGGTCAGTCGAGAAGGAATAGAGTCGCCGATGCTGAATCTGCAGTTCATTACGCTGATGTGGTGTGACCTATGGGACGTATTGTATTCCTTCCGGGGGAGGGGATATTGTTGTCGGCTTCTCACCTCCGCCCGGCTGGCTCACCGACTTGCTCACCGCCTTGACTGTTTGGGTTACCCACTGAAAGAATTTCTTGAATGATGCGTCGTCGCTGCCCATATTAAATGCGGGTCCAGTACCTATATCCTTCAGGTTCTGTTGGTTGAGAGAAGGACCGCATCCGACGGTTATGACGTTGATGACTTTCTTTTTTTCCCTATTAAGGACCTCTTGCCTTGGCTTTTGCCACTCATCAGTGGGCATGCCATCCGTTAAGATGTAAACTAAGGGTTTCCAGTCCCCCTTCTCACCCCCTTTGACCGACCCTTTAACATCCTTGTCAAGGGATTCGATGAGTAGCCAGAGTGCTTGTCCAAGGGGAGTTTCCCCACCCGCGGACAAACTGGCGGGCTCAAAGCCATCAGCGAAGCTATCAAAGGGAATTAGGCCCTTAGTGACGAACTCCGCCTCACCACCGAAGGTAATGACCCCAATGTAGACTGTCTCTTTTACGAAGGTGTCTTCTCCGCCTTCCTGTTTGAATAGCTCAACACCCCGCCGCACTGCTTCGATCGGCGCGCCCGCCATGCTTCCCGATGTATCCAATAGAAGATATATGGGTAATCGGCGCATGCCTTCTCCGACTGCTACCTTCATCTCGGGTATTTCGGGGGTTGATTTACTCGAATCTGTCTTGCTTTCGGTTTTGTTCTTGGCCACTTTTAGCACCTCCTGTCCGAATTCTGAGATCGCACTGTAAGAATTATACTATACTAACCGTTATTGTGCGTTTCTCGTCTTCCCTTGTCAAGTAGGATTATTTGCCGTTATGTGGGTCCTGTGAGTCGTTGGCACGGTTATCAGATTCTACTGAAACGGCAATTACTAAGGAGCAAATGCCTGTGTTGTTACACATTAACTTGTTAAGTGTGATTCGTAAAAGAGAAGGGCTGGACATCCTGATACGGGGACTATCCAGCCCTTTTGAGTTCTGTTAGGCCATAGCGGAGTTGGCCTAACTCTTACCGATTTTAAACATTTTCGTGCCACATACGGGACATACACCTTGAGTAGCCGGCCTGCGGTTCTTCATGATTATGCTTTTGGTGTTCTTCATTTCTCTTTTGGCACGGCACTTCATACAGTATGCTTGCATTTGACCCTCCTCTTTTTGGGACAGATAGTAGGCTATTTATTGCCACGGTGTCAATAGCCATTACAGCTAAGATACCGAAACCGAACATTTGACATGGAATGTGGCTTCAGAAGCAAAAAAGCAGGGTCGAGGAGTTAACCCCGACCCTGCTTGATTTGAGGAATATTAAAGTTCAAATAACGCTGGACGCTCCACGCTCCTCCTCGTTGACTCTTCCTCTCTCTTCTTCTGCCTCTCAGCCCTGTTCCTCTCCTGCTTTGCCTGAGTCCGCCTCTCGTAAATCCACTCTTTCAGCCGACGTAACTCTGCCATTTGGTAGTCGCTCAGTGACCTGACCTGAATATCCTCGGGAAACTGAACGCCGCTTTCTTTGGTGCGATGGCGACTATAGACCTGGTTGGCGACGTACAGGTAAATCTGTGTCCAGTCGCTGTCTATTGGCTGGGTGAGGCAAGCAGTGAAGAGATAGGCGCAAGCCTCGGCATCGGTCCCGGTCGGTTCTTCTCCCTTGAGCGCCTTTATGTTCATCACTAACCTCTCCAGGGTGATGGCATTTTTTAGCCATTCGGGTAAAGAGTCACCCCATCCCCCAGGAAAGACAACAATGGGGTCTGTTAGAGCACCAACGAGGTCGGAGATGCCCTTCTCAATTTTAACTTCGGTTGTCAGATTATCACCTCCTTTCTGGGCAGTACTGTCCTATATTTTTGGCTTTGTTTGCTCCATCAATACTTCACAGGGATACCGAAAGCCTTTTTAATAGCCTCTTCCATTTGAGCACGGATTTCCTCGCCAGGCGGATTCCGCCAGCCAACAACTGTGCCATCAAGGTCGTCTATAGCCACAGCTCCCCATACCTCACAAGCATCATGGACAGTAAACCAACTACCCGACGTAGCCGTTGGTATATGAGTTACGGTGAAGCGAACTTCCCCTATCTCTATTGTTTCCTGACGAACGGTAATCTGGGTCATAATTCACCTCCTTTTTGGGCAATAGTAGCCCTATGGGATGAGGGGTACAGCCCCTCTAGTCATTAAATCGCTTGATGTGCAGGCTCTGGCAGCCTGGCGGGCGGTAGGGGTCAATCGGATACTCTCCAAAGCCGTTCCAGAAGTCCAGCAGCCACAGGGTATAGCCGAAGTATTCCTGGCGCCGCAGTGCATAAACTCTGTCAGTGAAGATACGCACTGAAGATCCCCGACTACCTCTTAACACAATGACACTCGGTACTTCCTTATCGCCAAACATAGGACTCTCTACTGTCATGCGGCCTAGTTTCAGGTCTTCTACCCAGTAGTGAGAGCCATGTCCACCATAAGCCCCGATATGGATATCCTTTCCTTCCAGTTCGGCGAGGACGCCCATAAACTCTTTCAGGGCTTCGCGCCTCTTTTTGGCAAGGTTAACATGACGTTCTCGAGTGCCTAGCCTGACTGCTGTGCTCGGCTCTGGTTGTGTGACCTCTACCCCAGCTTCTTCAAAGATGCTAAGCTGGGTAGACATTTGTTCACCTCCTTTCTTTCAGATTTTGGACATAGATAGCCCTATCCGGCGGGCAACCTTAGACCAAGCTTTGCTGTTTGCCGTATGCGCTTGCCTGCTTTTCTGCCTCTAGTGCATCCTTCGGCACGGAGTCGCGTATTGACTGCAGGTTATCTCTGAGCCGTCTTACCGCGTTGTCTATGTTCCACAAAACCCCGTGGAAGTGCTGGTCAAGATACCCAGGAATATTAGGGATTTCCAGAGCTGCATTAGCGACTTCCTTTGCGCACTCTAGAGGCTCAATAGCCGCATTGATATGCTTTTCCAGCATATCGGCTGCCTCCATCACCCGCACAGCACTCCACTTTATAGGCATAGATATCACCTCCTTTCCGGGCCGTAGTAGCCCTATATTTGAGCATTAGCAGCTCACCACTGAGGAGATATCGCTATCTCCTCAGGTCGTAAACAGCTAACTTTTCAAAGCCATCAAGATAGCCTCTTTCATTACCTCACTCCAACACTCCAGCCCGAACTCCACACCCTTCTTCACTTCACGCAAGAAGTCCTCTGTAACTATCTTGTCAGGGTCGTCCATCCCTGGCAGGTCAAGCTCTTTCAGGCATTGAACAACATCATCTCTGGTCAGGACGAAGATAATCTCTGACATCTTTATCACCCCCTTTCCGGGCAAAAGTATCCCTATCCCGACTGCCCAAGTCGGCCTGCATTTATCCTCTTATCTGTCATCTGCTCTTTGGCATCATTGCGAGCTTGCGATTAACCTGATAGCCAGCTTCGAGCAAAGCTAGTTTGTCCATAACCTTTGAGTAAGGCTTATGGCGATGGCTTTCTATTGTGCGGTAGCACCCCTCACAAACCTGAATACCTTGCCGTGTGTAAACATGCAGGATTATCAGACGAGGAGCGTCTTTGCCACAGAAGTCACAATTCACTTTTCCCCCTTTCCTGCCCTAGCCACGCACAAAAAAGGGGTATTCCACGCCACACAGGGCACGGAATACCCCTACAAAAAGCACAAAAAGGCGGCTACCGCCGCCTTCCTGTGCGTGGTTGTTTTCGGTCAAACGCTCTTATGCTACGGCTACTGGTTCTCTCTTACGGCTACGCTTCGGCTTTTTCGCTTTCGTTACTATTTCCTCAGCTTTGGCTATTACCTCAGCTTCGGCTGGTGCTTCACCTTTGGCTTGCCTGTCTTGCCCCATCGCTTCATTTGCCTTTGGAGTCATCAAGGGCATTACTACCACTTGACAACCGTCATTGGCAAAGAGCATTGAGGTATAGGCATTGACGAGCTTGAAGTCCACCATACCACCGCAAGCCTTGAGAGTTTCGGCTAAGTATCTCCCGTCTACCCTCACAGAACCCTGTCCATCGGTGTCAGCAGGGATTATGGCTTCTCCCTTTTCATCAGGATTAGCCATAACAATCTTGCCTTCGCCAATGGTAAGGTCTATGGGATAGTCTTTGGGATTGTCCGACAAGGCTTTGAAGGAATTAACAGCCTTGACAGCCTCGACGGTGTCAAAGTGTGCTACGGTGTTGAACTCCGTCGGTATAACCTTCTGATAGTCAGGGAATTGCCCCTCAGCGCCACGCCATTGATAACGTATCGCTTCGGTGTCAATTATCAAGCTCATACCATCAAGAGTATCACCGCTTGCCTCAAAGCCCAGCCTTACCCTCTTTGCCTTGCGTAAGGCATTGGCTATACCTCTTAGCTCGTCTTTGTGGACTAGCACCTCGCCTTCGCCATCGTCATAATCCAGTGTAACAGTCGCCAGTCTAAAGCCATCGCTGGCAATCAAAGACAGCTTGCCTTCCTTCGCCCTAAAGAGAACGCATTGGAGAACTGGTTTTTTCTCATCCTTAGCGGTGAAGGGAAGCACTCTACTGATTGCCTCTGATAGCTCTAGGCTTCCGAGATTTGGCTTGACGCTGTTATCTGGACATATTCTGATTTCGGCAAGGGTCATTGGCGTCTTATCGCCAATCCAAGCCGTGTCCTCAAGGTAGCTGGTAGTAGCTCCACACACTACTTTCAGCCTTTTAGCAGCAGCCTGCGCCTCGCTAGCACTGCCGTTAGTGGAAGGCACTATCTTGACGATATTGCTTCCGCTAAGAGCCTTAATGTAGCCTAGCAAGCCTTTCCGCCCAATAGTGAAGTCCATAAGCAAAAGCCTATCGGCTAATGCTCTGGACAGGGCGTTTACCAGTTTAGCCTTGTGAGCCACAAAGCCTTCGCCTGAGCGTTTGCCCACGATATTAAGTTGTTCCACTTAACCTCCTTTGGCTGTTTCGATGGTCGGGCAAGTTCCATCGGTAGCCTTGTAGTAAGCCTTCGCATAGCTGAACCTCGCTAGCCTATGCGATAGCTCCTACTATAATAATGTCCGAAATTGGCTAAAACGTTAGCCACCTGATAAGGATAATTGCTGTCGCTTGCGTAGCTTTGCTAGGTAGAAGCGTTCTGCGCCTGTTAGTGTTTCGCCATTTGCTCGCTTCATAGCGATTGCCTTCAATCGTATTGGTGCTCCGATAAGGAAGGTCTTGGCATCTAGCCACTCGTCAAGGTCAATCGCCTTATCATCGGCTATTAGCTCGGCAAGCTCGGTGATGTTTCCCTCGCTGTCTATTATAGGTTGGTTTAGGCTTTCAAGTTGAACTGCTCTATGGCAATCGGCAAAAGCCCAGTCGCTGTGTCCCCAGTTATACCTACATTTTGCTCTTTGTGCCTTGCTACAATGCTGGCAGTCCAGTCCGTTGTAGTATGAGTAATGCCTATACCAGTAATGGTCTTTGATATGCTCGGCAGTCCTAATCTGTGCTATCTGTGTAAACTCCTCGCCCCTGTTGGCTTTTAGCTGTCCTGTCCTTACCAGTCCAATGAGTATATCGTGTAGCAAGTCCTCTCTCTCATCCAGTAACGCCTTGTGAGCAAACCGCATCGCTACCTTATAGTAGGTTAAGTATGGCTCTGGTAGCTGGTCATAGCCATTGTTGCCATTATCAACTTGTTTTCCCCTTCGGTTTCGGCTAAACTTTAGCTGGCGAGGCTTTGTCAACGTGGTGAGGCAGCTTGCCTCACGTGAGCACCATTGGCAAATGCCTTGCCTTTCTTCTAATGTCCAAACCTTATGGCAATTGCTACAATATCCTGTCATCGCTTGCCCCCTTCTTGCTTATTTGCCCGAAAGTGAGCAAGCGCTCAGGCTTGGCTTATCCGATATTCAATTGTTAATGTGCGATTATTCAATATCATCATCACACAAAAGGACATTTTGTTCAATAAAAGAACGAACCTATGTTTTCATGATTGATTTTGGTGGCAGATTTATAAGGTCGAAGCCTAGTTCAATGGCAAACGGGCGTTAGCTAATAGTCCAGAGAGGCTGTGCATATAGAGCCACGGAAGACAAGACATCATATCAAGAGGAAGGCTAGGTGTTCTGTGGTGGCTCATAAAGTCGTACCCATTTTGGCTTCTCAGTTTCAAGCTTTGCCGAGCTTGCGGTTTGAATCTCAGCCAGTTTCTCTGGCAGCACAGGCAGTACCAACCGTCCTTCTTGGACATCAGCAACCAACCTATTTATCAGGTATGAAAAAGCCTCCTCGCTGAACAGCAGATAGCCACGCTCTCGCAGCTCCTTGATGACCTCCAACTCTTGCCGGTCCGATTGGCGGGCTAACTCGGATATGGAGACGACTTGCACGTCATCAGGTAGACCTTTGGGGCCCACAGAGACAAGAACCGTGCCGAAAGGACGCTCTTTGCCACCAAGCTTCTTAAGTATATGGTCGGAAAAAGCCAGCGCTAGTCTATCTCCCGATAGTATTAGGATGCCAGCGTCTATAGCCAATCCGGCTAGGGAGGTTTTCAGCCTTCTCTCATTATGGTCATACTTGGCAGCACTCTCCAGGTTCTTTGCCGACGCCAGCTGTTGTCTGATAGATGAGTATAAGGCCCTAAGTCTTGATGCTTCATCCTGCCGGTTCAGCCGGTTTGCCTCTTCGGCGAGCATATTGGCCAGGGAGAGACTGTCTGAAGTCAGTTTCTTGGCCAAGCGCTGCAGATTTTTTAAGTCGCTGTTGTGTGTGGTCATGTCTTCCATTGCTCCATCTCCCTTATCAGGCTCTCGGTAGCATAGGACAGGCTTGAGACTGCCTGATTATTTGCCTTGTTACGCTTCAGCCAGACGGCAGTGCCGCGTAATACCAATAGAGCGACGACCCGAACCCGTTTGCCTTCGATAGCCTCTCCACTTCGTACCAGGGCCAGGAGGTCGCTCAGCCATTGATTGGCCTGAAGCATTTCTTGGTACCGCCCAACTTCTTTACCAAACTCGATGGCTTCATCCTTTAGCTGCTGAACTTCCACCAAAGCCTCGTCGCGGCCGCGGCGCAGTTCCTCTGCTAACCTATTCATCATGTCTTTAGCTGCCGCCGTGATCTCCAGCATCTCGCTGCCCACTTTTTCACATATCTCTTCGATACCGTCCTCCAGGCTCTTTTTGTCTTGTTTGAGGTCACTGATGACCTTTTTCAGGCTCCCGGATTCTTCCTTGGCCGCATCAATAGACCGGCCTGCCTCCTCCAATTCCCCCTGCCGCCGCTGAAGGAGCGCCTCCAGGCCCATAGCCCGATCAAGGTTCTCCAACTCCCGCAGCAGCCTGTCCCGCAGTTCTGCCGGTGAGATATGATGACGCTGCGCAATAGATTGTACTCTCTCATTGAATTCAGCCAGCGCCTCAAGAGATAGACCGATCTCCCGGAGCCTTTGTTTCTCCTTCCTTAGGCTGGCAAGAGTCGCTTCGGCTTCCTCGGTCTTCGCTTCCATATGCTCGATCCGGCGCAACAAATCCCGCTCACGCTTTTCTAGTTCCTTCACCCGGGGGTTCAACAGACCGTATTTTTGTTCAAGGCCGGCTACTTCACCGTCAAGGTTATCCCGCTGCTTGGTTAGCTCGGCAATTTGCTTCCTACAGTCTTCATATTGTCTTGACATCGGTTCCAGTTCTGCAGCTTTTTTCTCCAGTTCGAGGGCTTTATCGCGGAGCTCTTCGAGGCTTAAGCCTGTTCTCTTCTGGACGTCTTGAATGGCGTAGACTACCTTGACGAATTCCTGAGCGTCACCCTCACCTCCAGCCGACTTCAGAATGGCAGGCCAGCGGTCGATGTCGCTTGGGTCAAGGCCGCATTCATTAATCCGAGTGAGAATAGTGAGCCCAGTAGCACACTGACCAGGGGTCAGGTTTAATCGCTTGAGGTCGAGTGATAATTCCCGGAGCAGGTCAATGTGCTCGCCAATATCGGTCGCCTCGGGAAAGCGTCCTGCTTTAAGGTCAGCGACTACATTGGCGACCGTCCCTTTGCTGACACCGTTTTTGGCGGCAATTTCATCATAGGATAAGCCTGATAGATAGTGCCTGGTTATGTTTAGTCTCTTCTTACTTGATAACTTCTCCATTACTAATAGTAACCTCCTTTATATATGATTTTTGCTAAGTCTGGAAATTATTTGAACAATCCAATGAACATTTGAACGGTTATTTGAACCACCATTTGAACGGCTTTTGAACAAGAGTTGAACACGAAACACCCCTTCAATTCTTAGTAGATTTGTGGCTCTACTGAACCATTATCGGCGCGAAGTCGGCTTACCGGATTTCAGCCGTAGAGAGCGAGGTGGGGATTTGACCAGGCGCTGTCACCCGCCTCTCGACCAGCCTCCGTTAGCCGATAATACTTACGGGGTGGGCCGGGTGGATAGTTATCTTGAAAAGCTGATGGCTCTACCCTGCCGGTGGCTTCGACCCAGCCCAGCCGCTGCAAGTCGCTGAAGTATGTGATGAACGAATGGAAACGGCATCCCTGAGCTTTATAAGGCATACGAGCGAGATACCTTGCAGCCAGCTGCTCGATATTATCCGGGTTAATGGAACGCTTTTCCCTTCGGGCTGTCTTCTCTTCCACTCTAATTGCCCTATCCAGTGCCGTAGCTCTCATAAGCGCTAACTTGTAATAACGGAAAATATCAGCCTGAGGGGCACCTACCTCAGGGTCGATGGTTGGTGATTCGTATGGCCCGTTGCCTATCAGGAATTCCCTGACAAACCACCCACAGCCGAAAGGACGGAGAAAACCTCCCCGGTGGGGTCTCAGCAGCTCAACCATTACCGTGACCCCCCACCCAGACCTACGGATTGTTCTTTCCCCAGAGTCGCTCGTACCATTCCTGATGTTCCTTGCCCGATACCTTTCTGTACTTAGCGGTAGTGTTGAAACTCTGATGGCCAAGATGTTCTTGGAGTAGTCTCAGTCCGTCCCCGCTGTCGTCTACCTTGACGGCATAAACCGCAAACGCGTCGCGTAACCGATGCGGTGAAACGTTGTGTGTCTTGCCTGTTTCCAAGTTGGTCAGTCTCGGCAGGCCGGCTTTCTCGGCGCAGTGTTTGACGATTTGCCAGGCTCGATGTCTATTGATACCGAAAATGAGCCGTTTACCACTCTTTAACACGGGACCACCCCGCCTGATATAGTCTCCTAGCATCTCCAGCGTGTCGTGCTCGACAGGCAGAGTCCTTATGCGTCGGCGCTCATGCTCTTCGGAACGAGCGCCCAGCACCTTCTCACCGCACATGGGGCA
>Ga0172366_10005117_pt1 | contig 10326 bp, 10 predicted proteins | sample LakKivSesite69cm_FD_114533 | JGI IMG/M metagenome (GOLD analysis project Ga0172366, IMG submission 114533) | Sediment microbial communities from Lake Kivu, Rwanda - Sediment site 69cm | ecosystem: Environmental > Aquatic > Freshwater > Lake > Sediment | place: Rwanda: Western Province, Lake...
AGATTCTCAATTACGAGGAGGACGTTGGGGATGGGCGCCGCCGATGCCAGCCGTAGAAGCAGCAACACCTGTTGAAGCCACCGCTAACCAATCGAAAGCATCTTTGGTGAATGCTAACGCTGGACCTCAATTAGTAGGAATGGTGAGCCAATTAGGGACAAGCATAGACAACTGCAAACAAGATATGTTCGAAGAAACGGCAATTCCCAGGAATGTTTATTCATGGCAATCAGGGAGAACACGTGTTTCTCTTACGAATTATTAGCCCAAGTGATAGAGCCGGAACGGTTTAAAACACCTAAGGGAGTCGGCTTTTTCGTATAATGAAGTCGAGATGTTCCTCGATGATGAAGAATAGGACGACGAATATATTGGCGAGGAGGCGGAGGCGGGGGTGGAGGAGGTAAATCTGTTGGATTCGGTCCATTCCATCCCCAACCCAGCGCATTCGCAGTAGTCCCCATAAAGAATGGTGTTGCTTGATATAAAATTTTATTTTGAAGATTTTGAGGAATTTGATTGAAATCAATCAATTTGCGATTTCTCTCATAAGATTGTCGCATTTGCGGATATTTCACAAAGATGGCTTCCAATGTTGTTTCACGCTCATTATCATCACATAATTTGACAATAAAATTCCAAGGAATATTTTCCCAACAACTGGGAATGGTATCACTGGTATCACCGGACCAGATTTTGGCTTCTAACTCTTCACGAGGACCACTTCTCATGCATCGATTCAGGAGTCGATTTTGAAGACTCCATACTTCTACACGGGGAGTTGTAAGTTGTAAATAATCGTGGTCGTTCGTCAAAATAAAGACCCATCGCATAGGATTCATCTTTTGAAAAGTCCGGGTAAGAACTGCTACTAAATCATCTGCTTCTGCTTCTTCAACTTTCATCACATGAAAACCATGTCTCGTCTCTAAACTTGGAATAAGAGTTTGATAAATGTTCCGGAAAACAGGACCGACCTGAAACTTTCGATTCATAAATCGACAAATCGTTTTTCGGTTGCTTTTATAATTCGGGTAAATATTCATTCGCCAAATACGCTCTCGGGGACAATCTCGACAAAAAATTACATGTGAAAATGGAATGTTATATCGAGCACGGAATCGATCCACACTGCTAAGATAATTTTGCGTGAATCGGTTCATAAATTCAACATTTGTCGTCCAATCATAATTCTCATCAAAATTGGCTTCCGGATGAAGTTTGTGATACCAAATTTGAGTAGAGAAGAATCGGTAGAAACTAAGATAACTCGTATCTACAAGAAGAATAGGGGTATCGTCATCGTGATACCAGATGTCAGGGATTTTAAAGACATCATTTTCGACAAGATTCGGCGGAGGCGCCGAGAAACCTGGTGGCGGAGTAATCATTGTATAATCCTTTTTAATCAGTTCTTTTTTAAAATCAATTTTTTAAAGAAGAAGAAGAATCAAAACATTTTTTTTCTCAGGAAGAGTTAGAACCCACCCCTTCTCATCGGGTTCTTAAAACGGTCAAAATGAACCGTATCCCACATTTTGATATACAAACGACCACGTCATGGTTGCCATTTATATTAAATCATTCAAAAAATCAATTCGAATGGTTAGAACAACTGCCAGTATCTAACAAAAAATGGTCGGGTGGAAAGTTTAAAGTAAAGAGGCGTGGAGTTGGTATCCCAATACCCAAGAAAAATATGGGCTGGGTTATCTATGGCTCGAAACAATGCTCTTTTTGTGTAAATGCTAAAACTTGGTTTGATTATCGTCAAATCCCCGTTCATTATTACGATATCGATGAACTCATTGAAAATAAATTTATTCAAGATCGTGAAGATCTCTTTAAACGTCTTGGCGAAGATCGTATCAAAGACCAAAAAACAATACCCATTATTTTCTATAAAGGAGAGTTAATTGGAGGATATACTGACCTCCTCATTTATGCCAAAAATAATCAAATTAACTAATTCTAATTAATTACGTATTATCAAAATAGATTCATACCAATTGTAAATAAAAACTATTTATATCATAGGAAGATGAATATAAATCCCCCCAATAAATGGTTCGAGTCCATCGGTTTTCTTGATGTTGAGGGCAAACAATTAAATCCTTGGACGAATCTTCCCTATCAAAACCTATATGTGAATGCGAATAAACTCCCTAACACGTATTCTGGATATAATACTACCATTCGTGAGAAATTACCCGTTTATCAAAAGTATAAAGAGTTTTTGGAGACCTTGGGAACGCATCCTGTTGTTTTTGTCACATCCGGAACTGGTTCTGGAAAAACCGTCATGGTTCCTCGTTTCTTAGAGCATTTGTATAACTATCAAGCCAAAATAATTGTCACCATTCCTCGTCAAGAATCCGTTCGTGAAATGGCAATTTATCAAGCAAAATTGAATGATGTTGTTCTTGGTGAGGAAATTGGATACGCATTTCGTGGAGATAAAGCATACTCGCCTGAAAAAACACGTCTTCTGTTCGCCACAGATGGTCTTCTCGTTAGAAAACTTCTTCAAGATCCGCTTCTTACCGGATATCAAGCCGTAATTGTTGATGAAGCCCATGAGAGAAACGTTCAAATCGATTTCCTTTTGTATTTATTACGACGTGTTTTCCAATATCGTAAAGACTTCCGTCTTGTCATTATGTCTGCCGAAGCACCTGTCACTCTTTTTCAAAAATATTTTGCTGGAAAGCAATATAACTTTATTGAAATCAATGCTGGTTCGAAAACATCGTTCCCCATTGAAGACATTTATTTGGAAAACCCACTCACAAATCCCGAAGAATATCTCCCTGCCAGTATTGACCGTATTATCGATTTACTGGCTAATACTAAAAAAGGGGATATTCTTGCTTTTGTGAGTTCTTCTAGTGAAGCCCTGAAAGGTTGTCGTCAATTACGCTCCAAACTAGAAAAATTAGGCGGTCAAACCTCCTTCACCGTTGAATTGGAATCTGGAGACGAAGAAGCCCTTGTTCTCTTCTGCGGACAAGGCTCCGCTAATATGTCTAACCGCAATAAAAAATTACTTCTTCAAGCCAAAGCATATACCGAAGAATTAAATACTCGCACACAAAAGCACTTCAATCGTCGTATCACATTTGTCACCAATGTTGCTGAATCCAGTATCACCCTTGAAGGTTATACTTACGTCATTGATAATGGATATGCTTTGGTTGATTCTTATGATCCGGAACATCTGTCTTCACATCTTCGTTTGGAAAGAATTTCCCGAGCACAACAAATCCAAAGACGAGGTCGTGTCGGTCGTGTTGGTCCGGGTCTCGCCTACTATCTCTATACAATGAAAGAAGCAGAGAAATTTTCAGCATTCCCCCCTTCACAAATTAGTCGTAGTGATTTATCCGAGAATATCTTAAACTTTATGATTTTACCGGAAATCAATACGGTTCAAGATCTTGGAAAACTTCTCAATGAATTAATTGAACCACCTAAATTAATATCAGTTGAAGCAGCATTACTTCAATTGAAAGTTCTTGGTTGGCTTAATCAAGATTTTATCCCATTTGAAGCCAAAAAATTAACAGAATTAACCGGAACGTTCAGTGAGAGGGGCATATTTATGAATCGGACATTTAAAGGGGCAGTGAGTGCGCCAACAGCGGAGGCTATTTACGCAGCGTGGAACAATCATGTTGCGAATGAGGTTTGTGGTATTTTATCAATGATTGAGGCAACAAGAGGGGGTGATTTAGGTAAATTGGTTGAACCACAGGCGAGACAACAACAGAACCCGAAACAGACGAAAGAGCGCCAAAAGTATCATTCGAAGGAGGGAATGTGGATTACCCTTTACCAGATGTGGGATGCTTATCGAAATCCAAATAAACCGAAGAATTGGTTTGATAAAACAGGATTTTATGAAAAGACATTCCGCAAGGCAGATTCTGCTTATCGTCGTTATCGTTTCCAAATCGTAAATGATTTAAAAAATGCTTTAACGACAAAGCCGATGATGGAATCCAAAAATGTGAATGATTTTAAGGTGGCAGATGGAGTAAATTTGGAAGGACCACCTCCGGAGAAGCAAGAAATTCAAATGTTAATGGGTGCTGCCGCCCCCCAAAAAAATCCAGATGAATTGATAGTGTCTTCTTTAGCCCAAGGATATTGGATTTATTCGGCATATCGTAAGACAGGACGAAAATATTGGTTAGGATGTTTAGCACCGCAAATTACGAAATTAATGTTGCCAGAGACGAATGATTTTGGAAAGAAGCCTCCTGCGTGGGTTATGGGTATTTCGTGGGGTGGATTTGGAGATAAGACAGAAGTTAATTTGCCACAACGCATACCTGATATCTCATTTGACGAGATACATCCAAATTTCCCTGAATTAGCGAGACTATGTGAGACAACAAATATAAATAAAAGTAGTAATAAGGATGAATCCATCGAAAAAAAGAAAACTTCAAGAAATTCAAAAGTATCAAAATAATCAAGGGACTTGTTCGCTTTGTCTCATCGAAAGAAATATGGAAGACTTAACATTTTGCCAACTTGATAAATGTGGGACGATTGGATTTCGATGTCATACTTGTATTCCTTCCCCGAAATCATAATTTCTTCGCATCGGGTGAATATCCCCACATAATCAAGATTGTATGCATCTTTGTCGGTTTTCCATCTTCACGGTAAAGTGGTATTCCCATTGACTTCATTTGACCGACTTTTCCCTTTAAAGCCACAATACGTTTTTTTGCCATACTAATTCCGTGAGGGACACTTATTTTTGCGGGAACACGTTCTAACCCCTTAGCACCGACTTCATTGAAAACGGTTAAAAATCCATAATCACTTGTTGTTGGTTTCTTTAAACCTCGTGCTTTTTCACTAATCCCATATTCTTCTGCTAAGGGAATAAATCGTTCAATTTGTTTTTTTGTTAAAAAGGGAAACAAACGTTTTTCTTCGGGAGTCGGTTGTTTTAAATCACTTGCTGAAACCATCTTTATACCACCGCCATTTACAATACCGGGTAGCATTCGGTAATCACTTTGTCTTAAATCTAAACTGTTGTAAGTAATGGGTGAATTCATTTCCTTAATGAATTCATTAGATATGAATTATTTTGATTTACGATTCAATTTGATTTTCGGGCTTAATACTTCTTTCCAACGAATCGTTGGGTCTTCTTGATAAACAAACCCTAATTTTTCTTGTAATTTCGAACCTTTTGTTCGATCCCACATTGCGGGGGATGGTGCTGGAATCCATCTTTGTAAATAAGGTTCTTGTTCCACCTTTTCACGAATCATTGAAATCCAGGGAAGTGTTTCCCAATCGGGCACAATTAAATCTGGGGAGTAATCCACCGCCCACGACCGTGTCTGTTGTGCGTCAAATGTTTTATGTTCGAGAAACTTATATTTCAAACTGGTTAAGAACCTGGATAGATTGAAACAACTTGTGTTGCTTTCTTTCCGGTAGGCTTCTTCTGTTTGTATCAAGCAAAATGTCAATTTTGCTTTTCCAATATCCGGATAGACAACTTGACAAGTTCCTCCGGCAATCCAAGGCTCACCCTTCGCTAATTGTGGAATTGAACTTCCTACATTCCACGGATGAATCCATAACGAAACATGAATTTCTCCTTTTTGGGTTAAAACCCACCACCAAATAGCAGGAACTTGTTTGTCCTTATATTCAATCGTTGGTGGAAGACTACTCAATAATACTTGACGAGCGACCAATTGTTCCATCCCAATGGTTTGGTTGAAAATATCGTTCCAATGATGGATAAAAACTCCATTACTGACGATTTCAACACGCCATGGTCTTTCTTTATTCCATTCTGTTGTCATACAAGGAAAACCACTTTCTCTAATCCACGTTCGAATGATTCGATGTAAAGAATCAGGGGCTCGCCGAATTTTCACTTCTAACCCAACTGGCTCTTGTGTCGCAGGGTCTGTGATTAAATCACCGTGATAAATATTCCATTTCCACGTCAATGATGGAGTCCATTCACCATTCCGTTTGGTAAATCCTAATGCTGGGTTTTCTCCATAAAGGTTTTGATAAGTATCAATATCACCGACTTGTTTTTTACTGACCCATCCTAAGTCAATATCTTTTAGATGGTCTCGCTGAAACTCCCATTCAATAGGAGCATATTTCATACCACCCCGATAAAATCCCAATTGAGGATTCAACATTAAATCGTCCAATGATAGTAATGGAGGGATATCATCGTCATTTTGACGATATCGATCCCAAAGCCATTGAAGCATGGGGAAGTAGCGACTGGCTTTTAATCCAGACGCACTAAATTTTGGTATCCATTGACTTCCAAACAGTTCTTCTGTATTTTCTGTATTTTCTGTTTTTTCTGTTTGTATGGTGCTTTTCCGGTAATTCTTTTGTGCTTTATACCATTCTGGTCGAACTGGGAAGAAATATTTTTCACAAGGATAATATGTTCTTCCAAAATCGTGAAAATGTTTCAACAAGGGCGAACCTAAATTTGGATGATAATTTCCTTCCAATTTACCGGAATGGTCGCACACGAGAAAATCCAAGTCTTTGGCATCACGTAGTCCCCAAGAACTCTTTACCATTCCGCCAGCAATAACAAACCGCAAACGGTCTCTCACTGCTACGTTGTAAGTCATCCATCTTCGCCAGATATATCCTAGCCACCAGTTTGTGGTAGGTATGGGTCGATGTGGAATCATAAAAAGTCGGTCAATACTATTCATATGAACGACTGTGTCCATCCAAGCGTGAGATTCTTGCCGTTGCCGAGCAAGATCCCAACCCCAACCCATACCACTAATATCCCATCCACACTTCCATCGTTTTTCCCAATCTTCTTTGATAGGAGATTGTTCTTTTCCGGGAAGTTTTGCTTCGGGTGGAATGACAAGTAGTCTCCAAGTAAAGCCGGAGCATTTTTCAATGAAATGTTCGGGAATAGATTGATGACAACCAATCAGTTCTTGAAGTAGGTTTCGAATCATACGAGAATCTTCTTCATTATTTGTGTCAAGGGGGAAAGTTTCGTCAATAAGTAATTGACAAGTGATATTTCCTAAAACAGGGTGATTCCACACTGTGCGAGAAACCCATTCTCCTAAGGGATGTCCTTTGGAGGAAATACCATTGAGACCAACCCAGACATAAAGATTTGGGTGTGCTCGAATAAATGTTTGAAGAATCCAAGCAGCCTGAACTTGTTGTGAAATGGGTAGAGTTCTCATACGAGACCACCATTGCGACCAGGATTCTTCAAAGGTTCCAATATCCAACTGTTTGAAGAGCTGAATACTTTGCGGTTGCCATTTTTCTTCAATATCTTGAATGAGAAATTCGAAAAACGGAATCCGAGCAATCGAGGTTTGTCGCCATAAACTGACTTTTCGTGGCTCCCACGAAATAAATTCCTCAACGATTTTCTCCACAATATCCCAATTCGTTGTAATCGGCTCAATATCGTTCGGGCAATCATCAATCGGTTGGTTTGGAAAATCTCCTAGATGTTTCCAAGCAAATTCTTGTTTTGTTTTGATATCTGTCATTTATAATATTCCTTTTTTACAAGAGGCTTTTTAAATCAATTTTTCATTAAAATCAAATTTGAAATAATTAGGTAGGCAAGTTCAAAAGGTATTCTTTTACGAGCATATTCTTTTGATTCACGATATTGAGGTAAAAAAAGACTCCAATATTCTTCTCTTCTCTTTTCAATAAAATCATTAAACTTTTCTGCTATTTTTTTCTGTTCGTCAATTCCTAAGTCCATTCCTTTGATATATATTGTCGCATAAGACCGACTTGTATCTTTGGACGGATATATATATCCTTCTTTATATTCCAGACAGATTCTTCCTAATTGTTTTCCACTATCTAATGCGGTTAATGTAAGAGAAGTAAGAAATTCATCTTTGTTTAGTATTTGACCGTCAATATATCTTTTTATTTGAATATCTTTATAAATGGGAAGATGATAAATATCTCCACCAACGATCCATTTATTTTCTCTTGTTATCGTGAATATTTTTTGAGAACCATCTGGCATTTTTTGCCATAATATATCTTGTTTATCAATAGTTTGATTTAATTTTTGAAACAATATCGCAATTACTGTAATGGATGTATCTGGGAATACATCTTCTTCAAAATATTTAATTTTTTTAATTTGATATTGAGATAAAAAATCATTTCGAGATTGAAAGTCAATATCACGAGGAGACAGCATAAATCCAGCAGGTATAATTAAAATTCCACCTTCACACCCTTTCATTGATTTTAAAAAACATTTATACAAATCATTTGTTTGATACATATCAAAATATGATTTATCTATACTTTTATTCCTCGCTAAATAAGGTGGGTTAGTAATAATAAATGCTTTTTCATAATAAGGTGGGTTTTTTAGAGTATCTCTTTTCTCAATATACCTTTGTTTTGGGTCAATATCATATGCTTCAACCGGTAAAGATGAATATTTTTGTATCCAATCAATTAAATCCCCTTTTCCCGCAAAAGGTTCAATAATTCGTGTTGCTTGAATATTTCTTATTTCTTCTTCAAATCCATCTAAAATGTAGTTTGATTGTATTGTATAGAATTGTCCTTTTAATTTTTTATTCATGAATTAACCAAATTTCTAATCATTTAATATAAAATCATTTTTTCAAAACAACGAACCAATGATATAAAACAAAGAGAGCGACAATCCAGCACCACATACTGCCCCATGTTCCATCTTTTGAATATAAATATAAACTAATTAAAAATGTAAATAATCCGGCTGCGAATCCAAGTGGATAATTCCAAGAAGGCGCTAATAAAAAGAAAGCCCATAATCCAATCCAAATTGGTTGTGTGGGTATCCATTTCCACATTAAATGTCCGTTCTTTGCTACAACGGTATCAAATTCGATGCCATTCTTTCCAAATAATAAGAAGGCTATAAAAGTAATGATATATAGGATAAACCATAATTGTTTGTTTGGAAGGCGATTCGCACTTGCGATGGGTTGTATCGCAATGATGCCTGCGCCCAAGATGCTACCTATTTTATTAAGTAATACCAAGTTATGGTTAATGGATAGCCAGAGAATCGTTTCAATAAGTTGCATGGAGATAAAACTAAGCCAGAAGAGAGCATGAGGTAAAGTTATTTGTTTTCTTTGATACCAAGACCAGACAGAACCTGCGCCAACGGCAAACGTCGCCAGAGAAACTTCCCAACTCCAACACATATCTAAGAAAAGTGCTGAAAAAAATGATTTAAAAAGATGTATCCTAAAAAATTCATAAATGAATTGTTTATTTCGTTGTTTTTCAAAAAATTGGACGCAAGAGAACAGTCCTTACTTTGATTTAAAAGGGACGAAAGTTTGGGCGAAATGTGTGAATGTTTATGATGGAGATACTTATCAATTGGTTTTTCGTTTTCAGGGGAAACGTTGGAGGTGGAAGTGTCGTTGTGTGGGATGGGATGCGCCAGAGATAAGAACGAAAAATCCAGGTGAAAAGATTGCTGCCTCGGCAGCAAGACAGAAGATGATAGAGTGGTGGGAGAGAAATAAATGGGTTGCGAAAGTAGAAATTCAAGGATGGGATAAATATGGGAGGTTATTGGTTCATCACTCCGGTTTAAAAGAGTTTATGTTTGAGTCTAAATTAGTTCGTCCTTATGAGGGAGGGCATAAGGAAGAATGGGTTGAAATTATGTAGAATATATTCGTTTTAATTCTGGGTTGGTTAATTCTCTTTTTGTTCCTGTGTCATTTGATACACGAAATAGTGTTTTAAATTGGTTGGGGGTAAATAATTCTTTTGCCATTGCTAAATTATCATTTAAAATATCAGGTATATTATTTTTTGGTAATTTATTTTGAGCATATATGATTAACCCTTTATAATTATCATTTTCAAGATATCGATAAATATCTTTTGGATTACCATATTTAGTGAGAATATATGCGGTTTTTACAGGAGCTGCTTGTGGCATTTTTAAATCCGGTGTGAGAGAAATCTCAAACTCACGGTTATGGCTTTCTTTTGTTTCATTCTGTTTAGAAGAATCAATAATGAAATGATAGAGACGTTCTGGTAATGGGATGGTTTTAGAAGCATATTTATAGATATGCCATAAAAACATCGCATTATAATTTGTATGGACCAAAAAAACCAACTTGTGACTTACATGAGTTAATTTATCATTTTATTATTGATTCTTCTAAACAAAATGGAAAAACAGAAAGTCATCACCGTGAGTTTGAAATTTCTCTCACACCGGATTTAATAATGCCACAAGCAGCTCCTGTAAAAACC
>Ga0172366_10005122_pt1 | contig 10320 bp, 8 predicted proteins | sample LakKivSesite69cm_FD_114533 | JGI IMG/M metagenome (GOLD analysis project Ga0172366, IMG submission 114533) | Sediment microbial communities from Lake Kivu, Rwanda - Sediment site 69cm | ecosystem: Environmental > Aquatic > Freshwater > Lake > Sediment | place: Rwanda: Western Province, Lake Kivu...
ATAAAGAATCAGTTAAACGGCCACTTGAGGTTATATTCGTGAAAAAAGATATGCGATCATACGAAGTGATCTGTGATTTTCACGGAGGAAACGAGCGATGAGACATGTTTCACGGAACGGGAAATGTATCCTTCTCTTGTTGTGTTTTACAAGCGTGATTCTTTGTTCATACAATCTTAATGGAAATACTCCCTTTTCTAGGCATGATGATCTTGCAAAAGGACTGGAACGAGGGACGGTAATGGGATCGAATTTCTACGTGACCGATCAAGTGTTAAATGCGACCGTGACCCAGCTCAACTTCAGTTTCAGCCTATCTGCCTATCACCAGCACGAATGTGAACTCTCGATGCCGGTTGGTTGCGATTTTGACATGCGGCTCTACAATCCTTCCAATTCCTCCGTGGCAAGCGCGTTGTCTCGTAGCACGGCTGGATCGAACGAATCCTTCGTTTATTTCAATAATGGTCCAGCTGGCACCTTTAAAATGCAAGTTATCCGGTATTCAGGGAACGGGAGCTTCGATTTGTCAATCATCGAGATACAGAAGTACGTCATCGACAATCTAAATCCATACACGCAAGAATTCAACGCGAACTACAACTCGACAGGATTGTGGGGGAGCACGTGGAATAGAAACCCTTGGAACGTCACGGATGTAGATTTCATCTCTGGCCCCACATCAATGCGACTAGTCGGTGCTGGGGTTCCAATAGTCGATCTCCCCATCGGTTATGGTACGTTGGATTCCCCCTTGTTTGATCTCAGAGGTTCATATTCATATTATTTATGCTTCGGGTACCGCTTCTTCGGGGTTGGCTATTTGCAAATACGGGTGAACGACACGGGGGCCTGGAATAACCTCTTCACCTTTAATCCTGTGGCAACCACCTGGACTCGAGTCGTGCTGAATATCACTGCATATAAAAATTCTCACGTGCAATTCCGATTCTCTTTAACCGGCGTAGCGTTAGCCGGGTATTTCTACCTCGATAATTTCGAACTGCACACGCTAGGCTCTGCATCATTTAACAATCCAGTAATAATCCCCCTCGTAGGAAATATTTACGAGACATATCATGTCCAGGTTACATATCGTGAAACCCACAACATTTTTCCTTCCGATATCTATGTTTCCATTTGGGATGGCTTGATTCCGAACGTTAAGCAAGTCGATCTCGTCGAGGTTGATCCGACAGATTGGGATGTTTCGAACGGGAAGCTCTACAAGTGCGACATCCAGCTGTTCGACGTGAATAATCCCCTCTTGTTCTGCGTTAGCGACCGGATCCTGCTATATCCGATTTCAACTCCAAGCAGAAACTATCCACTGGAAAGCAGCTCGTTCCCCTACAAGCTCGATTTCGAGGTTCTCGACACGTATTATGTCATTAATGATCCGGTCTATAATCCTCCGACCATCGAAACGAATGCGCAAGGCCACTATCTTACCGCGGGAATAACCGCCGGTGGCACGTCCATCAACACCGGATCTGCACACGTGGGAATTGTAACACCCTGGATACCAATCTCGTCAGATTTACAAGTTTATCTCGAATTCGATTTAATATTTGACGAAGTGACACCGTCTCCAATCAACACCTTCCGGATAAATATCACCTCTGATGGCGTGGTATGGAAAACGGTTGGAGAATATGAATCCGATTTTACCGGCAAACCGTCCATAAACATAACGTCCTACAACAACAAGAATGCAAGCATCCGGTTCATCATGGATTCCTCCGTTATAGGAGGCCTCAGAACTGCTTCCTTTATCCTGGACAACATTTCTGTTATCGAGAAGGATTTTATCAAACCCACGATGATAAATCCTTCCATCAGGGAGGGGCAATGGCTATTCGGGGTTGTGAACGTAGACATGACCGTGAATGACGTTGGGTTTGGGGTTGATCACGTGATCGTGCGCGTGGACGGTAATGACATCGTGAACATCACGACCTTCACGGGAAATAAAGCGCAGTTCTCCTTCGACACGACGCGTCATGACATCGGGGATCACGAGATCACGATCGTCGTTGTCGACAAGAGCGGGAATCAAAACACCTACACGATCGTCGTGCATATCGACAACACGCCCTATTGGCTTTACGCGGTGATCGCAGCAGTCGTTGTCATCTTCGGCATCTACGGTTATCGCCGTTTTAAGAAGGCGAAGCCGGCCATCCAGCGGAAGATCCACGGCGAGGCAATCCCCCCGACGGACGTGGCCAAGAAAATCCTCGAAATCACGAATATCTTCCGCCAGATTCGTGCTAAGGATATTGCCAAGAAAGTGGCCATGAAGGAATTGACCGCGGACAAAGTGTTGGCCTATTTACGTTACATGATCAACGAGGGTATGATCAAGGGTGACCTCGAAGGCGACGTGTTCACGCGCGTGATAACGGGAAAGATGAAAGCGATCATCGCGGGCAAGGAGGTAGCGATCCTCGATTACCTTCGCGACCGGAAGGAGGCCTCCATTTCGGGCATGATCAAGGACTTGCACCTCGAAGGGGTGAGCAAGGAAATCCTCGAGGACGTCATCATGGGGCTGGTCGTGTCGGGCAAGCTTTCCTGCTTCTTCGAGGGCGACACGATCTTCCGCGAGGACGAGGCCGCCGCGAAGGTGAAGGATAACCTTCCAGAACCGGCTCCAGTTCCACAACCCGCGCCCCGCGTTTTCAAGAAAAAAGCGGTCGAGAAAGAGGGAGACAAGGAAGAACCCGAGGTACCCGCTGCCCTTGAAAAGCCCGCCAAGAAGGCACCAAGCAAGGTCGTGAAAGCAGCGAGCGAGGGCACCAAGCAAGTGCCTCCGCTACCACCAGAGGAGGACTTTGGACCAGTACAAGTGGAGGAAAAGACACCCGCGAAGGCACCGTGGACCATCGTGGACAAGAAGAGCGACATCATCCGCATGCTCTCGTCCAAGGAGCACGTGAAGTTCGAGGAAATCAAGAAGGATTTCGCCCTCAACGAGACCCCCGAGGAGATCGAGGATTACCTGTTCGACCTCATCAAGAACCGGGAGATCAAGGGCATCATCGAGGACGACGGCTTCTCCCGGCGGGAATGAGTCCGGGTTCTCGCCCCTTTCCCCCTTTCTTATTGTCTTCCTTTTACAAGGCACGGTCTGATTCTAGGCGCGCCCTCCTGGCCGCCCCGGTGGAGCCATTCACGACATCTTGAACAACCCGAGGGTAACACGCTTGAACTTCTCGAAACCCTGGAACTCCTCGTTCGGGTCGGGCATCTTCCCGGGCTTCGCGGACGGCGGGTTCGGGTCCTGCTCGAACGTGATGCGGACACGGACGCCCTCGTATTTTTTGGCAAGATCCTTTAGTTCACGGTTGAGGAACACGATCTTCTGGTTTTCCACGTCCCCGAGCACGAAGAGATTGTTTTTCACCTTGTTCCAGTAGGCGGCGAAGTCCTTGTCGTTGGGGTCCCACTGTTTAACATCCTGCGCCACGAGATAGCCGCTGTAGACGGATTTTGCTTTCTTTGCCACGATCCCGCACCTGCTCGAGTGTGTAGTCTGGGTATAGAAGGGCGATCAACGGCGGAGGAGACGAGGGTTCCAGAGGAATTTCTCCTCCTGGGCGATCGGGTCGAGCTTGACTTTTCCCTTCTCGATGAGGCCGCGGAGCTTGGCAATCGTGTCCATGACTTCCTTCTTGAACTTGAGCATCATGGTGAAAAGGATGACTGTCTTGAAGAACGGGGCCATCTTGTACAAGCCCTTGTCCATGAACGTGACGATGAACTTGCCACCCACGTTCAAGAGTTTTTCATCGATCTTCGCGACGACCCTGGCATGGTCCCCGATCTTCACATCCCAATCCGATCCGACGGTCGCACGTTTCTCGTCGAACTGTACGGGGAGCCAATGCCCCTCCTTCACGTCCTTGATGGCGCACCCGAACATCTCGCCCATTTTGGGCAGCTTGGTGTGTTCCTTCTTGAGATCCACGAGAAAATCGTAGTTCGGGATGACGCATTTAAACGCGGGCAGTTCATCATCAGCCGCGATGCTCGCGGTGATGGAATTCAACACGACTTGCTCGATCGTCCCAAGATGTGCCACGCTCATGGAATTAAACCACTTTAAAACGAGGCGTTTCTCTGCGAGTTGTTTTTCAGGGACACCGTGCCAGTTGTCCTTGTCGATGCCGAACATTCCGTCCGGCTTGCCCTCCTCCCGCACGGCGCCGACGAGATCCAGGTTCCTCGAGAAAGCCCTGTTCTTTGCCATGAATCGCTCTTTCTGGTAGATCCCGATTTCGGCACCGTGGAGGTTGGTCATCCAGAAATCCACTTCGACCTTTTTCTCGAACTTTTCACCAGGTTTGAGCGGGGTCTTGTCTTCGACCTCTTCCTCGGGTTTCTCGTCTTCTATTTCCGCTTCAGCCGTGCTCTCTTCCTTTGCAGCGAGCATCTTCTTGGCTACCGCTTCTTCGAGTGCTGCCGTGCTCTTGGTGGTTTTTTTGCCCATGATCCATCAACTCTCCAGATCCCCCCAGCATTTAATTAAGGTTGTTATTAAACCCGTGGGGCGACGACGATTACGATCCCAGGTTATTATTAGGCACGAGGTCGCACCTAGTCAGCAAGCAAGAGCAAGCACGCGGTTCGCGGGCCATGGCGAAGCACGAGAACAGCATCATCCTCGGGGACTGCCGGTCGGTGCTCAAGGCGCTCGATGACAAGTCTATCGACGTTTGCATAACATCCCCGCCGTATTGGGGGTGCCGCGATTACGGGACAGATGGACAGATCGGCATCGAGCAAAACCCGTTCGACTACGTGGCCGAGCTCGCCGGGATCTTCGCCGTCATCAAGAAAAAACTGAAGCCGGAAGGAAACGTCTTCATCATCATCGACGACGTCTGGGTCTCCAACTGGACCCGTTGCCGCCAGCACACGTGGATCTCGTCGAAAGACGGCGACGAGGGCATCTCCAACGAGGACATCCAGGACAAGTGCAAGATTCCCCGCAATTGGCCGAAGACCCTCGGCATGGACTGGTTCAAGGCCAAGCAGAAGATGCTCCTGCCCGAGCGGCTCACGATCAAGATGCAAGAGGAGCAAGGCTGGTTCTTCCGCGAGAAACTCATCTGGTACAAGCCAAACGCGGGAAACTACACGAACATCCGCGACCGGTTCGCCCACGCTTATGAATACGTCTTGCACTTCACGAAAAGCCAGCAATACCACGCAAACATGGCCGCCATCACGGACCAGGAGACCGGCAAGCTCCAGCGGGACGTACTGTTCATACCCATCGAGCGTTCCAAGTCCGAGCACTCGGCCACGTTCCCGAAGGCGCTGGTCGAGCTGCTCGTCGATTTCGCGTGCCCGCCTGGCGGCCTCGTGCTCGACCCGTTCTGCGGCACCGGCACCACGCTCGTCGTTGCCAAGGCCATGAAGCGCCGCTACATCGGCATCGAACTCTCTAATGTATACCACGCTGAGGCTGTCCAGCGCGTTGCAGCGGCAGGATCCCAGCCGTTGCGTGGAAAACAAGGGAACCTCCTCGAGTGGACTTGATGCCCCCCCGCTCGGGCGTGCCATGGGAATAGCATTCTATTTTACCCAGCCGTGTTTTGTTTCATCACGAGGTTCCCCCCCATGAAAGAACTCCTCGGCTTGCGTGGCATCGTGACGGTTCTCAACACGCCCTTCACGAACGATGACAAGATCGATGTCGACGCCTTGAAGCGAAACGTGAAGGAGGCAATCGCAGCAGGTGTTGCTGGGTTTCTCGTGCCGGCCATGGCATCCGAGGTCGACAAGCTCAGCGATGCCGAGCGGGGCGACATGATAGCGGCAACCCTCGACATGGCCAAGGGCAAGGTGCCCGTCATCGGCGGCGCGTCGGCATCGACCCCCGAGGCGAGGGCACGGCACGCGAAGGCGATCATCGATGCTGGCTGCGATGGCGTGCTTGCGAGCATTCCTTACCATGACGACAGGCAATACACGCGCGATGTCACCGCGCTGGCAAAGATCGACCCGCCCTTCATCATGCTGCAAGACTGGGCATCGAGCGGGAACGGCCTGCCCGTCCCGCTCATCGCGAGGCTCTTCGAGGACATCGACGCGTTCAAGGCCTTGAAGATCGAGGTTCCTATGGCGAGTATAAAGTACACGCAAGTCTACGGGGCGACTGGTGGCCGGCTACACCTGTCCGGGGGCTGGGCAGTTATGCAGATGATCGAAGGCCTCGATCGCGGGCTCCACGCGTTCATGCCGACCGCGCTGCACTGGACCTACTCGCGGATCTTCAAGCTGTATCAATCCGGGAGGCGGCCCGAGGCTCGGGCACTGTTCAACAAGATCTTGCCCGTGCTCGCGTTCTCGAACCAGCACATCGACATCTCTATCCATTTCTTCAAGCGCTTGCTGCACGAGCAAGGCATTTACCCGACGAGCCGGGTCCGCGAGCCGATTATGCCCTTTGATCCCGTCCACGAAAAAATAGCGACGGAACTCGTGAACCACGCCATCCTCGTCGAGCTCGAGGCAAAAGGAGCCTCGAAATCACACAAGGGTGAATCATGACTGGGAGAAAAGCTAAAAAGGGAATCCGGGGTATATATGTCGATTTTGACGGCTGCCTCTCGTCCGCGGTGCCGGGGGACGCGCTGGACATCGACCTCGTCCACTTGATCCGCGAGATCAACCAGAAAGCGAGGGCCGGGGGCCGCGCTCCCTTCGTGGCCATCAACTCGGGCCGCCCCGAGTCGTTCATCGAAGCACATGCACAAGCCTTTGACATCAAGGAATTCTGCGTGTTCGAGAACGGCGCGGGAATCTTCCGGTTCCCCGCGAACGCCATCGAGATGTACATCGACCCGCGCATCCCCGCCTCCATCCACGAGGATTTCCTCGCGATGGCCCATGTTATTCGAAAAAGATTCGGCCTGGAGAGGCAACCAAACAAGGACTACAACCTCACCTATTTATTTCCCGAGCACGACCCGCGCATTGCCGACGTGGCTGGTTTCATCAATGATTACATAAACGAGAGGCGATTGCCTTATTACATCGATTCGGGCATCAATTTCATCAACGTCATCACCGCCGGCACCGACAAGGGCACCGGGATGCGGCTCGCGGCGAAAAAAGGGGGTTTCGACCTGTCGAGCATGGCCGGCATCGGCGACAGCGATAGTGATCTAGCGTTTATGGATCTATACGGGGTGACGGCTTGCCCGTCGAATGGTTCGCCTGGTTTGAAGGTAAAAGTGGATTATGTCTCGCCATTTGCGTATGCGAAGGGCTCCATCGACATCATCACGCGTTTGCTCGACGGTAGCATCGAGCGGCACGGCCAATCGACCCGGCTTTCATGACGCCGGCCGGAAAGCATCGTCGAGCCATTGGACGATCCGTGCTGCTACCGCTGTTTCTTGGCCCCGGAGGGAGTGATCGCCCTTTTCCGGGAGGAACACGTGATCGGCGGGCAAGCCGAGATGCGCGATGATCTTGTCGGCGCTCGCCTCGAGCAGCACGAGCTTGTCGTCCTTTGCATGCACCAGGCGAATCTTGCGAATTGCCTCCTCTTTCGGCAGTAGATCGAGGTAATTTTTTGGCGATATCTTCTCGTTCAAGCCCCGTAATTTGCCGAAACTGACGATATTGCGCAAAAAATGCTTGGAAAACCACGGCTCCGTCAGCGGCACGCGACCTCGCTTGGCTTCGAGGATATCGACGAAGCTGTAATAACTACTCATCGAGATCACGAGCTTAACGCGAGGATCAGGAAATGCGGACACTATGGACGTTGCAGCGCCGAGACTGTGGCCGATCGCCACGACACCACGGCTCGTGTCCGCGTCGGGCCTGCTGCAAGCATAATCAAGGACGCGCTTGTAGTCGGGCATCACGCCCGTTGCGTCGGTGATGTACCAATCGTCCATGCGGGCCCGCTTGAAACGCCTCGCGCTCTCGCCATGCCCGCGAGCGTCGGGCAGCATGACCAGGTACCCGTTCATCGCCAGGGGAATCGCCAGCCAGAGGAGCTTCTTGCCATTGCCGCTTAGCCCGTGGTGACAAATGGCGACCGGAAGGCGTTTTCCATCAGATCCAGTGGCCTTCAAGACCTTGCAAGCCATCTGCCAGCCATCGGCCATGGGGATGTCGACGGCCTCCTTTTCGAGAAAGGTGTCATCTGCAATGTTGTCCCAATCACCATTGACGAGGCGGAAATAGGCAAAACCCAGCATGATCCCGAGCAGCAAGAAGATCACGACGGAGACTACCAGCGCCCATGCCCACGCGACCTGGCCCGCGAGCATCCCGGCCATGCACGCGGCGCCCTCGGTGATTGCCAACATGAAAAACAGCTTCACTAAGAGCAACTCATTAATCTATTTATCGGGCTCGACATAATTCCCACGTCTCTTTTTTACCCGTCCAACGAACACGAGGGGCCTCGGGAACCCGCACGCGTCCCGTGCACCCGTCGACGCGTGGTGTCGGCAATCGAGCATGCATCCCGGCGGTTTGACCGAAAAGGCAAAAAGGAGGCAAGCGGAAGTCATCGCGTGAACCACCCATGATCCAGGCGATGACAACCGGCCTCCAGGACGATCCTTCGTCCATGGCGTTAAAAGTCTTGTCGAGTATCAAGGGGTTATTCGAAACCCAGACCCGCCGCGATGCGGTCGTGGAACACGAGCCCGGCACGCTGGACAAGGTCGTGCTGCAAGAGCTCGCGTCGGCAATGTTGGGCACGGGGCACGAGCCCGCGGCAGCGATGTTGGACATGGTGCAAGCTATGCTACACGAGAGCCTGAACGAGATCTTGGCCGAACCGGACCCCATCGCGGCGATGGAAAGGTTGCGGGATGCCACGGCGCCGGGACCAGGGAAAAGGTTGCTATCCGTGAGTGACACGACCATGGAACGTGTGACGCCGTCGATGGACAGGGCGCAGCTCGATGGTGCGTTGCGATCGAATTACGCGGAGTGTATCGATGCGTTAGATGCGATGGGAGCACGTTCGACGCAGCTGTTCATGGCAAACGACGACACCAGCATGGCGTGCCGTTCAGCGAGCCCGAATGGCTGGTTCAAGCCGGCGCGGGTTGGCGGGCGAGCAAAGTGGGAGCAAGCCTTGTCATTTTCCGCCCGCGAGGACACGACGAACATGTTATTTGCCAGCTGTATGCCGCTCGCGGGATGGCTCGATGCGAAGCAGTCACCGGGGCAGGTGCCGTGGTTGCAAGAGATCGGAAGTTGCGTGGCAGCGATGCACGAGACCGGGGGCAAGGTCGTGGCCGCGGGGATGGACCGGGGGTTCTTCAAGCCGGTCACGTTCGCGATCGCGGCGAGCGGCACGCGAGCCACGGTCGACGACGAGCACGATGACGGCCATGGCCCGCGATTCGTGACGCCGTGGAAGCATGGGCCAGACAAGGATGACGTGAAATGGAACTACTTGCTGGATCCCACGAAAACACAAGTAACCGTGGAATCGTTGGAAGTTGACACGGCAAAACATCCCGACGTGGCTGACATCAACAACGACGTGGTCGAGACGACGCCGGACGGGATAACAACCGTGAAGGTCGCGCGCGTGGCACTCGTCGACGAGTACGGGGCTGGCGAGAAGCGAACGCTTGACGAGATCCGGGTGGAAGCGAAGGACGTCGAGGATGGCATGAAAGCAACAACGCGTGACCTGGAAAAGACCGAGCAAGCCTACGTGGCACATCGCGAGGCGATGGGCACGAAGGATGCAAAGAAGCCTGGTTATGGGCGCGGCAAGAAACGCGAGCAATTCGCAGACGACGAGGACGAGACCTTGTACAACGTGTGTCAGGACTTGCACGAGAAGGAGAAACGCTTGAATGCGCGGAAGGAAAGCATCCTGGCTTCGTTCGTCTTTTTCGCGATATCGTTGTTTCCTGGCGAGGACGTGATCGCTGCCGCGAAGGCGTTCATCGAGCTGGCACGTGATTACCACGCCCGCTGGCTGATCGAAAATGGATTCAAGGTGGTGAAGGAATCCTTCTGCCGGGACGTCCGCAGCTGCAAGCCGACCGCACGGCAGTTCGTCCTGGTGCTCGGGATGATGCTGCACAACTGGTGGCGAGTCGTGCGGGTGAAGCAGGCCGTGGAATGGCTACGCCGTCACGGAAAGCCCGTGGCGTTGTGGAACGACGCGCGGCCGTGGATACGGCTGCCGGTCGAGCGCGAGATACCAGGCCTCGTGGACGCCGTGACCTTCACGACCCGGGTCTTAACCGAGGGAATAATGTCGATTATTAAAAAAGCAATAAAAGGTACAAAATGATGGTCACTTAGTGA
>Ga0172366_10005123_pt1 | contig 10319 bp, 10 predicted proteins | sample LakKivSesite69cm_FD_114533 | JGI IMG/M metagenome (GOLD analysis project Ga0172366, IMG submission 114533) | Sediment microbial communities from Lake Kivu, Rwanda - Sediment site 69cm | ecosystem: Environmental > Aquatic > Freshwater > Lake > Sediment | place: Rwanda: Western Province, Lake...
CAGAACGGACCGAATCACTTCTGAGTGCGCGTCGGCGAGAATGTCGTTCAGGTTCCGCCCCTGTTTCTTGACTTTTTCGAAGAGGGAGTTGAACCTCAACGGCGGTATGGAGACCGAATGATAGCCCAAGCTTTCGTTCATGACGAGGCCAGCCAGTTCGCGGATACGCGAAACGGGCACCACCTTGCTGTCCGCAATGCCCCAGGACACGAGCCTCGCGGCCTGACGGGGAGTCGTGCATACGGCGCTTGCCACCATGGGTCCTATCAGTTCGCCCTTTCCCGCCTCGTCCGACCCTAGGACCGTACCCTCTTCCTTCACGACTTCATAGACGGACTCCTCTATGATGCGCCTGATGATCTCAGACCTGTCATAGACCACCTTGCCCGTCGAGTAGACGATGATCAAGTGGGCTCCTACCTTTGCTCTCAGTAGCTCGTACCTGTTCGTCGGGCTCAAGGCCTCAAAGCCCTCTGTCAGATACAGCTTCCCTCTGAGCAGTTCGGATGACCTCTTCGTGACAAAGGCGGAGACCTGGTCACCGGTCCGTGCGGTCAACTGCACTCGTTCACCTCAATGGTCCGCGCGAGACCGACGACGACAAGCTGGCTTCCATGGGTGAAATGCGCTTTAAGGGTTTGCCCCAGTTGCCGCTCGCCTCTCGGCCTTGAGTTGCCGGAGTAAGGGTATGGCGGATATCTTCGCCTCATCGAGCAGGTCCCAGAGAACCCCGGACGGTCTTCTTCTGGCTCCCGGGACACTGATCACCCTTTTCGGCGTGGCGATGACATCGACGCTGAAGTCGAAGAGCTGTGAAGGGATTGAGTCAGCCAGCTGAAGCTCGTGCACCGTTGTTGCGATCGGGGTTCCCTCATCGACTTTCGCTGCCTCGGAAAGCACAGCGTATTCGATTTCGCTGTAGCCTTCCCCCTTTCCGAGCCTGTTCCCTAACAGGTCGACCGCGACGGAGCCGGTGACTATCATGTCCACCTCCGGCAGGGACTTGAGGTCAACCTTTCTTCCCATCTGAATCGAACCGCGTATTGTAGAAGCGTAACCACGCAACCGCCCGGAGATTCTGTATGGTTCCAGCACGAGGAACCCCCCAGCCAGCCTCGGAGTGGGGACTACCAGAGTCTTGCCGGACTTGAGCACAGCCAACCTGACCGCCCTCTGAGGCGAGTCGGGGGCCACATTGATGACGTCCGCATTCCTGAACACCTCCAGACAGGTAAGCAACTCGGCTGCCTCCTCTGCCCCCTGAAAGTTTGGAATCCTACCTCGCACGGGCCTCGGGGGTCTGGCCATCCCTCCCGCCTCGAGGGCTTTCCACACTCGGTCCCTTATCCGTCGCTTCTGCTCGCTGACATCTGACATGACTTGCGGAGCACTCCTCCGGAACCCACGGGGGCGGCTACCCCTTCCTTATGACCTCCCACGTCCTCGGATCCTCCTGTCCTATGCACCAAGCTGCCACTTGGGTCAGCCCGTGTTTCCTCACGATCTGCAACCTGAGCTCAGTGCTCTTTGCACCTTGGAACCAGACCTCACGCCTTCCTCCGCTCATGTAGGCGAAGGTGTACTCCCCGGAGGTGTTGTCAAAAGACACTACGCTCCGAGTCTCGGCTGCCGTCTGCAGGGCTTGACCAAAGGACACACCCCTCCCGCCGCCACCGCCAGCCGGCCAGTCATACCCGTAGAAGGGAATTCCGATCATCAGCCTGTCCCTCGGGATAGTCTCAACAGCGTATTTCACCACATCCTCGAACCAGCCGAGCGGCGATATCGGCCCAGGGCTTCCCCCTGACCAGTGGTAGTCGTACGCCATGATTATGACCAAGTCGCAGGCCTCGCCTAGGGCTCTGTAGTCGAAGGCTCCGGCCCATCCTGTTGTGGCATCGTAGGTCTTCGCTGGGACATCTATCGTGACGAGTTTCCCTTTCGGCCTGAGCACCGACGCCAACATGCGCATGAACTCGGTGAGCGCGTTGCGATCTGACTCTGGGACGCCCTCGAAGTCTATGTTGATACCATCGTAGCCCCCCTGCTCCACAAAGGCCACTAACTGGGATATGACCGAACCCCTGGCTGCCTCATCGGTCAGAATCCTGTGGGCGATCTGCGCGTCGAAGTTCCGATTGGCGACCAATGGCAGCACGAGGACTCCTCTCTGTCGGGCAGTCTGGGAAACGCCCTCCGCAGGGGCGCCCTGTAGCCTCATGCCTTCATCAACGAACATGCCAGTCGGAGAGACCCACGTGAAGGCCTCGACATGGTCCTCGAAGTCAGAGGCGCTGTACTGATTGTACTCCACAACCCACCCCAAGAACCTCACATCGATGCCTGATAGCTTGACCTCGCTGAAGTTCACGCTCTCACCCTCAGGCTGAATGTCGCTTCGCATGACAAGGAAGAGCGTGGCGCCTGTGGCTATTAAGAGGATTCCACCGATCAGGACTATATGGAGGTTTCCGCTCAGCTTCATCTACCTCACCCCCCGAAACCCACCTAAATCGGTTTGCCGACAGCATGATCGGGTGCAGACCATCCGGCCAGTGGCATCGGGTCCAGCGCCATAAGACATTAACCCTCAGTGTGAGGACTTCCGTCATCTTGTCGGGCCAAGAATTGCCCGAGGTGCTCCGGAGCATCTTGGACTCCTCAGTAAGAGAGAGGTCCAAATCTATAGATAGGCTCATCCTCAATCACAGGAACAGGTTCATCACCCTCAGGGACGATGTGGCTCTCTTCCTCTACAGGGGTGGTGTGGCTTCATCCATTTGCGTAGCTGGGGACTTCAACAACTGGGATGCCAGGTCTAGCCCGATGCGTAGACTTCCCGGTACAGATCTCCACTACCTCGAGCTTGAGGTGCCCCCTGACTCAAGGGTTGAGTACAAGTTTGTCAGGGACGGGGAATGGATCTTGGACCCCTTGAACCCGCAGTCCGTCTCGGGCAAGTTCGGCCAGAACTCGGTCCTCACGATGCCGAAGTACGTGGAGCTATGGTCAACCCCTGAAGTCCCCCGGAGGCTTGGCACGTTAAGAAGGCTCGACCTAGCAAACAGAGAGATCGCATCCAGATGGGATATCAGCACCTATGTCCCAGAGGCTCAGGGCCCGGCATCAATGCTCCTAGTCTTGGGTGGGTCAGACTACTGGGAGTATGGAGGTATAGGCCATGTGGTGGATCAGGCTACGCTCTCAGGAGCGACCAAGCACCTCGCGGCCATATTGGCTGATCCAAAGGACAGAGCAAGGGAGTACGGCATGCCCAGGTCTTGCTGTCAGTTCCTGGCGAGAGAGCTGGTTCCTGAGGTTAGGCAAGGCCTCGGACTGCGTCGAGACCCGACGCGAACTGCTGTTATTGGTGCTGCGCGGGCAGGTCTGATCTCGGTCCTCTGCACCCTTAACCATCCAACAGAGATCGGGATGGCCGGCGCACAGTCGGGTTACTTCACTGGCCGAGGCTATGAAATGGTGGTCAGCTCAGCGGCCACGGGCCCCTGCAGTTCGTCCGTTTACTTGGACTGTGGGAGCCTTGAGACCAGCGTTCAAGGACAAGGGAGCATAGCCCATGCCTCGAGGGAGATCGCGGCTACGCTGCGATCACGCGGGTGCACAGTCAAGTTCCTCGAGACGAACGAGGGCCACAACTGGACCGCCTGGAGGAGAAGGCTCCCAGTCCTGCTCAGGTTCCTGTTCGGCGGCTGAGCTAATCCCGAGGCTTCCGAATATGCTTTAAGGCTGAAGAGCGCGAGATATGGCAGAAATGAGCATGCGCTCCGCAAAGAGGCCCAAGCTTGAGGGCGGGTATCAGTATCATGTTAGGGTGAAGCCGGGGGATCTGCCCGAGATCGTGCTAATGCCAGGTGACCCGGAGAGGGTCGAGAAGATCGCTGATCGGCTGGAGGATGTGAAGAGGCTCACGACGCATAGGGGACTGGTCGCCATCAGAGGCGAGTACAAGGGCGTTGAAGTGGGGGCGGTCTGCTCGGGAATGGGCTCACCCTCGACCGCAATAGTCACCGAGGAACTGGCAAGGGTGGGGGTGAGGACGTTCATCAGGGTTGGCTCGACCGGGGCAATCCAGCCGCAGATCAAGGTTGGGGATCTGGTCATTGCCAGCGGGGCGGTCAGACTGGAGGGGACCTCCAAGCAGTACGTCATGCCTGAGTACCCAGCCGTGGCCGATCACGGGCTCACTCGGGCCCTGGCTGATGCAGCAGGGAGGCTGGGCGTCAGGCATCACGTCGGCATAGTGGCATCGACCGACTCGTTCTACACGGGACAGGGCAGACCTGGGTTCGAGGACTACAGGCAGAGTTGGATGGACAACATTCTGCCGGACCTACAGTCCGCCAAGGTGCTGAGCTTCGAAATGGAGTCCAGCCTGCTTTTCGTCCTCTCGGGCTTGTATGGTTTGAGGTCGGGCGCGGTCCTGGCAGTATTCGCGAGCAGGGTCACGGACGAGTTCGCAGTCAAGGGAGAACACGAGGCGATCTCCGTGGGCCTAGAGGCGGCCAAGCAGTTCGCGAGTTGCGAGGGCCGAGAGTCGCACTGAGTCACAGTATCTTTGACATCAAGAGGGCATCCTCTCCGTCCTCATAGTAGCCCGGGACAGTGCCCTTCACCTCGAAGCCATGATGCCCGTAGAAGTTGATGGCGCCGGAGTTCGACTTCGCGACCTGGAGGTCAACTCTTCGGACCCCCGACGGCAAGTTGGCCAGTGCAGCTTGGAGCAGCAGGGAGCCTACCCCCTTCCTCCTGTGTTCAGACGAGACGGCGATGGACACGAGGGTTGCTGAAGACTCACCCATGACGCTGCAGACGACATAGCCCACGATCTTCCCTTCGGCTTCGCATACCAAAAAAGACGAGGAGCTCGATTGAAGGAAGTGGAGGAACGTAGACCTGTCGTATGGGAACTTGAACGATGCCCGCTCTAGCCTGGTGACCTGGTCTAGGTCTTCGCTGCTGCACTTCCTGACCGCTACTTGGTCCAAGGAATCAGGCGGCCTTCTTCCACTTCACGCCCTCAGGGGTGTCCTCCAGTATCACGCCGAACTCCTCTCTGATCCTCTTCCTTATCGCATCGGCTCTGTCGTAGTCAGCCCTATCTCTTGCCTCCTCCCTCTCAGCGATGAGTTCACTGACCACGGCTGGGAGTCTTTGCTTCTTCACGGCGCGTTTCAGGTCCAGCCCTAGGATCCTGTCCAAATCCAAGACCGCCGCGAGCGCCTTCCTTGCGCCCGAGGCGCTGATACCCCCCTCGTCCATTAGCCTGTTCATCTGACCCATGAAATTGAACAAAGTAGCCAAGGCTTCCGGAGCGTTCAGGTCGTCGTTGATCGAGTCTATGAAGTCGACCCTGAACTCGTTGATCAACTTGATCGTCCTGGGGTTTCTGCTCCCATCCTTATGGTCCCTGAGTCTTCTCAGGAACTCGTGAGTTGACCGCAGAGCGTTCCGCGCTGCCTCAAGCCCTGGGAACGTGAAGTTCGCCTGGCTCCTGTAATGCCCCTGCAGGTAGAAGAACCGCAGCGACATCGGATCATAGCCTCTGTCGATCACATCACTTAGCGTGTAGAAGTTGCCCAAGGACTTCGCCATCCTTTTGCCGTCCACTATCAGGTGGTTGCAGTGTATCCAGTACTTGACGAACCGCTTTCCCGTGGCGGCCTCCGACTGTGCGATTTCGTTCGGGTGGTGCACCGGAAGGTGGTCCACGCCCCCACAGTGCATGTCGAAGCTTTCGCCGAGGTACTTCATCGACATGGCAGAACACTCAAGGTGCCAGCCGGGGAAGCCCAGCCCCCAAGGCGATTTCCACTCCATGTCTCGCTTGACTCCTTCGGGAGAGAACTTCCATAGGGCGAAATCGGTCGGGTTTCTCTTCTGAGGGTTGACCTCTATCCTTGCGCCGGGCATCAGGGAGACCTGCTGCAACTTGGCAAGTCTTCCGTAGCCCTTTGACTTCGATGTGTCGAAGTAGACGCCGTCGTCTATGACGTAGGTGTATCCCTTCCTCTCGAGGCGCTGGATCATCCTGATCATATCCTTGACGTGTTGCGTGGCCTTCGGCATGATGTGAGGTCGCTCCACGTTCAGCTTCTTGAGGTCTTCCAGGAATACTCTCGTGTAGTGATCCGCGATTTCCCATGCAGTCTTCCTGTCGCGCTGAGCGCCCACCTGCATTTTGTCCTCCCCCGTGTCCGCGTCGGAGGTGAGGTGCCCGACGTCAGTTATGTTCATCACGTGTGTCACCTTGAACCCATTAAACTCCAACGCTCTTCTCAGGATGTCCTCAAGGACGTAGGTCCTGAGGTTTCCTATGTGGGCATAGTCATAGACCGTCAGGCCGCACGCGTACATCTTGATGTGCTTGTGCCTGATAGGCTTGACTACCTCTTTCCTTCTGGTCAGGCTATTGTAGATCGCAAGGGGTTTGGGCCTTGCCGCGTGCGTTCCACGTGTCCCCTTCCTCATCGCGCTGTCAATCGACCGTCCAGCTCCACTATATCACTTTTGACCGCGGGGTCGCTTCCGTAGCGAGGCTATGTCGGAAGGAACTGAAGCCTCTGCCTCCTTTCGGCCCACTCGTTTGGGGCCATGAACGTCTCAGCCCTCTCGAACCCTGATTCGATCCCTCTGATCCTGCACAATGAGCTGTAGTAGTCTATGTAGTTGAAGCCCGAGTATTTGCCGCTGGTGAAGTCGTAGATCGATATCGCCTCGATGTAGCGCTTGAACGTCCCGCTGATGTCTACGTATACTTCTGGGACGAATCCCTGGGGATCCTCCCAGTTCTCGGGGAAGTAGAGCGCCTTCGGCTTGTGTGGTCCCGCTTCCCTCCTGACGGACTCTGACCGGGCGTATGCTATCCCCTCGGTCGCGTTCAGATAGGTGGTGATGTGGTCAGAGTGGTAGCTGCCCTTCCAGTGAGTGAAGACAACATCGGGCCTCAAGTTCCTGACAAGATCGCAGATCCTCAGCCTCATCTCCTCATGGTCAAATGGCACGCCTTCAGTATATCCCAAGAACTCGACGCGCCTTGCTCCCAAGGCCCTTCCTACCTCAAGTGCCTGTTCCTGTCTTTTCATCGAGTACTGCTCGGCCGTGAGACCCGGGGGTCGAGCCCACAAACCGGAAGGTTTCAGGGCGTGGACGACCATCACCTCACCCCCACCATCAGCGTACTTCGCTATGACTCCACCAGCAGTTATCTCCATGTCGCCGGCGTGCGCGCCAATCGCCAATACTCTCATTCGGATCTGTGCCCGCTCAGCGAGCTGAGCTTATTTCTTTTGGCGGGCTCTCACGCTAGGTCCTTGGCAACTATCGCGAACCTTCGGATCTCCTTCATACCATGTCTGGTGTAGAACGTGTAGTTTCGGCCGCCGCCCCACAGGAACCAGGCGTGCTTCGCGCCCTTTGACTGCATCAGCTTGAGGCACTTGTGGAATAGCACTGCCCCCAGCCCCCTGCTCCTGAGGTTCTGGGCCACTCCGAACGGTCCGAAATGCTCTATCAAGTTGTCCGTGGCAATCTGACAGTAGCCGACGATGTGCCCATCCTTCAGCGCTATCACGAAGTAATCCAAGTTCATCGGGTTCGTATCAAGCGTTTTGCGGGCATCATCGTCCCAGCCGGGGAACTCCCTCTTCAGGAATTGTAGCAGGGGCAACACGTGCTCCTCGTCCAACAGCTGGAACGTGTACCCCTGCTTGTGGAGCTCCTCTTCCATCTTAAGGACCTCTTCTGGGGTTCTGTAGTCCATCAGCGACCTTGACATAGCAACCGACTCCCTGTTGACCTCCTTGAACCCGTTCTTGGCGAAGAACTCAAGGGCTCCTGGATAGGCGACCCAGTCCACTCCCGGGATCACGTACCTCGGACCGCCTGAGAACACCAGCTTCTCGATCCCCTTGCCCTTCGCCGCCTCAGTCAGTGACCCCACCAGCTTAGTGCCTATGCCCTTCCTTCTGTTTTCCTCCTCGACGAAAATCGCGTTGATGTAGCAGTTGGCTCCCCTAGGCAACCCAAACACGAAACCCACCACTCTCCCTTGATCTTCAGCGACGAGGCACAGGTCGGGGTCATAGCTGGGCTGCAGGACAACCTTGAAGCGAAAGAGCTCCGGTGACACCTTGTCGGCGTACATTGACTCGTTCCAAAGGTCGATCACTCCTCCGGAATCCTTACCATCGAACGGCCTCACTTTCATCTTCGCGCTCACTGGACCAGTGAGGGAGCCCAGTGCAATTAAACATTCACCCAGAAGATCCGCGACTACTTTGGCAATCCATAAGACGCCTCACCGGGATGGGCCGCGGAGAGAGGAACTCGGCGGCTCGGAATGCTTTTTAGGGGCATATCGACCGACCTCGCCCGGCTGGTCACAGAGTTGCCAATCCCGCTGCGGATCATCGTCTTGATGAAGGCAGTGCCCGACATAGAGCAGGTCAGGTTCGACGAGGCCACAGGCAGAATAGACCGCAAGAACGCGCAACTGGAGGCGAACCCGTTCGACCTGAACGCGTTGGAGGCAGCGGTGAGGATCAAGGAGCAAAGGGGAGGGACCGTGACAGCATTGAGCATGGGGCCTCCCCAGGCCGAGGCCGTGCTGAGGGATGCAATAGCAAGGGGGGCGGACAGGGCAATACTGATGACTGACGAGGCCTTTGCAGGCGCTGACACGTGGGCCACTTCCATGGCTCTGATGGGGGGTGTGAAGAAGCTCGGCGACTTCCACATCCTGTTCGCGGGCGAGAAGACAGTGGATGGAGACACAGGCCAGGTCGGACCCGAGACCGCCTCAATGTTGAGTGTGACTTCCGAGTGTTATGTTGACTCAGTGGACAGCGTAGGGGAGGACAGCATAGTGGTCACGTGCGACTATGGCACGCACCAGTACACGAAAGAGGTGCCGTTCCCGTGCGTGATCTCGGTCACGAAGAACGTGGCCAGCCCCAGGCTGCCGAAGCTCTCCGACAAAATGAGGGCGAGGAAGGCCAGCATCGAGGCCTGGAGGGCATCTGACATCTCGGATTTCGTTGACAGGAGGAGCCTCGGAACGGTTGGTTCTCCGACTCACGTGATCAGGATAAGGACAGCGTCTGAAAGGCAGAAGGATTGTAGGATGCTGAGCGGGGACCCTGCGAAAGTGGCGAAGGAATTGGCGGACATCGTCGAAGGTTGGATATCAGGAGGTCGCTGAGGCGTGGGAGAACCGAGCAAGGACATCATGGTCTACGCCGAATTCTCGGCAGGCGTGCTTCACCCCGTTTCGCTCGAACTCCTCGGAAAGGCGCGAGAGCTAGCCCAGAAGACATCATCTCAAGTCCTGTCAGTCATCGCGGGTCATGGACTCTCTCGGGCGATTGATGAGCTGGTATCACGTGGAGCTGACGTCGTGTACGCTGTGGACGACCCTGCCCTGGACAACTTCGATGCAATGCTCTTCCAGCAGAACATCGTCCCGATCGTGCGCGATGTCAACCCCGGGGTCTTCTTGTTGGGCGCCACCCCGATCGGAAGATCGCTTGGGCCGAGGATAGCGGCAGAGCTGAGGACAGGTATGACGGCAGATTGCACTGAGCTTGACATCACTCCCGACGGGAAGCTCGTACAAGTAAGGCCGGCCTTTGCTGGGAACATACTGGCGACCATACAGACCGGAACCAGACCTCAGGTGGCGACAGTCAGGTACAGGGTGATGAGGCCTGCTGAGAGGGACCCGAACAGGAAGGGTAGGGTGGTGATGAGGGATGCCGTCACCCTAGAGCCGAGCGCGAACGTTCTTTCCAGAATCAGGTCCAAGAGGATGGACATCTCCTCGGCAGAGGTCATCGTTTCAGCGGGTCGCGGATTATCCAAGCCTGAGGACCTGAAGATGATAGGGGATCTCGCTGAGGCGCTCGGCGGCATCATGGGTTCAAGCAGGCCTCTGGTGGACGACGGTTGGACGTTAAAGGAGCAGCAGGTGGGCTTCAGCGGGAATGTGGTGAAACCGAGGCTCTACATCGCTTGTGGCATATCAGGTTCACCCCAGCACCTGTTCGGAATGAGGGACTCTGAGCACGTGATCGCGATAAACAAAGATCCCAGCGCTCCGATCTTCAAGGTGGCTGATGTTGGCGTGGCTGCAGACCTCTACGAGATCGTGCCGCTGCTCGTGGAGGAATTGCGGAGAAGAAGGATGAAGGTGTAGTCTCGCATTCGGATGTCACTCTCCCAGCCTGAGCCCCTCGACACGTTGTTGGAGCGCGCAACTTGAGGTTAGGGTTTTAAGCCGACTCGGTTGGACATCGCCCATG
>Ga0172366_10005131_pt1 | contig 10308 bp, 10 predicted proteins | sample LakKivSesite69cm_FD_114533 | JGI IMG/M metagenome (GOLD analysis project Ga0172366, IMG submission 114533) | Sediment microbial communities from Lake Kivu, Rwanda - Sediment site 69cm | ecosystem: Environmental > Aquatic > Freshwater > Lake > Sediment | place: Rwanda: Western Province, Lake...
ATGTTAAGGTATCCGCCCGAGTTATAGCGCAGGTCAAGGATCAGGTTTTGCATGCCCTGGGCTTTCAAATCCTCCACGGCCTTATGAAATTCGTCTATGGTGGTCCTGGCAAAACGGTTCAGCTTGATGTAACCAATATTGTTCGACACCATATAAACGGCATCGATGCTGTTGATAGGTATCTCATCCCTGGTGATGGTGTAATCGATCAGATCTTTTTTCCCTTTTCGCAGGATCGAAACAGTCACCTTGGTGCCTTTGGCTCCGCGCAGCTTTTTCATCACCCAGTCATTATTGATTGAGGGTCCTGTAGCACCTTCCCCATCGATCTTCACAATCTTGTCACCGGCCAGGATGCCCAGCTTTTCCGAGGGGCCTCCCGGGACAGGTGAAATGATAAGAATGGTATCCTTGAAGATCTGAAACTGCACACCGATGCCCTCGAAGTTTCCCACAAGGGGTTCATTGGTTCTTTCCACCTCATCTTTGGGGATGTATACCGAGTGAGGGTCGAGGTGCTTGAGCATTTCGACGATGCCGTCTTCGACCAGTGCCGGTTCGTTAACCGTGTCGACATAAAAGAAATCGATGATCTGCAGGGTTGCCGCCAGTTTCTGATAGGTCGCTTTGGCATCGGGCGTCTGGGCACGACCGCTGCCGGGTGAAAGAAGAAACAGCGCCACACAGAACAAAACTGTATACAACGGAATGTATATTCTGACTATTCGTTTCATTTTTTATTTTTTTGCAAAGTTATGAATCAAAGGCTTTATCTGTTCCGGGAGCCCCTCTTTTTCATAAAAACGTAACTGCAACAACATGCCGTCTGTCATATGAAATCGATAGAAAAAATCATCAGACCTTCCCTCCGTTATATTGACGATAAGCGTTCTGAAAGGACACATAACGGCACTTAAATGATGCACCGGATTCAAACCTGCCACATGGCATAATTCCCCGACCGGGATTGATAAAAAGCGGTCGAAATTAAACATTTTAATTATCTTTGGGTTGGTTAAATGCCACTTTTAACACTGTTTAACATTTTCAAGAGATAAGGCATGACGACTTACAATGCCAGGATCGTCAGAGGGAATTACAGGTAAACAGAATATACGTATATGGAGACCGAGCGGAAAAAATTTCTCAGGAGTCTTGTCTTTCCTTCCATTTTCCTTATTTTTCTATGGCTGATCCGTATTTTCGAATCGCTTTTTTCAATCGATCTGGGATTCCTGGGTATTTATCCTCTTAAGGCCAGCGGATTGATCGGCATCGTGACCGCCCCCCTGGTGCATGCGAGCTTCGCCCATCTGGCAGCCAATTCAATTCCCCTGTTTGTACTGTCGGTGGGCATATTCTATTTTTACAGAGAGATAGCTTACTGGATTTTCTTCCTCATCTATTTCATGACGGGTCTCTGGACCTGGTTCTTTGCACGTGAAGCCTATCACCTGGGTGCCAGCGGATTGATCTATGGCTTCGCTTCTTTTCTTTTTTTCAGCGGACTGATCAGGAAAGATGTACGCCTTTCCATCGTCTCATTTATTGTCGTTTTCCTTTACGGGGGGATGGTATGGGGTATTTTTCCCAATTTCATCCCGGAAAAGAACATTTCCTGGGAGTCGCATTTGATGGGGATGCTCGCCGGATTGGTGCTGGCGGTCTATTTCAGGAAGTACGGGCCACAAAGAAAAAAGTACGACTGGGAGTATGAAGAAGAGGATGAGGATGAAGAAGGTGATGAAAGTGAAGACAGGTACTGGGAAGTCCCCGGTGACACAAAGGAAAAGAAGAAATCATCCGGTCATGACTCCGGCGATGACATGAAAATAACCTATCATTACAAGCCATCCTCCAAGAAAAAACAATAGGCTATCGTGAGCAGGAACTTCTATTTCCTGCTCTTGAGCCAGAGCCGGTCATAAAGGAACAGGATTATGGCAGTGCCTATGCCTATTCCGGTGAATACGATCCAGATATTGGAAGGATGGTAGCGGTTCCACAACATGTCGGTCAGCTGTTGATGGTTAAGGCCCATCAGTTCGCAGGCCCTGTTAATATAGTCGTTTTGTGTAAAGGTTTCAGAGATATGCGGTATACTTAAGCCTCTGGCGGCCACTTCCCTCTGGAGAAGTGATATTTTATCGGCTATCCGGGTATAGACTCCTCCCGACAGGATGCCGGCCAGGAAATTGCCACCGGCCAGGGGAAGAAAAGAACAGCCCATATACAGAGCCACTTTATCAGGCGGTGCTATCCGGCCTATATATTCCGTGATCTTTGGCGAGCTCGACATCTCACCCAACCCAAAAATAAGCAGTGACAGAAAAAGATAGATGCCGTTCTGGGTAACGAACCACAGGCCGATGCCCATGGCGCCCACGATGATACCCGATATCATGGCATTCAGAGGCTTGAAACGCATGACGAACGAGGAGACCAGGATTTGAAAGAAGATGATATATAATGCGTCAAGGTCAGATAATATCTCAGGGGCAATGGTACCCTGTGCCGTGCCAATGGCCGCCGCCAGCCCCGGTGACACAGAGGCCAGAGCATGGTAAATGCCGGTGGTATCGACCCACTGGTTGATAAAAACAGGCAGGGTGTAAAAAAGCTGGTTGTACATGGCCCAAAAACCAATGATAATGAGAAGGAAGACCAGGAATTTCAGGTCGGTCAGGGCAATGAAAATGTTTTTGAAAACATGTCCTATGGCTTTCAGCAGCGGATCGGTGTTCTTCTGACGTGGCGGCTCCTTGTAAATGAAAAGGACGATGATCATGTTGAGGCAGATGATCACCGACGACATGATGAAGACATAATGCCAGTCGATCGCCCTGAACTTGGAGGCGAATATGGGCCCTATGAAAGCCCCGATGTTGACCATCATATAGAAGATTCCGAAGCCGATCGATGAGGTCTCCTTGTCGGTGGTCTTGGCCACCGTGGCTGAGACGATGGGCTTGAACAGGGCCGCACCGATGCCAACATAGAAAAAGATGAAGAACATCCCGCCGTAGGACCGGAATTTACCCATGAGGTAATAACCCGAGATCAGGATGAGATAGGCGATGATGAGCACCCGTTTATATCCGAACCTGTCGGCGATGGCGCCGGTGATGATGGGCAGAAAATAGAGCGACATGACGACGGTGCCGACGAGTATCCCTTTCTGTGACTGTGTGAAGCCCAGCGCTCCCGTGTCGGTGGAGCCTGTAAGGTAAAGAGCCAGTACCATGAACATGCCGTACCAGGCCCAGCGCTCGAAGAGCTCCATCGTGTTGGCCGACCAGAAGGAGCCTGGGAACTTGCGGAAAACCCCAGATATTCTGCTCATAATGTGTATGGTTATGTGTTGACGACCTTATCCCCTGAAGAAGTCCTACTATAACCGTTTGTTAAACATGAAAGAGCAAGACCTGTATCTTGAGATTTGCAAATGTAAAATTTTGTTTTGGATGATGAGGGTAATATAAGAGGATATCATGATTCAGATTATTTCAGGTATCGGGCATTCGGTAATGAAGCCCATAACGGTATTCGCCAATCGCTTTTCGGTTTATCGTATCACAGGGTATCACCGACAGTGACGTACGGCCGGATGATACTGAAGAGAGAGTCGCTGATTACATTTGCGGTTTGCAGCTCATCCAGGGAATGAAAAGCACCGTTTCTGTTCCGGTAATTGACGATGGCTTTCACTGCATTGATATCCAGGTACGGATGGCGCAGCAACTCGCTGAAAGTGGCTTTGTTGACATCCATCTTGTGGATCAGGAGGGTATCGACCGTCACATGATCAAGGAGTGGTAACACTCTGGTGCTGTCCATGCCGTAGACTTCAAAGAGCTGTTCTTTACGGCAGAAGCCGCCGAGCAGGTCACGGTAGCGGATGATCCGGACAGACAATTTGGGGCCGATGCCTTTCAGAGCATCAAGGCCGGCCGAGTCCGCCGCATTCAGCTCCACCATTATATGTTCCCTGCTGCCTGTTTTTTTCTGTTGCTGAGATGTCCGGACAGGATAGAATCCCTTTCCGGTGTGGTTGTCCCCGGGGCCGGCGTCAACATTATCGGCACCGGATTCCATAGCTTGGTAAAACGCTTCCACCTCGGCAGCATAGGCTGAAAAATCAAAATGCTCTTTGCGCTTCAGCCAGGGTGTCAGGATATTGGCCAGTATCACGAGGAAGATCAGGCATGACAGCACGACGATACCGCGCTGTTCCTTCCTGGTGAAGGTGAAATAATCTTTAATTGCTTGTTTCATTGTCCCTTTTAAAACCGATGCGTCTGCGATTGGACTACCCCTCCGGTTGATGCCTCTCTTTCTCCATTTTTCGTAAGTATTCAAAGATCAGAAGGATCTTTTTATCATGCCCCAGAAGTTTTTGTTCCATTTTTTCAAGCTTTAATAAAATGTCTTTATGAGTGAGCAGCATTTCCCTGATTTTAATAAAGGCCTCTATTATTCTGATGCTCACTTTAATTGCTCTTTCACTCTTCAAAATATTGGCAAGCATTAAAACCCCATGCTCGGTAAAAACGTATGGCAAATGGCCCCCAAGATATTGTTTGGAAGGTATCGCAAAATGCGATACCATGAAATCTGTTTCTTCTCCCGTTAGCCTGAACATAAAGTTTTCAGGAAAACGTTCAATGTTCTTCTTCACCTGTTCACGTAAACGAATGGCTTTCAACTTATATAGTTCTGCTAAGTCTTTGTCAAGCATTACCTTAAAATACCTTACAAGGTAAATCTTACTGATGATCACTCCTCGGGAACCATTGGGTTTTGTTTCTCAATCATTTCCATTCTGATTTCTCAGTTATACTATTTATCCGCTAAAAATGATTTTGTGACCCTCATCATCAATTTATTTTTTTACTCAAAGTTCCGCGAAGGTGGCACGGAGGGCTATGAAGGTTGCAGATAAGTAATTAGAGGTCTGCAGGTCTGCGGGTCTGCTATCTGCCAATCCCCCGACCTGCCGACCCGTAGACCTGTAGACCTGAGAACCTGAAATCACTCTCCCGCAGCCTGTTTCTTCCCCCGGACGCCTCTCCAGAGAAAGTACACCGGCACGCCGACGAGGACAAGGATGAGACCGCGGCCGGTGAAATCGGGTTTGTAGATGATCAGTACGACGAGGATGAAAATGCATGCGACGATATAGAGGATAGGAAAAATGGGGAATCCGAACGCTTTATAGGGCCTTTCGATATCGGGCCGTTTCCAGCGCAGGACGAAGACGGCGAAGATCGTCAGCACATAAAAGATGATGGCTGCGAACATCACATAATCCAGCAGCTGGGTGTAGGTACCTGTCAGGCACAGGAGGATGCTCCACACGGCTTGTATGATCAGGCTGAAGGCGGGCACGCCCTTGGCATTGAGTTTTCCCATCCTCTTGAAGAAGAGACCGTCTTTGGCCATGGCATAGAAGACCCTGGCACCGGCCAGCACAATTCCGTTGTTGCATCCGAAGGTGGAGATGACCACCACCAGGGCCATGAGCAGCACGGCGGTCTGGCCGAAAATGCCATAGATGGCCGCCGTGGCCACCCTGTCCTCGCTGGCAAACTGAATGCCGCGTGCCAGAACCGAAGCCCCTTCGGGCGAACCCCGTACAGGCAAGGCGATGACATACACCACATTGACCAGGAAATAAATGGTGCACACAGCCAGGGTGCCCAGGAAAAGACTACGCGGGATTGTTTTCTTGGGATTAATGACCTCATCGGAGGTGTAAGTGATGTTGTACCACGCATCGGCAGCAAAGAGCGACCCGACCATCGAGACACCGATGGCGACCACCAGTGCCATACCTGAAATGGGCACGTTCACTCCTCCCCTGACATGCGAGGCGCTCCAGAAATCGGGTGAATGAAAGACACCCAGACGGATATGACCCGCAGCATAGACACCTATAATGATGAAAGCCAGCAGTATAAAGATCTTGGACGAGGTGAAAATGTTCTGAATGATCTTCCCTTCACGGATACCCCTTGTGTTGATGGCCGTCAGAAGAATGATCAGTAAAATGGTGACGAGCTGGGTTGTGTTGAAATGAAATGTCGTGACACTGAACAGGTATTTTTGTTCTGAGATCCATGGTATGATGACGCCGAGAAATTTGGAGAAGGCCATGCCCACGGCGGCTATGGTGCCGCACTGAATGACCATGAACAGGGTCCAGCCGTACAGGAATCCGAACAGGGGTGAATAGGCCTCTCGCAGGTAGATGTATATCCCGCCGGCGTGGGGCAGCATGCAGGCCAGCTCACCATAGGCCAGCGCCGCCAGGATGGTCATGACACCCGTGATGGCCCAGATAACCAGCAGCCACCCCGGTGAGCCGACATTGCGTGCAATATCCGCGCTCACGATGAAGATACCCGACCCGATCATCGAGCCCATAGTGATAGCCGTGGAATCAAAAAGATTGAGTGATTTCCTGAATTTGCCCTGGTCTGCCATCAAAAATGACTTGTTCGATTTTTCCTTATTAACTTATCAAAAGTAACAATTAGCCCCGGGAGACATACTTCCACATCATGGTGATAAGGATAAAAAAACGGATATTTTCATTTTGTCTGCCTGAGTTTGCTTCTGCGTATTCCGTAAACGAAATAAATGACAAATCCGATTGCCATCCATATCAGAAGCCGTAACCAGGTATCCACGGGCAGCGACACCATATTTGCCAAACAAACGGCAGCACCAAGGATAGGCACTACAGGAACCCACGGTGTGCGGAAAGGCCTTTTTACATCCGGTCGTGTCTTACGCAGAATAATGATGCTGACACATACGATAACAAAAGCAAGCAAGGTGCCTATAGAAACCAGTTCACTCAAAACATCAAGAGGTAAAACACCACCGATAATCATAGCCACAAATCCCGTTAAGAGCGTGCTGACAAACGGAGTTTTAAAACGTGGATGCATTTTCGAAAAGACAGGTGGTAAAAGACCATCTTTCGCCATGAAATAAAATATCCTGGGTTGACCCAGCAAGTGTACCAGAATAACGGAGCTCAAGCCTGCAAGAGCTGCAATCTTGATGATCGGTCGAAGCCAGAACATTTTCTCTCCCATGGCATTAACGCCGACAGCCATCGGATCGGCGACATTCAAATGGGTATAGCTGACAATCCCCGTGAGAACAAGAGCCACCAGGATATATAAAAATGTAGAAATACCCAATGATCCCATGATCCCGATAGGCATGTCACGCTGAGGATTTTTAGCTTCCTGGGCAGCTGTGGAAACCGCATCAAAACCAATATAGGCGAAGAATATCACCCCTGATGCACGGAATATACCCGACCAGCCAAAATTGCCAAATCCCCCGGTATTTTTGGGTATAAAAGGATGCCAGTGAAATGTTTTGACGAAATAGAATCCTGTGATGATAAAGAGGATGATCACCCCCACTTTGACTATAACCATGACATTATTTAAAATTGCCGATTCCTTGATGCCGATGACCAGTGCCATTGTGAGAAAGGCTATAATGAACATGGCAGGCAGGTTACAGATGGCCGTGATATGCTGAAGTGATTCGGCGTTTATCCCATTACCGGCCAGCTCCTGTATGAGTGATAAGGTTTCAGGCTTCCATCCCATACCAGGAACGTTTATCAGGGTGGAACCTGCAGGAGCTATAAGGGAAACAGGCAAATGAATATTAAAATCTGCCAGGAAACTCACCATATAACCCGACCATCCCACCGCAACAGCAGAACATGCAAAAAGATATTCAATGATAAGATCCCAGCCGATGATCCAGGCAAGAAACTCCCCAAGTGTAGCATAAGCATATGTATATGCACTGCCGGCGATAGGTATCATGGAAGCGAACTCCGCATAGCATAATCCTGAAAATGCACAGGCGATACCTGAAATGACAAAAGAGATCACAATAGCAGGTCCGGCATACTGGGCTGCAGCTTGCCCTGTGATTACAAAAATACCGGCACCAATGATGGCGCCGATTCCTAATGTAGTTAGATTAAGAGGTGTCAATGCCCGTCTAAATCCATGCTCCTCACTTTTTGAACTCTGTATTAATTCATTAATCGGTTTTGTAGCAAATAGCCGTTTGTTCATTGTGGAATCCGTTTATAAAAATCTATTTACCTCATTTCAAAAATAAGAATTCAATTGATCCGGCAATATGGCAAAAAAAAATAATATGGACGGGAATTAATCAGGAAAAGATGTTGATTTCAACATTCTTTTTTAAGTATTGCATGACCAATTTTGCAATCCAGACATCGTTTTTGGTCACAATAGTGTTCTTTCAGTTCCATCATCGCCTGAGAAGAAAATGCACAATCTATTTTGATTCCAAGATGACGCCATTGATTTGATATTGAATTTTCTTCAGCAGGTAATTTAGTCAGGAAATCAAGTGCGCGTTCTTTAAGCCCGGGATTATCCTTACTCATCCCATATACAAAAATGAATGGTATCACTGTATTTATAAGTAACAGGTCGACTGTTTTCACACCTATCCTTTTAGTTATGCTGACAGATTTTCTGTCAAAAATATAATGCGAGGTCCAGTACTCCGAACACTTCAGGTCAAACAGGTTCCTTAAATCGTATAATTGCTGCGAGGAAATCACTTCAGAGAACAGGCCCTGAGATTGACAGAGCAGGCAGGAAAATTGTGAAATACGGATCGTCGGAAAATTTGAAGGTCGCAGTCGCAGAAATTTCCAAAGATGAGGATCAATGGGTTTAAGGGCATATTTTTTTTGCAGAAACCTATATTCTTTAGCCAGTTTACGGGGATATTCATCGTGGTATTTCTTTTTCAACATGCCTGCCTGCCCGTAAAGAAGGGCCTCAATCTGAAAGATGTCATCGCGGTGACGCGATAATACTTTGAATGGTAATGATTTGGCCAGCAGCTCAAAGGGTCCGCTATTGAGCCTGAAACCGAAATTACGTGCCAGCATGAAATAAAAAGCCTCCTCCCAGTCATTATTACATGCCTGGTAGGTCTGAAGGATATGACCCTCTTTTTCTTCCAGCCGTTCCACCAGGAGTCGTTCAAGCATGGAACGAACGATCAGGGGATGGACCTCATCCATCAGTTTCTCACAGGGTATCCAGTTCATGTTCTCCATCATGTCCCGGTAGCGTTCATACAGGAGCGCGTTGAACCTGCCCTTCAGGGCCACTTCAGGTATCATCTCGCCGTTGCTCCTCCGGATGATCTTATCCGACTCATAAACAACATGAAGAATGATGTTCTGATAGGCCTCATCATCCTGGTGTTTATGCCTGAGCCAGTCTGATGACCTGACATGACACTCCACATTACCGGCCCACAGCGTTTTGCCAATGCGAATGCGGGCATTGAGAAAATCAGGTCCCGAATCCCTGTTATGTTGCCCGGGATGCAGTACCACCACCTCCTCACCATCGGCTGTTAGTAAATCATTGGTTAACAGCCGGAACTTCCATAAATGATGTAAAAATTGTTCATTCATACGATCGGTCTTTTATGGTTAATTCAAAATCTGACGATTTGTGACCCCATTTTTTAAAAAATTTGGAATTGATCTTTTAACATTCTACCTTTGCGCTATGGCATTATATAGTATCAAGCTTCATGAAAGATCTGGATCGGTTGATTTCTGATATCGAGCTAAAGGTGAAGAAGTTAATAGATCTGAATCAAAAACTTGAAGCCGAGAACAAAGCCATGAAACAAAACATTGACGATCTGACACAAACCATAAATAAACAAACCGATACAATAAAAACCTTAGAGGAACACGTTAATCAAAATAGTCAATTAAAATCCCTGGAAGCGAGCCAGGGTAGTGTTGAGTTAAAAAATAAAATATCCCGCCTGGTACGGGAAATTGACAGATGCATCGATCTTTTAAACGCTTAAAAGATTAACATACCGTTCAGTAGACAATATGAATAAAATAACCACCACAGTGAGCATTGCCGACAGGTCTTATCACCTCCATATTGATAGCCAGCATGAGGAACTGGTGAAAAAAGGCGCCTGGGCTATCAACAACATGATGGAAGATTATTCCGGGCGTTATGCTTATCGGGATAATCAGGATCTTCTGGCCATGGTCTCACTGAGTCTGAGCACCAATGCACCGCAAGGCGGGGGGCAGTCCTCCCCTGCCGATCCATCGCTCATCAGGAGACTGGAGGTCATTGATAACATGTTATCCGACGCGTTTTAGACGAGGATGTATCCTGACGTTCTTTGAAAATATTTTAGTTACAACCCGCATTAATTCAACAGTTTGTAAAC
>Ga0172366_10005132_pt1 | contig 10306 bp, 20 predicted proteins | sample LakKivSesite69cm_FD_114533 | JGI IMG/M metagenome (GOLD analysis project Ga0172366, IMG submission 114533) | Sediment microbial communities from Lake Kivu, Rwanda - Sediment site 69cm | ecosystem: Environmental > Aquatic > Freshwater > Lake > Sediment | place: Rwanda: Western Province, Lake...
TGCGGTGATTTTGTCATTCGGAATCACCGACAAACAAACAATTGCCGAAAGCTTCTTTTCGGTAACAATATCAGCGATTTCAGAAGCCGTCTTTCCGTCGAAATTCGGCAATTCTTCCATCTCAATTTCGCGACCGTCTTTCTGCTTCCATTTCAGAATAGCAGCAGCTTCATCACTTGGCGCAGTGTGCGTCAAACGATAAATCTGAGCCATTTTCTTGGCCAAACCAGCCTTACGAATACCTCTCAACATATCGGGATTTTCCTCACGATACTGGAGATATTTCTTGTAAGCAGTTTTCAAACCAGTCGGGAAATGTCTCGACTTATTTAAAACGTCCTTAATCTCAAATTTCTTGTGGCACAATTCCAGAATTCGCAAAGCCAAATGCGGATCAAGGCTCTGCAAAAGAACGGAGCTTACGATACGCAGATTCGGCTTATTCTTGCTTGCGCCTTTGAAGAATGGAGTTCCATCCGCATCATTCAAAGCGTTGAAGAAAAGGGACAACGTTTTGATATCTTTTGAATCACGCTTAAATGACCAAGCGGTCAAATGCGCCATAAAAAGAGGATCGTTCTTTGCCAAATCAGCAAAGATATTCGCCAACTCGTTGAACTGAGTTTCCTGAAGTTTGCCTTTGGAATAAAGGTGCGTGCAAGCTGACGTAATCAGCTTGTAAATCTTCAGACGCTTTTCGTCCGAATACTCCTGAATTGCGTTTGAATTGGCGGTGATGTTCGTGGTCATGTCGTCCTCTTTTTTATTCAACACTATTATGACTTCTTAAACTCTTCCTATTTTTTCAACTTCTCCAGCTTCTTGGAGAACTCTTTTCAACGTATTGATTTGATTTCCATAGTGTTAATATATCCAAATTCAAAATTTTTCTGTCCAACCGTTACGATTTTTGAATCACGATACATGAAACTTTTAATCTCTGACATTTTATTTATTCCTTCTTCGGTATTGGTAGTATTGGAAACCCTATGTCTTTTTCATTTTCATCTTCATCAAGATTATTGGCTTCGATTTGATCTGTTCCAATATTATCTTGAATCATTTGGACGAAGATTTCTTTTGCTCTTTCTGCCGAATCGGCCTCTACATCTGCCGAATGAAATCCCGGTTTAATAAAAACTTCAAAAAGCGGCATGTTATTTTGTTGAATTTTGGAGAGGTACTTACATACCTCTCCGTTTCGTTCAACCGGCTACAGGCTTCGGATACACGTAGATCGTACCCGAGTTCATAGCCCTACGAATGGCGAACGCTACTTCGCCCTCTTCGTCGTTGAGATCAATCCCACGCTGTTCACGGAGCGTCGGACGTACCGCGTCCATGATCTCCCGATCACTTGAGTTGATATTGAGTCCCAAGTTGTCCATCGGAAAGACTTCATCCCTACCCTCGATGGTCACTCGCACTTCGTTGGCCTTCGCTTCGTTGTCCATCGTCGTTCCTCCTATGGTTGTGGTTTGTTACTTCACCTATTATAGCACGCTCTGGAAAGAAGTCAAGTGCTCGCGCAACTTTTTTTCAAAATTTCTCGTTGGAGTGTAACGGCGGTTCGTCCATCATGTCATTTGGTTTAAATTGTTCGTCCCACAAATCTCCAAATTCATATCTTTTAGATATTGTTTTTGCTTCTTGCAAAAGAATTTTTCTCAAAGCATTATGATCTCGCCAATCATTTTTATCGTTTGCGAAAAGAGCTTTTGCTTCAGATTTATCGACTTTAGCTATCAGTTCAATTAAACCTTTTAAATCAGCAACGATTTTTTCGCAAAAAACTTTCTGGATAAAGGTACTCATTTTTCTGTTCTTTCTCTTCCGAACTTTCTTTTGTTTCTTCGATTTTCTTTTTTGATTTTTCGAGTTCTTCTCGGTATTCATAAACTTCCATTATAGCCTCAGAGATAGCTAATGGCATCGAAGAATTTTGACTTTTGAAAATTTCTTCATCATAACAAAGAGTTACGGTATACATTCCACCTACATCGGAAAGCTGATAATCATAATTGAATTCATCTCTCAAAGAAAGAAGCATTCCAAGAGCCGCAGCTTTATCCGTACTCCAATGGGGAATGTCTTTTGCATATTTGTCAAGTTCGTTTTCTTTACATTCGATTCCCGGAGGAAGAGCGGCAAATGATCCCCCTTCTTTCTTCACAAAATGTTTCCAACCCATATGTTCCGCAAGCTGACCGTCAAAAACCGGTCCTTCTTGACAGTCTTTGTGTCTCCAAACCCATTCATCTAATTCTTCAATATATTTACATCCAGTATACAATGTACTATACAAAGAATTGGGGAAAACAACAATTAGGGCTTTCTTTTTAAGTTCAGAAAAACAATGAAGAAAAGCTCTCATTGACATATTGTTTGCTGGACTCGGAGGATCTATTTTCACGATTCGAATTTTGTTTTCTGTTTGTGTATAAAGAATATAGAGTAAAAGCCCTTTTCCTTCTTGATCCCAACACATAATGGCTTTTTTGTCTTCTAAAATTGGATTTTCAACAAAAATATGTTTCATTTTAATTCTCCTTGAATTTTCTATAATATAGCATATCTTCTATTTTATTCAAGATGCTAGATTATTTTTCTTTTCCAAAACCATCCATAAATTTGTTCCTTTTATAACTTCTCCAGTATCAAGTTTAATTTTGCAATTATAAACTCGAAAGAAATCCATACCTTCAGAATTAAAACTTTCTATTTCGATTAACGTCCCAGAACCCATTTTTTCAAATAAAGGTCCAAGTACCTTGACTCTCGTTCCAATTGAAATAATCATGTTTTCAAAACAAGTTGATTGTTCGACATTTTATCTTTATATTCATCCCAAAAAGATTTTCTTTTAGGTCTTTCCTTAAATTCTATTTTATAAACTTGACCGCTTATCATTTTGTTCACATATTCCTGCCAGAAAAGATCTGAAGTTTGTTGATTTTGAGAAGTGAGTTTTTCTTTTTCATTCTTTTTGTCAATTTTATCCTTTTCTGTATCAAGTCGTTTCTCAGTCTTTTCGCTTTCCAACATTTTCTTTTTGAATTCATCCCAAAAAGGATCGCTTAACACTGGATTTGGAACGGTAGGTGATGTTTCATCTTCATCAAGGGCAACGATGCTTGGAACCATTGCAGTGATCAACTCTTTTCTCAATCTATCATAAGCCACACGAACAACCTGATGTTCAATAGAAACATCAAAAAGGCTTACACGAGTACTTTCTTTTTCAATGAATGTGGCTCTTCCACTTTGGATTTCATCTATGATTTGCAATCTCTTTTTTCTCGAAAGTTCAATTCCAAAACGCTCCAGAAAACGTCGCTTGACATGCATCCGCTCACATTCGGATTTTGTAGTCTTCCTTCGGAGCATTGTTGAACTCCTTTCGTATTAGGAATTCAGTTCAAACCGAATTAGACGATTTGTTCCTTCCTCATAAAATTCAACAACTGGAGCGACATCTTTACCGTTAGCGGCATTCGTCATCGCTGTTGCAATTTCTTTTGCTTTTGCTCTGGAGAAGTTAACCTTGAACCGAGTCACGACATCTTGCTCAGATGCCGTTTTCAATCTAGTTGACTTCCAAGCAAACGCCCCGATGATTGCCAAAAGACACATGATAACTAGAATTGCTGGAAAAATCTCGCCCATTGCAATTTCCTCCTACGTTCTATTTTGAGAATAAGGGCGGGAAGACCTCTTCCCGTCCAATCAATCCCTTTTACTTATTTTTTTCTGGAACAGGAGCGATTACTGATATGGGTTCTGCAAACCTACGCTGTTTCAGCATTGCTGCTGCTCCACCTTCCACCATCTGCTGTGCAAAATACCCATTCAGTGCTTCATTTGAATTCCCACCAACAATCATGACTGTCGGAAGAATTCCATTCCACGTTTTCCCCGGACCATCTGTAATCAATTTTACAATCTCTAGTTTGACAAGATTGTCTACGCCTTCTCCAACAAGAGCTTGCCGCTTCTGCTCATAAGCCGCCGCGTCACCAACCGCTTTGTTCTTAGCTGCGTCAGCTTCATTCTTAGCAATTTCAACCTTTGCCAACGATTCCTGAATCGGCTTTTGCTGATCAGCTTTGGTAGAAGCCTCAATCTCTTTAGCTTTCTGCTCTGCCGCTTTAACCTGTTCTTGATACATTGCTTGTTCTTGCAAAGCAATCTCTTTATTCGTTTGAGTCAAAAGCAACTTTTTACCTTCATCTGTTGCATCAAGACGAATATCAGCAAGATATATTGCCTCAACATGAATCTTATCTTTTTTCATGTCAGTAGAGAATTTCTCGAAAGTAGCCGCTTCTACTTTTGAACGACTATTTACGTATTCAACCGCCTTTTGAGTTTCCGAAGAGTTCCTCAAAATAGCTCGAATAGATGGAAGAATTGCCCTTGTTTCAAGTTCATCAAATCCATCTTTATTTGTATCTTCATCTGGATTGGTGAACTTTGCTACAACATAAGGCATATCCTGAGCTTCAATGTATACCGCTGCACGTACATCAACGGGGAATTGGAATGAATCGGCAGTTCGAACATGAATCGAATTATCCACTCCGGGGCGATCTGGTTTTGAAGCCGCTTCTTGAGTTATTGCACTGGTATATGAATACACTCGCTTAGTTGTCTTTGCATGAATAATTTCATACGCACGTGGATGCATATAAAACTGCCCCGGTAACAAAGGTTCTGCCCAAATTCCACGATAGCCTTTTGGCACCAAGGGAACTCCATTGACTAATTCAATCCCTTTCATGTCTTTATCCGCAATCTTACCAACGTTTGCTCGTACAACTGCCGCTTCACCCATTTTTACGTCAACTATTTCTGCTTCATCAATGGTATAAAGCTTTGGATTATAACGATACATTGATGGAGGCAAAACAGTCAATTGAGGACCACGAACTCCATCTTTTGTAAGGAAAATTCGAGCATCCATCATTTCCTGAACCGACTTCCATTCAGGAGCATAAATCTCACCTTCAGGAAGAGGTTTACCATCAAGAGCAGTTACAACGCCAATCTTACCTTGAGGAATAATCTTGTTCTTAACGGTCAAAGTTTCATACCACCAAGGCCACCAACCGAAAGACCAACCGGGAGAAATTACATCGGCTCGCGGACCACGTTCGCCATTCACGGCGATAATATGACCCTCCTTCAAAGAGGGGCCAAATTTCTGAATGACAATACCCCCTTCGTCAGGATGGACATACATACACGCTGAAGCTGTGGCGAGAGAAAAGCCGCCAGTAATCAAAACGGCAATGATAATTCCTCTCAACCAACCCGGCAAACGAATCTGATTTCCGAGGATTAGCATAACAATGCCAACCAACACGAACAAAACTCCGAGAATGAATGTACCCATGACAGTTCCTTTCCTTTCTTTGTTACTTATTCGTTTGGAACAAAAAGATACAAGATGAATGCTCTCAACACTACTTAATGTAGCTTGTGTAACCGAGAAGTCAAGCGCCCGCACAACTTTCTGTTGTTGCCTCAAGTTCCAGCCCGTATGTCCGAGCAAGATAGGAACGATGAGTTTCTGATTTAATTATTGCAAGACATTTACTACAAAAAGGTTTGTAAGAAGTTGTTTTTGATAATTTATTAGGAACTGGAACTCCACATAAAGAATGTTCTGAATCTACTATCCAATTGCCTTCTCCATCTTGAGTGAGATTTGGAAGATGAGCAAGTCTAAAATTTCCGGTCGAATACCATTGGAGCTTAACTTTTTTCATAAGAAAAAATCCTTCTATAAAATGGAAAACGACTTTAATCCATAAAGTAGAATAGATATTTTTTTATGAATTTTCCTTCATGTTTTATATTTTTTTATTCCAGAAAGAATCGACAGAATTTTCGGTTGCGTTTCTTTTATGCATCTCCTTGCAATTTATAGCTTTACATTCACAGTTAAATTTAAGACAATGAAACTTTCCATCTTGTCCATTTGAAGGAAAAGGAATTTTATAATAGATGGTTTTTTCGTTTTTCAAACACCAACCAAAATGATTGTCAAATCTATAAGCCAAAGGGGTCTTGATCTTCACGTCCAGAAATTTTCCTTTCTTTTATATTTAGAAATTCTTTTTCAAAATTTCCAGTTGTATCTAAATTAATCATCCAAGGTTCATGAGGATGATATCTCAGCGTTACATACTTTTTATCTTCCCTAAAAGTCCCTGGGCACGTTCGCCCCACAATCTGGTTTGGAATTGGATCTGCTGTTAATGATAATCTCATTTTTCTTCCTCATCTTCGTCCAATCCTTCTGGATTAGTTTCTATTTCTCCAGCTTTAAGTTTTATGGCATGTTCACATGTGTCTTTCTTCTTACATCCTGACGTACAATAAAGTTCTTTCATAATCCAACCATATCTCTTTATGAAATCAACCGCTGCAAGATTGTCGTCTGGAATGTGTTTAAACCATTTATGCCTTTCCAAATGTTTTTTGATAATTGGAAGTTCGGCAGTAAGAAGTTCATTAAATTCTGGACATGAATTACGTTGAAGCTCTTCAACTTCTTTTCCAACGCCGTTTTCATCCCATTCCAAGTTTTCGAAAGCTTCTTCGATATGTTTGCGAAGAATCGCTTTTGATTTTTCCAACGAACCGACCTTTTCAGCGATATTTTTCTTTAAGAGACCTGAATAAACCGAATATCCATCAGCAAGATCGTATACAATCTCACCAATTGGAAGCGATTCTATGTATAATATATGAGATATTCTATATCCCAAATGATCATCATAAACGAATTTAGCCTGCATGATAGCAACCTCCTGTTTCAGATTATACTCTGAAAATATTCAAAAACCGAGGCTAAATTACCTAGTTTTTTCAAAATTTTCTTGACTTATTTTCCTCCATTCCTCTTTTGAAAAAACTTCAAGATTATAAATTGGCATATGTTCAACGCCATATGAATTAAATCTCTTAATTTGAGAAATTTTTAAAATACTATCTTTTGCTCTATTCACTTTTTGAGCTACATTAGTGTAGTAGCATTTATCGTCTAACACAAGAACTATACATTTTTCATCGAAAAATTTAGAGGAAGGTTCTATATAAATAATAGGATCTTCTTTTATAGGAACACTTGTTCCTACCAGGAAAAATCCACAAATAATAGAGGCTACAGTCAAACCTACACCAAGCGGAACCAAAATGGAATCTCGATCCTTTCGGCTTATTATTAACATTGCTATCCCAATCAACAAAACAATAGAAGAAATCCAAAGTATCATGCTAGTTCTCCTTATTTACAAAACATACTTTTCAAATACTCATAAAGAATTGGATTCTCACATGTCTTTTTCGAAATGTCATCACTGAGTTTCAAAACATCCACGCCATTACATTTTGTCATTTTGATAACAATAGATAGAGGCTTCCAATTCATTCCCAATGAATTACATAAATCTGTACCAATACCAAATCCAATTTTTGCCCTTCCCGCCAGTTTGTTGTAAATCTCAACCATTCTCGGAAAGGTAAGAGTGTCCGAAAATGTCAACGTCTTCGTTTTAGGATCAATTCCCAATTTTTCATAATGAGCTAGAATCTTCTCTGCCCAAGGCTCCCATGGCCCGGAATCATGTCTCACTCCACTATAAGCGTTTGCCAGCATTTTATCAAAAATCGTGAGAAAATGATCGGTTGTGAAAGTATCAGTCAAAGCAATCCCAACATCGCCATTAAAAGCTTCCAACCATCTCAACATAGCCATTCTTTTAGCATTAAGTGGATGAGTAAAAGCTAAATGAGCCGAATCAAACTCATGTGCTACGGTGCCGAAAGCTTTGATATTCAACAACTTAGCTAAATGAATGTTGCTCGTTCCAGCAAGACAGTCTGGATGTACATTCAAAATAGTTTTCAAAACGTCTTTTTGCAACGTTTTATAAGCTCTCCTTCGAGTTCCCATATCAACAAATTTAAGTGTAGGAGCCTCTTTCTGCAAAAGCCAGAGCTTTCTCTTTAAAAGTTCTTCAGCAGTACAGAAAATTTCTTGTAAATCAATTTGTGCTTTTTGTCTATTCCATTCAGTCCAACATTCACTGATAATTGCAAGAAGATAAATCTCCCAATCGATAGTATGAAACCATGGACCTCTTACACGAACGTCCATATTACCGTCTTTTTCAGTAACGGTTACATCCGCTGGATTCCACCTTTCAGTTTCAAGATATCGGATATAGGAAGGTTTGAAGTATGGAACTTTTGCAAGATAATCAAGTTCTTCTTTTGTATACCTCAAATCAGCACATTTATCGATCTGATTCTTGATATCAGGAATCAAAGGACGAAAATCAATGTTTGGAGTGCGGCAAGTAAAAGCGTATTCTACTTCAATATCAGGATACCAATGAAGCACCGCCGCTTTCATTGTTGCTTTATAATAATCCACATCACAAGGGGTTTCAATTATCTTGTATTCAGTGGGAAGAATCATGTCTAGCTCTCCTATCTTGTAGCCTAGCGTTACACTACTAAGATAGCACGCTCTGGAAAGAATGCAAGCGGAGTCGCGAAGTTTTTCAGAAGTCGAGAGGAATAACTTCTTTTTCCAGATAGTATTTTTGAGTAGAATGTCCAGTGGTTTCAAAGTTTGAAAGGTTCATATAAGCAATATCAACAGAATTTAATGTTGTCAAAATATAAACTGGAAGAGATTTTCTATCACTCTTCTGAAGATCTTCAGCAAAAATAAATTTTTGTTTGAGACCAAGTTTTTTTAGTTTTATTTTTATCATTTATTCAACTTTAACTTCCTGCATCATTGATTCAATTTGTTCTGCTGTATGAGGCCAGCAAGGAATAGTTTTAGGATGTCGTTTTTCATATTCTCTAGCGCATTCGGCACAAGGAAATTCCCAATAACCAAAATCATCTAACTTCCCCCAACCAAAAGTTAAACAACCATGAATTCCCGTTGACATTCCATGATTTTCATGGCCTTGGAGTTTTTCAGATTTTTCTAACTCACACATCTTTTTTCTCTTTTTTCATCGACTCTATAATTGCGTCAAAATCTACGTTCAGTGCTGAGGCAAGATTTTTGAAATTTTCTTCGATAGGTTCAACTAACCATGTAATAAATGCTACCATTGGGAGTTTCGAAGAATCAATTCCTTTTTTCTTAAGAGTTATTTCAATAACATAAAGAGGATCAATTTTCTTCATACGACAGACGGTAATAAAATTAAGGAAATGCTTTCCAATATATGCTAATCTTGTAGTTTCATCCAACAATTCTTTATATTCTTCAACATTTTTCTGAAAATCTTTCTTTTTGTCTTCATTCATCGTTTCTCTCCTCACCACATTTGATCATGATATATCGTTCGAACCGGAGGACTTTCATAGCCTATGATTTCATGACAATTATGACAAATAACAGCACAATAATCTCGCCTCCAAAGAAATCCAAGAAATCTTTTTGATCTTTGAACCATTCCTCTCATAAAATCAGGATCATCTTCCCCACATTTTGGACATTTCTTGAGTTTTAACGGCTGTCCGCTAAGATAAGTATATTCAATAGGCATAAAAATTCCTTATCCAACAATTCCTGGGAAAAATCCACCAATTGTTATTTCTTGGTTCTTAGTTTCCGTCAAACTAACTAGACGCATTCCCATCTTAAGAAGTTGATTCTTTGCATCTTCTTTATCAGAAGCAAGAATTCGACCATGACATTCTTCTTTCCCATCATCTTCTGCTACATAATCATAAAGAATTTCCGTTGAGCTTTTCATGGCTATGCTCCTATCTATAGCTTGGAAACTAGCTCTCTATGATAAAGATAGCACTACTTGTCAAGATTGCAAGTGTCTGAGAGAAGAAAAGTTTACATAAGAAACATGACATACAGAAGTACACCGGATATTGCCATTACAAATATGAAAAAAACCCATGTAATTATAGCAATTATTCTCGTTAATTTCTTATCTTCAACTTCATGTGATGGAGCCTTTCTCATTGGAGCAATCGCCCTCCAGAGGAAAGTTTTTTACAAACTCCCCAATTCCTTTTACTCCATCAAAAAAGACTTTTCCTCTTTCGAGAGTGTCTTTAATAGCTTTCCAATCATCTTTTGAACCTCTAATTCTTCCCATGAGAATAGAGGATCTTATATCAATCATATCACAGAGATTGATATAGAGAGCCTTTGCTCTGGCAAGTTTGAGAATAAGATCTTTTTCGTTATCCATGATGACGCTCCTTTCCATGTCTTTTTATAAAGATAGCACATCATGTTACATAA
>Ga0172366_10005133_pt1 | contig 10305 bp, 5 predicted proteins | sample LakKivSesite69cm_FD_114533 | JGI IMG/M metagenome (GOLD analysis project Ga0172366, IMG submission 114533) | Sediment microbial communities from Lake Kivu, Rwanda - Sediment site 69cm | ecosystem: Environmental > Aquatic > Freshwater > Lake > Sediment | place: Rwanda: Western Province, Lake Kivu...
AATCGTGTTTAAAGTTCATTTTTAGGACTGTTCTTAGAAAGATTTGAAGTTCTCGCCTTAACCCGATAATTGAAACCGAAATTTGAACTTAAATGGGCTAGGTTGAAACCATAGTCAGGTCGACGTTTAAACTCTCGGTTTGACGTTTGTGGGGGTTGGACTTGTACCATAGACCATATGAGGAAATTGAGTAGTTCGCTTTCTTCTTAGCAATAAGTAAATCTCCAGTTATCAAAGTTGGTAGCAGGTGCTCTTTTTTCTAAGGGTTTTCATTTCAAGAAGGTATGAATAGGGATTCTATTGCCTCAGAATGCGTTTCCACAAATTCTTTATTTGTGTATCTGCACAACAAATATGGGGTTTGAATGTGAGAAGAGTCAGCTTGTTGATAATATTTCTGTTTTTCCTAGGTATTTCTTCTCTATGTACCATATTTATCTCATCTTCATCAATGGCTTTCGATAAATCGCCAAACAACTATGCTGCTACACAAGTGAGCCAAATAAGTTCTGTCGGGACTTCAAGCGTACCTGAAAAACGGCCCAAATGGAATTTTGAATCACCTGCTGGAACAATTACTTGGACTTCCATTTCGTCCAACAATGTGTACATTGGCATAGGGACTGAACAAGGTTACGTTTACCTTTTCAATACAAGCAGCAAAGCCGTACTAGACAATATCTACATTGGAGGACATGTCGATGCCCTTGCTGTTTCCGATAATGGAGAGTATATTGCCGTCGCTACTGGGAATCTCGTTGTAGTATACAAGATCGATGTAGAGGACCTAAAATATCTATGGAATTTTACGAATGACCCGGGGGATCAAGAAGGTGGCATTTATTCGCTCTCGTTATCTGCAAATGGAAGCATTTTGAGTGTGGGGACCTGGTTCAGGATATATTACCAAGGGGGATATTATCATCATGGATATTCTTACGTCTACCTTTTTGACACAATAACAGGAACGCAGATGTGGAATAGTACGGTAAATCATGCTTATGATTATCGAGAAGTGACCGATTATGTTTGCGTAGACATATCTGCAGATGGGCAATACATAGTTGCAGGCTCAACATGGCAACCAAAAGTGTATTTATTCAACGAAACAAGTTCAATACCCATTTATTCGCCTTTTCCTGAAAGCTCTGCTGTCAAGCAAGTTTCTTTTGACACCAAATTCTATGTTGCTGGATCCGGTGATCTTCTTCAGTATTTTGATGTCGATAACCCTGGCCCATTATGGACGCAGAATTTGGGAGAAATTGTTACTTCAGTTTCTATATCTCTCAATGGTTCACGTATTGTTGCAAGTACCCAGAACTTGTTCGCCTTATTCAACAATAGCGGGACAATGCTTGGAGATTGGACTTTTGAAGTCGGGAGCAGTTCTAGTTATGTTGCAATCTCGTCCAACGGCAAATACTCAATTGCGAAGAGCAACCAACGTATATATTTCTTCTCTAATGATGTAGATGCCAATCCAAAAACCCCATCGTACGACCCTTTGTGGCTTTATGACACAGGCGCGTCTATAAATAGTGTTTCAATCTCGTCAGATGGCATGTATGTTTTGGCGGGGAGTGGGAAATATCTGTACCTTTTTGATGCTACTTACAATCCAGACTTGACCCCTGCCTACATACAGTTTTCAAATGAAAACCCTGTGGATGGTGAGGCGATAACCATCTACGCAAGGATTGATAACAACGGAAATCTAGACTCGCCTAGTCAATCTGTTAGATTCTATGATAACGACATTTTGGTAGGAACCACTAATGCTAGCGCTGTTTTGAAGCAATCGTATATAATCATATCTATCCAAGAATATGTTTCTTCACCTGGGTCGCACCAAGTAAGAGTCGTGGTAGATTGTTATAACATCGTCTATGAATCGAACGAAACAAATAACCTTCTTGCAGAAGAGATCGTCGTCGAGTCATTCCCTCTTGTCGATACCGGCGCCAATCCGGTAGTAACTGAGGCAAGTCAAGCAATAACTTCTATTGCTGTTTCTGGAGACGGTTACTACACAGCCTTTGGAACAAATGACGGCTATGTTTATCTTTTCTTCAAGAATCACACAACACCTATATGGAGCTTTTCAGCTGCAGGTTCTATAAGTAAAGTGGCTATTTCGAGGGACGGATCGTATATTGCAGCTTCGACAGGAAATACTCTTCACGTATTCAGTAGGTTGAGTGATATACCCATATGGAATTTTACGAATAACCCAGGGAGCCAAGAAGGGGGTGTCCACTCAATCTCTTTTTCTGCTAATGGAAGTGTTTTGGCAGTAGGCACTTGGTTTAGAATATATTATCAGGGAGGATATTACCATCATGGGTATTCCTACGTTCACCTCTTTGACACGGTGACAGGAACTAGCGTCTGGGATCCTAGCCCTATAACAAATCATGCTTATGATTATCGAGAAGTGACCGATTATGTTTGCGTAGACATATCTGCAGATGGGCAATACATAGTTGCAGGCTCAACATGGCAACCAAAAGTGTACATTTTCCATAAGGGAAGCTCCGAACCTATGTACCCTGCTTTTTCTGCAGATTCCAGTGTGAATTCAATTTCGATGTCAGCAAATGGTCAATATTATGTTGTTGGAACTTTGAAATTATACTATTTCAGTAAGGATGACCCGGGTCCTCAGCGAGTTAAATCCTTCCAAAACCCCATAACTTCAGTTTCAACTTCTGATGATGGCACATATCTCACTGCTACAAATCAAACTCATCTTCTTGTTTTCAGAAATGACTTAACTCTCCAATGGGATTATCCACTTCCTCAAGGCCGAGCTAAAATCTGTCCTGATGGGAATTATGTAGCTGCGCAGTCGTCCGATTATGCTTATTTGTTTCCAAGAAGCATAGGTTCTTACGAGTGGATGTATCCAACTCAGGGTCAGCCTGTATCAATCTCCATATCATTTGATGGAAGATACAGCACATATACTAGCGGAAATAAAATGATTTTCTTTGACTTGATTCACAAAGCGGACTTGACACCTACAAACATCATTATTTCGAAATCCCAACCGAACGAAGGTGACATCATCAAAATTGACGCAACAATCTCGAATATAGGGTCGTTCAAGTCCTACTATGTGCCAATACAGTTATTTGATAACAATACTCTAGTCGGAAGCAAAGAAATAGGCTCTCTCTCTCCTGGGGCATCAATGAACGTTTCGATTAACTACGTATGCCAAGCAAGGCAAAGAATGCTTCGGATACATGTGAATTCATGGCTTACCCAAACCTATGAATCAAACTACACAAACAATGATATTACAACGAGTTTATATGTTAACGCTCGTCCAGCAAACGTAACTTTAAACAAGCCAACAACAATCAACTCTACATCAATAGAATTGGCATGGACTCAAAATCTAGATGCGGATTTTGCTAGATACGAAATATACGCATCCATATATATTGGCGAACTGGGCGTTCTGAAAGAGACGATCGTTACTCAACCAACAACGCAATTTGTTGTTTCCGGTCTAGATGCGTCAACAACATATTACTTCACGGTGAGAGTAGTGGATTCTGGAGGCGCGTTCAGCAATTCCAATCAGGATTTTGGGACAACACTGCCGAATCCAGTTACACTTAACAATCCAGCTAACCCCCGGACAACATCCCTTGATCTTAGTTGGACAGAGAACACGGATGACAACTTCAAATCCTATAAGATCTACTACTCAACATCCATAGGAGATGTCGGATCTCTTTTGGCAGAGATTTCCAATAATCAGTCCAAAACCACATACACTGCAACCGGTCTGAAGGCTTCAACAGCATACTACTTCACAGTATACGTTACTAATGTGCAAGGGTTATCCTCCGTTGCCTCAAACAAGGCAAGAGGCGTTACCTTACCGATTCCCGTCACTTTGAATAACCCTACGAGTATGACGCTTTCTTCAATGACGTTAACATGGACACGTAACACAGATTCAAACTTTCAAAAATACGAAATATACAGATCAAGAAGTGCGACAACGTTGGGGGAATTAATAGCATCCATAACTGACCAATCTGTAACCACACATGTCGCAAGCGGACTAAACAGTTCCACAACATACTATTTTGTAGTCAAAGTGGTCGGTCTCGATGGTCTAACGTCACCCTCTAATCAGGTTTATGGAACCACACTTGGACCTGGGTGGGATTTCACAATCTCAATTTCTCCAACTTCCCAGATCGCTATGCGTGGTGGTTCAGCCTCTTATACTATTACTGTAACTGGCTTTGGAGAGAAATCAATAGGTAAGTCAGTCACTCTAAGCGTTTCAGGTCTCCCAGCAGGAGCAACATACCAGTTTTCCTCCACATCTGTTACAACCAACCACACATCAACCTTAACAGTGACGATTTCCTCCTTTACAGAAGAAGACACGTACACGCTGACAATTGTTGCAACAAGTGGCGAACTAACAAAAAGTGATACAGTTGATCTTATTGTGAAGTCAGAAGAAGTAGATTATTCCAGATGGATATATGTACTCTCAGGCATAGCGATCACAGCTATTGTTGCTGCTGCGGTTCTACTGAAAAAAAGAAAGCATAAGTAGGGATAGACTAAGCAAACCACTAGCAATCAATTATCTTGCGAGACGTTCTCATCCTTTTTAGCTGGTTTTGCTCCGCCCTGCCCCAATGCTATGTAAGTACCACCAGCAATCGCAACGACCCCAAACGGCAAAATCCAAAGCGGGTCGAACTGGAATGACGGAGCATCTGTCTCAATGTTTAGCCTAGTTATGTCTCCACTCAATCTCTTTGCGTATTTTTCAACTTTTTCCGGATTTTCTGAAACATATCCCAATCGTGTTTTCTCGTAGTCCGATCCAGCAGCAACCGCTTCCTCTGCACGGTATCCACATTCTTGAGCTTCACGTATGCTGATCCACTTGCCGTTGGGTGTCTGGATTATTTTCGCATACATTAGATAGTCACTGTCCAACAACATCAATGCTGCACATCTAACAGGGTCATTTGCAAGATCGCTTCCAGCCAATCCTGGAGTCTCGTTAACCATATCTCTTGCAAAAGCATCATAGGTTCTTATTTTTCCACTCTTCTCATCATATACTGGGAAAAGTTTGATAGCAGCTATAGCTCCTTCGGTCAAAATTCCTCTCTTCCTTTCCATCTGCCCAACTTTTGCGGGATCATTGTATTCGCTGCAGAGTTGTCGTCTCTTTTCTACCTCTATTACACTCCATGCCTCTCGTCTGTATGTTCCAGAAGACTCTTTTGCCAATGCAACTGCCTGTTCTAGATTACTTGCAGCAGTCGCTCTGATCTGGGTCACCCAATCATCAATGCTCTGGATGTTTTGGCCAGTCCTCTCCTGAAGATCCCTCCATTCTTCCCCAGCTTGTTCTTTTGTTTCATCCCAAGTTTTTCTGGCTCCTTCATTCGTGTCATGCCACCAATCATCAGCCTGCTGTTGCGTGTTTTCCCACCACTCCTTAGCCTGTTCCGCCTTCTGGTTAAGCCAGTCATCCCAGTCAGCATGTACGACCTGTGTTGCAGCTTTAAGAAAAAGAATCGCGAACAAGAGTGTGAACAGAATGTACCTATGGTTAACCTTCAATATTTTAGACATAGATACCCTTATAAAGGAGGATAGCTTGCGCCTTTTAAGTTTTGCGAAGATTAGAATAAACCCAAAAATCGTTTATAAATGATTTCGCTATACTTACAAGTTGGCGAGCAAATGGATTGGTCCATCACGATTTGGGTCTCTGCTCTCTCTATTTTTATCCTAGCAGTCATTTTGGCATGTTATATGACCCGCAAGGGCAAATCAAGAAATTACATGGTCAAAGGATTGACTGGCGTGTCAGCGGGCATTCTATTGTTCATATCACTTTTCCTCCCTTGGGTAAAAATGGTTGAGTACGGAGTTCAAATCTCTGGGATCGAGATGGGGGATCTTTTTGTCTTTTTGATTAAAATGCAGATCATGCAGGTTATCACAATGTTCTTACTGCTTTTCTCCTTTTTAGTTATACTAGGCGGCTTCTTGTCGATCGTTGGATATGATTCAGGCATGGAGATAGTAAAGTACGCTTCGGGGCTCGCCCTTTTCATGTCTGTCGTAATAGTCCTAGCCATCGGAACAATTCCCTCGACACAAGTATATGTCACACTTGAAATGAGCCCAGGACTCTATATTTTCGGCTCAATTTTAGGTCTTGTAAGCACGAGACTCGAGAAACGTTAAATAGATCAGCTTTGGACGTGAGAATAGATCTGAATCTATTTAGGTTTCTAGTCTCCTCAAACTCACGGCGAACTATCTAGAAACCATATTAGGAATATAACAAGTTGGCCAAAATTCTCGAGCTCTTGCATTGATAGCGAAAATGCGAGTAAAAATTAGTCATTTCAATCGCAATCAGCATTTATTACTCACAAATTTATGGTACGTAGAAGAAGTTTGAACCGAGAGTTTGAAGCAATAGTACTAGAACCTAAGATGGTTCAGGCTTCTGTGGATTTACCCTGTTTTCGGCTTAGACCTCTGTCTACCCATACCCAAGCACGTTTGTCCTTCAATCAAATTCCTGTCTGTGGTATGGACAACGTTCTAGATAAGCAGAAGCCGATGAGATCGATTAGATGATGCTTGTGCCAAGAGCTAGCAGGGCTTCTTGGAATACTCGGGCGTTGACAACATTCGAAGTGGAATCTTTGGAATGCGCTCTCTGGCAAGCCTTGTCTTAAGAAAATTCATGACTTCATTGATTTCCATCTTGCCCTTGTAACCCAAAATTTGAAGAAACCTGAAGTTTCTCTCGATTGATCGGCTTTCCCCGTCCATCATGGCTTGCAGAATTGCATTAATGTAGAAAGCCTCAAGGTCTGAGGCGATCTCCTTAATCATGCCATCAAAATACACGGATTTGGTGCCAATGTGTTCTGCGAGAAAAGTATACGCACAGTCACGTTTTGAGAAGTTGGCTTTAGGAAAATAGCTTTCCGCGATCACTTCGTATAACCAGCCTCTAGTTACTTTTGCTACAATTGACGACCCAGGAAGCACAGCACGAGCGGTATAGCCATAGGGTGTACCAGAATTTATTGTGTCCCTCACATTTTTTTCGAGAGTCTTGATATCGTCAAGGTCATCGATTAGAATGCAATTTCCGTTTTCATCATGCACTTCTGATTTTGAAAGGTTGAATGAACCAGATAGCGCTAAGTCGTTGGTGAGAATGAGCGTTGAATGAAGGTTGCGAGCGACGAAAACTCTGCAACCAATCTCATCCAGAAAGTCGATAAGATCAAAGGTTCTTCGCGAGTATTCTTCACTTGCATGCTTTTCGCCTTTTGAAGGGCTATTTGTTGCGATGTTGATCTCTGCTCCAAAAACAAGTTTTACAAGCAGCATTGCATATGCAAGATTTATAGAGAATATTCCGGAGTCTAACCCAAACCATGATTCATCCAATCCAAGAACATCAGCGTCGATCGCAAGTTGTACATCACTAATCCGTGGGCTCAAAACATAGATTTTTGGAAATTCATACAGTCTTTGCCGATACCCTGAAAGAATCTGGAACACTTCAACTCGAATCCTGTCGCTCGGGATAATCTTGGTAGTCATGGCTTGTCAAATCAACTGACAGTTCATTATTTCCTATTTATGAAATACTCTGCGTTCGTACTCTACCAAACTGACAGTTCCTCTCTTGTCTGATGAAATGTTCATTCAGAAGCATGTTTCAATCGACCTAGTATTCTGTGAGACTTTTGTGGTTATATCCACGAACCGCGTCATAGACTTCCTTGGTTGAGTAACCTAAAGGGCTTAAGAGACTTGCTGCCGCGGCGTATAAAAGAAGCAAGTATTTCTTAATGTCCGGGCTTGCACTTTTCTCTATTAGCTCTTCTGCTTTAACCCTGCGCTCATACCGTTTGTCTTCTGCATCTGTGAAAAGAAACCTAATATTCTTGCCAGCATTTACTTCGGCTCCCTCTTTCATCAGCTGTTCAGCGGCAATTACTTGGCTTACTTTCTGCTTGTATTGTCTCGGATGCTTTGACAGATGCTTTGTGATAATCAGATCCCAGATGGACACTTCACCATCGAGTAGTTTCTGTCGGTAATTTTTCACTATCCTTAACGCGTCGGGTACCTTCTCGGAAAATTCCTTAGAGCTGTTGGCGGAAGATAAGACTTTGATCATTTCCATCTGTGCATCATACACAAACCTTGGGGTATCTCTCCTTCGAACTTCTAAACCTCTGACTTTTACCTTGCCGTTTTCCATTACTCCATAATACCTGTTCAAGACGCCTATCCTCGGATGCATCTTTGAGGGAAGAAAAGCAATCCATTTGTAGCGCCCTTCAAAATTCAGGGGTACTCCTATTTCTTGGCTTATCTCACCGCACAAGTCCATGTACTCATGAACAGTTGCTTCACCCTTCTTCAGCCATAATGAATCCACAATTCCATGAATAACCGTGAACCCCCGGTTTTCAGCTATACGTGCAGCCTTAAGAAAAGCCTCTCTACCAAAAGCGCACACTCCCATGTGGCCGTCAACTGTGCCAAACTTTGCATTTCTGTAACCTAGATAGCCGAAGCATGTCACTAGGATCCATTTTAGAGCTGTCTGTCGTCTGTCGTAGACTTCTCTGAAAATAGGGTCCCGAGTTTCTCCCTTTAGCTGCTTATACTTCAGCCTTTTAGTGAGAATCAACCTCAATGTCTTGGGAACTATGCCTACCCGCTTCTCGCATATATGATAACCAAGTTCTGGGATTCGCAGATGCGAATTTGGACAACATTTGCAGAGGACTGTTTCAGCTGATATATTGTTCTTCGCCATCAAGGATGGGTACATGGAAGTGAAGTCTACTTCGCCAACCATGTCATGGATTCCAACATGCGGCTCATAGACAAATCCTCCACGGTCTCCAACGAGAAGCTCATAAGCAGATTTGAACGCTTCAGGTATGCTCTTGTTTCTAGGGATAAGAACGTCATCTTTTATGGCTTGGTAGAACTGAAGTGAAGACATGCTTGAACCTATCGATGACCTAGAAGCCTTTTGTAGTGGGACTCTACATGTTCTCGCTATTTCAATAAGACCCTCGAATCCACATTCGCTCAAGATGAACGTGTTATTCTCGTCAACGTGGATTCTTCCGAACAGTCTTCTCGTGGGCGCACGGTAAAACGTTCGTCCATATGAAAAGAAGGTTCTGCCACGCATGTTTTTAGTTGCAAAGGGAATTTCCTCTCTGCTCAGGATAAATCGGTCAAGAACGCTGTTGATTTTTGCTCTTCGAACGAGATAGGGAAAAAGGTAAGAGTCTCCGCCTGCTGTTAAGATTATGTCAGGGTCAAACTCTTTAACTGTCTTCACAAGCTGCAACAGTTTGTCGCCTTCCTCTCCTGAGTCGATAATTACTTGCTTGTCTGCCAGAGTAACCAGTATCCCAGCAATCGGATCTTTGAGGTTTGCAATTTTTCCCTTTTTGGCGATCTCGACACGTAGCTTCAGCATTCGCAGTGGTGGAATAGCGTAATCTATGCTCTCCACGGAGTCTAGGAGTGTGTATCTCAGTCCGGTTCTCTCAGTTTCGACCTCCACAAACGCAAGTGGAAATATGTCACGAGTGAAGACGTAATTCTGATCTCCTTGCAAATCGCAGTTATGGACTGCGTAACGCAGATAATCGCCCATCTTCAAAACATAGCGAGTGAACGAAGGAGCCTTTCTGCAGTCTTTAAGAGTGATTTCCAGAACTTTAGACTTTTCAGTGTCAGTTGCATGTGCAAGTTTGTACGTGAGATTCCATGATGCAATGCTCTTGCTGGAAAACAAGCGGCTCGCCAGTCTCTCTATGTCCTCCTCCTTTCCCGAAACGTAGACTTTTGGCTCAAACTTGTCTGTTAACCTAACTCTTTCCCCATTTTCTCCAATAATCCAGACTGCAACCTCACCGAGTGCAGAAGGATAAGCATCCAATATCCAGCCTCTAACATGGTTAGGGCCTGCTGGATTGTCTGATTGCATTCAATTCCTTCTCTAGCTTGGACAGCTTCTTCTGCTGAAACAAAAGAATGGACATCACCATGGGTTCGAAAATCACAGGCTGTGTGGCATTACTTCCAGCCGAAGCGGAAACTCTGCACGCATCCATCAATTCTTCAAACGCAGTCCTGTCTTCAATGCGTAACGCCTTTGCGAATCCGTCCCACCTGCGAATTTCATCTTCCAAAGCCATCCTATAAGACTCAACAGTCTTACCCATT
>Ga0172366_10005134_pt1 | contig 10305 bp, 10 predicted proteins | sample LakKivSesite69cm_FD_114533 | JGI IMG/M metagenome (GOLD analysis project Ga0172366, IMG submission 114533) | Sediment microbial communities from Lake Kivu, Rwanda - Sediment site 69cm | ecosystem: Environmental > Aquatic > Freshwater > Lake > Sediment | place: Rwanda: Western Province, Lake...
GCGCTATTGAGCGATGTCTGGCCACCATCGCCAGGGCGTGTCTACTTTGGCTCCATCTATAGCTTCAAAGGGCTCGAGCGCTCAGTGATCATTCTCGTGGAGATGGAAAGCTGGCACGAGGACTTGGTTCCGTTGCTCTATGTGGGTTGCTCGCGGGCCCACAACCATCTCATCGTGCTTCTGCCTAAGGATGCTGGGCCGGAGGTGCGAGAAGCCTTCGCAGTGGCTGGGATGCAACTCCGCTAAAGCGGACAGCACGATACATGGAGTGTTCAGCGACGAAGGAAGTGCCAGCGTTGGTGGTTCTATATCACCCAGATGCAGTTTGCACCGTCCTGAATCTAGCAATATAATGATGAAAACTTATCTCTTGACGTGACCGAAGAAGGGGGAGAACAATGTCCAACGAAGAGATGCGCACCGCAGGACCGCAACCAGACTGGCGTGAACAACGCGCCCGCCGGCGGGGGGAGAAAGACGAAAAAGAGGAGAAGGAAGAAGAGGAAAAGAGAGAAGAAAAGGGCGAGAAGGAAGAAAAGTGGACTCGCGACCCGCTGGGGGGCATCATCTGGGCGCTGATCCTTATTGCGGCTGGGCTGATTCTGCTCATTCAGTCGCTGGGCATCGTTGAATGGGAGCTGTTCGGCGGCGCATGGACCGCCATTTTCCTCGCTGCTGGCCTGATTCTGCTGTTGGAGGTCGCTCTGCGTTTGGTGATACCTGCCTACCGCCGACCCGTTTCCGGCACACTGGTGTTCGCCTTCATCCTGCTGGGCATTGGCTTGGGCGGCTTCTTTGGCTGGAACGTGACCGGGGCGGTGGTCCTGATCGCTATCGGAGTAGCCATCATTCTTGGTGGCTTACTGAGAGGCCGTTTCTAGCCAGACATATTCGCAGCATGCCCTGATGCAAATAGAGGCGCTTCAGAAGCCTTTCTTTCCCTCAGGCAGTGCCAAAATCCAGACGCATGAGGCGATCCCAGAAGTAGCGCACCAGGGTAAACGGTTCATCGCGGCCGATGCAGCGGAAGTAGGGCGCATCGAAAGCGAGGATTAGGTCACCAATCCTATAGCGTGGCAGTATGGGCGTTGAGACCACCAGGCTGCCCATCTCTCCCGGACGCATCTCGTGGAGCATGATCAACCCGCGTTTGGTCTGTACTTCGAAGAAGAACAGGTCATAGTTTGGCACCCAGGCGCGTCGCTCATCGCGCTGCTGGCCAAACATGCCCTCCGTGGCTCCATAAATCTCGGCAATCTCCACTGGGCCATACATGGCCCGGAGAGCTGGCGCGTACCTGGTGTTGATGCCCGGTACGCTGCCCAGTGTCATGACGCATACTCGCCACAGATCCTTAGGATAAACCTTGTGCACTTTGCGCAGGTAGCGGCCGAAGGTGATGGCTGTCGGCGCCACCCCACCAACCACCGTGACATTCTCACCCTTACAACGTTCATAGGCTAATTCAAAACGCCGCTCCCAATCGCGAATGGTCTTGCCGCCACCCAGAGCGTCAATCTCATCCTGCGAGGGCAAAGAACGCAGTGGCGTGCCCTTGGAAACATGCTTGACATAGATGCCCGAACTATAGCCATACTCGACTTCGCGGTCGCCCACCCGCACTTTGCCGACTACAGAAGGGAAATTGAGGTTCAAGTTGACCCCTTGGAAGACGTCGAATCGCCTTGTGCGCAGGGCATAATTGATCAGGGCCCGCCCAGCGCTGACCCGCATCCTCAAATCGGTCGCTGTCATAGGGATGAACTTGGACTCGCCACGTGTGGTTCCGCGGGTGATGGCCCAGCCGACAGGCGGTTCATAGAGCAGCAGATCGGTCTCGCCGGCCATCATGCGCTGAATCAGCGGTTTCAGGTCATCGTAAGTGACGATTGGAAAGGCGCGGCGATATTCGTCAACAGTGCTAACCGTTTCGGCTTGATGCTCCTGACCATAGCGCGTCCGCGCATAGCCCTGTAACAACCTTTGCAGGACAGCTTGCTGCGCGGCAGCAGGAGCTGCCAGCGCCTCGTACCAGGGCTGTACAAAACCCCTGAGCGCTTCTTGCATGTCCTGAGGTGTACCCTGTTGCATGATCTGCTACCCTTTCTGACTTTTATTTGCTCACCAGGAACGCCAGTTCTGTGGCGAATTCAAACCGCTGCACTGACCACGGTCTGTCCCGCATCAGCTCCCAGAATCGAGCCTCATAGTTCTGGGCCATACGCTTATCCCTTCCACCAAGGCTGCGTACAGGGAACGAAATGAGAAGGTGGTCGGCGTTGACTGCTTCGATAAGTCTCAGGCCGGCAGACCTGTCTAATTGCTCCATACACGGCAGGCTTTTCAGGATAAAGGCCAGGTCAGCCCTGCCCGTAGGTGGAGATTGCACAACATCGCACACCTGCGCCCGTCCCTGCACGTTGACAATGCCCATAAACCCGTTCAAGAAATCCGCCATGTCTTTGTACATGTCGTAGGCATAGTATTGTACATCCTTGTCCAGAGGCATCCAAGGGATTGCCAGCGGATTGAGTCCACAGGCAATATCGAGCACTGTGCCAACGTGGGGCAGGCTGGCCAGCGTTCGCTTGTAGAATTGATCGAGAATCCCAAGGCGTTCGCGGGTGGAAGAATGAAGCCGCATCACCTTGGTGCAAGCATGGAGAAAACTGTCCCTGTTCTCTGACCTGGCTGCCACCTTCAGTTCGTCCAGCCACCGCGCATAATTGATGCCATGGTCAAAGTACGCCCCACCAACTTGGTGCAATTTGTTCTTGGTGGCTTTTATCGCCTCCTTCAGGTTTTGTCGTGTTGAGAGCTCCCGCGCACCGATGTTCCTAACTACATCTTCACAGACATTCCTGTATTTGGGGCTCGCAACGACAGTACGAACCAGTTTGTCTAGATCATCCATGTCAGAACCTGTGTGTTTGTAGTGCACACTTCAGTGTGCCATTCAGGCGCTGGAAGCACCTACTACAAACCTAACCTATAAATGAAAGCAAAGTTCTGAGCCGCGTCATAAGTTGCACCACGAATCTGAGATTGTGCATGGTAGCCAACCGATAGAACAGGCTGTCATTTGCCTTGAATAAGTGGTGCAAATAGGCCAGAGAATACTCTGAACAAGACAAGCAATCGCAGTAAGGAGAAATCGGGAGATTGGCTCGAATATGTTTTGGGTCATTAATATATATGTAAGAATACCATTCACCCTCTAAAGTGCTGGAGGCTGGATCACCGGTGAACGTGTACAGCCGGCCATGCCGTGCATCCCTGGTAGGCATGGCACTGTCAAACAAGTTGTAGCCCATCCGGGCACAAGCGACGATATTGGCTGGCTGGCCCACACCCAGTGCATGCATGGGCAAGTCTGCAGGAACCAGTTCGCGGGTATATGCAATGATCTCCTGCAGCAGATTGCCTTTGCTATCCAGTGGCCATCCCCCGAGTCCGAACCCATCAAATCCTATCTCCAAGAGCTCTTCGGCACACCGCTTGCGCAGATCTCGATAACCGCCCCCCTGAACAACGGCAAACAGAAGCGGCCTTTGCTCCTCAGACATTTGGCGCTGCGCCAATTTGCGCTCAAACTCTGCCTTGCACCGCCTGGCCCAGTGGATAGTCCGTGCCACCGACTCCTGTTGCACGGCTAATGGTTCATCCACGTGCGTGCAGTCATCGAGACAGATCACTACATCAGCACCATAGTCCATTTGCAACTGGATACTTTTTTCTGGAGTTAGATTGAAGCGACGAGAGGAACCGTCCGGGCGAAAGAGCATACCCCGCTCAGTGAGCTTGCCATACTTCGGATTCTGCCGGATTAAGGAATAGACCTGAAAACCTCCAGAGTCCGTGATGATCGGTAACTTCCAGCCAAACAGGCTATGCAACCCGCCTAAGGCTTTGATGGTCAAGGAACCCGGCTTTTGCATCAGATGAAAGACGTTCATCTGCACAGCTTCTACCCCACAGCGCAGCAGATCGCTGGCGTCGAGCGAGCGTACAACCCCTTGCGTGGCATCCGGCAGGAATACGGGAAGCCGTAATTGACCATGTGGAAGCGCTAAAACAGCAAGGGTCTGTGGTTTGTTCCTCATCCCAGAATGCTCTTTATCCACGGCAGACCTTCTTGCGCAGGTGAAACACATGCCTCACGCAACAAAAATCACGCATCACGGATCACGCATCTCTCCTCACTATTGCGTATATTGCCATCATTTCTCTCTTCTGGCAAACAGAGGCTGTTAGGGTGGCATCTCATTTGGCAGGCGGAGCAAAATCGGCTAAACTGGCTTGACGTTATTCCCAGGTCAAGGTGTTCATCGTGGACAACATGACTTGCAGCACTGAGGAGACCGCGTTCCAAGCGCAAGTCGAACGGCACTTTCGCTGGAACTTTGCCGTTAATGTGTTGGAAGGTGCCTGTTTCTGGTTTGGCATCACCTTTGCTGCACCCGCCACTATCATGCCACTGTATGTCAGCCACCTGACCAATAGTCGCGTGCTGATTGGACTCATCTCCACCATTACCGGTGCGGGCTGGTATCTGCCGCAATTGCTGACCGCCAACTACGTCGAGCAGTTGCCCGTCAAAAAACGCATGGTGATTAATGTTGGCTTCTTCAGCGAGCGGCTGCCCTTCCTGTTCATGGCTGTATCTGCGTTTGTCTTGGCCACCAATTCACCGGCTCTGGCTCTGACCGCGTTCTTCTTCACACTGATTTGGCTCATGCTGGGCGCTGGAGCAATAGCTGTGGCGTGGCAAGAGATGGTGGCCAAAGTTATTCCCGTCACTCACCGAGGACGCCTGTTAGGCATCGCCAACTTTGGTGGCACGGCTATGGGCATTCTAGGAGCGGCTCTGTCCGCCGCTATACTGGCTCGTTACCCCTTTCCTACGAGCTTTGGCTTCTGCTTTGCTCTGGCCTTTGTGTTCATCATGCTTTCCTGGTTATTCCTGGCACTGACACGTGAACCCCCTCTATGCTCTTACAAGCCCACCATTTCGGTGGGTGAATACTGGCGTTGCCTTCCTCTCGTGTTGCATCGGGATTCCAACTTTGCCTCCTACCTCCTGACCCGAGTCATGACTATGCTTGGGCGAATGGGCGTAGGCTTTGTGACCGTGTACGCTGTAGAACGCTGGCAACTGAGCGATAGCCAGGCTGGTCTGTACACTACAGTGATCCTGGTCGGCCAAGCCATAGCGAACCTGGCCTTTGGCGCGCTTGCCGACCGTCGAGGTCACAAACTGGTATTAGAGATCAGCCTGTCGCTGTCAGCAATCTGCATGTTGGGAGCATTGCTGGCTCCCACACCGGGGTGGATGTATGTGGTCTTTGCCGGGATCGGGGCGCTGACTGCCTCAGACATCCTTTCCAGCATTGGGATCGTCATGGAGTTCACAGGCCCTGATGACCGACCTACCTACCTGGGTCTGGCCAACACCATTCCTGGCCTCTTCGCAGCCATCGCCCCCATGATTGGCGGCTGGATCGCTTCACGCATCGGCTATGGGGCGGTGTTTCTGATGGCCACGCTACCAAGCTTTACCGCCTGGGCAATTTTGCACTGGATGGTGAGAGAGCCGAGGAACTCTGCCGCCTATAGTTAGAAGTCCTCATGGCGGGAAATGTACGCCGAATGAATTCGGCGTCCAATGATCTGCAACCGTCGGTTTCAACCGATGGCGGTGGCTTTCTAATCTCACGCTTCCTTGGTAGTCTCAGTCAACATACGCCGAATGACCGGTTCTAGAATCATCAAGTCTTCAGACGCCGTTTTCCACACTGCCATCAGATTCACACCGGAGTAGTTGTGAATCAACTTATCACGCATCCCTGCCATCTCACGCCAAGGTGCTTCGGGATAATCCTCTTTGACGGCCTCTGGAATGCGCTTCGTCGCTTCTCCAATGATCTCTAATGCGCGCACTACCGCAAACGTAGTCTTGGCGTCTTGGGCGAACTGCTCATACGTCATGCCCCGGATAAACTGTGCAATCTTCTCCATAGCATCAAGGATGTCTTCAAGATAATCACGGTATATGTGCACTGAGCTCATACCAGGACAACCTCACTTAGGATGTGTTCAGCGATTCGGGGTTTCAGCGCGTCTTTCATGACCAGGTCGATTCTCATCCCTAGCACATCAGATAGATAGTTCTCTAACTCGATGAACTTCAGAAGACTGGGAGGAGTACGAAACGTTACCAGCAAATCCAGGTCACTATCCGGCCGGTGTTCATAACGCACGTATGAACCGAACACGCCTAATGACTCTACCTGATACCGCTCAACGAGCTGCGGGAGTTGCTGACGCAGCATTTCTACCAACTGTGCGAGATCTGTTTGTTCTTGCATGGCCACAGCGCTCCAATGCCAATCCATCGTCTACATGTCTCAGTTATGCAAACATTATACGGCCAGAATCCTTGCAGGTCAACTGGTGACAAAGTCAAAGCTCGACGCGGAGATGCGCCGAGCTTTGACCAGATAGCTGAGCATGGGAGCCCATCAGCTATTTTCAAGCGCCTTCTTCGCCTTTAGCACATCCTCCACAGCAGCCACGATGTGCCTGGCCGTGAGGCCAAACTCCTCGAACAGTTCCTCCGGCGTGCCAGACTCGCCAAAGCGATCCTGGATGCCAATGAAGCGCATCAGTACTGGATGCGTTTGCACGACGGCCTCAGCCACTGCACTGCCAAAGCCGCCCATTACCTGGTGCTCTTCGACCGTGACAATGGCACCTGTTTCGCGCGCCGCCTTGGCAATGGCTTCGCGATCTATGGGCTTGACCGTGTGTATGTTTAGCAAGCGGGCGGAGATGCCCTTTTCTCTTAGCACCTGGACCGCTTTCATGGCCTCCCAGAGAACCGGGCCATTGTTGATGATAGTGACGTCCGACCCATCGTTAATCAGATTAGCTTTGCCCATGATGAATGGATCCTCGGGTTTGGTCACTATAGGCACTGGCTCACGGCCGAAACGCACGTATACTGGCCCAACGTGCTTGCAGGCCCAGATCACTGCTTTCCTGGTCTCATAGTAGTCGGCTGGCACGATAACGGTCATGTTGGGCAATATGCGCATGGCGGCTACATCCTCCAGCGCCTGATGCGTTGCGCCGTCCGGCCCCACGGAGATGCCGCCGTGTGCCCCGCCGATCTTGACGTTTAGATTGCTGTAGCAGGTGGTCGTGCGGATTTGATCCCAGGCTCGTCCGGCTACGAATACGCCGTAGGTGCTGACCCAGGGGATTTTGCCTACTAGGCTCAGTCCAGCGGCAGCGTTGAGCATGTTCTGCTCAGCAATCCCAAAGTCGAAGAAACGATCGGGATACTTCTGCGCAAACCAGATGGCGCGCGTGGAATCTGTCAAGTCAGCACCCAGGACGACGATGCGCTCATCCTGTGCGCCCATCTCAACCAGTGCATCACCGTAGCCGTCACGTGTAGCTTTTGTCTTCATCTCTGACATCGTCTGCTCCTTAAAAGTCAAAATACTCGGCTGGGCAGGCCAATTCCTGCAGGGCTTTGCGGGCCTCATCGGGCTTGGGAGCCTTGCCGTGCCACTCAGCGCGGTTCTCCATAAAGGAAACCCCTTTGCCCTTGACCGTCTTGGCAATGATCACTGTGGGTTGCCCTTTGACCGCCTTCGCCGCATCAAAGGCCTGCATGCACTGCACCATATCGTGGCCATCTATCTCGATTACATGCCAACGAAACGCACACCATTTTTCGGCCAAGGGCTGCAGCCCCATTACATCTTCCACCCAACCATCAATCTGCAAACCATTGTTATCCAGGACAACGCACAAATTGTCCAGCTTGTAGTGCCCGGCAGACATGATCGCTTCCCAGGTAGAGCCTTCCTGATTTTCGCCATCGCCCATAATGCAGTAGACGCGGTTTTTCTTGCCGCCCATGCGTAGCCCCAGCGCCATGCCTACGGCCACTGACAGCCCCTGCCCCAATGAACCAGTCCCCACTTCGATACCTGGACACTCTACATTCGGATGGCCTTGCAAGCGGCTACCGAATTTGCGGAAGGTCCTCAGTTCCTCGCGCTCTATGTACCCCGACTCCGCGAGCAGCGAAAAGATTAGCGGTGAGATATGCCCCTTGGAGAACACCACCCGGTCACGATCGGGCCAACCGCAGTCTTTGGGGTTGTGCCTGAGCGCGTAGAAGTAGAGCGCCACTCCAAAGTCTGTCGCCGATAGAGAGCCACCCGGATGGCCGGACTGGGCATGGGCCAGTGCCCAAATGACGTCACAACGCACCTGATGGGCAATCTTCTTCAGTTCTTCGACCTTTGCTTGATCCACCATACTCTCCCTTCCTACTTGTGTTATTATGACGAGTTTAGTTGCCTCTCCTGCATCAACGAAACCGAAGTCGTTACCACAAACCCTCAAGATGGCGAGAAAACAACTTGACCTCGTTTGATGACCGTTTGCACGATGTTGGCACCAAACCGATATGCCAGATGTCGGTAGTCCTGTGCGTCCAGGATAAGCAGGTCTGCCATGAACCCTGGCTGCAAGCGTCCCAGGTCAAGGCTGCGGCCAATGGCATGGGCGGCATTCACGGTACTGGCGACGATAACTTCCGCTAGCGTCATCTTCAGGAAACGACAGGCCAGAGCCATGATAAAGGGCATGGACTCACAATAGCAGGTGCCAGGGTTCAAATCCGTCCCCAGGGCCACCGGCAAATTAGCCGCGAGCATGGTGCGTGCGTTGGCATAGTCATGGCGACCCAGGCCAAAGGGTGTGCCAGGCAACAGCACCGCTATCACGCCCGCTTCGGCCATGGCGACCACTTCCTCTATCGGCGTGCAGAGCAAGTGATCTGCTGAGACAGCGCCCAACTCGGCTGCCAGACGCGCCGCTCCCAGGTGAGCGAACTCATCGGCATGCACTTTCAGTGACATGCCTAACGCTTTTGCCGCGCTCAGGATGAGCCGCGTCTGTTCCAGATCGAAGGCTCCTTCATCACAGAAGACGTCACAAAACAGCAGTGGTTGATGTGGGCTGCTACGTTGCATGGACTGCGCCCGCTCGGCCACAGCAGGCAGCATCTCGTTGACAACGAGGTCAACATATGCCTCTGCCCGACCCGCGTACTCCTCCGGCACCGCATGGGCTCCGAGAAAGGTGGGCACTAGTTCCAGCGGCTGAGAACGGTTCAGAAAGTCTATAGCTTCTAGACACTTCAACTCATCGGCAGTGGTCAGGCCATAGCCAGTCTTGGCTTCGGCAGTAGTGGTGCCATGAGCCAACATGCGCCTCAGACGTGGCTGAGCTTCGCTTACGAGCTGCGCCAACGAAGCGGCGCGCGTGGCACGCACGGTGCTCATGATGCCACCACCAGCAGCCATGATCTCTAGATAGGTAGCACCCGCAATCCGGCGCTCGAACTCGTCCTGTCTAGAACCGGCAAAGACTAGGTGGGTATGAGCATCTATGAAACCTGGCAAAACCACGCGCCCGGCCGCGTTGATCTCGCAGGGGGCGTGATAGCAGTCTCGCACTTCGGAAGTGGCGCCTACAGCAACGATACGTCCATCAGCAATGGCTACAGCGCCATCAACAACCAATCCTAACTCGCCGATCGCCCCACCACAGCGGGGCCCACTACCGGCCAGGGTCAACAACTGGCCAGCACCATACACAATCAGATCAACGGCTGTTGCCACACCACTTCCTCATTGAAGTCGTTGAAATCGCAGCACTAGTTTACCTGAATTCGTGTTTTTCGTCAACCACCCGGATGTGCTACAATACGACTGCCCATACGCTTCCGTCTCTCGGACCATGACTGTATATCCTACATGCCAGGGAGTGAGGGCGACACTATCTGGGCTGGTCTATCCATTGTCGGATGGTAACCAGCCTCTTCGTTGGTGGAAGGAGGGTGCATGTTGGACCTATCATCGCAGAGTGTGCGAGTTCTGGACCTGACTCGTCTCGCCCCTGGGCCCTATGCTTCGCTAGTGCTGGCGGATCTGGGTGCGGAAGTCATCAAGATCGAAGGACCAGGGCAAGGCGACCCCCTGCGCTATCTATCACCTCCCGGGATTGATGGCAGGAACGCGCTCTTTGACCTGCTGAACCGCAACAAGAAGAGCATGACACTAAACCTGAAAGCGCCCGAAGGCAGGGCCATCCTCCTGGAATTAATACGCCATGCTGATGTGCTGCTGGAAGGCTTTCGGCCCGGCGTGATGAAGCGGCTGGGGTTAGACTACGAGGCACTGGTAGTAGTCAATCAGCGCTTGGTCTACGCCTCGATCA
>Ga0172366_10005137_pt1 | contig 10301 bp, 12 predicted proteins | sample LakKivSesite69cm_FD_114533 | JGI IMG/M metagenome (GOLD analysis project Ga0172366, IMG submission 114533) | Sediment microbial communities from Lake Kivu, Rwanda - Sediment site 69cm | ecosystem: Environmental > Aquatic > Freshwater > Lake > Sediment | place: Rwanda: Western Province, Lake...
AACAATCGGTGAGAAAGAACATTTCCTAAACCTAATGTGATTCCCGGGACTATGAAGCCTAGTAGAATCAGGTAGAAAAGGATGTCTCTTCCCGGTATCCTACGACGCAGAGTTAAAGCTGTCACGGTCACTATAAAGCATGTTAGTAACCCCGCTGCTACAGATACGTAAACCGAATTTGTAAGTGCCTCCCAGAAATCTCCATCATACAGAACCGAGATATAGGATCCGTACTCATGAGGCTTCGGTTCGGCGATGTACCAATCCAATGTCCATCCTGTAATCGGAAAAGTTACGTTTGCCGAAGTATTAAATGAAAGCAATACCAACAAGATGACCGGAAGATAAATAATTACTATCACTATTGCTATGTAGATTTTTGACGGTAGATGTTTAACATTTAACTTCATATCACTCAACTCTCGTAGATAAGCTTCTTTATGTCAACTATCTTTAGAAGGATGTAAAGCGCCACAAGCGCGATTACTACCATGATTGTGGAGAGAGCACATGCGTAGGGCCAGACATTCTTACCGAAGTAGGCTGAAATAGATAGACCTAAAGTTTGAAGCCCTCCAGCCCATAACCCTGGAGTTAGGTAATCACCGAGTGTGCTGACGAAGACGAATATCCAACCGCATATAACTCCTGGCAATGACAGTTTGAAGATTATTTCATAGAACACTCTGTGGGGGGGTGCCTTGAGTACTTTAGCTGCTTGGATTAGTTCCGGGTCTATCCTACTTAATGCTAAGTATATTGGAAACTCCATGAACAGCACATACGTCTGAAGCCATATTATATGTAAACCAGTTCGACTAAAGAGAAGGTTCAGCGGGTTTTCTATGATGCCTAAGGATATCAAAGCAGAGTTCACTATGCCTTTATCACCTAAGACCGGTATCCAAGCGATCGTCCTGATGCTCCAGTCGATCAGGAACGGAACCATTAAAAGACTTAGCACATATGCTTTTAGTTTTTCATTTTCTACGTGGAAAGTCAAAAAGTAGGCGAATGGGTATCCAACAATGAAGCAGATGAGGCATGCTAATAGAGCCGTTCCGAAGGTGTTCACCAAAATATTGAGAGTTTGAGGCGCTGTGAAGAATTTCACGTAGTTTTCTATCGTTAGACCGTGTATTTCAAATTCAGCGGTGGATACAGATTCACTAAAACCTATTCTTAATATTATTGCCGTTGGGATAATAAGGAAAAAAACACAGAGGATAAGGCCGGGTAGAAGCATAAGGTAATTTGTGTACTTAGCCACAATCGTCCTCTCCTACTTTCCATAGATTACCTCTTCTATGTTTAGTCCCTCTATAACGCTTGGCTTTTCTATCAGCATAGAGTCGCCTGAAAGCCAACCTATCAAGTATTCCTTGTCAAGCCTCAACTTAATTGCTTGCTCAGCGGGAACAGCTGCTTTCACTTCGACCTTACCTTTGGCGAATACACATTCAACATAGTTTCCAAAGAAATAGTACCTAACGAGTTTGCCTTTAAGTTTATTTTCACAAGCCTTTGCATCGTTGTCGACCTTGATAAACTCTGGTCTAATCGCGTATGCCAACTTCTTGCCCACGAGATCATCCCCGTTTAAGCTCAAGGAGCTAAATTCACCAACGTCCGTTTTCACAATGTACCTCTTCTCTTCCTTAGACACCACTTCTCCTGGAACCAAGTTTATGTCTCCAACAAACCTAGCTGCGAAAACGGTTTTCGGCGTGCGGTAAACTTCGTCGGGCGTACCAATCTGCTCTATTACTCCAGTGTTCATCACCGCCATTCTGTCGGCCAGAGTCAATGCGTGTTCTTGCATGTGTGTGGTAAGTATGAACGTTATGCCAAGTTTTTTGTGTATAATCTTAAAGTCTTCCATAAGTTTTCTTTGAAGCATATAGTCCACGTGGCTGATGGGCTCGTCTAGCAACAAAACGCTGGGTTCTATGACCAGCGACCTGGCAAGGGCAACTCTTTGCCTTTGCCCTCCACTCAGCTCCAAAGGGCTTCTATTCTCAAACCCGCTCATTTCAACGAGTTCAAGAGCTTCCTTAACCTTTCGTTTTATATACTCTTTATCCTTCCCCATCATTCTGAGACCGAATGCAATGTTGTAGAAAACGTTCATATGTGGGAAAACGGCGTATGTTTCAAGCATTAGTGAGAGATCACGCTTGTGTGGTGGCACGTCTTTCATGTTTTGACTTTTGATGTAGAGCTCTCCGCTGTCATAATCAAGTATTCCAGCCAAAATCTTCATCAAGGTGCTCTTACCGCAGCCGCTTGGACCAATTACAACGAAGAAGTCACCTTCATCAACTTCAAATGATATCTTGTTAAGCGCTAGGACTTCCTTGCCATACCACTTAACCATGTTTTTTACAACAATTGCCTTCACTAAGGGGATTCCACCCATTTAGTTTTGGTTTATAGAAAAAGTAGAATATAAACATTGTTCTTTAGTAAAAAACCAAATGAAAGCTTGATAATGTCTTAGCATGATTTCTGAAAGCGTTAATGCGTTGGAGCTAAATTTAGGGATTAAAGTCTCATAAGACTTTAAAAAAGTAAAAAGAGGATTTATAAACTATATCAAAATATCAAAAGAGAGGTTATGCCAGCAGCTTCGCTAGAGGTATGTATTCCCCAGTATAGCCAAGTTCTGCGAGAACAGGGCGGAACACGGCAAGACCCTCTGGAGTCCTCCATCGCTCGTGTGCCTTTATCCCTATCACTGCAACCTCTAACCCTTCCTTTATGTCCGCGTTAGTTAGGGGCCTACCATCAGTCGTCATCCAGCAAGTCAAATCAGGCGATATTACCACAGGCTTCTCAGCCCTCCAAGCTATCATGTTCTCATTCTTGTAGTCAACCCTAACATCTGCGACGTAAACCTTTCCGTAGTCAAAGCCTCCCCTAGTTTCAACTTCCTTCTTTGTAACCATCCCCCTTGCAATTTCATATCCACCAGTTGCCTTCACCACAGCCTTAACCGGATCTTCACACTTCTCCTTCGCCTCCCTCATTGCTCTCCCAACATCCTCAGCCGTCGTGACAGTCCCAGGAATCACTGCCTTTTTCAGTTGCCAACCAGCCATAGGATGACAAGCGAGGCCAGCCTTCATCCCGAACGCTACTGTTATGCCCCTAGCCATTTTCTCAGCCATGGGCGGATCCTTTGGATACAGAACAGCAAAATTGCCGCTTGCATCCGCCAATGTAGTCGGGGCTATCGGTATCTTATGCACGTGAAACATGGTCATCTCGAGCTGGGGTATTGCTCTTTCAATGCCAGCGCCATCAATTGCGGGAATCCCCTTTGCAGCTGCTGCATGTAATGGGGTTATGGAGTTGAAGCCTCCAGTTTCGACAGCAACCGTGTAATCCATAGTCTTACCGGTCGCCTCCTCCATTAACTTGAGAGCGGGTATATCCTCTTTCTCCCATCCTCTCTTAAGCAGAGCCTCTGGGGCGCCCATGCCAGCTACAACGCATAGTGTGCTGTAGTCTGGTACCTCCTCCGGGTCAACTAACCTAACCTCCTCGGTTATCTCCAATATGCTCTTCACGAGTTGCATCCCGTTCTCCGGTGACCCACCCCCTCCAGACCCAAGCAAAGTAGCTCCATACACGATATCCTTTAGCTCCGTTTCCTTCAAAACTCTCAATCATATTTCCTCCAATTAATTTACATCTTGTCGTTGTTGTAAATATATAAGTTTTGCTTCGATTTGTCTGTTGCATAAATAACTTCTCAGGCTTCTCTGTTGCCTTTCTATTATGATTTTATCGTGGATTGGTCGACCCTTGCTCATGCCCAAAGCATGTCGATTAAGCATTCGAATGCAACATAAACAAAATTTTCTTAAGCATTGTGAGGGAAAAATTTTAATATGACTAAACCTCACCTCAATAACGGTTGACAAGATTGAGGCTGTGTGTCCTGCTTCCAATACTTGAGCACAAGTACTTCGAGGAGGTCACGTATAAGGAGTTTAGGGGCGCAGCCCGACCGGACACAGAGATAACGGTCGTGAGCATAGAAAGGGGTCCAGCATCCATAGAGTGCTGGTATGATGAGGAAGTAGCCGCCCCATGGATTCTTGAGAAGGTGAAGGGGACCGAGGAGCGGGGCTTCAACGCGGTGATCATAGACTGCATGGGTGACCCAGCGCTTTACGCTGCCCGTGAACTCGTAAAGATTCCGGTCATCGGGCCATGCGAAGCGTCAATGGCACTAGCGTCTACACTCGGCCACAAATTCTCTATAGTTACCGTCTTAAAAAGTGTAGTCCCCTTATTTGAGAAACTGGTGAGCGCTTACGGGTTTGAGAGTAAGATGGCGCCTGTGAGATCAGTAGAGGTTCCAGTACTTAAGCTTGAAGAGAAGAGGGCTGAGGTGAGAGCCGCCTTATTAGCTGAGTCGAGAAAGGCGATAGAGGAGGATAGGGCTGATGTAATAATTCTAGGATGCACAGGCATGATTGGAATGGCCAAGGAGTTGTATGAGGCGCTGGGCTACCCAGTTATTGACCCGGCTATAGCCTCATTGAAGCTCGCGGAGGTTCTGCACGAAATGGGGCTCTCACACAGTAAGAAGTTCTACATGACGCCTCCAGAGAAGACGAGAAAACTCTAGACCCTCATCGGGAAAGCACGATAACACGGCGTATAACCGGAGGAGATGAGGCCCAGATGTACGCACCACCAAAAGAAGACAGCTTATCCGCGAGGGATTTGTTTCGACATGGAAGTTTTTGAGGCGATAAAAGGTCGGAGAAGTATTCGAAAATATAAGCTGAAGTCAGTTCCAGACGAATTGGTAAAAAAATCTTGGAAGCGGGGCGATGGGCTCCAACGGGTGGGAACATACAGCCTTGGAAGTTTATCGTCGTGAAGAACCCAAAAATCCTTGACATGATGCGCGCGCTTGCAGATCTGTTGTGTCAATACCTGTGGTTGGCGCTGGGATGGCTTCTATTTTAGCTGGTTTGTCGCTCGGAGAACGAATAGCAGTTGTAACAGTTTTGAAGGAAACGATACCCTCCATCGAACATTTCGTAAAGATCTTAGGTTTGATTTCCAGCGTAGTTTCCGTACGAGCCGCCTCAATAGGGGTTCTGGAAATCGAAAAGGATAAAGAAAAAACGCTTTCAGCTCTCCTAAGGGAAAGCCTAGCGGCAATAGAAGAAGACAGGGCAGAAGTTATAGCCCTCGGATGCACTGGAATGGCGAGTATTGATAAGAAGTTAATGAAGGAACTTCGGAAGAAAGGTTACGAAATACCAGTGATAGATCCAGCTAGAGCAGCGATCCGATGGGCTGAAATGCTGGTGAACATAGGCTTAAGCAGCAGCAAGATGATATCAAACTGTCACCCCCTAAAAAGAGAACAGTAGCCAAAATGGACTTCTAGCAAAGGCGTGCAAAGTTTTAGCGTCCAACGTACGTTTAGCGCTTGACTCTCATCTGACAAACACTGCATTTCCTTATTTTTTTCATTAGTTTCCAATGCTAGATTTTCTCTAGTCTCACATGGCTTTTGACGATTGGTAATATGAAAAAGAAAGAGGGAAGTTAGGCTTTTCCAAGTTTTTTCGCTAGTTTAGCAAGCTCCGGGTGGATAACCTTGCCTTTATCCGTTATTTGCAGGTTGTTAAGCCACACTGACGAGTTAAGACAAATGCCGTCACTATGGGAAGCTGCTGATCTGCCTTTGGGTGGCAGCAAATGAGGCCCTACGTTGCCGACGCCCCATTCCGTTGCGCCCCATATGCGTTCATCTTCTAGGCATACGCCTGTTAATTTTGCATTGGGATGGAAACCGTAGCATACGTGTGCCATCAAGAACATGTTTGGATCATTGAAGTTTTTGAGCCAGGCTTCAAAGTCGATGGCTTCTTTTCCGCCTTCTATTTTTGTTATTTTGTCCTTTTTGACGTGAAGTTTTACTGGTTCTTTTACAATTCCAATTGGCACTAGTGAGCCGTCGAAGACTATTGTTCCATTTACAGATCCGACTTTAGGTGTCCAAGCTATTTGTCCGGATAGGAAGTGAGCTCCTGGAGTATTTGCGTAACCAGATTCTACGGTGACCGGGTTTTTGGGATCTATTTTGAAGCTTACGTCGGTGCCGGCTGGTGTTGTGATCCGCATTGCTTCAGCTTTTTTGTCATGTCAGCGACTTTTTCTTGAAATGCTTTTAGAGCTGGGAAGTTAACTCTGCCAATGGCTCTTATCATCATGTTGGTGTCCATTTCACAGAGACAGAGATACCTTAGTTTTGGGTTTTCTTTTAGGGCTATGTCCCAAGGCGTGGAATAAAGGAGCCATTCGGTGTTAAACTCTACCCATGCATCGGCTTCCTTAAGCGCTGCAGTCAACGATTTAAGTGGCAACATTGGGTCTGCCGCTTTTCCGATTCCTATGGGTGATGGATGCCAAAGCACCATGGGTTTTGCGTCAATTGCAAATGCAGCTCTAGCAGTTGCTTCCACTACTCTTATGTCGGTTTCAGTATCAACTGTTATCATAAATTCTTCGCCTAGCTTCAGTTTGAACAGTTCTCTGACGAGAAGATCCTGCTGCTTTTCCAAGCTCAAACTCATAACGCTTCGACAGCTCTCACAATCCCCTAATTTGCAGAAAATACAATTAACATTCACATAGATATATGATTTTTTCGCATAAACGTTCTCCTTTCAAAGAAAACTGTTTTGCACGGCTCATCTTTCACGATACATGCTCCTTTGAACCATGATTGAGATCGCAGATGTCTTCTGACAGAAATTCTTAAATACAGATGCACTCCCTCTAATTTGAAGGGGAACAAAAATGTTCGGTGCTTGGGAATTGCTAATAATCTTGCTGGTTGTTGTAGTGATAATCCTTTGGGGTCCATCGAAGATTCCAGAGCTGGCTAGGGCTGTTGGAAGGGCTAAGGGCGAATTTGAGAAGGCTTCAAGAGAATACTCATATGGCTCGCCAAAAACTAAAACGACTGAAAGCAAGACGCCGAGTGACGACATGATCCTTCTAATAGCGAAAGGATTAGGAATAAATACTGAAGGAAAGAGCAGAGATCAAATATTCCTAGAAATAACCAGTGCTATAAAGACAAACAAAACGAGTTCATAGTCTAGAAGGCATCTAGCGATGCAAAAAGATGCTGCGGGTTCTTTGAAAGAAAGGCAGATGACCTTCTGGGAACACACGGAAGAACTTGCTAAAAGGCTGAAAAGCGTCATTTATACCTTCGCCGCGGCAACCATCATTGCGATGGTTTTGCCTGCAGACCTGTCTTTTCTTAGCGACCCAGTTGGATCTTTTCATCCTTTAATAGGCGTTGTTTTGAAAATAGTAAGGAATCAGGTTCTTCCAGCAAATGTTCATTTAATAGGTGGAGGGCTTACAGACCCGATAGAGCTCTACGGCGTAGCGTCCATCGTTTTCGGATTTGCCGTGGCGGCTCCAGTTTTTGCTTACCAAGTCCATAGGTTCATTGATCCTGCTCTTTATGCGCATGAGAGGAATGACGTATACCCTTTTTTGGGTTCGTTCTTGGCTTTGTTCACTTTTGGTTTATTTTTCGGCTATTTCATCATAACTCCATATATCATAAGCGCTCTTATATTGTTCTTCCCCGCAGTTGGAGCGGAACCGTGGATTGCCATCAATGACTTTTATTTCAACGTGTTTATCACTACTTTGTTGACGGGAGCAATCTTCACGTTTCCAGTTTTTCTAGTCCTCTTAGTGAGATACGGCATAATTAACACCAGACTTTTGACTAAAAACAGAAAATATGTCTACGCCGCTCTTCTAATACTCGTCTTTGTCATAACGCCTGGAGAGGGGGGCATAGCTAATTTCATGCTTTTCTTTCCGCTGATTATACTTTTGGAAGGGGGAATTTTTGTCGCTAAGCGCTACGAGAAGCAAGGCAAAGTCATAGGCAGACAGATATTTAGCAATGAAGTAGACTGTAAATATTGCAAAAAATCAATTCCGAAGACCGCGCCTTTCTGTCCGAACTGTGGAAAGTCACAGAAATAGAAAGTTGTAAACTATGTCTTCCTTCCTAGAATGCGGTTGTTGTAACTGCTACATTGTGTGATTCTGGTTCTAATTCTTATGCTGCAGATTCACCTTTGGGATCTACCACACGAAGGGCAGAATATGTCTCCTTCTATAAATTCTGCTCCGCAGTATTTGCATTTTTGAGCTGTTTCGGAGGCCTGCGTTTTCTTTGCCATCTGAGACGCCAGCGCATTAAGGGTTCTTTCTACACTGGCTGTAAACTCGATTAAACTACGCCGTTCATCTTCTAATTTGATCTCAACTATACTGGAAATAGACATGAGAAGGCCAGTTACAACAAGGACAGCTCCAAAAACTTGCAAGAGCACACCTATGACTTCAACTATATCAATGTCAGGGATAACACTCATAATATCATTTATGATAATTGTTTGATGCAAAGCAATCAACAATCCAAATGAAAAAGCTATTAATCCTACCATGAGTAAGGTGGACCCAACACGTAGTGACGGTCTTCTGGACATCTGTTCACCTTCCTTTTTCGTTAATGTAAAATTCCAATTATAAGAAGCTTACTAACCCTGGGCCACCTGTCCATTGCAGGAGGAAATTAAAAATCGCTTATAGCAGTCAAAAACTATAAAAGAACGCTTTTTAAAAATCAATTTATGATTGCTGAAATATTGGAGTGGCTTGCAGGTTTAGCCCAGTTCGTTTTGGGCATTCTTATCGGAACAATTTTGACTGGAATATTCACATGGAAAGTCGTATTACCAAAGATAATGCAAAACAAAGATGTCCAAGAGCTCAAAAGACTAATAAACGAAATCGTAACAGCGTTGAAAGTGCTGGAAAGTCACTCCAAAGAAGAGGACGTGCAAGAGCTAACAAACATGTTTAAGGAGCTGAGGGAATTCTTAAAGTCACAGAAAAACTGAAGAAATAGCTGCCGAGAAGCCACTTAATGATTATACCCCCTCATCCTTCTCTAATAATTGTCCCTTTTTAGGACAATAGTGGCTAAAGCCTTAAAGCCTTCATTGAAAAAACTAAAACATGTGAGAGCCTAGTTTACACTATGTTGGGTTGAGGCATGGTGGAAGTAAAGGGTGTTGCAGAAGCTGAGGATAGGGTGAGAAAGCTTATAGGGGAAAGGCACCCGAAGGTAGGCGGATCCTCTTCAAAAGAGTAGACAAGAAGGATAATTCTTGGCTGATAGAAGGAAAAGTTTGGTATAGGCTATTGCATATTTTCACGGTTAAGAAAACTTTCAGACTCCAGATAAGCTCGGAAACCGGAGAGGCCACATCCTACCAAGAAACGCTATTCTGGAGCAAGCGCTAGGTTTGGATGAGCTTCTCGATGGTTTCTATTATGAGCCTCTTCACGTTTCCTTCTGGCGCTATTTTCTGTAGTGCCTCGTAGGTTTCTGGGCTTATGCGCACAGGAACCAGCCGCCACTTAAACTTCTTTCCCAACAGCTCCCTAAAGCGTTGTCTTGTTTCGTGGACACTTAGCCCCTTCTCTTGGACTTGCTCGGCTAGGGCCAGTTGCTGCTTGGGATCCTTCAGCCTCATCAGCGCGTGGGCGTGATCTGGGGTGATTGTTCGACGTCGGACAGCCTCCCTCAGCTTCGGGTGAAGCTTCAGCAGTTTCACCCTCTGGGAGACGTAGGGTCTGCTCTTCCCCAGCCTTCTGCCTATGGCAGTCAGCGAGTAACCCATCTCCTTAAGCGCCTGGTAGGCTTCAGCCTCGTCTAGGGGGTCCAGATCCTCGCGCTGGAGGTTCTCTATTAGGCGCGCCTCTATGGCCTCTTCTGGCTTCAGAGCCTCTTTCAGAACCAGTGCTGGTATGGTTTCCAGTCCGGCTTGCCTAGCCGCTATCTGAGTCCTCCCTATCAGTATCTCCAGGACTTGCACCTAAAAATTGGCGGGCCCACCGGGACTTATACCTAATTAGGTGTAAGTACATTGGTGCAAGAAGATATCGTGAAAGGCTAGTTTTAGCAAGTGCGCGTGGCTTCACGTCACTGCCTCTCAGGAGTGAAAATGAAGAATGATGTCTAGCGCGCTCGCTTTCGCTTCAACCAATAAGCTCGTGCCTGTCTAAGCTCAGAGCATGTCTTCTGGGATCCGCCTCTTGACTCCCTCCACCGAGTCGAAGTCGTCATCGTAGGAAACTATCGTGTCAGTGGATAGCTCCTTGAGGGCTTGAACCGCCAGCGCATCATCGAAATTTAAACCATAATCTTTCATGAA
>Ga0172366_10005138_pt1 | contig 10301 bp, 4 predicted proteins | sample LakKivSesite69cm_FD_114533 | JGI IMG/M metagenome (GOLD analysis project Ga0172366, IMG submission 114533) | Sediment microbial communities from Lake Kivu, Rwanda - Sediment site 69cm | ecosystem: Environmental > Aquatic > Freshwater > Lake > Sediment | place: Rwanda: Western Province, Lake Kivu...
ACTCTTTCCCTGCTCTGGCTGGTTCTTAATTTTATTCTTTTAATAAGCTATTTGCTCTCGGCTACAATAAATCAGGATAATCTGAAAATGACCGGTCTCCTATTGCCTGCGCTGGTTTTAGGAATTGTGCTGGGCGAGATTCTACATAGAAAGGTTCAGGAGCAAACCTTCCGAGTGGTGGTGCAGATAATTTTATTTTTTACCGGGGTTTCTATTTTAGCGGATTCTTTTCCCTGGATTTCAATCTGGGCTAAATTCCTAAAATAGAAAACAGCTTATCCAAATTTAAATTTTTATTACTTCAATATCCCCTGGCTCTTCATCTTCTCTATTTAGAATTCCCCTTCAATTATTCTCTTCTCTTTCCCGGTGATGCCATAAAGCAGATAAACCAGCTCATCTATCTCAGAATCCGCTCTCTCAATCTGTCTTTGAATCTGCTCCTTTTCCCAGCCCCTCGCGCTTTGAATTTTTTTATTCAACTCCAGCATAACCTCCACCAATTCCACTAACCGATTATGAATCTTCCGTTCCTTGTAATTTGAAAAATTAATTTTGTAGATAGGCAATCTTTTGACATCATTAGGATAAACATGTAATCCTCCGCCAAGAAGTTTCTGAAAATAGTAATTGATTAATTTAGAATTTATTATCCCCAAAATTATTTTCAGATTATATTTTTTAGATTGCTCTATTTCTTCTTGGGAGCAATCAATTCCTTTTCTCTTAACCCCCACCAACAAATGTTTTGGCACGCACAAGGAAACAGTGTGTTCAGCGTAAAATTTTTGGTCATCATAAGTTGCCTTTAGTCTGGTTTTACCGGATATATCCCGGACAATTATTTTTTCATTTTCAAATAATTCCTCAAACATAGGGTTGTAAAGTTGCTTTTTTAGATACCGAATATATTTTCTATCCCAATTCAACGAATAACGCTCAATATTGCGAGCATTTATCATTTTTTTACAATCGCGGTCCATAATTCTATCAACCACAAACTTATTGATATTCCCGGTCCTGGCTCCCCAATTTACATAACAGAGGTTCCCTAAATTTATGCTTTGCTCGGCGATTTTATCTAATAGCTTTTTGTCTTCTCCGCTGGTATCTATTCTGAACATATACTTTGGCATGCGTCTCAAGAAATTAACCGGCACCACTCGTCTTTTAGTTATTTCAGGAATATCATTTTCTTTTGGTAATGCTTTAAATACTGCAATTCCTTTCTTTTTTGCTTTTTTATTCACCACAATAATGCAATTCCTTACCACTGCTTCTTCAAATATTTTGACCTCTGATAAATCCACAATTTGTTCTAAGCATTGTTCGTCAATAATATTTTTTCTCAGCTTTTCTGCGTAGTTTTGATTTAAGAACGGAAAAGGAATTATAAAACTTAACCTGCCCCCATTTTTTAGGAGATTTAATCCCCTTTCAATAAACGCGATATAAATATCAAATCTTTTGATGGCGTTTTTATAATTGGTCATTAAAAACTTACGCTCAGGTTCATTCAAATTTTCTACATTAACATAGGGTGGATTTCCAACCACTGCGTCAAATCCGCGCTCCTCTTTAACAATTCTTTTGAACTCATCCTCCCAGTTAAAGGGCTTGACCCTGTGCCATTCTTCCCCAAAATACTCTCTCAGCTCTGCTGGTGCGCCAGAGATAAGAGAATTGCCACATTTGATATTCTGATTGAGCATAGGAAGAACCGCTCTGCCCAGGATAGCGCCAGATTCCCCCTCTAACATTTTAAGCATTAAGGACAGTTTGGTTATTTCCACTGCTTGTTCATCAAGGTCAACTCCGTAAATATGATTGAGCAAAATTTCGCTTTTTTCTTGAAGGGATAAATTATTTTCTATCTGCTCCTGTTTTAACTCTAATTTGCCCTGACCCTTGATTGATTTTTTACGATTATTTTTCTGGCGCTTATAATAATTGAGGATTACTTCATAAGCTCGGATTAAAAAACTTCCGGAACCGCAGGCTGGGTCCAAAATCCTCAGCTTCTTGATTCTGTTCGGGGGCAATTCCTTTAATAATCTGCCGAGGCTATTTTCTATAATATAATCCACAATATATTCCGGGGTGTAATAGACCCCGCCAGCTTTTCGGACCTCTGGCTTTAATTCATATTTAACCAAGTGGTCGGTCAATCTAATGGTATAACCAAGATATTGCTCATAGATATTTCCCAAAACTTCTACGGGAATCACATCAAATTGATATGGGCTATAAGTCTCAAGAACAATATCCTTCATCACTCTGAAATCAATTGCCAGCCTGGCTTCCCAATCTTGGGGACGGAACAGGTCGCTATTAAAAATTGTATTGTAATGGCTAAATTCTTCCCGAAGAAAAATCATCGTGTTTAGACCCACTCCCTCGGTTCTTTCTTCAAAAATCTCCTTTAGGCTTCTTCGCTCAATCAGCCCCCGGTCCTCGCAACTGCGAATAAAAATAATCCGGTCAAGAATTTTTTGGGTGATTTCTTTAAGGTAAGTGGAGTCTTTCTCTATATCCCCGGAGTGAAAAAGCTCAGGATTATTTTTGAAAATATCTCTGGCCAGCTCCGCCTTCCAGCGCTTCAAATCCTCCAGAATACCTCTGTTGACCTGGAACCTTTCCCTGAGTGGAGCTGAAAGTAATTTCTCATGCTCTCCTTGAATCACGGATTCTCTGGAAAACCGCCATAATTTATCAAAATCTTGAAGATATCTATCATATTTTAAATCATAGATTAAACCTTTCTGGGAATTTCTACGGTCCGGCTTGACCGTCACATCAAATAGTTTTAATTCTTTAAAATTGGTCAAAAAAACAAAAGACACGCCCGGATTATTTCTGCCATAATTAACCGCTTGTTCTATATATTTGCTGAGCTCAATTCTCGGGGGCTTGGCTTCCACAAAGAGCTTTATAGCGCCTTCAACCATCAAGCCATAGTCAACCCGGCCCCGAGAAATCTTCTTCTCAGCCCTCACCTGGTTTCTATCATTTACATCCCACCCCAGAACCTCCTTCAAAAATGGCTGAATAAAAGAATTTTTGGCCTCCTCCTCTGTATACCGGTCAATCTGACCAGAAGCAGATTCCAATTCAAATTTTTCTATTAACCTAACTAAATTTTCCCTGGCGATTGCTCTGGTTAAACTCATCAGCGGATTCTCTTTTTATTTAACTTTATTCTACCCTTTTGAAGAGTATGGTCAACTGGATAAGATATAATATAGCAATTTTCCAAAAGCAGATTTACTTTAAAAGCCCAGCTTTTTTCATCTTCTCTATCTCCTCCTCCCTTAACTTGCGCTTGAAGATTTTTTCGGTCACGGTCAGAGGAAGCTCGTCCCTGAACTCCACCATTTTTGGCGCTGCGTAGGGAGGAAGGTTTTTCCTGCAATGCTCAATAATATCTGCCTCTGAGATTTTGCCAAGATATTCCTTGCGAATTTTAGCAAAGACCTTTACCCGCTCTGAGCCAGGTCTCTCCGGGTCCGGAATCCCGATTGCGCAAGCCATCTCCACCGCTGGATGTTGATACAAAAGGTCATCAATAATCCGGGAATAGACCTTGTATCCACTGACATTTATCATATCCTTCACCCGGTCAACTATATAAAAATATCCGTCCTCATCCATTCTCGCAATATCCCCGGTCTGAAGCCAGCCATCAATCAATCCCTTGCCTGGCTCAGGAAAATAGCCCTTCATCACCTGCGGACCCCGAATCCACATCTCGCCGGTTTGTCCCACCGGCGCCTCTTTTCCTTGCTCATCCACAATTTTAACCTCTGTGTCTATGGTCGGAATCCCAATCGTGCCTTTTCTGCGGAGTTTAATCCCCTTCTTTTCCAGCTTTTGAGCCCGTTTTCTCGTGATTTTATTCAGCAAAGGCACTGCCCGGTTAAATCCCTTAAGCAACCTCTCCCCTCCGACCACCTGCTGAAAGCGCCGAATAAGAGTAATGGCAAATTTAGGAAGGTCTAATCGTTCTCCTTTTCGGTTCTTAAACAGGCTGGTTAATCCACTGAGATTAACATGGGTGACCGGCGAGCATTCGGTCAAGCCATAGCCCTCATCCACTGGCGCACCTGCCTTTTCCTCAAACTTCTCCGCAACCTCTGGCGGAAGCGCCGCAGAGCCAGACGCACTCAGCACCCCCACATTCTTGCTCACCTTGTCCAGTAATTTTATAAACTGGGTGGGCACCGCAATGTTAAAAGAGGGACGATATTTTTTCATCAGGTATGCCATCATCTCCGCATCTCTTGGGTCCGGCACCAAAAGCATATTCCCTGCCATATATACCCCGGAGTGCATTGCCCAATGCCCATACTGGTGGAAAAAAGGAAGCGTTAATAAAAGCGAGATATATCCCTCTAACAAAAACCCCAATGGCTCCTGCTTTTTCATAATCCCCCAGAGCTGAAGAACATTGCAGACCATATTATAATGAGTGAGCATCACTCCCTTGGGAAGACCGGTCGCGCCGCCAGTAAAAGGCACCTCGGCTAAATCCTCCTTGGGATTGATTTCCACCTCTGGTGGTTTGGGCTCACTCTCCGCAATCAGTTGCCGAAATTGATAAGTGCCCGGGAGATAAACCGGAGGAACCTCCCTCTCCGTGTAATCATGAAGATTGGTAATGATGATATTTCTGAGTTTGGTCTTGGACTTAATTTGATTGATTATCTCTAACTGGCTATCCAAAATAATGATGGTCTCTACCTTTGCCTCGCCCAGTTCATATTCCAATTCCCGAGCGGTATGGAGAAGCGAGCAGGGAACATTGCCCGCGCCACATTTCAAAATCGCATAATCCGCAATGATAAATTGAGGAGAATTAGGCAGAATGGTCGCAACCAGGGACCCTTTTTTCACGCCTAACTCAAAAAGCGCTTTTGCCAAAGAATCCACCTGAATTTTTAGCTTCTGATAAGTCATTTGATTTCCAAGAAAGGTGTAGGCAGGCTGATTCGGAAATTTTTCCGCAGAATCATCCAGAAACCTAAAAAGCGGTATCTCCGGATAAGGCGCTAAACTGCTCACGAAATTATCCCGCTCATAAATTTTTAGCCACGGCTTGGTCTCATAAACCATATTCCCTCCTCTTCTTTCCTATCTTTATACCGCATTTATATCCTATCTAAGAAGAATTTGCAAGATGAAAATTCCACCTTTTGACAGAATAAACTTTATGATAAAATTAAAACCGGGGCAAGAGGGAATTTTAAAAAACCAAAAGGAGTAAAAAAGATGTTATCACAAATCCCAATCAATCTGGAGAAAAATAAAGGGGAGCACCTGCTGTTTAAAAAAATTAGTCTATTAAGCATTATCCTATGGCTTTTAATCTGGTCTTTGCCCAAGACTCTGTTGGCTAATCGCCAAGCGGATTTTATCTCCACGCCTTCAGAAAGAGGCTCAGCCAGTTTTCATCATCACCTGGTTTATCCTGGAAACCTTACCACCTATCTGCTTCGGATTCAAAATATCTGGCAGGAACCAGTGAGTATTCAGCTTGAAATTCTCGCAGAAAAAAACAATTTCTGGTCAATTGAGCTATCCTCCAATCAAATCCTCAATCTCGCTCCGGGCAATAGCCAAGAGTTGATTTTAACCATCCGCTCATCCAGAAATCTCTCGCCCGGCTCGGTCTTTAAAGTTAAGGTTAAAGCATTAAGCAGTAATGGCTACGAAGATTTTTGCGAGCTGGTCGCTGAAAGCTCAGTTTATTATAAAATTTATTTCCTGTCTATAGATTCGCTCCATCCAGATTATTTAAAGCTCAATGCCCTTGGAAATGGCTATGGAAAAGATGGGGATTGGCTAATGCCTAATCTTCATAAGTTTATGGAAAAAGCGGTCTTTTATCCCAATTTTAAAGTCCATATTATCACTGCCACAGATATGAACCATTTTAATATGCTTTCCGGAACTATGACCGGAACCAGTGGAATCGGGAGTGTAGGAGCTTTTGCCTTTGGCTTTGACCAGAAAGGAAATCCATTATTAAAGTCAGCCTCAGAGCTTGATGCCAGTATTGCCCTCTATGACCAGGGCAAACAGGTGCCGAGTTTATTTAATGCGGTCAAATCCGCTCATCCTCAAGCCTGGACCGCATTCGCCTCTGGTAAAAATTGGGTGCCAGAGATGATGAGATTTCCAGAGTTCCAGATTGATAGAATCATCCACGGCATCCGATTTCCAGACTGGATAGAACCTCCAGGAAAAATCTACGCCTCTTCTAAAGAACTCATTGCTCAAGGCTTGAATGTGCTTTTGTTTAAAACCCTTCCTAAAGACGCACACCCCTTGGGAAATCCTGCCAACCTCCCGGAACCACAAGATAAAAGAATTTTGAGCCCCCTGGCACGAATGACCAGCGCTTTCCCTTCTTATTTCCCCCCAGATAAATGGGTGATGGATTCTGCTCTTAGAGAAATTTTAAATGAAGACCCTGACCTCTTTTATATCCTGCTCGCAGTAGTGGATGATGCCGGACACGCTTATGGCTCTGCCTTTGATTTGGAAGAATGGAGCCATAATGGCACTCCTCAAGACCTGAGCGATGATAAAAGCAAATACTCCAAAACCGCTTCTCGCCAGTCAATTTTGAATGTAGTCCGAGAAGCAGATGCCCAGGTGGGAAAGTTTCTGGACTTTTTAGAAGAAAGAGAAAACTATGATAATTCCATCATTATTATAGAATCCGACCATAATATGGTCACTTATTATAGAAAAGCCCTGGAGGTAGAGAGCTATCTTAAAAAACATTGCCATTTATCTATGAAAGAAGATTATGTTTTAGGTGCATCTGCTTCTGTGGGAATGGTTTTTATCAGAAGAGATGACCCCAATATCATTCCTGAGGTAGAAAAAGCTTTAGAAGCCTGGAGAGTGAAAAATCCCCTCACCCAGAAATTTGAGCCCCCGATTATTGTCTATAACCAACAGGAAATGAAAACCGGCTTTGACCAAGCTACCCAAAAACAATGGATGCTCCCCAATGAGTTCTATAGCGAGTATTACATTAACCATAGCAAACCCGGCGAGCAACTCTGGCCTGACCTCCTTATTCTGACCGCTTCCCATTATGAATTAAAAACTATTGGAGCTGGACTCGGAAACCTGGGAATTAAAACTTCTTTCCAAATACCTAAACTCGGATATTTCATCGGTGGACACGGAAACTTTGAAACTCGCTCAGCTTTGCTTTTAGTAAAAACTCCTCTAACAAAATCCTTAACCATAGAAGAACCAGTCTGGGCAATGGATATTGCGCCAACTATTTATAGAATCCAGGGCTGGCAAATTCCTGAATCCGTGGATGGAAAGGGCCTACCAGAAATTGACCCAATTTTATCTCCCTGAAATACCCAAAAATCATCTCTGAGCTTGGTTCCGGAGCACGCATCAGGATAGGCGAAGTTTCCGGCGCTTTGAGGAAAAGATAAAGCAGGCGGAAGGAGAATTTATTGATTCTCTTGGATTAGCTCTTTGATGGTTTCTGGGCTTTGGGAAAATTTTTGAGCCTGCTCAATCAAATATAAGTTCCTTTCCACCTCTAAATTCTCTGGCTCAATTTGCTTTGCCCAGAGATAGGCTCTTTGGGCTTTATCCAGCTCTAATTTTCTCCTGAGCGCATTGGCATAATTGAACACCGGACGAAATTTATGGGGAGATTTTTTCACCGCATCTCTCCAGAGGGTCTCACCTGACTCATAGACCCTTGCCCGGAAATGTCCGAGCAGGATAAAGCCGATGATGATGAGGAATAATTTAAACCAAATGATTTTTCTTCTCTGGCGCAAAAGTGGAGCAAGGAGGAGCGAAAGGATTAAAATCAGCCAGGCGCTGGAAAGATAAAGCCTGCTTTCTCGGAGCAGGTCCGCAAGCGGAACCAGCATCAGCGGTAGATAAAGCAGGAGATAAATCAATCCTAACCAGCCTCGCTTATTGCGATACAGGACTAAAAAAATCAGCGCTAAGTTAATCAGCAAAAAAAGGATTCCCAATAAAAAATAATTCCCCAGTTGATAGTCAAAGTTGAGCTGAAGCGGAAATATGGTCTTCAGGCTGGCGAGCCAGATTATCCAGTTTTGAGCCAGAAAATAATCCAGCCAGGGAGATAACTCTCCCGCGGATTTAGCCAAAATAATAGTCCAGTTAATGCGGAATATAAAATAGACCAGACCAATGATGGTTGCTAATAACAATTTTCCCCAGGGAACTGATTCTCTCTGGTAAAAACTGAGCAATAAAACCGCAACCGGAAGAGTGATTGCGGTCTCTTTGGAAAAAAGCGCTAAAAGATAAGAGATAAAAAATCCGAGCATTGAAAGCCAAGAGCGGGTTTGTTTAAGATGAAAATAAAGCGCCATCATATAAAATAGGGTCAATAGAATCTCGGTTCTACCCACAATCAGATTTATTGCTTCCAAAAAAATCGGGTTGGTCCAGAAAAAAATCGCGCAGAGAGCAGGGAGATAGGCTTCTCCAGGCTTTAACAGCATTGCCAGCCTGATTAGCACTAAGCCGGTAAGCCAATGGAGGATTAAGTTCATAATTCGGAAGCCAATTGGCTGGGCTAAAATCCCCCCGATTTGAAACTGAAGCCAGAAGCTAAAATAAGCCACGCTTCTAAAAGGATTGAAATAAAGCGCTTGAGCAAGACTGCCGGAATGGATTTCTGGATTGAAGACAATCACTGCCAAATCATCGTAAATAAAAGGACAATTAAGCGCAGGATAATCTATTAAAAAAATAATCAGTAGCCCTAAAAAAGCTAATCCACAATAAAAAGGTTTTTTCATCCAATTAAGCGCTGAACAGGCTGAAGCCAATTCTCTTTCTGAGCGTGAAAATAGCTTCACTTGCCCAGAACCGAACCAGCTCCTTTGCCTCCTGGCTTTGCTCCAGAATCGGTAGCGGGTCCGCCAACTCAACAAAATTAACCTGCTTGAAGCGTTGGTCTAATTTTAAAACCACGGAAAGGCTTGCGGAAAGGTCATTAGCCAAAAGCATCCCTGCTCTATAGCCAGTGGCAATGACCCCCCTTTGCCAGGCAGTCAAATCCTTGGGAATACCCTCTCGGACCAAAAGTCTGGCTTTCTCTTCCAATTGTCCTCGGACCTTTCTGGGAATTGCTCTCTTAATCGGCTTGGCCTGCTTTTCCAGCTCATCGGGACTTAAGCCCGGCACCTTGAACTCCGGCACCAAAAGCCAGACAAAAAGCATTACCGCCCGAATCACCTCTTGAATTGGATTATTGACAATCAAAGCGTGTCTTAATTTAAGATGCTCAAGCCATCTTCCCAAAATAAACCTCTGCTCCTGCGCTTTAAACCGATTCAGCCATTCCACATTCACTAAAATAGAGGGGGGGCTAGTCGCAACAATTTTAGGCTCGGTCTGAGCAGGAACCAGATATAAGTCATATCCGGAAATGCCTAAATTTAGCGCTAACTCATCCACCAATTTTTTGACCCCGGAGGTAGAATTCGCAGGAACCTTATTGGTCTTATTTGCGCCGAATTTATCTAATTGGGCAGGAAAGAACTCTGCCAGGTAATCCCCGATTTCTGCAATCAATTCTAAAAGTGCGCCTCTGGCTTCTTCTGCCACTAACAAACGGAAATTGGAATCATCTGCTAAGGTTTTAGTGGAGCTGCGATTTACCTGAGATTGATGCGCCTCTACACACATCGCCTCATCCCGATTAGTCGCCTTGAAAAGAGCTAAAACCTGATAACAACAAAAAGCCTCATCCAGGCGCTCCAGTAACTCATAGAGCATCCCTACCTTCCGATAACTCTCTAAGCGAAAAACCCCCCGCTCTAAAATCTCATGGTGCTCCCGAATGGCAGAGGGATAGGTCTCCTGTGATTTAGCGTAAAGGTCAGCAAGCTCTATCCGGGCTTGGAGATATTCTGAGTCCAACCGGAGCACATTTTGAAACTCGGTGATGGCTTTACCCCGTTCATTCAGAAAATCCCGATAAACCTGCGCCCTTTGATAATAAAGTGAGACCGCCTTCTTTTCCTGGTCTTTGGGAATCAAGCCAATAAAGCGCTGGCTCAATTCCAGATATTTCTCCCAGCTCTTTTCCTTAAGGTAAATAGAAAGAATCGCCTCCATAGAGGGAATATGCATTTTTTCCAAGCCAAGCGCCTGCTCAAAGCTCTCCCGGGCTTTTCCTAACTCATTAAATCCATCCCGATAAATCAGCCCTAACTGATGATAATCCTCAACCTTTTTCTTATTCTCCGGCTCTAAAGCAATAATTC